>Ga0075272_1000171_pt1 | contig 14432 bp, 13 predicted proteins | sample SF_Rice_5C_0N_40_FD_69776 | JGI IMG/M metagenome (GOLD analysis project Ga0075272, IMG submission 69776) | Rice paddy soil microbial communities from Twitchell Island, California, USA - SF_Rice_5C_0N_404 | ecosystem: Environmental > Terrestrial > Soil > Paddy field/soil | place: USA: Twitchell... | reverse complement strand
CGACGTCCCCATCGTCTATTTCTCGGTCCGCTGGTGGAACTCGCTGCACCAGGTGCAATCGAGCCCGTCCACTGTTTCTTCGCAGTTTTACCTTCCGCTGCGGCTCAACGCCTTCGGGGTGCTGTTCCTCATGACCGGATTCATGATGTTGCGGGCCCGCGTCGCAGCACTGCGGCTGGCGGCCGAAGTCGCTCCGCCGCCCGAGGAGCTGGCGGGGGAGCTGGCATGAGCGGCGGCTATATCACCGGCGGCTGGGGCTTTGTCTGGGCGGCGTACGGCTGGACGGCGCTGGTCCTTACCGGGTATGCGATTTCCCTCTTCGTCCGTCTTCGAAAGGTCCGATGAAACGCTCGCGTCTCTATCTCCTTCTCGCGCTTGCAGTCGCACTGGCCGGCTTCGCGGTGATCGCCGGGACCGGGATCAGCAAAAACCTCGTGTACTACTGGTCGCCGACGGATATCACACATGCTGGTGACAAGGCGTACGGAGCAACCATCCGCCTCGGTGGTCTCGTATCACCAGGCAGTGTTCACATGGAAAAGGGCTCCCGGCTGGACTTCGACGTCACCGACCAACACACCACGATCCACGTGAAATCGACCGGCGTTCCACCGCAGATGTTCCGCGAGGGGATCGGCGTGGTGGTGGAGGGGACGATGAGCCGCGGGGGCTACTTCCAGAGCGACCGCCTGATGGTTTCTCACAGCAATGAATACCGAGCGCCGAAAGCGGGAGAGACCGTGAACGCCAAAGAGCTGATCAAGACTACGAAGGGAATCGAATGACGCCCGTCCTCGGCCGCTTTCTCATCCTCGCATCGGTTTTCGTCGCCACGACCGGATCCCTGATCGCCTTCGCCGCCGGAAAGCGCAAGTCGCTCGACGGCCTGGCATGGGCCCGCCGTTTCGCGTACGGCTTCGCCGCCCTGATGGCCCTGGCGACGCTGACGATGGAGTACGCGCTGCTGACGCATGACTTCTCGGTCAGCTACGTAGCGCAGGTCGGGTCGCGCGAAGTGCCGACGTGGGTCACGATCGTCAGTCTCTGGTCATCGCTCGAAGGATCGATCCTCTTCTGGGGGCTGGTCCTTGGTGCGTACATCGCCGGCGCGACGTGGCTCACGCGCAAGCAGCATTCCGAGTACATGCCGTTCGCCATCGGCACCTGGCTGGCGTGCGGGACGTTCTTCGGGTTCCTCATCGCCGGACCGGCGAATCCGTTCCTGACGATTCCCAATCCGGCGACCGACGGTGCGGGACCGAATCCGCTCCTGCAGAACCACATCCTCATGGTCGCGCACCCGCCGTTCCTCTATCTCGGCTACGTGGGAATGACGATTCCATTCGGCTTCGCCTGCGCGGCGCTGCTGCGAGGCAAACTGGGACACGCCTTCCTCAAACCGCTGCGCGTGTCGCTGATGCTGCCGTGGATCTTTCTGACCATCGCCATCATGCTCGGCGGCTGGTGGGCCTACGAAGTGCTCGGATGGGGCGGCTACTGGGCCTGGGACCCGGTCGAAAACGCGTCGCTGCTGCCGTGGCTCACGGCGACCGCGGCGCTGCACTCGGCCATCGTCATGGAACGCCGCGGGGTGCTGAAGGGGTGGACCATCACCCTGGTGCAGGCCAGCTTCCTGCTCACGATCCTCGGCACCTTCATGACCCGCTCGGGCGTGTTCAACTCCGTCCACTCGTTCACCCAGAGTTCCATCGGGCCGACGATCCTCGTCTTCCTCGCGGCCGTGCTCCTCTTCTCCGTGGTGCTGCTCGCGCTGCGGATCGACTCGCTCGAATCGGAAGGGAAGATCGACAGCGCGGTGAGCCGGGAAGGGATGTTCCTGGTCAACAACCTGATCTTCGTGCTGCTGACGTTCACGGTACTGATCGGGACGGTGTTCCCGCTGATCGTCGAGGCGCTCCGAGGAAAACAGATGAGCGTCGGACGTCCGTACTTCGACTCCATGGTCGTGCCGGTGGGAACGGCGCTGCTGTTCCTGATCGGCATCGGGCCGGCCCTGCCGTGGGGACGGGCGACGGGGCGGCAGGCACTTCGCTCGCTGCTTCCGCCGCTGATCACCGGCGCGGTCGTCGTGGCCATCGGCGCATATGCCGGCGCCCGGAACCCATGGACCCTGCTGACGCTCCTCTTCGGCGGGTACGCCGCGCACGTCACGCTGGTGGAGATGTTCGCGCCGATCCGACAGGGCGGTGCGAAGGCCCTGCGCCGCGGCCGGCGCCGTTTCGGCTCGTACATCGTGCACGCCGGCGCGATCGTGGTGCTGGTCGCCATCGCCGTGAGCAGCACCATGCGCACCTCGACCGAAGTGCGCCTCGACCGCGGCCAGTCCGCGGCCATCGGCCCCTACACCGTGACCTTCCTCGACGTCGAACAGCGGATGGAACCGAACCGCGAATCGACGATCGCCAAGTTCTCCGTCACGGAAAACGGGAAGCCGGTGACCACGCTCGAGCCGCGCATGAATCAGTATCCGGCGATGCGTGAGCCGATCGGCACGCCCGCCGTGCACTCCACGGCCGCCCGCGATCTCTATCTCTCCATCATGAACGTCGACACCGGCAGCCGGAGCATCTCGGTGATGATGCTCATCACGCCGATGGTCTCCTGGATCTGGATCGCGGTCCTGATCATGGGTCTCGGCGGAGTCGTGGCGCTGATCCCCGTCCGGTCGCCCGCGATCCGCGAGGCGAAGGAGACACTCCCCGTTCCGGGGGAGGCGGCCGAGGCATGAACCGCACCGTTCTCATCGTCGGCAGCGCGATCACGCTGGCCCTCGTGGCCATCCTCTTCGTCGGTCTGGGCAAGGACCCGCAGGCCATCGATTCGCCGCTCGTCGGCCGCCAGGCGCCCCCGTTCACGCTCAAGGCGGTCGGCAATGGACAGGACATCGACCTGCAGGCCCTGCGCGGCAAACCGATAGTGGTGAATTTCTGGGCCACGTGGTGCGGCCCCTGCTACCAGGAGCATCCGGTCCTCGTGCAGAACGCGCGCGAGATCGGTCCTCAGGTGCAGTTCCTCGGAGTGGTCTTCAATGACACCGCGGGCAACATCCAGTCATTCCTGCAGCAGCACGGGTCGGCATATCCGACGCTGCTGGACGACGAGGGGAAGACGGCGATCGCCTACGGCGTCGGCGGCGTGCCCGAGACCTTCTTCATCGACCGCAAGGGAACCATCGTCGCCAAATTCGTCGGCCCGTTGTCCGACGACACGCTGCAGGCCAACGTGGCAAAGGTCCTTCAATGATCACTTTCCTTCTTCTCGCATTGCTGCAGGTCAAGGTCCCGGATCCATCGCAGTTCGTCGGTCCGCCGAAGGGGGCGCCGGTCGCCGGCGCCGCGCTCGAACAGCGCACCTACGAGATTGCTTCACTGCTGCGCTGTCCCGTCTGTCAGGGGATGTCGGTCGCCGATTCCCCGTCGACGGTCGCGCAGGACATGAAGGCCCAGGTGCATGATCTCCTGGCGCGCGGTTACACGCAGGAGCAGATCCTCGGGTATTTCGAACATTCGTACGGGCAGTTCGTGCTGTTGAAACCGAAGTTTCGCGGCGTGAACACGCTGGTCTGGATCCTTCCGATCTTCGTGCTCGTCGTCGGCGCGGTCGTCGTCATCGGCACGGCGCGCAGACTCGAGAAGGAGCCGGCCGAGCAACCCGAGGCGCAGGCCGCCGCTTCCGACGATCCCTACCTCGCGCGCGTCCGCGAACTGATGGAGAAACAATGACTGACTGGCTCAGCGCCTCGGCGATGCTGCTCGCCGGACTCGTCGTCGGGGTGATGTTTCTGTACGGCATGCGCCGCCGGCGGCAGATGAGCGGCAGCGACCGGCTCGATCTCGAAGCGAAACGCGACGCGCTCCTGGCGCAGCTCCGCTCCGTCGACAACTCGCCCGAGGAGCGGGCGCGGCTCGAAGCGGACACTGCCGCGGTCCTGCGCAAACTCGACGGCGTCGCCGCGGCCTCCTCCTCCTCGGCCTCCGCGGCGCATGCGAGCGCGACGGCAGGGCCGCAGGGCGATCGCGCCGCGCTCAAGGGATTCGCCTGGGGCGCAGTTTCCATGGCCATCCTGGCAGGCATCGCCTGGTTCGTCGTCCAGTCGGCGAAGCCGAAGAGCGGGCCCAATCAGAACGAGACGAACGCCGCGCAGGCGGCAGCCGCGGTCCCCGACGCCGCGCTGACGTCGCTCGAAAAGCAGGTACAAGCCAGCCCCGACGATCTCGCTTTGCGCGACGAGCTGGCGCGCGCCTACCTCGAGCGCGAGAATCTCAATGCCGTCTCCGAACAGACAGCCTACGTCCTGAAGCGCTCGCCGGACGATGCGCGCGCGCTGACGTATCAGGCGCTCGTGCATCTCGCCGCCCGCCAGCCCGACGCTGCCGCGGCGATGCTCAAGCGCGCCACCAAGTCGGATCCGAAGCTGCTCGATGCCTGGGTCGGACTGGCCTGGCTGTACGCGCAGACCGGCGATCTGAAGAACGCTGAGGCCTCGCTCACCGAGGCCAAGAGGCAGCATCCCGAGGAGTCGGCCCGGCTCGACGAACTGATGGCCCATCTGCGCAATCCGCAGAAGCCGATCCCTTCCACCGCGGAGCCGAATGCCGCCGCGCCGGCCGCCGGCGCGCCGCAGGTCGATCCGGCCCCCGCCATGCCCGCGACACCCGCCGCGCCCGGGGAGGCCGTGCGCATCACGCTCGAGGACGCGCGCCCCATGCCGCAATATCCGCCGAACGCGGTCATCTACATCATCGCCCGCGACGAGGCTTCGTCCGGCGGTCCCCCTTCGGCAGTGAAACGGATGCCCATCGGCACGTTTCCCATGAAGATCGAACTGACCGCGGCCGACTCGATGATGGGACAGCCGCTTCCGCAGAAGATGACCATCGAGGCTCGCATCGACATGGACGGCGATCCGATGACCCACGACCCGAAGGATCCTTCCGCGGCGATCGACGCGGTAGCGCTGGGGAAGAGCATCAAGCTGACGTTGAAGTAGGCCCCGAGTGGCGGGTGGGCCCGGGACGTCGCCGCCGAACTGAGACAACGTTGCGAACATCCGCGTGATGGACGTTGCGAGAGCTGTACGAGAAAGCATCGCAACTCTCCAGGAGCGATCGCGCCGAGCTCGCCGGACTACTGCTCGAAAGCCTCGAACCGCTGGTAGATCCAGAAATCGAGCAAGCATGAGCTCGCGAAATCGAGCACCGACTGGCAGAGCATCGCACTGGTCGAGTGCGTACGAGCCCATGGGAAGAACTTCGAGCTCACTTGCAGCGCGCCGATCGCTAATGCTTCCGCTGGAGTTCTTAGCGGTTCGGCGCCTCCGGCGCCCGGCCGCGTGATGCGTGCGTGCCGCTGTAAAATTGTGAAACGCTGGTCGATCCGTACGGGCCGACTCGGACGCCGCCGCGCTCGCCACCACGACACGAAGGATCCCTCCGCGGCGATCGACGCGGTGGCGCTGAGGAAAGGCATCAAGGTGACGTTGAAGTCACGGGTCGGAGGCGTTGGCTGGCCCCATCCTTGACGTTTGCCTCCGCGGGTTGGAGAATCGGTCTGTAGTTGGAGCCTGGGGGTGGCCTTCACGGCCTGAGATCAGACCCTTGGAACCTGACCCGGTTCGGACCGGCGTAGGAAAGGCAAAGCAGGGCACGTCTCTCGTCATTCACCGTCGTTCCCGGGCCTCCTGGACAAGGAGGTTGCCGTGCGCTCGTTCATTCGGATTTTTCTGGTATTGATGCTTCCGGCCGCCGCGTCGGCCGGCACGCTGCAAGGAGTTGTCGTTGGGCCCGACCGGCAGCCGATCGCCGGCGCCACGGTGACGCTCGATCGGCTTCACTCCACCACGACCGACGCCGCGGGGCGGTTCGCGTTCGACGCCCCCGCGGGCGATCACACGTTGCGAGTCGCCGCCGCCGGCTTCCGCGCGCGAGAGCTCGCGGCCGGGGCGGGCGGCGAGATCACGATCGGCCTGCAACCCGCGGTCGAGGCCACCATCGTCGTCTCCGGGATCCGTGCCGAAGCGGACACGCCGGTGACGAAGAGCGACGTCACGCGCGCGCAGATCGACCGGGAGTACTACGGGCAGGACATCCCGGCACTGCTGCGCGACACGCCGTCGATCAACTCGTATGCCGAGGGCGGGGTGGGAGGGGCCGGGTACTCCTACCTGACGCTGCGGGGGATCAGCTCGAGCCGCATCAACTTCACGCTCGACGGTGTTCCGCTCGCCGACTCGGAAGACATGGCGGCGTACTTCGTCGATTTTCCCGATCTCGCGCATTCGTTACAGAGCATCCAGGTGCAGCGCGGCGCGGGGACCTCGACCGTCGGAGCCGCGGCGTTCGGCGGATCGGTGAATCTAGAGAGTGTGGCCCTCGCGCCGACGGCCAGTACGGATGTCTGGCTCGGCGGCGGATCGTTCGGCACGAAGCTTGGATCGGTCGCCGTGCAGTCGGGCGCGCTTCCGTACGGTCTCGCGTTCTATGGACGGCTGTCGCTGCAGGAGACGGACGGATTTCGCGAGCACTCGGGCGTCCGGCAGCACAACTTCTTCTTCAGCGCCGCGAAGCAGAGCGACACGTCGCAGCTCCGCCTGACCGGATTCGCCGCGGACGAAACGCAGCAGAACTCGTACTTCGCCGCCGATGCGGCGACGCTCGAGACCGATCTCCGCGCCAACCCGATGTTGCCGCAGGAGCGCGACGATTTCGGATACAACCTCGCGCAGCTCCAGTACCTCCGCGCACTCTCGCCGACCTCGAATCTGACCGCATCGGCGTTCTTCCAGCGCGGCTACGGCTGGTATCGCCTCTTCGACGACGAGGCCAACGCGGCCGGTCTGCGCCAGTACGGCCTCGACGGGCTGCTGCTCGGCAGCATGGTGACGTACAGCGAGCAGCACGGCGCCGTTTCCGCGAACTATGGGCTCCACGTCAACGAATTCCGCCGCGAGCACACGCGCGATCTGGTCGGCGGGCCGCGCGACTACTTCAACTACGGGACGAAGGGCGAGATCAACGCTTTCGCCAAGTACACCTGGGACGCGGAGCGCTGGCATCTGTACTCGGACAACCAGTTCCGCACCACCGATTTTCACTACCACGGCGAGGTGGCCATCGCCCCGATCCGCTGGACGTTCTTCAATCCAAAGATCGGCGCCCGGTACGCGATCACGGCGCGCAGCAGCGTCTACGCCTCGGCCGGGATTTCCCGGCGGGAGCCGGCGCGCAACGATCTGTTCCAGGGGGAAGACAACGCCACGATTCCGCACGATCTGCACGCCGTCCATCCCGAGCGCCTCCTGGACCTCGAAGCGGGATGGAACCTCGAGGGAGCACGCGGATCGATCGGCGCCGACGTCTACGCCATGGAATTCCACGACGAGATCGCGGCGACCGGCGAGCTGTCGGACATCGGTCTGCCGCTGCGCCGGAACGTCGACCGCAGCAACCGCCGCGGAATCGAGATCAGCGAGTCGTGGCAGATCACGTCTGCCCTGCGGCTGGAAGGGAACGCGAACTTCAGCAGGAACCGGATCCACCGCTGGACGCAGTTCTACGACGTCTACGACGCCGGCGGCAACGTCGTCGGCAGCCGACCGGTCGACTATTTCGACGTCAACCCGCTGCTGACGCCGGCGCTGCTCGTGAATCAGGCGATCGATTTCACGCCGGTGCCGCGCGTGACCCTCGGGGCGGCGGGGCGGTGGGCCAGCCGTTCGTATCTCGACAACACGAACAACGACGCGTTCGTCACGCCCTCGTTCTTCGTCGTCGATGCGAATCTCAGCGTCGGGCTGTGGCATGCGGCGCGCCTGATGCTGCAGGTGAACAACGTGTTCGACAACCGACGCGTGTTTCCCAGCGGCTACAGCTACGAGTTCTTCACGCCGGCCGGGACGCTCGACGGAATCTCCTATTTCTACCCGCAGGCCACCCGCAACGTGGTGCTGACCCTGCGGGCCGGCCTGTGAGCGCATTCGAGATCGTCGCCGCGGTGATCACGCTGGTGAGCATCTGGCTCACCGCGCGGGAGAACATCTGGTGCTGGCCGACGGGCGTGATCAGCGTTCTGATGTACGGCTGGATCTTCTGGCAGGCGAGGTTGTACGCGAACGCCTGGCTGCAGGCCGTCTATCTGGGACTCATCGCCTACGGCTGGTACCAATGGCTGCACGGCGGCCGCAATCGTTCGCAGCTCCCTGTGTCGCGCACGCCGCTCGCTGGCTGGATCGTCACGCTCATCCTGGGAGCGGTTTCCGCGGCGCTGCTCGGCTGGACGATGCACCGCTACACGAACGCGTCGATGCCGTACTCGGACGCCGCCACGACCGCGTTCTCCGTCGCGGGCGAAGCGATGACGGCACGCAAGTGGATCGAAAACTGGCTGGTGTGGATCGCCGTCGACGGCGTGACCACCTGGATGCTCCTCGTGCAGCGGTTGTACGCGAGCACGCTGCTGTACGGCTCGTTCGTGGTGCTCGCAGTCATCGGATGGATCGAATGGAAGAAGTCACTCGTCCGTTCCGCGTCTGCGTGACGGGGGCGGAGTCGACCGGCAAGTCCGCGCTGGCGCGGGCACTGGCGGCGCATTTCTCGGTGCCCCAGGTGCCCGAATATTCGCGCCAGTATGCCGAGCCCCTGGCGCGGGAGCTCGAGTTTCTGGACGTCGTTCTCATCGCCAGAGGGCAGATCGCGCTGGAGGATCTCGCGCTGTCGGCGCCGTCCGGGCTGATCATCCTCGATACCGATCTCCTCAGTACGGTCGTCTACAGCCGGCATCATTTCGGCGCTTGTCCGGCGTGGGTCGAGACAGAGGCCCGGGCGCGGCGCGCCGAGCTCTACCTGCTCCTGGACGTCGACGTGCCGTGGGTCGCCGATCCGGTGCGCGACAGCGGCGACAGGCGCGTGGCATTGCACGAGGCCTTTCGGCGGACGCTCGAGGATTTCGAGGCGCAATACGAACTCGTCCGCGGCTCCTGGGACGAACGGTTCCGCCGCGCCGCCGCCGCGATCTCCGGCCATGTCGGGCCGGCTCTCAGCCGGCCGAACGATCTTTGACGATCCCGACATCGGCACACCTGTTGCGTGCGCCAGCCGCTGGAGACTGCATCATCATGCATCGAGCACTCACGATTTCCGCAATGCTGCTCATTCTGGTCGCCTGCTCGCAGGGGAATGAGGCGAACTCCACCGCGACGGCTGCGACTGATACCGCGACCGCCACGAGCACCTCCGCTCCCAACGTTCCGCCGCCTCCGGTAGTCGTGACCGTTCAGAACAGTCCCCGGTACGGGCAAGTTCTCGCCGACGGCACCGGACGAAGCCTCTACATCTTCATGAAGGACAAGCCGGCGCAGGGGAGTGCCTGCACGGGCGACTGCGCGAACGAGTGGCCGCCGCTCGTCGCCTCGCAGCAGCCGAACGGCGGAAGCGGCGTCGACGCGTCGAAGCTCGGCACGATCGACCGCCCCGACGCCACCAAGCAGGTCACCTACAGCGGCTGGCCGCTCTACCGCAACAAGGACGACAAGGCGCCGGGCGACACCAAGGGCGAGGGGGTGAAGGGGTTCGGGGCCGAGTGGTACCTGATCTCTCCGGCCGGGACGCAGATCGAAAAGAGCGGGGCAAAAACGGGATCGTCATAAACTCGCCGAATGAATTGGCTGGTCAAGAACTTCCTGCGCGGTCTGATCATCGTCGTCCCGATCGCGGTGACGCTCTATCTGCTCTGGGAGGCGTTCATCCGGATCGACCGGCTGCTCGATCTGCCGATCCCCGGAGTCGGGTTCGCGCTCACCATTGCGCTGCTGATTCTCATCGGTGCGCTGGCGTCGAACTTCTTCGTGCGAAAATTCCTCCAGTGGACCGAGCTGTTGTTCACGCGCGCGCCGCTGGTCCGCCTGGTCTACGCCTCGATCCGCGACCTGCTCGAGGCCTTTGTCGGCGACCAGAAACGTTTCAACAGGCCGGTGGCCGTATCGATCTCCGACGGCCTGCGGACCCTCGGATTCATGACCCAGGATGACCTGGCGTTTCTGGGATTGCCCGGTGAAGTCGCAGTCTATCTTCCGTTTTCGTACAGCATGGCCGGCACGCTCGTGGTCGTTCCGAGCTCGCGCGTGGAGCGTCTGGCGGTCGACAGCCCGAGCGTAATGGCGCTCGTCGTATCGGGCGGTGTGTCGCGTGTCACTACCTGATGTGTTGCATCGCGGCGTGAATTGAGTATGATCCCGCGGCACCGCCGCGGTGGTAGTTCCCCTTCGCCCACCGAGGAAGCCGGGTGGTACCAGCCTCGAATGGCTCAGATTTTCCATCGCAGCACCAACACGCTTTCCCGCGTGACGATTTTCGGCGCGGTATTCATCGTCGCCTTTGTCTTCTGGGTGATCGGCGGAATCGTACGCTCGCCGCTGGCGACGGATCAGGGGATCCGCCGCGACCAGCCGGTACCATTCAGCCATCAGCATCACGTCGGAGGACTGGGGATCGACTGCCGCTACTGCCACACGTCGGTCGAGACATCGAACTTCGCCGGGATTCCGCCGATCGCCACCTGCATGAACTGTCACAAGGAGATCTGGACGAATGCCGAGATGCTCGCCCCGGTGCGCAACAGCTTCGCCTCGGGCAAGCCGCTGGTGTGGTCGCGCGTGCACCGGCTCCCCGATTTCGTGCACTTCAATCACAGCATCCACGTCGCGAAAGGCGTCGGGTGCGCGACCTGTCACGGACGCATCGACAAGATGGCGCTCACGTATCAGTACGCGCCGCTGACGATGCAGTGGTGTCTGAATTGCCACCGCAATCCGCAGCTCTACGTTCGTCCGCGCGATCAGGTCTTCAACATGGCGTACGTTCCGGTCGATCAGGCCGAGCTCGGACCGAAGCTGGTCCGCGAATACAAGATCCAGGGACCGAGAGTATTGACGAGCTGTTCGACGTGCCACTACTGAGCGACGTGAACCGCTGGAGACGATGAGCAAGAAAGTCGATCTGACCGAATTCCGCGCGCGTATCGGCGCTCTCCGCGGGCGCGAGTACTGGCGCAGCCTGGAGGAATTGTCGCGCGACCCCTCCTTCGACGACTTCGTGCATGACGAGTTTCCGCAGCACGCCGCGGCGCTCGACGACGGCTTGCATCGCCGCGACTTCGTCAAGCTGATGGGGGCCTCGGTCGCCCTCGCGGGGCTCACGGCCTGCAACCGGCCGGCGGAACAGATCATCCCCTACATCAAGCAGCCGGAAGACCTCATTCCGGGGCAGCCGCTCTTCTTCGCCAGCGCCATGCCGCTGCGCGGCGTGGGGACCGGCGTCCTCGTCGAGAGCCACATGGGACGGCCGACGAAGATCGAAGGGAACCCCGATCACCCGTCGAGTCTCGGCGCCTCCGACTCGCTGATGCAGGGGTCGATCCTCGGCCTGTACGATCCCGACCGCTCGCAGGTGGTCCGCCATCTCGGCGAGGTCTCCACCTGGAGCGAGTTCATCGCCCTCCTGCAGCCGGCGCTGAAGACGGCGACGACGAATGGCGGCACACTCCGGCTCCTGACGCAGACCGTCACCTCGCCGACGCTCGGCGCGCAGATCCGGCAGCTCCTCGGGCAATACCCCGGCATGCAGTGGCATCAGTGGGAGCCGGTGAGCGGCGACAACGAACGCGCGGGGCTGCGGCTGGCCTTCGGCGGCGACGTTCACGCCGTTTATCACTTCGACAAGGCGAACGTGGTCGTGTCGCTCGATTCGGCGTTCACCGATGAGGGACCCGGGCATCTGCGTTACGCGCGCGATTTCGCCGACCGGCGGCGGGTGCGGCAGGGCGTGACCACCTCGATCAACCGGCTGTATGCCATCGAGTCTTTCCCCACGGGCGTCGGCGCGCTGGCGGATCACCGGATCGCCGTGCGGCAGTCGGAAGTCGCGTCATGGGCGCGGGCCGTTGCCGCCGGGCTGGGCCTCGGAGCTGCGGCTCCGGCCGGGAACGTGCGGGCCGACTGGGTCGCGGCTGTCGTCCGTGACTTGCAGAAGAACCGCGGGGCGAGCATCGTCATCGCCGGCGAAGACCAGCCGCCCGAAGTGCACGCCGTGGCCATGGCCATCAACCAGGCGATGGGGAACATCGGCTCGACGCTCACCATCACCGATCCGGTCGAAGTGGCGCCGGTCGACGAACTCGAATCGCTCCGCCAGCTCGTGGCCGACATGAACAACGGCGCGGTCAAGGCGCTGATCGTCCTGGGCGGCAACCCGGTGTTCGATGCGCCGGCCGATTTCGGCTTCATGCAGGCCTACAAGCGGGTGCCCTTCCGCGCGCACCTCAGCCTCTACTACGACGAAACGTCGATCCTCTCGCACTGGCACATTCCCGAGACGCACTATCTCGAGTCATGGAGTGACGTGCGCGGGCACGAGGGGACGATCTCCATCATCCAGCCGCTGATCGCGCCGCTTTACAACGGCCGGTCGCCGCACGAGGTCCTGGGCGCGCTGATCGGCGGCCTGGACGTCACGCCGTACGATCAGGTGCGCGGCTACTGGACGCAGCGCGCCGGGCTCGGCGCCGCGTTCGAGGATACCTGGCGCAAGTGGCTCAACGACGGAGTGATCGGCGGTTCGGCGCTGCCGGCGAAGAGCATGGCAGCCTCCACGTCCATTCCGCCGGCCGCGAACGTCCAGCCGCCGGCAGCGGGTCTCGAGCTCCAGCTCCGCCCCGATCCGACGATCTACGACGGCCGGTTCGCGAACATCGCCTGGCTCCAGGAGCTTCCGAAGCCGCAGACCAAGATCACGTGGGAGAACGTTCTGCTCGTCAGTCCGAACACGGCGGACGCGATCGGATGGAACGAAGCACGGCGCGCTCCCTTCGTCAATGAGCGCAGCACGATCCTGGCGGACGTCGCCTACCGCGGCCGGAAGCTCCGCGTGCCGCTGTGGGTCGTTGCGGGACATCCGGACGGCTGTGCGACATTGCATTTCGGCTATGGGCGTGTCCGCGGTGGGCGGGTCGCTTCGCCGCCTGAGGGCACGGTCGGCGTCGACGTCTATCCCTTCCGCATGTCCGAGGCCATGAACGGCGGGCCGGGGGCGCAGATCGTTCTCACCGGCGAGGAGTCGTATCACATCGGCTGTACGCAGGAGCATCAGGACCTGAACGCGACCGATGTTGGCGGCGACCGGGCAATCATCCGCGAGGCGAGCTTCGAGGAGTACCGCCGCAACCCCAACTTCGTCCTGGGGGAGGGCGCGGTCGACGAGAAGACGCGGCAGGAGACGATCTACCCCACCTTCGCGTACACCGGCCACGCCTGGGCCATGGTCATCGACCAGTCGGTCTGCACCGGCTGCAACGGATGCGTGATCGCCTGCCAGTCGGAGAACAACATCGCCACGGTGGGCAAGGACCAGGTGTGGCGCGAGCGGGAGATGCACTGGCTGCGCATCGACCGCTACTACAAAGGGACGGCCGAGGAGCCGAAGATCTACCATCAGCCGATCCCGTGCATGCAATGCGAGCAAGCGCCGTGCGAGCCGGTCTGTCCGGTGGAGGCCACAGCACACAGCGCCGAAGGCCTCAACGACATGACGTACAACCGCTGCGTCGGGACGCGCTACTGCGCGAACAATTGCCCGTACAAGGTGCGGCGGTTCAATTTCTACTTCTACAGCGACTACGACACGCCGGCGCTCGAGCCAATGCGCAATCCCGACGTCACCGTCCGCACGCGCGGCGTCATGGAGAAGTGCACGTACTGCGTGCAGCGCATCAACGCTGCGAAGATCAAGGCCGAGCGCGAGAATCGCCCCGTGCGCGACGGCGAGATTCTCACCGCCTGCCAGCAGGCCTGCCCCACGCAGGCCATCGTCTTCGGCGACAAGAACGATCCCAACAGCGCCGTGGCCAGCCTGAAGAAGGAGCCGACGAATTACGCGCTGCTCGAAGTCCTGAATACCCGGCCGAGAACGACGTACCTGGGAGTGATTCGAAACCCGAATCCGGAGATCAAAGAAGGATGAATTTCGATTTTCGAATTGCTTCAGTTCGAACTTCCTGATTCGAGAACGCATGGCCGAACCTGAACGCCCGATTCACGAGATCCGACCGACCACCCAGCTGGAGAAGGTCCCGGCGCGGTTCCTTCCCCGTCCCGTGCTGGAACCGGGGCACACGTATGCCTCGATCACCGACCACATCAGCTCGATCGTCCTGCGCGGCAAGATGCCGGTGGCCTGGTCGATCGGCATCACCCTGGCGGCGTTCCTGGTGCTGGTGCTGACGGCGGCGATCGGCGAGCTGGTGTTCGTCGGGACGGGAATCTGGGGAATCAACCACCCGGTCGGATGGGGATTTGCCATCATCAACTTCGTCTGGTGGATTGGCATCGGGCACGCCGGCACGCTGATCTCGGCCATTCTGCT
>Ga0075272_1000170_pt1 | contig 14456 bp, 14 predicted proteins | sample SF_Rice_5C_0N_40_FD_69776 | JGI IMG/M metagenome (GOLD analysis project Ga0075272, IMG submission 69776) | Rice paddy soil microbial communities from Twitchell Island, California, USA - SF_Rice_5C_0N_404 | ecosystem: Environmental > Terrestrial > Soil > Paddy field/soil | place: USA: Twitchell... | reverse complement strand
GATCGGCAGGTCGATGTGGATGTCGTCGCCGCGGCGCTCGAAAAAGGGATGCGGACGCACGTGCACCAGGACGTTCAGGTCGCCCGCCGGCCCTCCCATGCCCCCCGGCGCTCCCTTGCCACGCAGCCGGATCGTCTGCCCGTCCGAGACCCCCTCGGGGATCTTCACTTTGATGTGCCCGCCGCCGTTGATGGTCAGCTCCATCGCCGCGCCGGTGACCGCCTCACGGAATCCGATCATCAGCTCGGTATTGATGTCGTGGCCGCGCTGCGGGGGCTGTTCGAACTCGATCGCGCCGCCACCGCCGAACAGATCGGAGAAGATGTCGGTAAATCCTCCCCCTCCCCCTCCCCCTCCCGTCCCCGCCCGCCGTCCGCCCCCGCCCCGCCGCCCGCGGTTCGTGAACTGCGAAAAGTCGAACCCGGCGAACGGATTCTGCCCTCCCGCGCCGAAGTTGAACGCCTCCCGCCCCATGCGGTCGTACTGTTCGCGCTTCTCCTTATCGCTCAGCACCGCGTACGCTTCGGAGATCTCCTTGAACTTGTTCTCCGCTTCCTTGTTCCCCTTGTTGCGGTCGGGGTGGTACTTCTTCGCCAGCGTGCGGTACGCCTTCTTGATCTCCGCCTCGGGCGCACCTTTCTTCACTCCGAGGATTTCGTAATAGTCCTTCTCGGCCATCGGCGAGCAAGAGTATAGCGATCCATGTGACGCCGCTCTCGCAGACCGGGGTCCAGTGGTCGCGAAATTGCTTCCGGAGTTCAGGCGTAGAATCGCGGATCGATGTACGGCCCCCTCGCACGGCGCAACGTTCTGACCATGATCCTCGCCGGAGGAATGGGCGAACGGCTGTATCCGCTCACGCGCGACCGCGCCAAACCGGCCGTACCGTTCGGCGGCCGGTACCGTATCATCGACTTCGTCATCAACAACTTCATCAACTCCGGCTTCCTGAAAATCAAGGTCCTGACGCAGTTCAAGTCGAACTCCCTGATCGAACACATCACCCGCACCTGGCGGCTGGTGCCGGAGATCGGACAGTACGTCGACGTCGTCCCGGCGCAGATGCGCAAGGGGCCGTTCTGGTTCCGCGGCACGGCCGACGCCGTCTTTCAGAACCTCGAGCTGATCTTCGATGAGCAGCCGGAGTTCATCTGCGTCTTCGGCGGCGACCACATCTACAAGATGGACGTCAACCAGATGCTCCAGGAGCACATCGCGAACGACGCCGATCTGACGCTGGCCACGGTTCCGGTGCCGATCTCCGAGGCGCATCACTTCGGCATCGTGGAGATCGACAGCGACTTCCGGGTGACGGGGTTCGTGGAGAAACCGAAGGAAGGCGCGAAGACCATCCCCGGCCGGCCCGACATGGTGCTGGCGTCGATGGGCAACTACATCTTCAAATCGAGCGTGATGATCGATGTGCTGCAGCGGAACGCGCTGCGCGACGCGGCGCACGATTTCGGCAAAGAGATCGTGCCGGCGATGTATCCGCGCATGAAGGTGTATGCGTACGACTTCGCCCGCAACTCGGTGCCGGGCGAGGACGACTACAACCGCGGATACTGGCGCGACGTCGGGACGATCGACACGTACTTCGCGGCCTGCCTCGACCTGGTATCGGTCACGCCGCTGTTCGACCTCTACAATCCGCAGTGGCCCATCGTCTCCGCGCCGATGAACCTCCCGCCGGCCAAGTTCGTCTTCGCCGACTCCGCCACGCAGCGCATCGGCATCGCCACCGACTCCATGGTCTCCGACGGGGTCATCATTTCCGGCGGGACGATCAACCGCTCGGTGCTGCACCCACGCGTGCGCGTGCACTCCTACACCGACATCGACGAGTCGATCCTCATGGACGGCGTCGACGTGGGGCGGCACTCGAAGATCCGGCGGGCCATCATCGACAAGGGAGTGAAGATCCCGCCGGGGACGACCATCGGATACGACCTCGACTCCGACCGGCAGCAGTTCACGGTCAGTGACTCCGGGATCGTGATCGTGCCCAAGGGCGCGCAGATCGAGGCGAAGGTCACGGCATGACGCCGCCGAAAGTGCGATCCGACGGCCGGGCGCCCGATCAGATGCGCCCCGTGACCATCACCCCGAACTTCATCAAGCACGCCGAAGGGTCGGCGCTGATCGACGTCGGCGATACACGCGTGATCTGCACGGCCTCGATTCAGGAGAAGGTCCCTCCCTTCCTCTACAAGACCGGGCGCGGCTGGGTCACCGCGGAATACGGCATGCTGCCGCGCGCCACCACCGACCGCACCGAGCGCGAGGCCGCGCGTGGAAAACAGGGCGGACGGACGATGGAGATCCAGCGCCTGATCGGCCGTTCGCTCCGTGCCGCGGTGAATACGGAACTCCTCGGCGAGCGCACCGTGTGGATCGATTGCGACGTGCTCCAGGCCGACGGCGGCACCCGCACCGCCTCGATCACCGGATCGTTCGTCGCGCTGGCCCTGGCGCTCGGGCGCCTGTACATCGATGGCCATCTCTCGAGCTGGCCGATGAGCGCCTTCGTCGCCGCGATCTCCGTCGGCATGATCGCCGGCGTTCCGTCGCTCGACCTCAACTACGCAGAGGACTCCAAGGCCGGCGTCGACATGAACGTCGTGGCCACCGACAAAGGCCGCTTCGTCGAGCTCCAGGGTACCGGCGAGTCCGCGACGTTCACCGAGGAAGAGATGAACGCCATGCTCGCGCTGGCGAAGAAAGGGATCGCTGAGCTGGTGGAAAAGCAGCGCGAGATCCTCGGCCCGACCCTCTCGCGCGTCGACCAGATGGCGCGCGAACGCCTCAACCGCAAGTTCCGCTAGCAAAAGGGGTCAGGTCTGTGATCCGTGATTTTCTACTCCGCGTAGATGAATCTGCTACAGCCGGTAGAAAATCACGGATCACAGACCTGACCCCTCTTGTGCTTGCGGACCGGCAGGTGGCGATCTGGCTCGCGCTGCTCACGTTCGTCACCTGCGCCTATTTCCAGGCGGGCGGGGGGTGGAACCAGAACTCGCAGTTCGATCTCACCCGCGCGATGATCGAGCACCACACGTTCGCCATCGACGCCTATGCCGGGAACACGGGCGACGTGGCCCGCGCAAACGGTCATCTCTACTCGAACAAGTCTCCGGGGCTGTCATGGATCGCCGCAATTCCGTACGCGGTGCTGCACGCGCTGGAGCGCGACAGCAGCTCCGTGGCAGCGATCACCTTCAACGCCTACGTCTGCACATTGGTCTGCGTGGCGATCCCGTTCGCGTTCGTGGCCTCGATGCTCTACGGCTACGCGCGCCGGCGCGGCTACGGAGCGCCGTGGTCGGCTTGCATCGCTCTGACGGCGACGCTGGCCACCGAGTCGCTCCCCTACGCGACGATCTTCATGCTCCACGTTCCCAGCGGCACGCTGCTGCTGTACGCCCTGATCACGCAGCGCCGCGCGCTCGGCGGCGCCGCCGCCGGACTGGCCACGGTCATGAACTATCTCTGCGCTCCGGCTTTGATCCTCCTCGGTCTGTTCGGCGCGAAGCGCGGGCGTTTCGCCGCCGGCGCCGTCCTTCCGCTCGTACTCCTGGCCGCGTACCAGCAGATCTGTTTCGGCAGCCTCCTAACCACCAGCATCGCGCGCGAAGATGCGCGCTTCCTCTCGCGCGGGGCGATCTTCGGCCTCTTTCACCTGCCGAGCGCCGAGGCGGCGTGGGGAATCAGCATCTCACCGTATCGCGGGCTCTTCTACTTCGCGCCGGTGCTGATCATGGCGATCGGGGGCGCGGTGCTCTGGTTCCGCGACGGGAGCGAGCGCGCCGATCTCGTCGCGGTCGTGCTGATCTTCGCCGCGTTCTTCCTCATCAACGCCGCGTTCAACGGATGGGAAGCGGGCTTTGCTCTCGGTCCGCGCTATCTCGTCCCGCTGATCCCGCTGCTGGCGCTGGCCATGCTCCGCTGCCGCGGCTGGCTGCGGCCGATGCTGGTGGGGCTCGCGGCAATCTCCCTGGCCATCAACTTCGCCGCGGCGGCCGTCGATCCGCAGCCGTCCGGATCGATCCCCCGCCCGCTGACGCAGTACATCGTTCCGCTGCTGATCGACGGCCACTTCTCGCCCGCTGTCCCGATCACGCCGCCCTGGAGCGCAGCGACCTTCACGGGACACACTTCGGTGAACCGGATGACTTTCGACGAGGCGGTCGTCTTTCAGCGCCATCCGCCCGGCTCGTGGGAGTCCGAATGGGCGAGCTTCAACCTGGGCGAGCCGTTCTTCGGCGCCGGCGACGCGCGCTCGCTCATCCCGATCGCGCTGGTGCTGCTCTTCGGCGCCGTCGCGATCGGATGGAAAACGCGATCAATCCAACGATCGTCGTGAGCGACACCGCGAGCGGAATGTAGAAGCTCAGCGGGAAGTAGTCGACCTCCACGTCCCAGTCGCCCGGCGGGACCGTGAAACCGAGGAACGCGCCGTTGACCGACAGCGGATCGACGGCGGCGCCGTCGCGCCGGATCCGCCATCCCGGCCAGTACGGCTGGCTGCTGGCGATCAGCGTGTATCGCGGCGCGTGGATGTGCATGCGGAACGCGGTGTCCGACGCGCCGGTGATCGACAGCCTGGCATCGGGCGCCGTCGGGGGACGCGGGGCGAGCAGGTCCTGCCGCATCCGGTCGCTCACCACCGGCAGTGCGTCGACGATCGCCGTGTGTCCCCAGTCGTGCTCGTGCATCAGGCGGCGGACGAACGCGTCGCGCCGAAACTCCAGCAGCACGTTGCGCACGGTGAAAAAGCGCGGCAGGACATCGGCGTTCTGGAAAATGCGGCCGTCCTTCCCATCGTAGAGCAGGCGGTAACGCGCCGCGTCGCCGAGGTCGGCGCGGGGATCGGCGACCACGTACTTCACGTTGAGAAAGTCGAGCAGCGGCGTGGTGGTGTTCGTCCAGTGGGCGAAGTAAGCCTCGCTGTCGTATCCCGTCAGCACCCGCAGCACGCCAAGGTAGCGGCCGTTGCCCATCGGGTCGTGGACGCGGATGTCGTGCAAGCCGAACGGCGTACCGGTGTTGGGGAAGAGCATCCCCGCGACGCCGACGATGCGGAACGGTTCGTTCGGCGGCGTCGCCTTCCGCAGCGCTTCGAGCCGGCGGATCAATGGAGTCTGCGGATACATCGCCTCCTGCGGGACGACGGGATTCCATGCGCGATCGGCGCTCCAGATTTCCACGACGATCGCCGCGAGCAGCAGCATCAGGACCGCCGGGCGCGCCCGGGCGAGGACCGCCGCGCACGCCGCGAGCGCCAGCACGGCGACGCTCGGCAGCATCGACAGGACGGTGTTGTCGTGCATCCAGGCGCTCGGAAAGCGCGTCGTCTGCAGCAGCGCCAGCAGCGCGCCGGCGACGATCGCGATCCCGATCAACGCCGCGCGACGGCGGCCCTTCTGCAGGAGATCGATCAGTGCCGCCGTCTGCACCGCCATGACGAACGACAGCAGCAGCCGCACGCGCGCGTTCGCCGCCATGGCGAAGAGATGATTGAATCCCGTTCCGACGAACGGCCAGTCGAGGATGATCGCCAGAATCAGCGGCGTGACGACGACGAAAAACATCTCGCGGCTGCGCCATCGCCGGGCGGCGATGCCGTCGAGCAGCAACGCAATCCATCCCGCGAACCAGCACTCCCGCCCACCCGCTGATCGATTCCGCCACCGCCGGCCCCCACGTCGGATCGACCGGCGTCGCGCCGAAGTAGTCGGGCTGGAACAGGAGAATCGACGATCGGAAATCGGTGAAGCCCACCCCCTCGGGATGTGCTTTCAGCAGGGCGTACCGCTGCGATCTCGGCAGCGCCTCGGCGAGCGGCGCGAGAAAAGGCGAGGACAGCAGCGCCGCGAGCGCCATCGCGCCCGCGAGCGCGGCCACGAACCGGCCGAGCTGTCCGCGCGTGGTGAAGGGGCGCTCCACGGCGGCGATCCAGATCACCATCGCCGCGGCGAGCACGAAGATGTGCAGGGCCGTCTCCGGATGTCCGCCGAACAGCGCCGCCGTCCAGATCACCGCCGCAAACACGATCCGCCCGAACGTGACTCGTTCGGCCAGCAGGTCGATCTGATACAGCACCGCCGGCAGGTATGCGGCGACCGTGGCATGCGGGAAATGCAGCCAGACGATGACGAACGTGCCGAACCCGAAGGCTGCCGCCCCCGCCGCGGAGGCGATGTCCGACCAGCCGCGGCGCCGGCAGAAGAGGAAGGCGAAGGTGAGCGCGATGAGGATCTTCATCGCCGCCTCCGCGGTGAACGACTCGCCGAGCGGCAGCGAAAGGGCGAGAATTCGCAGCGGCGACAGCGCCGCGCTCTGACCGTTGGCCAGCAGCACGGACCCGCTCCCCTCGGTCGGGTTCCAGAGCGGGAAGCGGAACGACTTCCATTGCTGCCGGACCTCATCGGCCCACGGCAGCATCTGCATGGGGATGTCATTGATCTCGCAGTTCCCCGGCCGGGCATGCGTGACCCAGGCCCACGGCGGGAGGCGGCTGAGGCAGTCGACCGGTACGTCGACGTACGGCCCCGTCATCGGCCGCCAGAGAAAGAGCAACACGAGGAGATAGAAGAACGCGGCGAGACGCCACGGCAGCTTCTGCCCGAAATAGCGGGCGATGGCCACCGCGATCGCGTACCGCACACCCACGAACGCCCAGGTGAGATTGACCACGCGCGCGGGATGATAGCCGGTCAGGCGGCGGGCGTCAGGCCGGCACCGTCAATCTGAGCGCGAAGACGGCAGAGGGCGATCTCCGGGGTCATTCGAGATTCTTCGATGAGCATGAAGAACAGGACAGGCGAGCCGTGCGATCCGTACTTCAAATGCAAGTCGACGGCACTGCAACGACCCCGGCTCACCCATGGATTCGCTGAACTTCCGCGTTGATTTCATCCTCGAGGGTCAGCAGCACTGTGATCACTTTCTGACCTCCCTGGCGAATCCGGAGGGGAAGACGGTCCTCGTCGTCGGTTCCGGAGCAGGCACTGAGATGCTCTGGGCTTTACGACGCGGGGCCGTCGAGGTCATCGGGCTGGACATCCTCGAGCAGTCTCCCGAAGCGCTTCTGGCGGCGGCCAGGCGCCTCGGGGTGCAGGCAAAGGGCCGGTTTCACATGCGCCACCTTGGGATCGAGGACGCCGGCACGCTGGGCCGCGAGTTCGACCTCGTCCTGTCCAACAATGTCTTCGAGCACATCTCCGACATCAACCGCGCATTCGAGGTTTGCGCCGCACTCGTGCGCCCCTGGACCGGCCGGATCGCGATCTTCACCGACCCGCTGTTCCACTCATCGGCGGGTTCCCATCTCCCGCTCGTTCCCTGGGAACACCTGTGGGGCGACGAGGAGGAAATCCGAAGGCGCCTGATCTCGGAACTACCGTCGGATCACCCGCTCCAATCGATGTCCCTCGACGAATACCTGTTCGAGGAGATCACGCTGAATCGAATGCGCCTCGAGGACATCGTGACCGCCGTCGAGCGGAGCGCCTTGATGATTCTCACGCTCGAGCTTCATCGCGATCGAAACATCGAGCGGCTCGCGGAGTATCGACCCCGTCTGGGGAATCGTGCCGCCACTGACCTGACCATCGAGGGCGTCGGGCTCGAGCTCGCTCGCGCGGGTCCGGGCGAGTGCACGGCGTCGCACTGGTTCCTCCCCGTCGCGGAGCGGAATCGCGCCGCGTCCGGAGAATGCATTGAGGACAGGCAAGCGACCGAGCGGAGATTGCAGGACGTTCTCCGCGTCCTCGAGAGCACGGAGAGGAGCATCAGCTTTCGGATCGGTCGTGCCGTCACCTTTCCCGGTCGCTGGATCCGGGATCGCGTGCTCACGAGGTCCAGACTGATGGGCGCCTGAGACCGATGCTCACGCTTTCCTTCGTCCCACGAGCACGGCGAAAAGCGGCGTGGCGAAGGCGCCCGAGGCGACGAGCTCGCGTTCGGCGCGGATGAAGCTGGCGACCAGCGGCTCGTGCTCCGGGCGCAGCAGGGCCTCGCCGTCGAGCGCACACCACAGCGGGAACAGCAGGTTGCCCCAGTATGGCTTCTCGTGCAGCACCTCGAAGTACTCGTGGAACGCAGGAAGAATGCGGCTCGAACGGATCATCTCCGAGGGATCGTTCCAGTCGAGCGGAGGATTCACCGGCCAGGTGCGCAGTTCGGGCGCAACCGTGTCCCACAACTCGCGCGCCGCGCGCAGGTGCTCGTCCGTCCACTCGTCGCGCGATGGACCGGTGTAGTCGTCGATGTAGACGATCCCGTGTGGCTTCAGCGATTCGCGCACCTGACGCAACAGGGCGTCCGGATCCGCGATGTGATGCAGCGAGCCGTGGAAAAAGACGGCGTCGTACCGCGAGCGAGGCAGGGAGAGATGATTGCAGTCGGCGACGCGGTAGTGGATCCCGCGCAGATGCTCGGCACGCGCGAGCGAGCGCGCTTCGTGGATCGACGCCTTCGAGACGTCGAGTCCGGTGACCTTCGTGACGACGTTCAGATTGCGCAGCGCTCGCTCCAGGCTGCCTGTGCCGCAGCCGATGGACAGTCCCCGGTCGAGCGGCCGGTAGGCCCATCCTGCTTTGAATGCCACGAGCGGCCAGAGCCAGCCGACGCCGGTGATGCATTCGTTCACGGACTCGCGGATCCGCGGGTGCTCGGTCCAGTAGACCGACCGCTTCGCGATCTGCCGGTCCCAGAAGTTTCCCGCGGTGGAGGCGAGCGGATCGCCGCGGACGAGCGACTTCAGCTTCCGCAGCGGGTTCACCGCAGGCGCTCCCATATCCGCCGGGCCTGCTCGAACGCCGCGGCGTCGCCCGCGAGGATCGAGCGGACGATGGACATCACCGCCTCCACGTGTGGGGCAATCGCTTCGCGGTTCGCCTCGAGCACCGGCATCCAGACCGATGCATCGCTGCCGGCGAGGCGCAGAAAGGTCTTCAATCCGCTGCCGGCGAACCGCTCGTCCACGCCCCGGCGATCGAGGTGCGCGGCGAGGGCGGTGGAGAGGATCTGCGGAAGATGGCTGGTCAGGGCCACCGCGGCGTCGTGCTCCCCGGCGTCGACGAGTTCCATCCGCGCGCCGCAGTCGCCGATCATCCGCTCCACGAGCGGATCGCGGCGGTCGACGAACCAGGCGCAGCCGCGAAAGAGATCGCCGCGCGCCGCGGCCAGGCCGCGCTCGTGCGAGCCGGCCAGCGGATGGCCGGCGATGAAATCGCGATCGCCCGCCGCGGCGCGGAGCGGGTGCATCACGCTGGCAACGGACGTGGTCGTGCGGCGCGCGGTCTGCGCGGTCAGGAGATCGACCGCGACGTCGACGGGAGTCGCCAGGACGGTCAGGTCGGCGGCCTCGAGGCTGTCGCACGATTCATCCGCCGCGCCGGCGCGGCGCGCATCGTCGCTCTCAACGTGCGGATCGACATACGCGACGTGCCAGCCGCGCGCCCGCAGCGCGATGCCGATCGATCCGCCGATCAGACCGAGTCCGGCGATCAGCGCACGCGGCGCGGCGCCCATCAGGGAGCCATCACGATGATCGTGCGGTCGACCACCTGCGATTTGAGGAAATCGAAATACGGCCGCTGGATCGTCACCCGCGGCCGGTTCGGCGCCGCCGCGATCTCCGCACCGCGGTACGGCCCCTCGGCCTTCGACAGATCGGCCTTCACGCCGAGCTTCTCCAGCAGCGACGCGAGCTGCTTCGCCTCCGACAGATCGCCGGTGCGGTAGTACGCCGACGGCTTCGCCGCGCTCAGGTTGTTCGTCGCGTCTGCCGCCACGCCGGAGTATCCGTAGGACTTCGCGTAGTACGTGGCCACCGTCTCCACCGGCGCGTCGGTGTCGTACACGGCGATCGGGGGCGGCGGCTCGCTCGGCTTCATGGCCGACGCTGCGCGCTTCTCCAGGTCCGTCATCTGCGCCAGATACTGCGACCCCGGATAGACGACGAACGTGAATGCCTGTTCATCGGCCGGCAGCATCCCCTCGCCGCGTTTGCAGCCGGCGACCGCGACGACCACCAGCACCAGCGCACCTGCCACACGCAACGCTCTCGACATGTTCCTCCCCTGGAATTCGGCCCCGGAATCTATCACGATGCATTCGTGGATCGCGTTCAAGGCCGCCTTCTCGCCGCGCTCGCGATCCTTTTTCTGGTCGTCCTCGGGTTGACCCTCCACGCTTCCGCAGTTTCGGGATGGTGGCTGAACGACGACCCGGCGCTGCTGGTGGAGGCCATCCGCGAACCGGCCCCGTCTGTTTTGTTCAATCCGTCCGAGTACGAACATCTTTCCACCCTCACGTTCCAGCCGCTGCTGCTGCTGTCGTTCAAGGCCGACCTGCTGCTGCACGGGCTCGATCCGCGCCTCTTCTACGCGCATCAGGTCGCGGCGCTGATCGCCGGCGCCATCCTCCTCTTTCTTCTGCTGCGGCGGTACGTCCGCGATTTATACGCGGCCGTGGGTGCGGGCGTCTTCCTGGCGTCGTGGGTGTCGATCTACGCGGCGCGCACGCTGATGATCCGCCATTACGTCGAGGGGCTGGTCTTCGCGCTCGGCGCGCTCCTGGCGTGGAGCTACGGACGCCGCTGGATCGTGGCCGGATCCGTCCTGTACCTGCTGGCCATGCTCTCGAAGGAGGTCTACGCGCCGATCCCGCTGCTGCTGATCTGCCAGGAGCGGGCGGCAGGCCGGTCGTGGCGCGAGATCGCCCGCGAGCTCGTCGCCCCGTCGATCGCCGCCGCCGTCTTTCTCGTCTGGCGCTGGACCATGACCGGCCTGACCGGCGGCTACGCCTCGGCGGCCCTCGGCGGAGGCGCACCGCGGTTCGGCCGCGCATTCTGGAACGGCATCACCGGCAACGCACCGCCGTGGGCGCAGATCGTCTGGGGTTTGGCGATCGCCATGGCCCTCGGCGCTTTCCTGGTCCGCACGCGTCTGCGCGGCGCCGCGTTTCTCGCAGCGACGGCCATCGTCATCGCGCTCCCGCTCGTCCCGCTGATACACCGCTTCGATGTTCGTTACGACTTCGCCCTCATGGCGTTCGGCCTCGGAGCGCTGACCATCGCCGCCGGCATGTCGCGTTTCCGCTGGGCGGTGCTGATCCCGATCGCCCTGCTCGTCACCACGGTCATCGATGCCGTTCCACAGCGCCGCAACTACGAGACGGCCATGCGTCTCGGCATGGCGCAGGAGGGACGCTACGTCTGGACCGAACCGCCGGGCGCTCCGACGCTCTTCGCCACGTCCCCCGGCTGGTATCTCGGCAGCCTGGCGTGGTTGCGCCAGTACGATCACCGCGGCTCCGCGCCGCCGTTCGTCTTCTCGAAATACGCAATCACGGCGGACGACGTCGATCCCGGCCGGGCCGTGGCCATCGGCCCTTCCGGCGCGCCGGCGCCGCTGACGTCGACGTCGATCTTCGGCACGCCCGCTGAATGGCAGCGCGCACGTGCGAAACGCGATCCCAACGCACCCCTCTCGGTCGACTTCTCGCTCCGAAATCACGACGCGCGATGGAACCTCGGTCCACCGGGCGGCCGCTTCGTCTTCCTCAGCGTCCCCGGCTACAGCGCGATCTCCATCCCCGCGGCCGGCGCCCAGCGCGTTCCCATCGCGCGCGAACGGCAGTACTTCCGCATCGTGCGGGAGGCGGAAGACGGATCATGGACCGTATCGCCGCGCTTCCCCGTGCCGCTGGAGGGCGGGAGCCTCACGTGGTCGCGGGGAGGGCTCATTCCTCACTGATGCCCAGGTACGCGTGGATCGTCGTTCCCACCGCATCCTCGAATTTCTGCCCATATGACCTGATCGCTCCCGACGGCTCGTCGAGAAAGATGCGCTCGACACGGAAGAGCGGCACGAACATGGTGATGAGATCGAGGTTCGGCTCGTCGTCGCGGGCGACCTGGCGCACCCAGTCATCGAAAGCGTCGAGATTGATGCCGCGCAGCGTGATCCCCGCCGGCGAGAGCGACGTCAGCACTCCGAAGAACTTCTCCTTCGGACTGACGAGATTCACGATGATCAGCGACGACGCTTCGAAGCCTTCGATCATTCGACTTTCTCGCTCAGCTCGATCAGCACGCCGTTTCCGGCTGTGGGATGCAGAAAGGCGACGCGGCATCCATGCGCCCCGGGGACCGGCGCCTCGTTGATCAGACGGAATCCCTGCGCCTGGAGGCGATCGAGATACTCCTGCAGGTTCGTCACGCGGAGGCAGATGTGGTGAATGCCCTCGCCGCGCTTCTCGATGAACTTCGCGATCGGCGACTGCGCCGACAGCGGCTCGAGCAGCTCGAGGTTCGCCTCTCCGACCGGGATGAACGCCGTCTTCACGCCCTGCGTTTCGACCGCTTCGACGTGATCGACCTTCAGCCCGAGGGCCGCGTAGACCCGCGCCGCGTCGATCGATTTCACGGCGATTCCGATGTGATCGAGTTTCATGTCCGTCACACGCCCCGCGCCTCCGCTCCCCAGATGTGCTTGTGCAATTGTGTCTGCAGCCGGGCCGGAAGGCGATCGGCGAGCATCCATTCTGCCAGCGATTTCAGGTCGAGCTCTCCCCAGACCGGCGAAAAGAGGACCGTCCAGCGGCTCAGGTTCCGGTCGTCGATCACCTGCCGCGCCCAGTCGTAGTCAACGCGGTCGGCGATCACGAATTTGATCTCGTCGTGCGGCTTGAGCTTCAGAAGATTCTCCCAGCGGTTGCTCTCCGACTCCCCCGAGCCGGGGCACTTGACGTCGAGGACGATCGTCGCGCGGCGGTCGACCGGCGTGATGTCGATCGAGCCGGATGTCTCGACCAGCACCTCGAACCTGGCGTCGCAGAGACGCCGGATGAGATCGAGCGCTTCCGGCTGCGCCAGCGGCTCTCCGCCGGTGATCTCCACCAGATTGCAGCCGTAGTCCTTGACGCGGGTCACGACCTCGTCGACCGCCATCCGATCGCCGCCGGTGAAGGTGTACTCCGAATCGCACCACCGGCAGCGCAAATTGCACCCTGCCAGCCGCACGAAGGCACACGCCCGCCCGGCGTGCGACGACTCGCCCTGGATGGAGTGGAAGATCTCGGTGACGCGAAGCATGTCCGCAGTCAGCTAACGTAGAGAGTCGGGTCGATCACTCCCGCCTCTTCGAAGCCGCGTTTGCGGAGCAGGCATGAGTCGCAGTGCCCGCACGCCCGCCCCTCCGGGTCGGGGTCATAGCAGGAGTGCGTGAGCGAATAGTCGACGCCGTGGGTGACGCCGCGGCGGATGATCTCGGCCTTGGTCATGGCCATGAGGGGGGTCCTGATGCGCGGCTCGCCTCGCTCCAGGCCGCTGCGCGTGCCGCGGCCGATCACTTGCTGAAAGGCGGCGATGAACTCCGGGCGGCAGTCGGGATAGCCGCTGTAATCGACGGCATTGACGCCGATCCAGATCTCGCCTGCGCCGCGCGCTTCGGCCAGCGCCGTGGCCAGCGCCAGGAAGATCGTATTCCGCGCCGGCACGTAGGTGACCGGGATCCCGGGAGTGCCGACCGCGTCCTTCGGCACGGCGATGGCGTCGGTCAGCGCGCTCCCGCCGAACACGCGGAGGTCGAGCGGGAAGACAACGTGCTCGACCACCTCCATGGCCCGCGCCACCCGCCGCGCCGCCGCGAGCTCGATCTCGTGCCGCTGCCCGTAGGCGAACGACACGGCGATGCACGCACGCCCCTCGGCCTGCGCCATCGCCAGGACGGTCGCGGAGTCGAGACCGCCGGAAAGGAGGATCACGGCTTTCATCCGGCGCAATCCTGACATGCATCCTTCGGAATCACTCATCCTTCCATACAATCTCCCCATGTCCGCAATCAACGTCTACGAACTTCTCAACCGCAAACGCCGCGGCGCGGCGCTCGATCCGCGGGAGATCGAGATCTTCATCGACCGCTATACGCGCGGCGAGATCCCCGACTATCAGATGTCGGCGCTGCTGATGGCCGTGGCCATCAACGGTATGACCGCCGAGGAGATGGCCACGCTCACGCAGGCCATGCTGCGCTCGGGAGAGCAGTGGCACCTGCGGGACCGCTACGACTTCGTGGCCGACAAGCACTCCACCGGCGGGGTGGGCGACAAGGTCTCGCTCGTGCTCTCGCCGTGGGTCGCGGCGTGCGGCGTGAAGATCGGCATGCTCTCCGGGCGCGGGCTGGGGCACACCGGCGGCACGCTCGACAAGCTCGAGGCCATTCCGCACTTCAACGCGCGGCTGTCGCGCGCGGAGCTCGAGCACTGCATCGACGAGGTGGGCTGCGTGATCTCGACGTCCACCGAGGGGATCGCGCCGGCCGACAAGAAGATCTATGCGCTGCGCGACGTCACCGGGACGGTCGAGTCGCTGCCGCTGATCACCGCCTCGATCATGTCGAAGAAGCTGGCCATGGGCGCCTCGGCGCTCATCCTCGACGTCAAGA
>Ga0075272_1000169_pt1 | contig 14528 bp, 12 predicted proteins | sample SF_Rice_5C_0N_40_FD_69776 | JGI IMG/M metagenome (GOLD analysis project Ga0075272, IMG submission 69776) | Rice paddy soil microbial communities from Twitchell Island, California, USA - SF_Rice_5C_0N_404 | ecosystem: Environmental > Terrestrial > Soil > Paddy field/soil | place: USA: Twitchell... | reverse complement strand
GAGCGACCTTCTGTCGGCGATCCCCGACGAAGACGAATTCGCGGCGCCCCCGCCCCCCCCGCCACCGCCCGCCGCCCCTCCCCCACCCCCACCGCCGGCGTTCCAAGCGGCGCAGGAAGAGAACCTCTTCGCGGAGGAGGACAGCTTCTTCGACCTCGCCGCGGAGCTCGAGTCGGAAATGATCGACGAGGCGAGCGGCGAGCCGGTGTCCCTCTCCGAAGAGGAACAGTCGCTCGAAGAGATCTTCAAGGAGTTCAAGAAGGGCGTCGAGCAACAGCTCGACAGCGAGGACTACGACACGCACTACAACCTCGGCATCGCCTACAAGGAAATGGGGCTGATCGACGAGGCCATCGGCGAGTTCCAGCTCGCATCGAAGGATCCGAAGCGCGCCGTGGAGTGCGCCTCCATGCTCGGGCTCTGCTTCCTGGAAAAGGGCATGCCGCAACTGGCCATCAAGTGGTATCGCAAAGGTCTGGAGATGCCCGAGATCCGGGAAGAGGAACACCTCGGACTGCTCTACGATCTGGGCGCCGCCTACGTGGAAGTCGGCGACTCCGAGAACGCACAGAAGGCCTTCACTGAGGTCTACGGCATGAACAGCAACTACCGCGACGTGGCCACGCGGATCAAGCAGCTCGAGGATGCCTGAAGTTCGTGTCCGGCCGCCAACATACACATTTAGTGTTAACATTTTCCGCAATGAATCGCTCCATCGAGTCGATTCTCCGATTCGTCAACGTCACCGCTTCGGGCCTTCTGGCCGGCTCACTCGGATTCGGCGGCGCCGCGCTGATGCCCGGATGGGAGCATGAGGTGTCCAGCCGCGAACCGCGTCCCTACGGGGGCATGAGCACCGGCTACTTCAACGCCATCGGGCCGGTGGCCCTCGGCACCGCGGTGACGCTCGCCGTCGGATCGCGCCAGGTCCGTCCATTCAAGCGGGTCCTCGACGCGGCGACGGTGGTCGGACTGGCCGGCGTGCTCGCGGCCACCGTCATGGTCACCGTCCCCATCAACCGCGAGCTCGACGCGCAGCCTGCCAGCGACTATCCGAGCGACCGGCAGCATTCGCTGACCCGCAACTGGAGCCGCGCGCAAGCCGTGCGCACCACGCTGGGGATCGGCGCATTCGTCTGCGCGGTCGCCTCGAACCTGGCGAACGGCCGGCGGTAACCCGCCGGTGCGATTCCTCGAGGCCGCCGCCGTCCTGCTCACGCTGGCCAGCGTCGTCTTCCAGATCTACGAAAACATCTGGGGCTGGCCGACGACCATTGCCGGCGTGGCGCTCTATGCGGTCCTCTTCCGCCAGGAGCGGCTGTACGCCGACATGGGTCTGCAGGCCGTCTACATCGCCATCGCGGTGTACGGGTGGTACGAATGGCTGCACGGCGGAGAAGGCCGCGGCCAGCGGAAGGTCTCGAACGCTCCGGCGAAGGTGCAGATCGCGGCGTACGTCATCGGCGGCTTCACCGCGGTGCTGCTCGGGTTCTTCCTGCGGCGCACCACGAATGCGGCCCTGCCGTTTCTCGATTCGACGCTCACGTCGTACAGCCTGGTCGCCCAGTGGATGCTCACGAAGAAGTATCTGGAGAACTGGCTGGTGTGGATCGCGGTCGACGTCGTCTACGTGGGCATGTTCATCTTCAAGCAGCTCTACATGACCTCGGGGCTGTACGTCGTCTTTCTCTTCCTCTGCCTGCGGGGCTGGACGGAGTGGCGCCGCTCACGCGAAGTGATCGAACCCGCCAGCGCGTAGCGGCGCTCCGTCGAGCCGTACGCCCTGCGCGCGCGCGATGCGGCCGATGGCGTACACCGGACGTCCGGTACGGGTGCTCAGCTCCGACTCGCGCAGCGTGGAGGTGAAGAGCAGCGCGAACTCCTCTCCTCCGTCGATGACCGCCTGGCGGACATCGATGCCCAGCAGCGGGCCGGTGGACGCGAGATCGGGAAAGACGGGGCTGCGCTCGCGCTCGATGTCCGCCCCGCCGCCCGACGCGTCGCAGAGATGGTGCAGATCGGTCGACAGTCCGTCGGAGACGTCGATGCAGGCGGTGACCGCATCGATCGATGCCAGCGCAATCCCGAGCGCCACCTCCGGCTCCGGATCCATGTGGCGCCGGATCATCGACTCCGCGAGCTCGCGCTGCGCGTACGGAAGCTCGCGCGGTGGTTCGAGCCAGCCACGCTGCAACAACTGCAATCCCGCGGAGGAGGCGCCGAGCGGGCGGCTCACATAGATCCGATCGCCCGCCCGGGCGCCGCTGCGCAGCAGTGGCCGCTTCGACACCCAGCCCGTGGCGGTGATAGCCACGATCAGCTTCTCGGAGCGGGAGAGATCGCCGCCCACGAGATCGAAATCGTATTGCCGCGCCGAGGCGGCGAGGGAGGTCAGAAAAGCGTCGAGCTTGTCGAGAGCCCAGGGCGGCAGGCCGAGGTCCATCACGCCGAAGGCCGGAATAGCGCCCATGGCCGCTAGATCGGAGAGATTCACGGCGAGGCTCTTGCGGGCGATGCACTCGATCGGTACGGCGCGCGTGAAATCGACGTCCTCGAGCAGCATATCGGTGGTGATGACCTGTTCGCCGATCACCGCGGCGTCGTCGCCGATCCCGATCTTCGCCGCGCGCTGCGGAAAGAGCTGACGGATGCGGTCGATGATCTCGTGTTCGTTCATCGGCAGTACACCGGGACGATCGGCTCCAGCGGTTTTTGAAACGGCTCGCCGTAGGTGACGGCCTCGAGAAAGAGTCCGGAAGGCGGCGCGCTCGGCGCGAATGCCTCTCCCTTCGGTCCGAGCCGTGCCGCGAGCTCGGACGGCGCGAAGGCGCCACGTCCCACCTCGGCCAGAAAGGCCACGAGCTTCCGGACCATCTTCCAGAGAAAATGCGACGCCGTGATTCGCAGCAGGATGAGATCGCCGGCGCGTACCAGCTCGCAGGACTCGACGACCACAATCCGTGATGCGTCGCTCTTCATCCGCCGGTCGCTAAAGGCGCTGAAGTCGTGGCGTCCGACGACCAGGCCGGCGGCCACCCGCATGGTCTCGAACTCGAGCGCGTCCTTGATCCACCAGACGAACGGCTTGCCGAACGCGGTGCGGCGCGTGGAAATCTGGTAGAGGTAGACGCGCGAGACCGCGTCGTGCCGCGCGTGGAACCCGTCGCTCGCGCGCACCGCGTCGAGCACGTTGATGTCGAACGGGAGCAGGTCGTTCAGCTTATGGACGATGACCGCAGGATCGGCCGCCTTGCGCAGCCGCAGATGCGCGACCTGGCCGGCGGCGTGCACGCCGGCGTCCGTCCGTCCGGCCCCGCCGGCATCCGCTTCGCCGAACGACTCGGTCGCCGCACGGAGCAGCCGCCCCTGGATCGTCTTCGGCGTGTTACCCTGCGCCTGCCATCCGGAGTAGCGTGTTCCTTCGTATTCTAGGTTCAGTTTGTAGGTGGGCATCTCGCGACGGCCATGGCTCGACCCGCTAACTGGCAGGTTCTCGGCGATCTCCTCGTCGTCGTCTGGGACGACGGGCACGAGTCCTATTATCCCCTCGAGGCGCTGCGCCGGGCATGTCCGTGCGCCAGTTGCTCAGGCGAGCCTGACCTCTTCGGCCGGATGGCAATGGGACCGACGCCGCGCTACTCCGCCGCGTCGTTTCAGCTGGCGAGCATCACGCCCGTCGGCAACTACGCCCTCCAGCCGAACTGGGCCGACGGACACGATTACGGGATCTGGACCTTCGAGCGTCTGCGCGCCGTGTGCCCCTGCGTCGAATGCAAGGCAGCGATTCGTGATGAATGACGAGTGAGGAACGTCGTTCATCCTGCATCCTTCGTGATCCTCGTCCCGTCCCTCCCCTCCAGCGCCTCGCGGACGTGCTCCACGTCGGTGATCAGCACCTCTCCCCCGCCGCCGCGTACGAACTGAACGGCGGCCTGGATCTTCGGGCCCATCGATCCCGGAGCGAACTGCCCTTCGCCGAGGTAGCGTTCCGCTTCGGCGACCGTGAGGCGATCGACCGGGCGCTCGGTCGGCTTCCCGAAATCGAGCGCCACTTTGCCGACGCCGGTGAGGACGAGATACATGTCGGCCTTCAGTTCCGCGGCCAGCAGGGCCGAGGCGAAATCCTTGTCGATCACCGCCTCGATGCCGCGCCATTGTCCGTCGCGGCCGAGCACCACCGGGATTCCTCCGCCGCCGGCGGCGATGACCACGTCGGCCCATTCGACCATGTGCGCGATCGTCTCCGCGTTGAGAATGCGAAGCGGGCGCGGCGACGGCACGACGTGGCGCCATCCGCGTCCTGCGTCTTCGCGCATGGTCCAGCCGAGATCGCGTTCCAGTGCCTCGGCGCGGTATCGCGTGAGGAACGGGCCGATCGGTTTCGTCGGGCGCTTGAACGCCGGATCGTTCGGATCGACCTGCACCTCGGTCAGCACGGTGGCCACCACGCCGCCATGCCCGATGCTCTCCATCCGGTTGCGGATGGCCTGCTGCAGCAGGAACCCCATCGACCCTTCGGTCTGCGCCACGGCGATGTCCAGGGTCTGCAGCGGCACTTTGGTGGACGCCTCCTCGGCCTGAATGAGCACGTTGCCAACCTGCGGCCCATTGCCGTGCACGACGATGATCCGGTAGCCGCGGCCGGCGATCTCCACGAGCCAGCGCGCCGCCTGTTTGGCGCGCGCGATCTGCTCCTCGTTCGTGCCGCGGTCCTCGGGGCGTAACAGTGCGTTCCCGCCGAAGGCGATAACCGCCAGTTTGCGTCCGCCCCGCGATTCAGATTTCATCGCGCTCGAGGGGCATGGTCATGCAACGCGGTCCGCCGCGTGCGCGGGAGAGTTCGTGCCCCTGCATCTGGATGGCGTACTTCTTACTGGTCCACGTCTCCAGCTCCGTGCGGCCGAGGAGCAGATCGTCCTCGTAGACGATGTTGTAGCCGCGCAACGCCAGCTCTTCCGCGGTTCGTACGTTCCGCTCGTAGAGCATGACGATTCCCGGAGCGAGGGTGAAGGCGTTGGCCCCGTCGGTCCACTGTTCGCGCTGCTGGTCGACCGCTTTCTTCCCGCCGCAGTAGATCGGTTCGAGATCGAGACCGCGCCGGCGCAGGGCGGCGAGCAGCGACTTCTGCGGCGAGAAGGAGATCGAGCGCTTCGTCAGATCGATAGCCGTCACCTTCGCCGGCTGCCGGCCGCCGGGCAGGATCACCGGCGGATAGATCAGGCACTCGTCGGTGCTGGTGAAGGTGAAGACCGTGTCGAGGTGCATGAACGAGCGCTGCTTCGGGAGTTCCACCACCAGGATGGTCTCCACGGGCGAGTTGACCTCGCGCAGCGAGCGCGCGAGATGGCGGATGGCGTCGCGGTTCGTCCGCTCGGTCATGCCGACGATCAGCAGATCGCGGCGCGCCACGAGAATGTCACCCCCTTCGATCGTCGGCCGCGGCATGCGCTCCCGCGCGTCGGCCATAAAGTCGACGCGGAACGCGCAGCTCTCGCGGAAGGCGGGGTGGTACTCGAATACGTATTTCGAAAGCAGGGCTTCGCGGCGGCGAGCCTGCGTGGCCATCCCGCAGAGCACCACCCCCGAGCCGAGCACGACCTGCGGATCGCGCGTAAAAAAGTAGTTCGGCACCGGAAAGAGATCAAAGCGGGGAAGCTGCCCGGATTTTTCCTTCTCGCGAGGAATGCCGCCGATCAGGACCTCGGCCAGCTCCGCGGGACGGCGGTCGAGCAGCGACGTCTCCAGCCGCCGGTTGAGCTTGTTCCGGCGCGCGATGTCGCGGACCACGACCTCCTTGACATCGTCGTCTTCGAGGATCTCCTCGAGCAGATCCTGGACGTCGTACACCTGCTGGGCGACGAAGCGCAGGAGCTGTTGAAAGCGCCGGTGTTCTTCGCGCGCGACCTGACCGTACAGGATGTCGTCGAAGAGCAACTGCGTCATCATCGGCGGGACCATCACGTCGATTTCCCGCCCGGGGAGGTGCACGAGCACGCTCTTCAGCCGCCCCGTCTCACTCGTCACGCTCAAGCGCATGCGCGCGGCATTCTACCTTCGGGCGTAGAATGCGCCATCCGATGGGCACCATCTCCTGGTGCATGCTCGGTTTCGGCGCGATCGCCGCCATGTCGGCGGCGCAGGCGGCCGCTGCCCCGGCAGCACCAGCGGATCTGTCCGGACCACATCTGGTCTTCATCCGCACGATTCCGGCTCCCCTCGATCTGCGGCCGGCCGAACGGATCGCCGTGGTCTCCGCGGCCGGCGCCGGACCGGTCGGCACCTTCGTCGACTGGTTCGTGGAGTACGCCGGAAAGAACGGCGCGCTGTCGGTCGAGAACGCCGTGAACAATCGCCGCTACGCGAACCTCGAAGATCCGGCGATGCTGCGGCGCCTGCGGCGGGAGCATCCGGCCGATCTGTACGTCTGCGTCACGCGCTTGGTTTGCAGCGGCACGCAACGGTCCGCGGCGCGTTCCGAACGCGAGGGGGCCGGCCGGCGGATCGTCTGGCTGGACGCCGCCTGCGAGGCGCAGCTCGAGGTGCGTGGAACCGACGGCAAGCGGATCGCCGCGTTCGGGGCGCGGGGTGAGGGAACCTCGCCACGCGTCAGCGTGCCGACGGACGACGAGCGGCAGATCGCCTTCGGACAGGCGGCGCGCTACGCGGCGCTCGATGCCGCGCAGACGATCACTCCGCGGGTCATCCGCGACAGCATCGAGCTCGACGACAACGCACCGCAGTTCGCCGACGGCTGGCGGATGATCGATGCGGACCGCCTGCGCGATGCGCGCGCCATCTGGGAGCTCGCCCTGCGGACACACCGCGGCTCCGCGGCCCTGCAGTACGACCTCGGCGCCTTGTGCGAAGCGCTCGGCGACGTCGAGGCCGCGCGCGGCCATCTGGAGGCGGCCGTGCACCTCGCGCCTGGGCAGCGCCGCTATCGTGAAGAACTGGCAGAGCTGCCGCACCGCTTCCGCCGCCGATGACCGCGTCCGGTACACTGGACTCCGTGCCGGAATCGCGCGCGAACCGGCGGAGAGTCCTGTTCTGGGCCGCCGTGCTCGTCGGACTGGCCCTCCGCGTGACTCTCGTGGCCACGAGCATCGGGACGAACGACGTCGTCTGGAAGATCCTGTGGGCCAGACTGGTACGCGAGTCGGGAATCGCCCACGCGTACGCACTCCGCTGGGAACTCAATCACCCGCCGCTCTCGCTGCTGATCTTTCACTGGACGGATCTCACGGCCGCCTGGATCGGCATGCACTACACCGATCTGCTGCGGCTCATCCAGGTGGCCGCGGACATGCTGACCACCGCCATGCTCGTGGCCATCGCGCGCATCCGTCCGGTGAGCCCCGACCCGGCCATACTCTTCCTCCTCGCGCCCGCGGCCATCGCCATCTCCGGATTTCACTGCAATACCGATTCGACGATGGTCGCCTTCTTCATGGTCGCCGTCTTTCTGCTGCTTCGAGACCGGGGCTTCGCCGCCGGGATCGCCTTCGTCGCCGCCGTTGGAATCAAGATCATTCCGCTCTTTCTTTTTCCCTTCGTCTTCCTGCTCCGGCCGCGGCTGCGCGTGCGGTTCACGGCCGCCGTTGCCGCGGGCCTGGCGGCCATGTTCGTGCCCGTGGTGGCCATCGGAGGGACCGCCGTGCTGCGCAATGTCTTCGGCTACTCCGGTTTCGCCGGCAAGTGGGGTTTCCCGGCGCTGCTGCTGACGGTCGAGAGCTGGGTGGCGCGGCCCCGGACGACCATGCTCTTTCGCAGCGCGCTCTGGTATGCGAACAACGGCAAGTACTTCATCGCCGCCGCCGTGCTCGGGCTCGCCTGGTTCGCGTGGCGGCGCGGTGCCGATCTGCTGGCGAGCGTTTCGACTGTCTTGCTCGTCGTGCTGACACTCGCTCCCGGGTTCGGGATCCAGTATCTGCTCTGGCCGCTCCCGCTGCTGCCTTGGGCCCTCGGGCGCAAGATGCTGCTCGTCACCTGGTCGACGATCTCGGGATACGTCTTGATGACCTACACCATCTGGTCGCGCGGGTTTCCGTGGTGGTACGCCGACTCGATCGCCCCTTCACCCGGCAAGCCGCTCGTCACCTCCGTCGGCCTGATCGTCTGGCTCGTCATCGGAGCCGCTGCAGTTGCGGCGAGCGTCCGCCTGCTCCGCAAAAAGAACGGGCCGGCATTGCAGCCGGCCCTCGAACGTCCCTTGCACTGACCGCCGTCAGCCCTTGATCTGAATCTGCCGCGGCTTCGCCTCTTCGAGTTTCGGCACTTCGACTTCCAGAATGCCGTTCTTGCATGCCGCCGAGATCTTGTTCACGTCCACGTTCCGCGGAAGCGAAAACGTGCGTACGAACGAGCCGTAGCTGCGCTCGATCCGGTGATAATTGCGGTCGTCCTTCTTCTCGAACTGCCGCTCACCGCTGATCATCAGCAAGCCGTCTTCGAACTGCACCCGGAGGTCCTTCTCGTCCACACCGGGCACCTCGACCCGCACCAGAATCCTGTCGCCCTCTTCAGCGATGTCCACCGGAGGCGCCCAGGTCGCCGTCCCCCGCTCCTCATCCATGAAATTGAAACGGCCGAAAAACGGCTCCAGAAATCGGGCCTGCAGAGTTCGGAAGTCGTTCGTCGAGTCATATCGAGTCAGAAACGTCATCGTAATAACCTCCAGTTAAAATATGAGTCTTAGTGACTCAGTATTTTCGAACTTTCTGGATATTCGATTTATTCCTTAGCGCGATAGGCTCAGATTGCATGAGTATTAAATTGAAGCGCGGTTCAGCCCACTCATGCACAAGTTCATAGTGTTGAATGAGATACGAGACAAGGTGCCGGTCATAGTCGATGCCGAAGCCCCGATACCCGAACTCCCGGACGTCGCGGGTCACGAAGGCCACGCGCTGAGGCGGTCGCCGCCGCACCTCGTCGATGATGGCATTTTCTACGCTCGGGGCAGCGGTCTCGACGGGTGTGAACGTGTGGTAGCTCAGGGTGGTCCGACTCTCGGTCAGATAGTTCAACGTGATCCCTTCCGGCATCACGGCGAGCGTCCCTCCATGAACGGAGCGAATGAACTGATCGAGCACGCGGGCGCGGTCGGGGTTCACGTCGTAGAACGTGCCACGGACGGACTCGATGGGAAACCGCTTTTCGGAATAGCGCACGCGCTGCTGGCCGAGTTCGAGCCCGCAGAGGATCGCGATGAGCGGGATCCACCAGAGCGCCGCGCGTGCCGTGTAGACCCCGCGCTGGGGAAGATACGCGAACAGAACGTAGGCGATGAGCGCGTACAGCGGCAGGATCAGGACGAACCCGTACCACACCGGTGCGACATTGAGCGGGACACGCAGTGTCGCGGCGATGGAGAAGATGGCCAGCGTGAGCATCGGAGACGACCGCTCGCGAAAACCTTGAATCAGGGCCGCGATCTGGAGCAGCCCCCACGCGCGGAAGAAGGCAGGATTTGCCAGCGCGACGCTGATGACGAGGGTGATGGCCAGGGCCACCGGCGAACTCCGGCGCAGTAGCGCGGTGATCGCCGCGACGCCGAGGATCCCGAGGACGGCATCGAGCAGATTGAGTCGCCAGTCCGCGATTCCGGCGACCCAGCGGAAGAACCGTTCGGAGGTCGCGCCGCGCGTCAGCGCTGCGGCGAAGATGTTGTCGCGCATCTGCGGAAAGACCGCGACCGCGGCGCCGAAAGTGATGGCGCCCGCGGCCGCGAATGCGGCGAGCTGACGCAGCGAGATCCTGCGCCCCAGCGCCAGAACGGCCACGATGAGCGCCGCCGCCGCCGCGTACTCCACCTTGCACCACGACGCGGCCAGCAGCGGGACGAGCGCCGCCGCCGGGCGTTCCTGCAGGAAGAGCAAGAGCGCGACGAGCAGGAATGCCATGCCGAACGTGGCTCCGTAGCTGTACGGAAAGAGAAAGTTCGCCCCCCACGTCGAAGCGCCGCAGAAATCGAGCGCGATGAAAAACATGGGCGCCACGAATCCGCCGGTCGGTCCCGCCACCCGCCGTCCGATCAGCCACAGCAGCAGCGCGATGCCCAGCGACTGCAGCAGCCCGATCGCCGTGTACGAGGCCAGTGAGTGCCCGAGCACCGCCGTGATTCCGGCGAGCAGATACGGCGTCAGCGGCGGGTACTGATAGCGGATGTCCCGGTAGAGCTTCACCCCGTGCGTGAGGATCTGTTCGGGGATGTAGAGATCGCGCCCGGTGTCGATGATCGGATCGAGCCAGCGCTGATACGACTGCGCGAACGCGATTGCGGCGACGACGAGGAGCAGCCCGATCAGGGCGAAGTCCGCGGCGCGGCGCGAGGTCACTCCCGCATCGTCTCCGGATCGATCCCGCGGCTCGCACACCACGCGCGGTAGGCGATCGGCGAAATCTCCGACGGCTTGATCTCGCTGCGGCCGCCCCAGAAGACGTTCGTGTACGAGACCGGGATCCCGACTTCCGCGAGGTGCGCGTCGATCGAACGCTTGTGCGCCAGCACCGTATTCTTGTCCGTGCCGTGGGCCACGGCCATGATGTTTACGTTACGGAACTCCGCGCCGCCCTCGCGCCAGTAGCAGTGCGTCAGGATGTGGAAGCGGCCGATCTGACGGCCGGCCTCCATCTCTCTGCCAGGCGGAACGGCCCAGTGGAACAGCGCGTTGAAGCGCGTCACCCGCTCGCCGCTGGCCAGCGGCTTGACGTGCTCGAGGAACGTGGAAAAGCGGCCGATGACCCCGCGACGGTTCAGGTCCTCCGCGATGCGATGGAAAGTCTCCAGCGGCACTCCAGCCTCTTCGGCGCGCTGTGGCCAGACATCCCGAACGATCTCCTCCGGCGTGAACTCCCGCTTGAGCGCCGTCAGCACCTGCCACTCGATGTCGCTCAGCAGGACTTTCTCCGTGTCCCTGGCCACCGCGAGCTCGTCCGACTTGCTTCCCGGCGGAATCTCCTTCCGCCGCACGTGCCCCACGCCCAGGGCGAAGATCCGCTCCGCGGGCATGACGCGGAAGTGTCCCGCACCGGTCAGCTTCGCCAGCACGGCGCAGTGTCTCTCGATGGAGAACCCCTGCGGGACTTTCACCGTCGTCCAGAGCCGATAGTTGGACCCGGGCGTCGCCGCATCCGTGGAGCGGACGACGACGTGTCCCGAGAAGGGGTCCTGCTGGAACATGAAATCGAAGGCCGCGTCGACCTTGTCGAGCGGAAACTGCCACGCCACCAGCGCTCCCTCAGCGAGGTTCGTGGCCATGAGCGTCTGCCGAACGCGGCGGATCGTCCCGGCGCGCAACATCGCGCGGATGCGCTCCACCACCGTCTCCGCGGCGATCCCCGATCGCTTCGCGATCTCGCCGATCGGGTCGCGCACGAAGCCCTCGATCCGGTCCTCGGAGACAGCCAGGATCTGCGCATTGATGGGGTCGGTGTGAGCGATCGGAGTTTCGGCAACCGTGGACATTTCCCACCGAAGATAACATGCATGTAGAGTCGGCTCTCAGCCGGCTCTCAGCCGGCTGTCATCCGGCTGTCAGCGGCCCCCCGATTGGCTCTCAAATTTGACACATCCTCCCCGCGACGCGTACAGTCCACGGCACCTGGAGTGATTTGGGGGCCGCTTGCAACCAGGTTAAAAAAAGCTAAAGAGCCGGCAAGAGTTCGCGTGAAGCGACGGCCCCGCAATCGCGGGGTTTTGTGTTTATGGACGAACTTCAAAAAGCGCTGCAGCAGCGAATTCTGATCCTCGACGGCGCGATGGGGACGATGATCCAGCGCTACCGGCTGGACGACGCCGGATATCGCGGCACGCGGTTCGCGGAACATCCGCGCGATCTCAAGGGTGCCAACGATCTCCTCTCGCTCACACAGCCGCACATCATCGAGGAGATCCACCGCGCCTACCTGGAGAGCGGCGCCGACATCATCGAGACCAACACCTTCAACGCGCAGGCGATCTCCATGGCGGACTACGGACTGGAGCCGTACGTCTACGAGATGAACCTCGCTGCTGCGCGGATCGCGCGCAAGGCCGCCGACGCGTGCAGCACGCCGCAGCGGCCGCGCTTCGTCGCCGGATCGATGGGGCCTACGAACCGCACCGCGTCGCTCTCGCCCGACGTCAACAATCCCGCGTTCCGCTCCGTGACCTTCGACGCGCTCGTCGAGGCCTACTACGAGCAGACGCGCGGCCTGGTGGACGGCGGCGTCGACATCCTGCTTCCGGAGACGACGTTCGACACGCTCAACCTGAAGGCGGCGCTCTTCGCCATCCAGCGGTTCTTCGACGACCGCGGCGTGGTCCTTCCGGTGATGGCCTCGATCACCATCACCGACGCCTCGGGACGCACGCTCTCGGGGCAGACGGTTGAAGCCTGCTGGAACTCGATTGCCCACGCGCCGCTGCTCAGCGTGGGGATCAACTGCGCCCTCGGCGCGCGCGAGATGCGGCCGCACATCGAGGAGCTGGCGCGCATCGCGCCGGTCTTCATTTCCTGCTATCCCAATGCCGGACTGCCGAACGCGCTCGGCGAGTACGACGAGACCCCGCAATCGATGTCCGCGCTGCTGCAAGATTTCGCCGAAAACAACTGGCTGAACATCGTCGGCGGCTGCTGCGGCACGACGCCCGAGCACATCCGCGCCCTCGCCGCGGCCGTCCGCGATCTGCCTCCGCGCAAACCGCAGCCCATCGAGCGTTTCCTCCGCCTCAGCGGACTCGAGGCGCTCACGGTCCGTCCCGATTCCATCGGCTCGAACTTCGTCATGGTCGGGGAGCGCACCAACGTCACCGGCTCCCCGAAGTTCGCCCAGTTCGTGAAGGACGGCGACCTGGAAGGGGCGTTGCGCATCGCCCGACAGCAGATTGAAGGGGGGGCCAACATCCTCGATGTCAACATGGACGAGGGGCTTCTGGACTCGGAAACGATGATGGCCCGCTTCCTCAACCTCATCGCCTCGGAACCCGACATCGCGCGCGTGCCCATCATGATCGACAGCTCGAAGTGGAGCGTGATCGAAGCGGGGCTCAAATCGACCCAGGGAAAGTCGGTCGTCAACTCCATTTCTCTGAAAGAAGGCGAGGAGAAGTTCCGCGAACAGGCGCGGCTCGTCCGGCGCTACGGCGCGGCCGTCATCGTCATGGCCTTCGACGAGCAGGGACAGGCCGACACCATCGAGCGGAAAGTGGCCATCTGCTCGCGCGCGCACGACATCCTGGTCGACGAGATCGGCTTCGATCCGACGGACGTCATCTTCGACCCCAACGTCCTCACGGTGGCCACCGGGATCGAGGAGCACAACAATTACGGCCTGGCGTTCATCGAGGCCGTACGCCGGCTGCGGCGGAAGTTTCCGCTGGCCAACGCCTCCGGCGGCATCAGCAACGTCTCGTTCTCCTTCCGCGGGAACAAGATCGTGCGCGAAGCGATGCATGCCGCGTTTCTCTACCATGCCATTCACGCCGGCCTGACGATGGGCATCGTCAACGCCGGCCAGCTGGCCATCTACGAAGCCGTGCCGAAGGAGTTGCTCGAGCTGGTCGAGGACGTGCTGCTCAACCGGCGGCCCGATGCCACCGAGCGCCTGCTGGCGTTCGCCGACTCGGTGAAAGGACAGACCGCGGCCGCCGTGAAGGAGGAAGCGGCGTGGCGTCGCGGCTCGGTCGAGGAGCGCCTCTCGCACGCACTGGTCAAAGGGATCGTCGATCATCTCGAGCCCGACCTCGAGGAGGCAAGGGCGAAATATCCAAGCGCGCTGTCGATCATCGAAGGGCCGCTGATGGACGGGATGAACGTCGTCGGCGATCTTTTCGGATCGGGGAAGATGTTCCTTCCCCAGGTCGTCAAGAGCGCGCGGGTGATGAAGAAGGCGGTCGCCTGGCTGTTGCCGTTCATGGAAGCGGAGAAGGCCAGGAGCGGCGACCGCTCGGCCCGCGGGAAGGTGCTGCTGGCGACCGTCAAGGGCGACGTGCACGACATCGGAAAAAACATCGTCGGCGTGGTCCTGGGCTGCAACAACTATGAGGTCATCGACCTCGGAGTCATGGTCCCCGCCGAGAAGATCCTCGATACCGCCGAGCGCGAGAAGGCCGACATCATCGGCCTCTCCGGCCTGATCACGCCCTCGCTGGACGAGATGGTGCACGTGGCGCGTGAAATGGAGCGGCGGCAGTTCACGACTCCTTTGCTCATCGGCGGCGCGACGACCTCGAAGCTGCACACCGCCGTGAAGATCGCCCCGGGCTATTCCGCCGGAACGGTACACGTGCTCGACGCTTCGCGCGCGGTCGGCGTGGTGAACTCGCTGCTGACGCGACAGCGCGACGAGTTTGTCCGCTCGGTCCGCGCGGAATTCGAGAAACTACGCGAGACGCGCAAGACGCACACCCTCACCCTGCTGCCCCTCGAGGAGGCACGCCGTAGAAAACCGGCGCTCGACTACGGCACTCCTCCGCGCCCGACGTTCTTCGGAGTCCGGGCGTACGATGACTTTCCGCTCGAGCGCATCGAGCCGCTCATCGACTG
>Ga0075272_1000166_pt1 | contig 14713 bp, 17 predicted proteins | sample SF_Rice_5C_0N_40_FD_69776 | JGI IMG/M metagenome (GOLD analysis project Ga0075272, IMG submission 69776) | Rice paddy soil microbial communities from Twitchell Island, California, USA - SF_Rice_5C_0N_404 | ecosystem: Environmental > Terrestrial > Soil > Paddy field/soil | place: USA: Twitchell... | reverse complement strand
CGTCGGCGCTGCGGTCTACCACCCGTCGCTGATCAACATCCTCGAGGTCGCCCCCGCGGGCGATGCCCTGCTGCTGATCATGGACTGGGTCGACGGTCAGCCGATCGCCGCGCGCGTGCATGGCCGGCCGCTCGACCGGAGCGAATTCTTCCGCACCGCCTATCAGGCGGTCGACGCACTGCGGATGCTCTATGCCAAAGAGCTGGTGCACGGAAACGTTGCCGGCGATTCGATCCTGGTGCTCGCCTCGGGCCAAGTGAAGCTCTGCGGGCTGAATATCACCAATCTCGTCCAGCGCACCGGCCAGGCGACCGCCTTTCAGCAGAAGGGGAGCGACATCCGTGCCGTCGCCTACATGGCGCCCGAGCAGATCTCGAATCAGGCGGTGACGCCGCAGACAGACATCTTCTCCCTCGGCCTCGTGCTGTACGAGGCGGCAACCGGCCGCCTGGCATTTGCCGGTGCGAACGCCGCCGAAGTCGCGCGCAAGGTCGTCGGCGAGCAGCCCCCCTCTCCGAAGCTCGCCAATCCGAACATCGACACGGCGGTGCTCGGGCTCATCGGGCGCTCGCTCTTCAAGGACCCGTTCCGCCGGCACAAGGACACCAAAGCGATGAGCGATGAGATCGCGCGCGCCGATCCGGACGCGGTGAAGTTCGCCGCGGCGCTCGCGAAGCCGGGAGGGGCGGCCGTCGACGCCACGGAGAAGGGCGAGGTTCGCAGCGCCGTCCTGTTCCTCGGCGACGTCGCGTCGGACGCCTCCGCCGACTCCGAAGCGACGGCGAAGGCCATCGCGCGGATGCAGCAGATTCTCGGCGAGGCGGTCTATCTGTTCGATGGAGAAGTCCTCGATCCGTTCGGCACACGGCTGATTGCCGAGTTGCCGACCGTCCAGCAGGCCATCGAGGCGGGGCGAAAGGGCGAATTCGACTTCTCGGCGGAGCAGCAGGGCGAGGAGGTCATTCCTGTCCGGCTGCTTCTGCATGCGGGAGACGTCGAAGTCCGTCCGGGAAAGGTCTCCGGGACGGGGGTCACGAAGGGCCTCGAAGTGCTGCAGACTCTTCCCGCGCTCAAACTGCACGTCAGCGAGGATTTCCTCCGAAAAGGACGCGGCGGCCTTCGATACCGCGACATCGGAGCCCGCGCGGGCATGAAGCTCTACACGATCGTCGAGCCGGAGCCCCAGCCGACCACGCCGCCCCCCGGGCCGGAGGAAGAGCTTGATGAGGTCGGCGAGATCGAAGAGACCGCGGCGAAGGCGGTCGTCGCGCAGACGGGAAAGAAACAGCGGACGATGATCCTCGCCGCGGCCGCGGCCGCAGGGATCGTGATCCTCGGCGGGGCGGGCCTGATGCTGATGTCGAAGTCGAAAACGCAGGCCGGGGGGACGCATTCGGCGGCGCAAGTGCCGTCCTCGGCCGCGCCCGGTCCTCCGAGCGCGGAGCATCCGCGGAAGATTCTGCTGCAGCCGTTCACGGTCGAGGCGACCGATCCGGCGATCGCATCGCGCGCGGAAAACGTACGGCTCGCGGCGATGGAAGTGCTCCGCGCGTTTCCCGAACTGCAGATCGCGGACGGCTCCGGACCGGACGTGACGCCGGTGACGGCCACGGTGCGCTCGGACACGGCCGGACCGGTGATCGTCACCGGTGCGAATGCCACGCCGATGCCGGATGCGGCGAGCGGGGTCCAGTCGGTGATCCAGTTCGTCAGCACCGAACTGCGTCTCCCTCCGCACGCCACGACGAACGCCGAGGCCTTCAACGCGCTGGCGGACGCTGTCGCCGCGCGTGCGGCGAACGACCCGGTGAAGACGGAAGCGGCGCTGCGCGCGGCTGCGAAAGCGGACCCGGCCTTTCTCCCGGCGCAGCTGATGGCCATGCGCTTCTATCAGTTTCAGGGAAAGAGCGCCGAGTCGCTGGCCGCGGCGCGTTCCGTACTCGGCTCAGAGCCCGAGAACCTCGAGGCAGCGCGGATCGTCGCCCACGGCAGCCTGCAGAACGGCGACCTCGCCTCGGCCTTCGCAGCCTACGGGCTGATTCTGAAGAAGGAGCCCTCGAACATCGAGGCGCTGAACGTCCTCGGCCGATACGCATTCGGGGCGAATGACGTCCCGAAATTCCGCCAGGTCCTGCAGCGCCTTTCGTCCTCGCCGGTTCAGTCGGCACTGCAGGAGCCCGATCTGCTGCTGGCAACCGGACAGATCGACAGTGCGATCCAGGGGTACTACAGCGTGGAAGAGAAGGTGCCGAACAATCCGGCGCTGGAGCTCAAGATCGGACGCATCGCCGTCCTCCGGCACTCGGCGTCGATCGCCGACATCGAGCTGAGGAAATTGCAGCACGATGATCCCGGCTACGGTGCGCACATCCTCAAGGCCTATCTCGCGGCCCAGTCGGGGGCGAAGGCGGACGTGGCCAGCGAAATGCAGGCTGCGCTTGCGTCCTCCACTCCCGGCGACGACTACTGGACGTCCGCGGCGGAGGTCGCGGTGATCGGCGACGACATCCCCGGCGCGATCGAGGCGCTGAAGAAGGCGGCGGAACGAAAGGAGCCGACCGGCGCGTACGTTCTGACCAGCCCGCTCTTCGAATTTCTGCACAGCGATCCCGAGTTTCTGAAAGTGGGCGCGCAGATCGTTGCGCAGCAGCAGGAAATCCGCAGCGCCCTGGCGGCCATCTCTTTATGATCGTGACGGCGAGACTGACGTTCTCCGCGGCCCACCGGCTGCACAATCCGAAGTACGACGCGGAGTGGAACCGCAGGACGTACGACAAGTGCGATAACCCGGCGGGACACGGCCACAACTACGTGATCCAGGTCAGTGTCCGGGGGACGATCGATCCGGAAACGGGAATGGTCATCGATCTCAAGCGGCTGAAGGACATCATCCGGGCGCGGGTGATCGATCGGGTGGACCATCGCAACCTGAACGAGGACGTGGACTTCCTGCGCGACGTCATTCCCACGGCGGAGAACCTGGCCCGTGCGTTCTGGCGCCAGCTCGCGCCGGCGGTGGCGCCGGCGGCGCTGCACGAGATCGTTCTGCTGGAGACGGAGAAAAACTCGGTGCAGTACGCCGGAGAGGACGAATAGGCGATGAACTACGACCTGGCGATCATGGCTCTGGAGGGGCTGGCCCGCGGGCCGCTGACCATCTCCGTTCGCGACGGTGCGGTGTCGATCGAAGGCCAGCGGGAATCGTTCAAGGAGCTGGCTCGCCTCTGCCTCCTGATTGGCGGCGGCCAGAGCAGCGAGGACGGGTTCGACCTGCAGCCCGGCGTGCATGTCACGGCCGGATCGGTGGGCCTGATGCTCCGGGCTCAGCTCTCGTAGTCGGGGCTGTAGGTCACCAGCTCATTGAGGAAGCTGGCTTTCTGGCGATTGTCCTCGTCGTCGACCTGCAGAAGATCCCGCAGAGAGATCATGCCGATGAGATTCCCGCGGTCGACGACCGGGAGATGACGGCAGTTCTGGTCGGTCATCTTCTGCAGCGCCGAGTCGATGTGCTCCGCCGGTTCGGCGACGACGAGCGATCGCGTCATCACGTCCTGCACCGGGGTCTTCTCGGGGTTGAGACCGCGGGCCACGACGCGGGTCATCAGGTCGCGTTCGGAAAAGACGCCCACGAGCTTTCCCGAGTCGAGCACGGCGACGGCGCCGACGTTCTTCTCGGTCATCCACTGCGCGACTTTCCGGACATCGTCCGAGGTGTTGGCGTGGATCAGCGGTCTTCGCTCGATGATCTCCGCGACTCGTTTCATACGGTCTCCTGCATCTGAGCGGCGCGTTTCCGGGCAACGTTGCCGAGGCCATCATACGCCGCGTATTTGTACGCGTCACTGAGGCTGGGGAAGTTGAAGACTCCGTCGATGAAGGCGTTGATGGTTCCGCCGATCTGCATGACCATCATGCCGATGTGCACGAGCTCCGATGCGTTCTCGCCGACGATGTGCACGCCGAGCAATGCGAGGCTCGCGGGGTCGAACACCAGCTTGATCATGCCCTTTGTGTCGCCGATGATCTGCCCGCGCGCGTTGTTGCGGAAGTATGCCCGGCCGACCTCGTGCGCGATTCCACGATCGCGGCACTGCTCCTCGGTCAGGCCGATGGTCGAGAGCTCGGGGATGGTGTAGATCGCGTAGGGAAGCGTCGCCGCGACACGCGTTTTGTACTTGAGGTCGAATGCGTGCACGATCGCCACGCGAGCCTGTTCCATCGACGTGGAGGCGAGCGCCGGAAAGCCGATGACGTCTCCGGCGGCATAGATGTTCGGTACGCTGGTCTGGTAATGCTCGTTGACCAGCACCAGCCCCCGGTTGCCCGTCGTGACCCCGACGCGTTCGAGATCGAGGTCGCTCACATTGCTGGTCCGCCCCGCGGCATAGAGCACGTTGTCGGTGACGATGCAGGTCCCGTTGCGCAGGAGCAGCGACACCCGGCCGTCGCACGGCTCCACGTTCTGCACTTCACAGGCCAGATGCAGCGTCACGCCGAGGCGCGTCTGCAGCTCGCCCAGAAGCACGCGGACGATCTCCCGGTCCATGTGCGGCAGGAGGCTCGAGCGGGAGTCGATCAGGTGGACCTCGACCCCGAGCGCCGCGAAGATCGAGGCGTACTCGCAGCCGATGACGCCGGCACCGACGACCGCCAGGCTCGCCGGAATCTTTCCGATCCGCAGGATGGTGTCGCTGTCGCAGATGGACTGGTCGTCGAAAGGGACCGACTCGGGCCGGTGGGGTGACGATCCGGTGGCGATCAGGATGAACGAGCCCTCGAGGACCTCCTCGCCGATGGCAGTGGTCACGGCGATGCGGGTCGGCGAGAGGAAGCTCGCGACGCCCTGAAACCGGTCGATGGCATGCCGCTGCAGGTTCTCGTCGATCCGCCTCCATTCCCGCTCCACCACGAGCTGCTTGCGGTACATGAAATCGTCGATGGTGATGCTCCGCACGGTGACGTCGACCGCATCGCGGAAGCCGCGTTGCCGGAAACCGGAAAGATGCAGCGCCGATTCACGGAGCGTCTTCGAAGGGATGGTTCCGGTGTTGACGCAGGCGCCGCCAAGCACCGGCTGGCGCTCGATCAGGGCCACACGTTTCCCGAAGTAGGCCGCCTGCGCGGCGCCCTTTTCGCCCGCGGGTCCGGAGCCGATGACGATCAGGTCGTACATGCGTTGTGGGGCAACCCCGCAAGCTCAATATTGAATCAGCGTGTGCACCGGCATTCCATCCAGCTTTTTTCTTCCCTCGAGAAAAGCGAGTTCGATGACCATTCCGGCGCCGACGAGCGTGGCGCCGCATTCGCGGATGAGGCAGGCCGCTGCCGCGGCGGTGCCGCCGGTCGCCAGGACGTCGTCGATCAGCACGACCCGGTCCCCTTCACGGACGGCATCGTCGTGCATCTCCAGCGCGTCGGTGCCGTACTCGAGGATGTATTCGTTGCGGCGCTTGGTCCACGGAAGCTTGCCCGGTTTGCGGATGGGAACGAATCCGGCCCCGAGCGCGCGGGCGATGGCTCCTCCGAAGATGAAGCCGCGTGATTCGATCGCCGCGACGCTCGTCACCCCTTCGCGGCGAAAGAGATCGGCGAGCATGACGATCGTGGAATCGAATGCCTGCGGCGACTGCAGCAGCGGCGTGATGTCTTTGAAGAGGATTCCCGGCTTCGGAAAATCGGGAACATCGCGAATGTATCGTTTGAGTTCCATCAGAATTTCACGTCGAAGTCGGGGAGCCGTCCGCTGAATTCCTTCGACTCCTGATCGATCTTCGTCACTTCGGCGTAGCGCGGACCTTCCCGCAACTCCTCGATCCACTCGTCGATCGCGCTCTTTTCGCCCTCCACGCTCGCTTCGACCGTGCCGTCGCGGTTGTTCTGGATCCAGCCCTTCAGCCCGAGCCTCCGCGCCACGCGCGTGGCGAAGAAGCGGTAGCCCACTCCCTGCACTTTTCCGTGGATCTGGATGTTCCGCATCTCCTTGGCCATGGCGGCGCCGATTCTACATCGGGGTCAGTGGCGGCGCCCGCCGTGACGCGATTTCGGCGCCGGGGCGGATGGAGGCGGCGCGAGGGGCTGCGGCGCCGGGGGGTTGGCCAGCTCGTCCACCCGTTTGGTCAGATTCTCGATCGCCGTCCGCTGCGCCGTCACCTGACGGCGGAGATCGTCGATCTCCGACCGGCTCCGCCGCGCTTCGCGCTGCGAGAGGGACGCGAGCGCGACCATGGCCGCTGCGGCGGCGTCCGTCCGCGGATATTGCTGGACGATCCGCCCGAGGGTCTCGCGGGCGCGAACGGAGTCGCCCGCGGCGATCTGCTGGCGGGCTGTGCGCATGAGTGACCCTGCGGAAAGGTCGTTCGGAACGCTCAGCACGAGATACAGCACCACGGCGCCGACGGCCATCGATCCGATGCTCGTGATCGTGAGCAGCGTTCGCGTGCGCATGGGCTACTCGTTCCAGCCGAAGCGCCCCACCAGCGGGACGAACTCGGCGGCGCCGCAGTCCTCGATCTGCGTCCCCGTGCCCACGCGCCGCACGCGGGCCAGCCGCTGCTGCCCGGCCGGGCCGACCGGAATCACCATCGTCCCGATGCGGGCGAGCTGCTGGATCAGCGGCGGCGGGACCTCGGGAGCCGCGGCGGCGACGATGATCCGGTCGAACGGCGCCTGGTCGGACCACCCGTACGTTCCGTCGAAGACCTTCACGCTGACGTTGTGAATGCCGAGCTTCCGAAACAGGTCGGACGCGCGGACCGCCAGCTCGTTGACGCGCTCGATGGAGAAGACCTTCCCGCAGAGTTTCGAAAGCACGGCGGCCTGATATCCCGTTCCCGTGCCAATCTCCAGGACTTTCTCGCCGCCCTGCAACGCGAGGAGCTCGATCATGCGGGCCACGATGTACGGCTGGGAGATCGTCTGATTCGCGCCGATCGGCAGCGCGCCGGCGCCATAGGCCTTGCTCGTCACCAGTGCGGGGACGAACAGATGGCGGGGGACCTCGCGCATGGCCTGCAGGACGCGCGGATCGCGGACGCCGCGCGCGGCCACGTGACGGTCGACCATCAACCCACGGAGGTGCGCGAAATCAGGATCTCTTCCCGGCGTGACCAAAGATCTCCTCGAGCGATTTCAGCCGCGGAATGGACGCGTGATGGGTCAGGTCGAGGTGCAGGGGAGTGATGGAGACGTATCCGTCCTGGACCGCTTCGAAGTCGGTGCCTTCACCGGCGTGCCAGACCGGCGCCTCGCCGCCGATCCAGTAATACTTCCGGCCGCGCGGGTCGAGCCGTTCGATGATCCCTTCGGAATAGATGCGCTTTCCGAGCCGGGTGATCCGCACGCCGCGAAAGTCGTCGACGGGGAAGTTCACGTTCAGGATGATGTCCGGATCGCGGGGCTGATCGAGAAGCCAGCGCGACAGCGCGCGGGCGAACACGGCGCAGCGGTCGAAGGAGAAGTGTTCGCCGACGAGCGCGGAGAAGGCGATCGAAGGGATGTTCAGCAGCGCGCCCTCGAAGGCGGCGGAGATCGTGCCGGAGTAGGTGACGTCGTCGCCGAGGTTGGGGCCGAAGTTGATGCCGGAGACGACGATGTCGGGGCGCTCGTCGCGCATGAGTTTGAGCACCGCGAGGTTGACGCAGTCGGTCGGGGTCCCGTCGACGATCCATTCGTTGTGCTCGAGCTGGAGGAGGCGCAACGGGCGGTTGAGCGTCAACGCGTGAGAGGCGGCGCTCTGCTCGCGGTCGGGCGCGACCACGAGGACCTCGCCCAGATCCCGCAGCGCCGCCGCCAGTTTGCGCAGCCCTTCACTGTAGATGCCGTCGTCGTTGGTCACCAAGATCCGGGGCACGCGGGGATGGTAGCATTGCGGCACCGTGAGAAAGACCGTGGCACTGGCGCTTCTGCTGTGCGCCATGCGTGCGTTCGCCATCTCCGCTCCGGAAGCGGCGCGGCTCGCACGCCGCTACCGTAGCCAGCACGAGCGGGAGATCATCACCGAGTTCCTGGGCCTGCTGGCGATCCCCAATCTCGCCTCGAACCTGCCGGACATCGAACGCAACGCCGCGGCGCTGGTGGCCATGATGAAGCGCCGCGGAGTCGACGCCCGCCTGCTGCGCATCGAAGGCGTGCCGCCCCTGGTCTACGCGGTGCTTCCGGCGCGGCGGGCGAAGACCACGATCGCCTTCTACGCGCATTACGACGGGCAGCCGGTCGATCCCACGCATTGGAAGACTCCGCCCTGGCAGCCGGTACTGCGGTCTACGGCCGGGGCAGCGATCGAGCCGGTCCCGCCGATCGATCCTCAGTCGCGGATCTACGCCCGTTCGGCGAGTGACGACAAGGCGCCAATCATGGCCATGCTCGCCGCGCTCGACGCATTGCGCGCCGGCAGAGCGGCGCCCGCGGTCAATCTGAAATTCGTGTTCGAAGGGGAAGAGGAAGCGGGGTCCCCGCACCTCGCCGCGTACTTCGAGCGCTTTCCGGAGGAAGTGAAGGCCGACGCCTGGATCCTCTGCGACGGCCCAGTGCATCAGGACCGCCACGCGCAGCTGTATTTTGGCGCACGGGGCATCGCGGAGATGGAGATGACGGTCTACGGCCCCTCGCGGCCGCTGCACAGCGGACATTACGGGAATTGGGCTCCGAATCCGATCGTCGCCCTGACGCACCTTCTGGACAGCATGCGCGATACCGAAGGACACATCCTGGTCGACGGCTTTTACGACGACGTCGTGCCGCTGAGCGACATCGAGCGCGATGCAGTAGCGGCCATCCCGAACCTGGACGCGGCCTTGAAACGGGAGCTCGAACTCGGCCGGACGGAAGGGGGAGGGAAGTCCCTGGACGAGTTGATTCTCGGCCCGGCGCTGAATGTGCGCGGGATCGCCGGGGGCCACGTCGGAGCCGAGGCGTCGAACGCCATCCCGACCGAGGCGCGGGCATCGATCGATTTCCGCCTCGTGCCGGCGGAGACTCCAGAGAAGGTCCGCGCCCTCGTGGAACGGCACATCGCCAAAGCGGGGTTCTTCATCCTGCACGAAGCTCCCGACGCGGCGACGCGGATGGAGCATCCGAACGTCGTTCGCCTCGACTGGGGGAGCGGGTACCCCGCGTCACGCACGGCGATGGATCTCCCGATCTCACGGCGGGTGGCGGATATCATCGGCGAGGCCACCGGAGTCCGGCCGTATCTGCTCCCGTCGCTGGGCGGAAGCGTGCCGATGTTCCTTTTTCAGGGTGGCGGCACGCCGGTGGTGGGGCTGCCAATCGTCAATCACGACAACAACCAGCACGCAGCAGATGAGAATCTTCGAGTGCAGAACCTTTGGGACGGCATCGAGATTTTCACGGCGCTCTTCACTAATCTGCACTGAATCCCGGTACCATTTCCGGCATGGGCCTCGAAGACCTGTCGCGGCTTCTCCGGCAGTGGCCGCGCGGGCTCCCGATCGATCATCGAACCGCGGCACGGCAGGTCCTGAAGGCCTGCTGCGAGATCTTCGATGCACCCCGGAGCGTGCTCGCCTGGGAGGAGCAGGAAGAGCCGTGGATGATCGTCACTTCCCTGGCGGGCGAAACGTTCGAATGGCGGGAGGAAGAGCCGGACCGCTTTCAGCCGATGGTCGATTCGAGTCTGACGGACGTCTCGTTTTCCGCGTCGGGCACGACGGTCCGGCTGATGGACGGTGACCAGTGGAAGCTGGCCGCGCCGATCCATCCGCGCCTGCGGAAAGCATTCGGCATGAAGCACGTGCTCTCCACGCCGATTCGGGGCCAGTCGCTGGAGGGGCGCCTCTTCATCCTCGCTCCGGCCCGTGCCGAGGGATCGATGTTGCTGGCGGCGGATGTGGCGGGCCTGCTGGTCGAGCGGTCAATGGATTTCGGGATCTCGATCCGGACCTCGTCGCGCGATGCCGTTCGGGAGGAGCGCATCCGCCTGGCCCGCGATCTCCACGACGGACTCCTGCAGTCGTTCACCGGGATCGTGCTGCAGCTGGAAACGATCCACAGCCTGATCGACGCGCAGCCCGCGGACGCGCGTCGGATGATCACGGAGATCGAAGGGGTGATCATGGCTGACCAGCGCGAGCTGCGTGCGTATGTCGAGCAACTCCGGCCGCGGCACCGCGTCGACGTGCCGTTCGATTTCCAGGCACGCATCGAAGAGCTGCGCTCACGTTTCGAGAAGGAGTGGGGGATCGGGCTCGCGTTCGAGAGCACCAATATCGATCCGCTCGTTGCGAAGTCCCTCGGATCGGAGACCTTCCGCCTCATTCAGGAGGCGGTCACCAACGCGGCGAAGCACGGCGCCGCATCGCACGTGCGGGTGAAGCTGTCGACGTCCGACAGCCGCATCCGGATCGAAGTGGCCGATGACGGGAGTGGGTTCCCCTTCCATGGAAAGATGACCCTGGAGAAGATCCGCGAGAGCGGCATCGGCCCGTCGATGCTGGCGGAGCGCGTCGCCGCGCTCAACGGAGAGCTGTCCGTCCTCTCTTCGGGATCCGGCGCCACGATCGAAATCTCCGTCCCGCTCGGATTCTCGGAGGCCTCGTGAACACGCGGCTGGTGCTCGCCGACGACCACCGCATCATCCTCGAAGGCCTCGAGCAGCTGTTCCGTAGGGAGAAGGACTTCGAGGTGCTGGCGACCGCCACGAACGGCGAGGCGGCGCTGGCCGCCGTCATCCGCCACAAGCCGGACGTGCTGGTCCTCGACATCCGGATGCCACAGGGCGACGGCCTGTGGGTCCTCAAGCAGGTGTACACGCAGAAGCTGCCGACGCGCGTCGTCCTGCTCACGGCGACACTCGACGCCGACGAGGTCCTCGACGCCATGCACTCCGGTGTTTCGGGCCTGGTGCTCAAAGAGGCCGCCGCCGTGAACCTCGTCGACACGGTGCGGCGCGTGCACCGCGGCGAGCGCGTTCTGGAGCCGACCCTGGTCAGCCGCGCGCTGGACCGGCTGGCGCAGCGGGAAGAGGCCAAGAAGATCGTGGAAGTCCTCTCGCCGCGCGAGACGGAGATCGTCAAGATGGTCGCCGCCGGGCTGCGCAACAAGGAAATTGCATATAAGTTGTCGATCGGTGAGGGAACGGTGAAAACCCACCTCCACACGATCTACGAGAAGCTGGGCGTTCACGGCCGAGTCGAGCTGACGATGTACGCCCTCGAGCGCGGAATCCTCTGAGTCCGGGCGCCGCCCCCCCCCTTCGCTATACCGTTCGGTATACCTCCTTCCATCCATTGATGGATTTTCACCGTCAATAACTCGACGTACGTTATGCCTGTCGCGAGTTGCGACGAGGCTCGAAATGCGAAGCTCAGATGGACTGGCCCTGGAGATGGTCGCCGTTTTCCGGCAGACCACCGAGGGTCATCTGCTCGACTGCAACGACGAGTGCGCGCGGATCCTGGGCTACGCCTCCTGTGATGAGATCCTCGCCAGCGGCGGTTTCGAATATCAGAACGCGTCGGATCTGATCTCCATCGCCAGCGCCCTGCGCGATCTCGGCTCACTGTCCAACGTCGAAGTCGCGCTGCGAAAGAAGGGCGGGGGCATCGTCTGGGTCCTGCAGAACCTGAAGCTGGTCTCGGTGGACGAGGCCTCGAAGACGTGGATTGAGGGAGCGATGTTCGACGTGACGGAGCAGCGGATCGCGGTGCAGCGGTTCGAGTACCAGGCCTATCACGACGCGCTGACCCTGCTGCCGAACCGGATGCTGTTCGTCGACCGGCTGAACGTTGCCATGGCGCAGGCGCGGCGGCACAGGAAGCTGGTGGCGGTGATGATGATGGACCTCGACCGGTTCGACATCGTCAACAATGCGCTGGGCCGCGGCATGGCCGATCGCCTGCTGCGCTCCGTTGCCGACCGGCTGAACGCGACGCTGCGCGAAGAGGATTCGCTGGCGCGCTTTTCGGGCGACGAGTTCATTTTCCTCATCGCCGATTCGGGTGCGGGGACGGAGTCCGCGATCGTGGCGCAGCGCGTGCTCGATGCCATGGCGCATCCGTTCAACGTCGGCGGCCGCAGCATCGAGCTGACCGGGAGCATCGGGATCGCCATGTCGAAGCGCGACGGCAGCGAGGCCGAGGCGCTGATCCGGAACGCCAGTACGGCCATGTTCCGCGCCAAGGAGTTCGGGCGGAACCTCTATCAGTTCCATGACGAAGAACTGAACGCGCGGACACTCGAACGGCTGGCGCTCGTTTCCAGCGTGCGCCGTGCGCTCGACCGCGGAGAGTTCGAGCTGCACTACCAGCCCGAGGTCGATGTGCAGACCGGGCGCATCCAGTGCGTCGAGGCGTTCGTCCGCTGGCGCCATCCGGACCTGGGCATCATCGGCCCCTCCGAGTTTCTGAACGTGGCCGAAGAGGCGGGCCTCGGGAACAGGATCGCCGAGTTCGTGCTCACCTCCGCGGCCCGTCAGGCGCGGGAGTGGTCCGAAGCCGGGATGCCGACCCGCGTGGCCGTCAATCTATCCCCACGGGATTTCAACGCCCGTTCGCTGATTCGGTCCGTCGAACAGGCGGTAAGAGAGAACTCGCTCGAACCGCGCAGCGTGGAGCTCGAAATCGCACATGCGTCGCTCGCCGACTGCGCCCGCGCCTCCGAGATCCTGCAGGCCCTCAAGGAAATCGGCGTGCTGCTGGCGATCGACGACTTCGGCAGCGGCGGGTGCTCGTTCGCCGACCTCAAGCAGCTCCCGGTCGACACCATCAAGATCGCCCCGATGTTCGTTCACAACATGATCCGCCGCCCGGACGATGCCGCCATCGTGCAGGCGATGATCACCATGGCCAAGGGATTCGACATGCGCGTCGTAGCGGAAGGAGTGGAAACCAAAGAGCAGCTCTCCTACCTGCTCAACCGGCGGTGCACCGAGATGCAGGGCTTCTTCCTCGGAAAGCCTCTGCCCGCGGTGTCCCTGTCCGAAATCCTCCGGATGCAGCACTGACGCGTTGTGAAGAGAGAGACGGAACGCCGCCGGGCAACCGGCGGCGTTTTCGTGTGTGCGCTACACTCGCAGGGGCATGATTCACGAGACCGCGCCCGCCGCCGACCTCGCCGGATGCATCGAGGTCTGGTGGTGGATTGACGGCCCGCCGGCGAGGCCCATCCGCGTCCTCCCCGATGGGTGCACCGACGTGGTGTTCGGACCGGACGGAGCATTCGTCGTGGGCACCATGACGCGGTCGCTCCTCGTCGAGAGCACTTCCGGAACGTTCGGCGTTCGTTTCCGTCCCGGGCGCGCCGCCGCGCTCCTGCGCACGCCCCTGGCCCTCCTGACCGACGCGCGCGTGCCGCTTTCAAACGTCGCGCCCCGAATCCGCTTCGCAGGCGAGGACATCGGGCAGATCGAGGCCGAGTTGCGGCCCTTTCTCATGGATGCGCACTACGATCCGCGCGTCACTGCCGCGGTCGACGCCCTGGTGGAAACCGGCGGGAGGATCCCGGTGGAATCGGTGGCCTCGATGGTCGGGATGTCGCGGCAGCACCTGGCGCGGTCGTTCGCCGTGCACGTCGGGATCTCGCCCAAGGCGTTCGCGCGCGTCATGCGCTTCCGGCGGGCCGTGGCTCTCGGGCGGGCTGGAGGGAGGTCGTGGGCCGATCTCGCCGCGGAGAGCGGATACTTCGACCAATCCCATCTGATCGCCGATTTCCGCGAGCTCGGCGGCGACACTCCCGTTCCATTTTTCCAATCCCCGGGCGCATGAGCGGCCGATCTTGAATCCATGATCAAGAAACTAACGCCCGTCCTGGCAGTCGAAGCCATCGAACCGCTCCTTCCGCTCTGGGAGGCCCTCGGATTCGCCCGCACCGTCGAAGTTCCACATGGAGAACGGATCGGGTTCGTCATCCTGCAGCGCGACTCGGCCGAGGTGATGTTGCAGACGCATGCCAGCATCCGCGCCGACGAGCCGCGCGTCGAGGAGAGCGGCCTCGGACGATCGGCGCTCTTTGTGGAAGTGGAGGATCTCGACGCGCTCTCTGCGCGCGTGCCTGCCGGCACCGAGGTGCTCGTCGAGCGCCGCAAGACGTTCTATGGCTCGACGGAGATGATCCTCCGGGACGCCGCTGGGAATGTGATCACGCTCGCGCAGATGGCGCCGCAGTGAATCAGACGTCGAGGAAGCGCCGGCCCTCGGCCGTCAGGTCGAATCGGTTGCCGTGACTCGAGCGGCGGACGAGCACCTGCGCGCGCTCCAGCTCCACCAGGGCGTCGCGCAAGGCGTCCCGCCGGTGTGACGTGCTCTCAGCGAAGATCTCGTCGAAGGTGAGCGAGGTCGCCTCCCGCTGGCGGAAGCATTCGAGGATGTACACCTCGATCGGATCGAGACGCATCAGGCCCCCTTTCGTTTCGCCGATGCTGCGAACGCGCGGTCGAGCGCTCCTTCGAGAAAGACCTGCTCCAGTCCGGTCGCCCAATACTCCAGGTCCTGCAGGTTTGGCTGACTCGTCTCCTCGTCGGTGAATAGCGGTGGGGAAATCCCGTTCCGGAATTCGACACGCCCCTCCCACGTGCCGTCTTCGCGCTGACGGCCGACGACTCGGACGTGCCATGTGGCCCCATTCCGCTCGATGATCCGGGACAGGCTCGTGCTCGATTGCCGCATCGTCGCCTCCTGGTGGCCAGTCGACAAAAAAAGGGGCGTTACGCCCCGCTGTGTCGGCAAGCAATTCGAGTGCCGCGCGCGACAAGCCGATG
>Ga0075272_1000164_pt1 | contig 14781 bp, 9 predicted proteins | sample SF_Rice_5C_0N_40_FD_69776 | JGI IMG/M metagenome (GOLD analysis project Ga0075272, IMG submission 69776) | Rice paddy soil microbial communities from Twitchell Island, California, USA - SF_Rice_5C_0N_404 | ecosystem: Environmental > Terrestrial > Soil > Paddy field/soil | place: USA: Twitchell... | reverse complement strand
GCGCCCAAGGCGCTCCCGCAGGGACGCCCGGCTGACCACGAAATAATACCGAAGGTCCATCACCGGCCACGTGTATTTTTTAATGGAGACCGCGGAGGCGGCCCGTCTCAACTTTCTGCGCCCGCCGCTGCGCGACCTCGCCAACGAGATGGCGCCGTTCGCCGAGCCTCGCCTCCCGACCGCCCGCACGGCCGCCCCGATCGAGTTTCAGGTCATTGATTCCACGTACCGCGTCCTGAACGCGCACCCGGCCGACGACATCGGCCGCAAGTCCGAGGCCTTCGTGCGCCTCTATGGCCGCACGTCGGACGGCCTGTCCATCTGCCTCGACGTCCGCGGCTTCTCGCCGTACATGTACGTCCGCGCGACGGAGCCGGCGGCGCTGGAGCAGCTGCGCCGCGACCCCGAGGGCGCGCTGGCCGTGGCGGCCAGTCTCGTGCGCGGGGTCATGGATCGGTGCGCGGGCTTCCTGCGCGGCATCGAGCTGGAGGACAACATCCACATGTACGAGTACCACACCGAGCGCGGCCCGTGCCTGAAGATCACGCTGTCGAACCCGCGCGACATCGCCGTCCTGCGCGACATCATCCTCGAAGAGGGCACGCTGGCCACGTTCGGCACGGAGGTGTACGAGTGCAACATCCCGTTCTGCACGCGCTTTGCCATCGACACGGGCATGCGCGCCGCGGGCTACGTGACCGTGCCGCCCGGCACGATGCGCGAGCGCACGGCGCTGCCGCCCGACACGCGCGCCCGCATGGCCAAAGCCGTCGGCGACGGCGAGCTGCTGATGATGCGCGGGCGCGTGGCCGAAGCCGAGGCGCGCTTCCAAGAGGTCAGCCGCATCGAGGCCATGTTGGCGGCCGAGGACGCGCCGCAGACGTACTGCCAGATCGAGGGCGTGGCGCACTACGCCGACCTCGAGTTCCACGGCGACGTCGGCCGGCCGAGCGTGCACCCGCAGATGCGCCGACTGTACGTGGATATCGAGGTGGGCGGCGTGCCGCAGCGCTTCTCGCAGCCGACCCGCCCGGAGGACGCCGTCTGCTCGATCTGCCTGTTCTTGCAGACGGGCGCGTCGGACAAGCCCACGCGCGTCGCCATGGTGGTGGGCGACGCCGACCTGCCGCCGAACGCCGACCGCATGTTCTGCTACCCGACGGAGCGCACGCTGCTGATGGCGTGGTTCGTGCTGCTGCGCGTCGCCGCGCCGGACATCGTGAGCGGCTACAACAGCACGAACTACGACATGTGGTACTTGTTCGAGCGCGCGCGCTACCTCGGCCTCATGGAGCCGTCGGTGTGCCGCGCGTGCTTCGACGGCCAGCAGTTCAACATGCTCGGCCGCGAGCGCGGCCACAAGGGCTTCATGAAGCTCGAGGAGTTCGAGAGCGGCGCCGTCGGCCGGCTCGAGTACTACGTGGTGGACATGCCGGGCATCGTCGAGTTTGACATGTTCCTCGCCGTGCGGCGCGACCCGATGCTGCGCCTGCGGCAGTACAAGCTCGACTTCGTGGCCGAGTCGCTGCTGTCGCTGAACGCCGCGGGCCTGACGTACGGCTCGCTGGCGTGGGTGGCCGAGGGCTGCACGGCCGAGGAGATGAAGGCGCTGCCGTACGGCGAGGGCCGCATCGTGCGCCGCCTGAACAAGTGGAATCCGGACAGCGGGCGCTTCGAACCCACGCCGAAGGGCGTGGGCGCCGTGCGCGCCGTGTGCACGCTGCGCGGCAGGCCCGAGGAAGACCTGACGCTGCGGTCGATCCCGTGGGTGGCCGCCGGCGTCTCGGACGACACGCTGCGCGGCTACCGGTGCGGCGACGAGGGGTGCGGCGGCGAGACCTGCCACTGTGCACGGGCCCGCGCGGCCGTGGCCAAGTACTGCGTCCTGGACGCGGCGACCGGCTTCTGGCACCGCACGCCCGGGGGCGTGGCCGCGGTCAACCGTGTGGCCAACGTGACGGTGGGCAAATCGTTCATGACCTACGAGGCGCTGCCGTTCATCGCGCACGGCGCGCTCGCGCGGTATCTGCGGGCGGTCGAGCAGTTCAAGCCCGGCGACACGGACACGCGGGCCATCGTCGAACACTACTGCCGGCGGACGCTGGTGTGCTGCGCGTGCGGCGCCCCGGCCGAGCCGCGGGGGTGCGCGTGCGAGGCTCCGCCAGAGCCTTTTTTTGCGGCCACGCCGCTGAGCCGCAAGGTCATGCTGGAGTACTGCGTGATGGACGCCGAGCTGGCGTGGCGCATCTCCGTGCGGCGCAAGTACCTGGAGAACGCCGCCGAGGTGGCCAACCTCACGTGCACCAACCTTTCGCGCCAGATCAAGGGCGGCCAGAGCGAGCGGATTCAGGCGGCCATCATCTCGCGCATCCGGCAGGACAAGGTGCCGTTCCACTTCCCGTTCTACCGGCCGCCGAATCTGAGCAAGGCCGACAAGCGGCGCCACGCCAAGGGCTTCAAGGGCGCGGCCGTGCTGGACATGAAGACCGAGTTCATCGCCGACCGCATCGCCGTGGGGGACTACTCGGCGCTGTACCCGTCCATCATCATCGCCTTCAACCTGTGCTACACGACGTACGTGCCGCAAGACCGGCTGGCCTCGGTGATCGCCGCCAACCAAGCCGCGCACGCCCGCGACGGCGTGCACATGTCGCCCGCGGGCCACTGGTTTCTGGACGCCGACATTCGCGAGGGCATCCTCCCGCGCCAGCTCAAGCTCGTGCTGGAGGCGCGCGGCGCGGCCAAGCAGCAGGACGCTGCCGAGGGCGCCGTCGTGCGCAAGTACCGCGCCAGCGCCAAGTGGGTCGAGGCCGCCGACTGGCGCGTGGTCGCAGACGCCGCCGGGGACGAGGGCCTCGAGGCGTTCCGCGGCAAGGATCCCGATGCCGCGCGCGCCGCGCGGGACGCGTTCATTACCAAAGGGCTGGCCGAAGCCGCCGAGGCCGGGCGCGAGCCGTCGGTGCACTGGACGCTCAAGGTCACCGAACACGGCGCGCTGTCCGCTGCGTACGACGCCAAACAGGGCGCGCTGAAGGTCGTGGCCAATTCGATGTACGGGTTCACCGGCGCCGTGATAGGCAAGCTGCCGTGCACGCCCGTGAGCGAGTCCGTGACGGCGTACGGCCGCATGATGATCATGCGCATCAAGGAGATTGCCGAGCGGCGCAATCCCGAGACGGGCCTGTATTGCTGCGACCCCGAGAGCAGCACCGAGGAGTTCCGCCGCGGGCTCACGACGCACCGCACGGAGGTCATATACGGCGACAGCGTGCCGGGCCCGACGCCCGTCTGCGTGCGCAATCACCGGACGGGCCTGCTAGAGATTCGCCGCATTGACGAGCTGGCAGAGACAGCATGGACCGTGGATATCGTGGGCAAGGAGACCAGCACGTGCGCGTACGACGCATGGACGGAGCGCGGCTGGACGCCAATCCGCAAGGTGATTCGGCACCGCGTGCCCGCCAGCAAGGCCGTGTGGGAAGTCTCGACGCACGTCGGCTGCGTGCGCGCCACGGACGACCACAGCTTGCTGACTTCCGACGGCGCACCGGTGTCCAGCTCGGATGCCCAGCTGGGCATGTCGCTGCTTCACGCCGGGCTTCCTGCTCCACAGGGCGCCCGGACCCGCGCGCAGAATGGCTGGTGGGCCGTTGACGCGTACGGCGACGTGCGCGTTCCTGACTCGATCCTCAGCGGCAGCACGCAGGTGCGCAGACGCTTTCTGGCCGCGTGCTGCTCGGAATGCCGCGGCGGCCGTGTGTTAGCGACCGTGCGCGGCGAGATCGCGGCGGCCGGGCTCTTTTACGTCATGAGTTCGCTGCGTCTGCACGTGCGGCTGGAGCGGAGCGCGTCCGAGCCCGATCTCTTTGTCGTTGCCGGACGCCGCCGGCCGCCGATGGTCTCGGACTACAACGTCGTGCGCAAGCGCCAGGTCGTGCACCACGGCATGACCGTGTACGACCTCGATACGGAGAACCACCACTTCCAAGCCGGAGCAGGCTGCATGGTCGTGCACAACACGGACTCCGCGTTCGTGCGCCTGCACGGCTGCGGGGACTCGGCCGAGGCCATCGCCTTCAACCGCAAGATGTGCAAGATGGTCACTGCCTCGTTCAACAACGCGACCGTCAAGCTCGAGGCCGAGAAGGTGCTGGTGTTCTTCTTGGGGTTCTCCCCGAAGAAGTACTGCACGCTCCAGTGCGAGGAGACGCGCGGCGGCGAGCTGATCCACAAGATCAATGCCAAGGGCTTCGAGCTGGTGCGGCGCGACACGTGCGAAATCTTGCAGGAGGTCATGCAGACGTGCGTCAATCTGGTGTTCCCGCACGGCGACCGGCTGGGCATGGAGCCGGACGTGCAGGCGGCGCTGCAGTACGTGCGCGACGTGCTCGTGAGCATGTACCGCGGCGAGATTCCCGAGGACAAGTTCATCATCACCAAGGGCGTCAAGGCCGCGCCCGAGTCCTACCTGACCATCCCGGCACACATCAAGTACGCCGTGAAACGCCGCGAGCGCTACGGCGACGCCGCGCCGCCGGTCGAGATGGGCACGCGCCTGATGTACGTAATGGCGCAGCCGCCGGGGCTTCTGCCGCCGGAGGAAGCGCAGGCCAAGAAGTCCAAGAGCCTCATCGTGAACATGGAGGACTACATGGCCGACCCGCTGGAGGTGGCCGCGCGGCCGGCCGAGCTGCCGATCGCCGTGGGCTGGTACCTTGCCAAGCAGTTCCAGAAGCCGTTCGAGCGGTTCTTCGCCAGCCTGCTGTGCAGCGACCCCGACGTGGCGATGGCCGAACGCAAGAAGCGCGCGTGGAAGACGTTGTTCGACGACGCGGCCATGCAGGACGCCATCCGCGCCGCCGAGATGGGCCGCCGTCGCGTGGCGCGGCAGGCGGGGCCGCTCGGCGCCTTCATCACCGCAGAGCGGCCGGCGTTCCCCGAGCCGCCGCCAAAGGCGGAGCCACGGGCCGCGGCACCGGCCCCGAAGAAGCACACGAAGCGCAAGAAGGCCGAGGATACTGCGGCCGCACCCGAGCCGAAGCGGGGGAAGTCCATTCGGGACTTCTTTGCGCCAGGCAGCGGATCAAATCGCCATGGTCGGTGAATATAGGGGCGCAGGGGCAAGCGTGCGGCATCATCAGCATGGCCGAGACAGCATTGATGACGTTCCCGTTTCGAAAGAGCCGACTGCCTGTCGCCGGGCCGCTGGAGGGGGATGGGGGTGTTCCTCCGAAGAAGCGCGTCACGCCGACACTGATAGCGGTGCCCACGCAACCGCAGTCCGCAGCCGCGCCCCGGCTAGCGCGTACTGTACGCTTCTCGCCGGGGACAGTCCCGTCAACGTTGGCAGGATTGAGCGCGGCGGACCTGGCTCGGCGCCGCCCGACCCAGCCGCCGTCGCGTAGCGGGCTGTCAACGGAAAGGGAGCTTCTTGCAGAGATGGAGCGCCGCATCATGCGGGGGGCGGAGCGGCAAGGGGCGGAGGACGAGGGCATGCTCGTGTCGGAACCTTGGTTTGATCCGAATGCCATCGACACCGAAGAGTACGAGACTACGGGAGGCTCCGACAGCGAAGCCGGAGAAGACCTGGAGGAGGGCGTGCCGATCACGCTGACGGAGGCCGAGCGGAGATTGGCCCGCCTGACGCTCGAGGAGGAAGACCGGGCTGCCGCCGCCGCCATGGCGCAGGCAGCTGTGCTGCCCAGCCCGAGCGCTGCACCGGCGCCGGAGACGGGCGCGTCGAGTTCAGCGATGCCCCCGCCTGCGACGCAGCCCGCGGAAAAGCCGGGCCAGAAGCGCGCGCGCCGAACTGACGAGCCCTCGTTCGAACCGAACAACCTCGCTGCGCGCCCGCTCACGAGCAAGGTGGACGGCACCGCGCTGCGGCAGCTGCTCACGGCGATGCATCTGCCGTACAACAGCGGCGGCGGCATGGCCGGCTTGTTCATGACGTTCACGGCCATCAACGAGCGGTCCGTGGCCGCATTCTACCACCTCGCCGACAGCCTCGCCGACAGCTTGAAGCTCAAGACCGCCACGGAGCCCCACGTGATGGAGAACTGCTTCATCCGCGTGTTCCTCAACCGGCTGAACGTGTCGCTGGGCCTGAGCGGCGACCTTGAGAAGTCGGTGCGCGCTTCGCTGCACGTGGTGTACACATTGTACGGCCTGCCGTGGGCGACCAAGTACGGCGTGGCCGCGGACTTTCTGGCCGGGCTCAGGGCTTACGCGCGCGATGGGCCCGAGGCAGACGCCTGCGTGCGCGCGATCGAGGCCGCCGAGGACTACGCGTACCTGCACGGCATCGTCGCGCGGCCGACGTGAGAATGAAATCGTCCGAAGCGAGGCACTAGCGTCTTTGCGCGATCGCCGCTGGCAGATCGCGATGGATACCAAGGCGTACGCACGAATGGCCTACACCGGCGCCCTCACCGCCGGCTTCCGCCAGGACGACGCGCGCGAGCTCGCGGAGGCGTACATCACGAGCACCCTCGCGGAAACCATGCCCGAGCGTGTGGCGGAGGAATTCGCGAAGCGAACGATGCTCACTACGGTGCAGGAGGTCGAGCCCCCTTACGCAGCCGAAGGGGGTGCGTCCGCAAGGAACACGAAGGAGGCGATCCGAGGGGCGTACCGCGGCGGGATTGCTGCGGGTGTGTCCGCACGCGATAGCGCGGACATCGTGCGGGGCTACCTCCATAGCCTTCTGAAAGACGCATCCATGTCCGATATGCTGGCCGCGGACATTGCCAAGCGGACAATAGGCACTGTATTGCGCGGCATCGACGGCCCCGCACAAGCTGCGGCGCCTGAGCCGATCGTGGTCGAGCCAACACTGCCGACGGCCATCGAGGTCGAGGCGGTGCCCGTCGACGAGGTGCTGGGCGCGGCGGCCGCGTGGTACAGGCCGGCGGCCAAGGAGCGCGGGCGGGCGTTCATGGTGGACAGAGCCAAAACCGAGCAGGTCACGCAGCTCATCAGGCGTCTGATGAAGCAGCCCGATGACGTCGATCCGAAGCAGCGTGTGGGGGCATACCTCTCGAAGCTGAGCATCAACGGGACGCTTGGCGCGGTCGGCGCAGAGCTCTTCCACGCCAACATCACGGCGTCCACGCTGGACTTCGCGTTCCGCTCCGCCGCCGCGTACATGGTCGCGCATGCGCCGCTGATTGCGGAAGACCCGCTGTTCGTGCACGAATGGCTCTCCAACGCCGCGCACATCGTCCAGATTGTGCCCGACCTCGGCTCGGCCGCGACAGCGCAGCTCATTAGGATGTACCTGTTTGCCGTCTTCCTGTGCATCTACGCGCACGCGTTCGACAATACGCGCACGATCGAGACCGTGGAGGAGTGGGCCCGCGAGGGCCTCATCAACCGCGCCTTCGGGGACACCAGCGCCGCTGCGGTCCTTGCGGTGAAGCTGCTGATGGTGACCCCGCCGTTCGCGCAGCCCCGCGTCGCTGCACCCGAGCCGATGCTGATCGAGGCCTGCCTCAGTGATTTCTAAAATGAATGAGGTCAAGCTTGAGGCGACGTCGTGGGAGGTGCGGCTGCGCCAGCTGGCCGCCGCCAAGGCCAAGACCAAGCAGATGATCAGCGAGATGGATGCACAGGTGGACGCGCTGCTGGCGCGGCGGAAGGCCTTTACGGCAGACATCGACGCACAGGTCGAAGACCTCCAGAAGCGCATCCGCGACCGGCTGGCGGACGCCGACGCCATTGACGAACGGGCGGCCGATGTCTTTATGGAGACCACGGACGCCACCGACGAGGCCTTCCGCGAAGTCATTGCCCGCGGGCTGCACGGCGCCAGCATGCGCGTGCGCGCGGCGGGAGAGTCCGCCGCGCCAGGGGGCAAGCGCGCGCGACCTGCCGACGACCGCGCTCCGTCGGACAAGAAGCCCGTGCGACGGCTGCCTCCGCGCAGCGGGCCGGCGGGTGCGCCGTGCGCGTACGTGGCCCAAAACGGCAAGGAGTGCCCCGGGGATGGCTGGGCCTTCTGCACGCACGCCGGCGGCGTGTTTTGCAAAACGCACTGCGAAAGCTTCCATCAATAGAAAAATTGATGGACTCGCTATTTAACACGAGACCAACAGTTTTTTGGTAGCAAGATCAGAAAATGGTTGACGACTTCAAGACGACGGAGTTCTCACTGCTCGCTCCGGTCCGTCGCGCGTCGTCTCAGGGGTGTAGTGACGGCGCCGCTGCGAATGCGAGCTCCGCAACGACGCCGCATGCGCCTATCCCGCGCAGCGGGACCAAACGAGAACGACCGAGCGAGCCGACCTTCAAGCACGGAGGACCCGGCGTCGACGCATTTTTTACCCGCCCCGGCGTCCTGTCCCGTATTGCAGAGGAGGTGCGGGAGCTCATCAAGCCTGACTGGACATTTGTGGACTTTTCCTGCGGCGCCAATGAGTTCGCGCCGGCACTGGGGTGCTTGTTTTACTCGTTCGATGCTTCACCTGCCGCCAACGAGACCAGCTTCACCTGCAAGGACTGGTTTTCCGTGGAGGCGCAAGACTTCGGGTCACCGCCGTGTGACATGTTGGCCATCGGACTGAATCCCCCGTTCGGATACCAGGCCACGCTGGCGCGAGCCTTCGTGGAGTACGCCCTCAAGTTCCGGCCGCAGGTGCTTGCCCTCATCGTCCCGTCGCAGATCCGGTGGAAGGTTGTCGGCTACGACGTGCACACGCAACGCCAGCTCGCCATGGACTCATTCTACGACCCGTGTACGAACAAGGCGCACAAAGAGATATCTGCCCAGTTCCTACTGCTAAGCAAGAGCCCTGGCGGAATCGTCGGCCGGACGGAATTCATCAAGGCGCCTCGCCCCACCCCGCTGCGCGGGGTGACTCTCACCCGCGACTGGAGCACGCATTCGTTTCCCCTCTTCATCGTACGCCGGGTAGGGCGGAACGCCGGCCAGCAGTTCTACTGCGCCACCGCCGAGGACAAAGATTCGTGGGCCTACGTCTCCAAGGGGCTGGTCACGCGCAGTCAGACGTACAAAGGCGTGCACTCAGTGGAATCAGGCTACTTTCTCAAGGCGTACTTTGACCCGTCTGTCAAGGACGTGACGCTGGACCGTCTGATTGAACTGGCCAAGAATATGTGTGACAAGCCCGAGCCAGGCTGCGAACTTCGTCAGCCGCACGCAATCACCAACGTCTACGTGCGGGAGATGCTCTCCCAATGGCTGAATTAAAAATGGAGCGGCTGCGACCAGTCGCCCAATGAGGCTGTCGCCGTCGGTTACATCATTCGGCTTGATGAGTCATTAACCTTGGCTGCTTCAAGCATTTTCATTTGTCTTCAGTTTGTAAAAAGGCCAACACCACGAGCACTAATTTGAAAATGCATACTGCGGGCACGCAGGCCAAGTTGCACGCGGCCGCGGACATTTTCGTCCGCGTCTCGAGGCTCGGCGAGGCCTCGCTCGGCGTGGTCGAGGCATGGCTGCACTGGCTGTACCGCGCGCCGGCGTCGTCGGCGTTCGCCAGCCGACTCTCGGAGCCGGAGTTCGTCATCGAGTTCACCGCTCGGCTCAAAGCCGCGGGCCACGCGCCGCAGTCGTTCTTCCCATTCGCGCAGTTCGTGCACACCGACGACGCGTTGCTGCGCTTTGTGAACGGCACGTTGCCGGCGGAGTTCTGCGTGCTGCCCTTCTCTGCCCTAGCGCAGGAGCTGGCCTCGTTTTTGGTCTCGGAGGTATGGGCGACGCTGGCGCGCGGCGAGCCGTGGCGGAACTCGCCGCGGGTGATCCTGTATCTCGGCCGGCTGCTGGCCATCTCGGGGGAAGACCCCGCGCTGGTCGAGCGGCTCACGGGCTTTTCCGCGACATGCCCCGCGGCCTGCCCCGCGTGGGTGGCGGCGCTGAATTTTCAGGTGCCAAAGGAGTACGTCGGGCTTGAGGGCGGCGGCGCACCGCACCACGCCCGCGCGCTACGCCGCGCCGTGGCTGCGATCCTCGTGTCCGAAGTGCACGCGCCGAAGGCGTCGCCGGCGAACACTTTGGCGGCCAGCGCGCGCGCCATGGCTGTGCTGACGGAGCACGCGGGCGACGGACAAGAAGCGTTTGGTGTGGCAGACGCCATCCTGAACACGGGGGCGCATCCGGGGGGCGAGACCCGCGTGGCGGGCATTTTGCCCATGCCGAACCCGTGTGGCGCCCTGGTCCGGCGGCTCCGGCCCTTCCATCTGGTTAACCCGTTCGTGACGGACGTCTCGACCGGCTTCGTCGATACCGCCGAGGGTACGGTGGTGGCCATGGACGCGTGGGAGGCGCGGCTATGGCGTTTGGCATGCTACGCGCGAACCAGCATCGGCACCGCCGTGCCGGTCCGCACTCCGTCCCCGACGCCCGTGCTGGCGTACCTCATTGCCAACGACCCGTTCCGCACGGAGGCCGCACTGGCCTTCGCCGTGACGCGCAGCTACCTCGTCTTCCGGGCGCGGGTCGAGGCGCGCTGCGTGGCCGACTGGCAGATGTGGATGCGGTTCGCGTGGCCGGCCTTCGAGCTCGGCGTGCGGCACCTGACGAATATCCGCGACGGCGCGCTGTGGACATTCGAGCTCCAGCAGGCGCTGGCGACGCTACACGCCAACGAGGCCAGCCGCTACGCGCTGAACAAACTGGTCAACCTGCTCGCCCTTTTGGGCACCGTAGGCGTCGAGGCCCAGAGCACGCTGCGCGTGCGCAACCCGGCCGCCTGGATGCTGTACATCACTGAGCCGGCGCGCGAGGCCGCGCTGCACGTGCTGCCGGACGACGAGGAGGTGGCCACGGCGTTCGCGCACCTGCGCGGCGTGGCGGCAGACGCGCGCCTCGACCGCTTGAACGTGGCGCTGTGCGAGAAGCTGCTGGCTGAGGTTCTGAATGTGGCCCACCCGTTCGAGGTGCGTGCGACGCTGCTGATGGGCATGCGCATCACGGAGAGCCCGATCGTCCGCACGGTCGACCGCTCGCGGCACCATTCCGTCGCCGTGGCCAAGCTGATCCACTCCACGCCCGGGCTCGTGTTCTGGCACGGCGCGCAGCCGCGCGAGCGCCGCAGGGAGGTTATGGACTCGCCCCTAGCGCCGATCCGCGCCGACGCCGCCGGCCGGGCGGAGTCCATGGCCTACCTGTTTTGGGCGCTGGAGTGCTGGACGAGCTCGTGCTGTCGCAAGGGCAGGTGCTGCTTGTACGGCCACGTGGGATTCCGCGACCTCGCCTGCGGCCGCATCCTCATCGCCGGCAGCCCCGTGTCGTACTACGAGGAGAGCGTGGTGATGCTGACGTGCGGCATCGCCTCGCCGGCCGTGCACGGCCACGCCGGTCCGTCCACGGCCGCGTTCGCGCTGGCGTACTCTGTGGGAGAAAAGGCTGGCGACGAGCCTTCAGAATAATTGAGACGCATGAACCCGTTCGGTGACGGCGAGAACGATGCGGAGGCGCTGCGCGAGCTGGACGCGCAGTACCGCAAGCCCGCGCCCGAAGTGTCGGCCGCGGCGTCTGAGGAGGAGCCGCCGGTGCCGCGCCTAGCCGTCAAACCCGGCCTCGTGGTGAGGACGGAGTGCGCCGCCGGCAGAACCTCGGCGGAATTCGACCGCTGGGTCACCGAGCGCGTGCGACCGTTCATGGCCACGAAGACGGAGGTCGTGGTCATGCCGCTGCCCGACGTGGCCAAGCGCGACCTTACGGCCGTACCGTCGGGGGTGGCCATCGCGTTTGTCGATCGGCCGGGCTGGCCCGTGCCAGTGGATACGCGGCTGCTGCACCACAACCGCATGTTCTTCGGGCGCTACGTCGTGGAGGTGCCGCACCCCGCGTCGTGCGGGCGCGCGACGCAGAGCTTTTACAAGGCGCTGAACGAGCTCGGCCCAGCACGCAAGGCCGTGCAGCAGGCCGCGGCCGTGCCGGAGCTCGAGCTGCCGTGGAGCTCGGTCGGGGTGTACTCGCTGCTGCACCCGAACCAGAACTTCTCCGTGCGCTATTTCGTGGTGGTGAGCGCCGGCGTGCCCGATGCGGCACAGCAGTTCTTCGGGCGGTGCTGCGAGGCGCGGGAGAGCGGCACGACGTGGTTCGACCTGCTCTTCGCCACGGGAGACGCTCGCGGGTGGCTGCGGTCGCTGGAGGAGCGCGCCACGAACTTTCGCAAGGCCGTGGCGGCGAAGGTGTGCGCCGCGCTCGGCTGCCCCGACATTGCCGGCTTCTTCCAGTTCGACTGCCCCCTCTATTCCATCGCGCCGCTCGGCAGCCGGCACGTGGTGCTCTACAACGGGTGCCAGTGCGTGCGTGACGCGCCGGCCGCACTGTTCGCGCTTGCGCCGCTGCGCGGGTTCCTGTACCTGCGCCAGACCGACGGCAAGCCGTGGAGCGCCAGCAAGACGTACAAGTACGCCTTCCCAAGCGCCCTGCCGTACCAAGGCCGGGTGCAGGACATCGACGTGCCCGTGGACACGGCCGACCCGCACGTCGGCATTACCACGGCGCGCGGCGCCAGCCTGTTCGCCGCCAAGTTCCAGGCTCCGGCCATGCCCTACGGCCCCGACGTGCGGCACGTGCTGGACGATTACGGGTGGTCGTGCGAGGAGCCCGACCAGTACTTGCAGCCCGTGGTGCTGGCCATGTCGGACACGGCCGAGGCGCCAGACAGCGTGTTCTGGACGCTGCTCTAATTTTAGAAACTTATTTTTAGAAATCTACTTCCGGAAGTTTGCTCTTATTTTTAGACTTTACATTCGACCCGGAACTCGGAAAAAAATGTCTGCGGAGGTTTCGCGGAAGCGCGGCCGCGCCGTGTTTGACGACGATGTGATGGATTTCGAGCTGGGCATTATTTCGATGGTCGACGGCGCCGACTCCGATCTTTTCGAGATATCCGACCCCGGCCTTTTTTTCCTGCGGACGCGGGAGGACTTCGTGATCGAGGTGGAGCGCGAACCCACCCCACCCGCGTCGGAGCGTGACGACGACGACGGCGACGACGGCGACGACGGCGACGACGACGAGCCGTCCGAGGATGCTCCGCTTGCTTCCGCCAAGGGCCTGCTAGCCTGCCTTGCCGAGTACGATGCCGACCCCGACGGGCAGGCAAGGCTGGTGGCCCGCGCCCGCGCCGATATCAACCAGTACGCGCCGGTCGCCGACATGGAATCGCTGCGCTTCCCGGCCCACTTCTTCCGCGGGCACTGCTCGACGCTCGTCCTGCCGACGCCGGCCTCACTGCCCGAGGCCGGCGTACTTGGCCGCAACCTGTACTTGGCCCCCACGACATGTGCCGTCGGCCAGCTCGGCGTGTTCACCCGCGTGCCGTACCGCAAGAACGAGGTGGTGACCTTCACCAGCGGGTGGCAGCTGCTGGGCGACGGACTCGAGGCCGAGCTGGTGCGCTACGGCGACGCGCCGTGGATATTTGAGCAGGGCACGCCGCCGGTCTTGGGTGTGCGGCTGCCCATCGAGCTGACGCGCATGGCCGAGTACGACACGGCGGTCGGGCTGGCCGGCGAGTTGGCCACGCACATGCTCGCAGGGTACGGCGCTGCGTCGTTTGTCAAGGACGCGCGCGTGCGCTTTGACGGGACGAACCTGCTGTACACCAACGAGCGGCGCGGGGAGGAGGCAAGGAACAACGCAAAGCTGTTCGCGCGCGTGCGGGACGCGGGCGCGATCGCGGTGATCGCCACGCGCGACATTCCCGCAGGGAGCGAGATCACGGTCACGCGCGGCGGCGCGTGGGCGGCGCTCATGGCCAAGGCCGTGCGGTCGCATCTGTACTAAATCGGCTGGGCAAATGCATTAGCGGGCCGGTCTGTACGACGCGGGCAGATTATCATGCTGCGCATTGCGTTCACACTGGCCGTGCTGGCGGCCCACGCCATGGCCATCACGGTGTGCTACCGCGAGGGGCCGGGCACCTACGTCAACACGAGCGTGCCGAACGCCGACAAGGTGACCTTCTTGCACAACAACATCGGCTCGTGCATGGGTGCATGCCCGTGCCCGACTTTCATCGAGACGTGCTACACGTATCTGCTCACGTGCGTGAATGACCACACGCACATCGAGGCCGACGCCGCGTGCACGGCGGGCACTGTGCTGCACTACGGCTGGGCCGCGTCGGACACATGGCACGTGGGCGGCCCGACCAACACGACCTTCTCGCACACGCTGGAGGACATCGAGGACGGCTGGATGTCGCTGGTGACCGTCGGGCCGGCCAACACGTTCGGCGCGCGCGTCGTGCGCGCCGTGCCGCCGTGCACGTCCGCGAACTACGTGAACTGCACGGTCGGGTTCGCGGACTGCAACGGCCTGAGCGGCGACGGCTGCGAGACCGACATCCTCTTCAGCACGTTCCACTGCGGCGTGTGCAACAACGAGTGCGGCACCGGGTACGCGTGCAGCAACGGCGGCTGCGTGGCCGTGTGCGGTGACGGCATCATCGCGCCACCGGAGACCTGCGACGACGGCAACGCGATCGGCGGCGACGGGTGCTCGGCGACGTGCCAGCTTGAATCATAAATCGCTGCGCTCCCCGCAAAAGGCTGGCGGAGGCCAGTCAGAAAAAAACAAGGAGATGAGTCGTACCAAGCAGACCGCGCGCAAGAACGTTGGCGGCAAGCAGCCGAAGGCCATGCACAGCATGAAGGCCAAGCAGCAGGCCCAGCAGACGGGCATCGTGAAGAAGCCGCACCGCTTCCGCCCGGGCACCGTCGCGCTGCGCGAGATCCGCCGCTACCAGAAGTCCACGGAGCTGCTCATCCGCAAGCTGCCGTTTCAGCGGCTCGTCC
>Ga0075272_1000163_pt1 | contig 14829 bp, 8 predicted proteins | sample SF_Rice_5C_0N_40_FD_69776 | JGI IMG/M metagenome (GOLD analysis project Ga0075272, IMG submission 69776) | Rice paddy soil microbial communities from Twitchell Island, California, USA - SF_Rice_5C_0N_404 | ecosystem: Environmental > Terrestrial > Soil > Paddy field/soil | place: USA: Twitchell... | reverse complement strand
CGGGCTCGCGGCCGTCTCGTGCACGCCGCCGGCAAAGTGCGTCCAGCGGACGCCCGCGCGCAGCGACAGCCGCGGCGTCACGTCGACGTCGTCCTCGGCGAAGAGCGCGGCCACGCTCCCTGAAGGCGCGAGGCTCTGCGCGAATGCGAGGCTTCCGGAGGCGAGCGCGAATTGCTGCCGGTCGTGCTCATCGAACCCGAAGACGCCGAAGCGAACGTCGTGGCTGCCGATCGATCCGGAGAGCGAGGTCTGCATGCCGAAGTAGTGCGAGGTGCGCCGATCGCGCGTCGAGACAGGGTCGGCGGGACCGCCGGCGAACTCGGCCACGTTGCCGTGGAAGAACGGCGCGACGGTCAGCAGCATCGACGGAGAAACCGTGTGCAGCCATGACGTATTGACGAACGCGTCGCGCTCCCGCTGGCGGTCGCGCACGCCGAGGGCCTGAAGCTCGGGATCGTTCGGGATCTCGTAGGAGTCGGTCCGCGCGGAGGCGGCAACGCGGATCTGATCGGACTGGCCCGGCAGAAAAACGAGCGAGGAGAAGAGCCCGGCGCCGCTCGAACGGTCGTGGATGATCTCCGCAACCGGCGGCTCCAGGCCGGCATCCGTCCGGTTCCCCGTGAGGCTGGCGTAGTAGGCGAAGCGGTCGGTGTGACTGCCGAGATCGAACTGATCGTCGGTGCTGCGGCGCGTGCCGATGCCGAGGAGCAGATGCGATTCGTTGCTGCGCTCGAATCCGGTGCGCGGCACGACATTGAACACCGCGTACGTGCGGTCGCCGTACTCGGCCGAGAGACCGCCGCGCTGCACCTCGAGGTAGTCGATGTCCTTGGGATCGAATTGCGGGCCGACGTTGCCGCCGATGTTCGTGTTCGGCACCGGAATGCCGTCGATCATCCAGGTCACCTGATGTCCGCCGCGGACGTGGAGCTGATCGTGGACCATCGTCGCGCCCGGGACGAAGTCGGTGATGATCGCCGTGCTGTTGGCCCGGCTCGCGCCGGGCGTCTGTGCGATCTGGAGCCGGCTGACGGTGGTCTGCGTGGTCGGCGAGCGGGCCTCGACCGGCACGGCGCTCGCGGAGACGCTGATCTGCTCCGAGACCCGGGGCATCGCCAGCTTCAGATCGACCGTCATCACCGATCCGGAGCCGACTTCCACCGTGCGCACGGCGGGCGTGAACGCACCGGAGGTGGCGCTGAGCTGATAGCGCCCTACGGGAACGACGGCGAACGCGTAGCGGCCGTGATCGCCGGTGGCCGCGCTCTGTTGCCACTGGCCGGCGAGCGCCTGCAGCGTCACCGCCGCGCCGGCGACCGGGCGCCGCTGCGCATCGACGACCGTCCCACGGACGGTCCCGAAGATCGTCGCCTGCGCCGCGGCGGCGCAGAAGAAAAGAAGACTCGCGGCGGCGATGCGCCGCGCGGAAATGCCGAGCATGAATCCTCCATTGGATCTGGCGTACCCGGAAACGCGGTCGTCAAACCCGCGGAGGCGGCGGGTCTGGAGGGAGGACGAACACGTTGGCGGCGGTGACGGCGAAGCGCGCCCACCGGCCGGGCAGCGGCGGTGCCGGCAGCGGCGAGGCCGCTTCGGCGAGCAGGGTCGGCTGCGTGATGAGCGGCGGAAGAACGACATCCTGCGATCCGTTCCTCCGCCCGCTGTCCATCGAACACGACCGGTGGCCGTCGCACCCGGCGGCCCGATGGGCGCGCATGGGGCACGCGCTGCTGCTCATCATCCGGCAGCAGCACGGCATCATCGGGCGCGATCCGAAGTCCGCGGACAGCGGAACGAAGAGCGCGAGGATCATCCCCAGGGCGAGGGAGCGCACGAGACACACATTCTAATGTGATCGAACGCAGCACGAGCCCGGTATCGAAACTTCGTTGCCGATCCTTCATACGCAGGGCCGGATCGGATCGGTCCCGGATAGGTCCTGACCGATCGTTCGTGGAACTGCACGCCGCGCTCGGCGAGCAGCACCGGCTGCGTGATGAGCGGCGGGAGAACGACCCCCGGGCGATCAGATCGGCCCGGGATAGGTCCGGACCGACCGTTCGTGGAACTGCACACCGCGCTCGGCGAGTTCGTCGAGGACCGGCACGTAAATCTCGCGCGCGGTGGGGATCACGGCGCCGGTCACGCGGATCGTGCCGTCGAGGATCATGCGCGCGGCGATCGCCGCCGGAAACGAGACGAGCCGCGACATGGCGGTGTCGCCCCATGGAATTCCGATCGCGGTGACTCCGCCGGAGATCGTCTCGCGATGGCCGTCGGGAAAGCGCGCCGTCACGGAATGCTGCAGGACGGCCATGTCGCGCTCGCCCGGCTGGTACTGCATCAGTTTCTCGAGCCGCCCGGCGAAAAGGTCGAGCGGAGAAGCGGGGCCGGGCGGGAGCGGACGGTCGGAAAAGAATCCTGCCCATTCCAGGCGGGTGATCACGGCCGAGTCGCACTCCACGCCGAGGAAGGAGGCGACGCGCTCGACGAGCGAACCCGAGCGCACGGGAAGATTGCGGAGCAGGAGGTCGACATAGCGCGCTTCGGGCCGTCCGGCCATCGGCTCCGGATCGAACAGGCCGAGGTCCACGGCGGCGCGCATCGTCTCGCACCAGCCGGGATAGCGGATGGTCCCGCGAAAGACGCCGGTAGCATCGGCGAGGGCATAGCGGTCGCGATAGACGAGCGAGTCGCGGTTCGGATAGATCTCGAAGATCCCCTGCCCCTCGATCTCGTAGGGCCAGAAGTGGCGGAAGAGATTGGGTCCGGCGATAGCCACGACCTCGCCGCCGCGCAGGTAGCGCGCCTCGTTGCGTCCGGCGAGGATCGCTCCGCGCGGACTCCAGGAGAACTTGTAGCCCCACGGGTTGTTGTTCGCGTCGGGCGCGGGAAACCCGCCGGCGGCGCTCATGTACGTCTCCACGGCGCCGCCGGCCTGGCGGACCTTGCGGATCGTCGCCGAGGCGAGCATGTGATCGATTCCCGGATCGAAGCCGGTCTCGTTGAGCAGGACGATGCCGGCGGCTTTCGCCTTCCGGTCGAGATCCTCGATGTTCGGAGGCTGATACGACGTGCTGACGAGAGGGACGCGCGCGGCGATCGCCGCCTCGCAGATGCTCCCGAGCTGCACGGCGGGAAGGAGGCTGATGGCCACGTCGGCGTCGGCGAGCAGCGGCGCGAGCGCGCCGGGGCGCGTGGCGTCGAGGGTCAGGGCGGCGGCGCGGTCGGGCGCATTGTCGATCAGCGGCGCGACGCGCGAGAGGTCCGCGGCGGCGACGGTCAGGCGGACGTCGCGATGCGCCAGGAAGTAGCGGACCATGGGGGGAGCGACGAGTCCGGCGCCGAGGATGAGGACGCGTTTCATCGGGTGGCGCTCACGAACTGCTCGAGGTAACGGTAGGCCGGCGTGAGCGCGCCGCGATGCACGAGGATCGCGCGCCGCAGCTCTTCCGGAAGGCGCAGGGCCTCGAGCGGCTGCGACCAGTCGCAGCGCGCCAGCGCGGGGACGAAGCGCAGCAGGGTGTCGCCGAAGTGCTGCGAGGCCTCGACCGGCAGCTCGCACGGCAGATTGTCGACCGCCATGACCACCGGCCCCGCGCCGGCCACTCCGGCGCGCGCCTCGCCACTCCGCGGGTCGAAGACGTAGACCGGATCGCCGGGGTCGGTGGTGCGCACCGTCGCCTCGACCGAGCCCTCGACATCGCAGGTGATGTCGCCGATGACGCGCAGTTTCGGCTGCTTCTCATCGCGCCAGAGATCGCGGAGATGTTCGCGCGTGATCACCTTCGGCTGACCCGGCTCCCAGTAGATCCCGTTGACGAAGACGGTGATGTGCGGAAGCATCGGCGCGACGCGCGTCCGCTGTTCACGATCGAGCACCGTCCGGAAGACGACGTTGCGTGCCCGGTCGCGGTCTTCGGAGAAGCGCACCAGGTCGGCGGCGTCGACGTCGTCGAACGGCAGCCGGTCGAACACCTCCTGCGCGCCGCGCGACACGTTGCCCGATCCGGTGAAGGCGAAGACCACGGGACGCAGTCCGGCGGGGAGCCCGTTGCGGCGGATTTCGTTGCCGACCGTCGCGACGTGGCGCATCGCTTCGTCCAGCGTCGAGTATTGATGCGCCAGGCGCATTTCCTCGAACGGCGTCGGGAACCCTTCCCACGCCAGCCTGCGGCCGAGGGCCCAGAGCGTATCGATCATGCCGGCGTAGCCCGCGTGGCGTCCGAAGAAGATGAGACGCCGGCCACGCGCGTCGGTGATCCGCTCGTAGTCGAGCAGCGTGGATTCGATTTCCATCAGGCGCTGCAGCATCGGCATGCTCGACGCCTGCCCTTTGATGACGTGCGAGAAGTAAAGGTAGGTCTTACCGGATGCGAGCTTCGCCGCCGGGATCTCCTTGACCCCGAGCACGACATCACACGGCTCGAGATCGAGCGAGAGGGTCGCGCCGGCGCGCTCGTAATCGAGATCGGAAAACGCGCGCCGCGCCGACGGCTGCACCCGGACCTCGACGGCGTGCTGGTGCACGAGCTCCGCGACGTGATCCGGCGTCAGCGGCGCCCGCCGCTCCCAGCGGTTCTTGTCCTCAGCGCGGATCCCGATGCAGGTCATGAGCGGAGACTAACACGCGTTCATCGTTCATTCGCCTCGCGCGGCGGGTGGAGCCATAATCCGCCTTCATGTTGAAGCGAATCGCGTTCCTGCTCCTCCTGGCCAGCACTGCGACGGCACAAGTAGACCCGCACCTGTTTCAGGAAATGCGCTGGCGCATGATCGGTCCCTTCCGCGGAGGTCGCACCGTCGCCGCAGCAGGCGTGCGCGGCGAGCCGAACGTCTTCTACATCGGCGCGAACGACGGCGGGGTCTGGAAGACCACCGACTTCGGCCGGGTGTGGACGCCGATCTTCGACAGCGAGCCGACCGGATCGATCGGCGCGCTCGCCGTGGCCCCCTCCAATCCCGACATCCTCTACGTGGGCTCCGGCGAAGGGCTGCAACGCCCCGATCTCTCGACCGGCGACGGCATTTACAAGTCGCTCGATGCCGGCAGGACGTGGCAGCACCTCGGCCTGCGCGACGGGCAGCAGATCCCCATGATCGCCGTCGACCCTCACGATCCGAACCGCATCTTCGTCGCCGTGCTCGGCCACCCGTACGGGCCGAACGAGCAGCGCGGCATCTTCCGCTCGACCGACGGCGGCGCGACGTTTCAGAAAGTGCTCTACAAGGACGAAAACACCGGCGGGATGGACGTGGCGCTCGATCCGTCCAACCCCGAGACCGTCTACGCCGTGCTGTGGGAAGCGCGGCAGGGGCCGTGGGAAAACGCGGCGTGGACCGGGCCGAACAGCGGCCTGTTCAAATCGACAGACGGTGGAAGCACGTGGACGCAGCTCACGGCGGGCCTGCCCGGGCCGGCCGAGGAACTGGGACGCATCGGCATCGATGTCGCGCAGGCGGATCCGAAGCGGATCTACGCCGTGGTCGGCGCGAAGAAAGGCGGCGGGATCTACCGCAGCGACGACGCCGGCGCGAGCTGGCAACTGCTGAACAGCGACGAGCGGCTGTGGGGACGCGACGGCGACTTCAACGAGATCCGCTCCGATCCGAAGAACCCCGACGTCGTCTACGTGGCGAACATCGTGACCTGGAAGTCGGTCGACGGCGGAAAGAGCTGGTCGGCGTTCCGCGGAGCGCCGGGCGGCGACGACTACCACCGCGTCTGGATCAATCCCGACGATCCGAACATCCTCCTCATCGCCGCCGATCAGGGGGCGATCGTGACGGTCAACGGCGGCGCGACGTGGAGCTCCTGGTACAACCAGCCGACGGCGCAGTTCTATCACGTGAACACCGACAACGATTTCCCGTACCGCGTCTGCGGCGGGCAGCAGGAGAGCGGCTCGGCATGCGTGCAGAGCCGCGGAGACGACGGGCAGATCACATTCCGCGAGTGGCACCCCGTCGGGGTCGAAGAATATGGATACGCGGTCCCCGATCCGCTCGATCCGAACATCGTCTTCGGCGGAAGGCTGGAGCGATACGACCGCCGCACCGATCAGGTGACGAACGTGGCCCCGAAGGTGCTGCGCAGCCCCGGCTACCGCGTCGTCCGGACGCAGCCGGTGGTCTTCTCCCCCGCCGATCCGCACATCCTCTATTTCGCATCGAACACGGTCTGGAAGACCGTGAACCGCGGGCAGAGCTGGACGGAGATCAGTCCCGACCTCACACGGAAGACCTGGGCGGTGCCGGCGAGCGTCGGCAAGTACACCCCGGAGGTGAAGGTCGCGCAGCGCGGGGTCATCTACACCATCGCTCCCTCCCCGCTCGACGTGAACCGCATCTGGGCCGGCACCGACGATGGTTTGATCCACGTCACCACCGACGGCGGGAATCAGTGGAAGGACGTGACCCCTCCGCAGCTCGTGCCGTGGGCGAAGGTCTCGATCATGGAGGCGTCGCACTTCGATCCGCTCGAGGCGTGGGCGGCGATCAACACCTTCCGCCTCGATGAGCTGCGGCCCCACGTTCTGCGCACGCGCGACGGCGGAAAGTCGTGGACCGAAATCGTGAACGGCCTTCCGGACGACGGGAACATCAATGTCGTCCGCGAGGACCCGAAGACGCGCGGGCTGCTCTTCGCCGGAAGCGAACAGGCGGCCTATGTGTCGTTCGACGACGGCGATCACTGGCAGTCGCTGCGCTTGAACATGCCGGCGATTTCCATCCGCGACCTCGTCGTGCACGACGAGGACCTCGTCGCCGGGACGCACGGGCGGGGATTCTGGATCCTCGACGATCTGGAGCCGCTGCGGCAGGCCAAGTCCGTCTCCGGCACGACGCTTCTCGAACCGGAGCGCGCATGGCGGTTCCGGTGGAACAAGAACAGTGACACGCCGCTGCCGCCCGACGAGCCGGCCGGGCAGAACCCGCCCGACGGCGCCATCATTGATTATTCTCTCGCCGAGGCGTCGCCTCAGGTCACGCTCGAGATCCTCGACGCCCACGGCAATCTCGTGCGCCGCTACTCGAGCAGCGACCCCGCCGAGCCGCCGAAGGACACCGGAAACGTGCCGTGGTATTGGATCCGTCCGCCGCAGGTGCTTTCGGGGGCGGCCGGGATGCATCGCTTCGTCTGGGACCTGCACTACACGCCGCTCCCGGGCTCGCGGGCCGGGTATCCGATCGCGGCGATCGCGCACGACACCGCTCCGGCGTACAGCTCGCCGTGGGTGATACCGGGAACCTACACGGTGAAGCTGACGGCGAACGGCCGCTCGATGACCCGGCCCCTGGCCGTGGAGATGGACCCGCGCGTGAAGACGCCGACCGAGGGATTGCAGCGCCAGTTCACGCTCTCGAAGGAGCTCTACGATGCGCTGCTGGAGGCGAGCCGGATGCCGGCGCCGCTCTCGCGCGAAGCGCAGACGGCGGTGGGATCACTGCGCAGTGTGATGGCCCTGCTGCAGCGCGCCGACGTCACGCCCAGCGCGCAGGCGACGAAAGCCGCGGCGGAAGCGCTTGCAGCATGGCGGTCTCTGCAGCGGCAGTGATACACTCAACACCCTTCATGCTTCAGACCGAGCGGCGGCGGTTCCACCGTGTTCAATTGAGGCAACCCATTCGAGCGTTTGCCGGAGCTGTACCCGTGCAACTCATCGATGCCTCGATTGCCGGAATTCGCATCGTGCATCAGACGGCGCTGCCGCCGGTCGGCAGCACGTGTCGTGTGATGTTCCAGTCGGACTTCGGCCCGATCAGCGTCGACTGCGAGATCGTGCATACCGACGAGCGGCCGGCGGCGAAATTCGGCGATCCGCCGTCGTACGAGTCGGGGTTGCGCGTGCTCGGAGCGGACCGGCAGTCCCAGGAACGACTCCGCGAGATGGTCACCGTCACTTCCACACGCCAGGGCCGCAACAACAACGGAAATCACTGACGGTCCGAGGCCACCTCGGCCACGACGCCGGCGATCGAGGTGGGATCGAGCGGTTTCATCAGATATCGCTGGAATCCCGCGGCGAGAATGCGGACGCGGTCTTCGGTCCGCCCGAACGCGGTGATGGCCACGGCCGGCATGCGCTGCTCCGGGACGCGAAGCACCTTGCGCAGCGATTCGATCAGTTCGTAGCCATCGCGTCCGGGCATGGCGATGTCGCTGACCAGCACGTCGGGAATCCGCTGCCGCACCGCGGCGAGCGCCTCGTCGGCCGAGGCCGCGGTCCGCACGGATGCGCCGGCGTAGCGCAGCGAGACTTCGATGAACCGCCGCGTTTCGGAGTCATCGTCGACCACCAGGACGTCTTTGCCGTTCAGGTCGGGCCGGGCCGTCTCGGCCGTGTCGCGGATCTGCGAAGGCATGCTGTCGGTGCGGATCGGAAGGACGACGCGGAACGTGGCGCCGAGGCCCAGCCCTTCGCTCGATGCGGTCACCGATCCGCCGTGCAGTTCGATGATCTGCTTGACGATCGCCAGCCCGAGGCCCAGCCCGCCGAAGCGCCGCGTCGTCGTGCTGTCGGCCTGCCGGAAGCGGTCGAAGATGTGCGGCAGGAATTCGGGGGCCATCCCCTCTCCGGTGTCGCTGACACGGAGTTCGATCTGCTCCGTGTCGTGGATCGATTCGACACGCACGGCTCCCCCCGGCGGGGTGAACTTCACGGCATTGTTCACCAGGTTCCAGACCACCTGCTGAAGGCGGTTCGGGTCGCCCGGCAGGTGGGGATGCGCGGCGTCGAGGTCGACGCGGATCCGCACTCCCTTCGCGTTCGCCGCTGGCTGCACCGCGCGGACGGCGCTGGTGACGATCTCGTCGAGGTCGACGTCCTCGATCGAGAGCTGCAGTTTCCCGAGGGTGATGCGCGAGACGTCGAGCAGATCATCGATCAACTGCGCCTGCGAGCGCGCGCTCTTCTCGATCGATTCGATCGCCTCGTTGACGGTGGACTCCTCGAGGCCGCCCATCTTCAGCAGGCGCGCCCATCCGAGGATCGACGTCATCGGAGTGCGCAGTTCGTGGGAGAGCGTGGCCAGAAACTCGTCTTTGGCGCGGTTCGCCGCCTGCGCCTCTCCGTAGAGCTGCGCGTTGTCGATGGCCACACCGACGCGCCGGACGAGGTCCTCGATCAGCGGCAGGTCGCGCTCGCTGAAGCGGCGCCCGGACTCGGCATGCACGAGCGTCAGCGCGCCGTACACGCGCCCGCCGGTCAGGATGGGTACGACGATCCACGAGCGGATCGAGAGCTTGCGGATCAGTTCCCGGTGCCGCTCGTCGTGTGCGTAGCGGTCGAGCAGTTCGGCCTTGGCTTTCCCCATGATCCGCGCCGTTCCGGTAGCGATCACCTCCTCGATCACCGGGAGACCGGTGGTCGCGTACTGGCGTTCGATCTCGCGCACCAGGGCCATCTTCTCTGGATTGCGGTGCGCGACGACGAGCCGTTCGATCCCGTCGTCCTTCCGCACGTCGACGGCGCACCAGTCGGCCAGACGCGGCACGGCCATGGCGCCGAGCCGCGTGAGGATCGTGCGCGGATCGAGTGACGACGTCAGCAGCACCGATGCTTCCTGCAGGAACGACGACGCCTCCTCCGCGCGCTTGCGATCGTCGATGTCGCTGATCGTGCCGATCCACTCCCGCACCGCGCCCCCGGCGTCGCGGACCGGATAGGCCCGCACGGCGGACCAGCGGTAGGCGCCGTCGGCGGCACGGATGCGGTAGGTCGTCTCGTAACGGTCGCCGCGCTGCACCGCTGCGCTCCAGCCGTCCAGTGCGGCGTCGCGGTCGTCAGGATGGATCCGTTCCGTCCAGCCGCCGCCGGAGATGGCCCCTTCCTTCGACGCCGACCAGACGATCTGCGCGGCGGCGGTGGCCAGCGTGCGGTAACGCTGTTCTTCGCTCCGCAGCCGTTCGGCCGACTTTTGCGCCTCGTCGACCAGTCGCGCGTTGTCGATGGCCACCGCGGCCTGCGCCGCAAGTCCCGCCACGAGCCGCTCCGAATCGGCATCGAATCGGGCCGCCTGCGCGTGCCCGAAAAACAGACCACCCAGCACCGTGCCCGACTTCGAGATCACCGGGACGGCGAGGTAGCTGACGACCGGGAGACGCCCCTGGGGCATCCCGAAGTACGAAGCGTTCTTCCCATAGCGCCGATCCTTGCGAATGTCGTCGCTGCGCACGATGCTCTCGCCGTGGAACGTCGGCCCGAAGATCTCCGTGTTGCGCGGCATCGGGAAGCGCTCGAAAGCCTCGCGCGGCACACCGGAGACGGCGTGGAGCGTGTACGACTCTCCCTGCTCGTCGATCACGTTGTAAAAGAACGCGCCGAACTCCGCGCCCGAGAGCCGCGTGGCCGCATCGGTCACCGACTGCACCAGCGAGTGCAGATCGAGCTCGGCCGAGAGGAGGTGGCTCACGTCGAGCAGTGTCTGCAGCATCGCGTTCTGCCGCTGTAGCGTCTCCTCGCGGTTCCTGAGGTCCCCCTGCGTGCGTTTGATCTCCTCGATGTCGGTACAGGTGCCGTACCAGCGCACGATCTCGCCCCGTTCGTTGCGCACCGGGAGCGCGCGGCCGAGGAACCAGCGGAATCCGCCGGACTGGCGGTCGCGAAAGCGGTATTCGATCTCGTACGGCTGGCCGCTGCGCACCGCGGTGTACCAGGCGTCGAAGCACCGCTCGACGTCGTCGGGGTGAAGAACCGGCTCCCAGCTTGCGTCGTCGCTGAGGACTTCGTCGAGTCCGGTGTATTCGTACCAGCGGCGGTTGTAGTAGTCGACCTGGCCGTCGGGACTCGCGGCCCAGACGATCTGCGGCATGGCGTCGGCCAGATCGCGGTAGCGGCGCTCGGAGGCGGCGAGCAGCGCGTCGGCGGTCTTCTGTTCTGCGATGTCGGTGATGACGGCCAGCCAGCCGAGGACCGTTCCGTCGTCGGTCTGCAGCGGGGATGGCTGGACGCTGACCGGAAAGCGCGTGCCGTCGCGCCGGCAGAATTCGAACTCCATCGAGGAAGGGACCGAGCGGCCGGCCATCGCGTCGGCAAACAGCGGCTCGATCTTTGACAGTTGATCCGCCGGCCAGAACGAAAACGGCGCCCGCATCTGCAGCAGCTCGCGCTCGCTCCACCCGGTCATCCGCTCGAATATCGGATTGACGTAGGTCATGCTCCCATGCAGATCGACCGTCACCAGGCCGGCGGTGAACGAGCGGCTAATGGCCCGCCGGAACCGGAGTTGCTCGTGCAGCGCGGCGGTGGCTAGCACGCGTTGAGTGACGTCGCGGGAAACGACGATGACGCCGACGGTCGCACTGGATTCATCGCGGATCGGGCTGATCGTGTACTCGTAGGTGTGCTGGCTGCCGAGGATGGGAAAGGTGACCGTCCGGCTGCGCGTCTCGCCGCCGGCCATGACCGCTTCGCGCTCGACGACGAACTCCCGCTCCCGGTCGGGCGGCAGGCCGATTTCCGTCCAGGTGCGGCCGAGCATCTGCTCGGGCGTCTTCCCCAGCACACGCGCTCCTTCGACGCTGGCAAACAGGTAGCGTCCGTCACGGTCGAGGGCGTAGATCAGGTCGGACGTCGACCGGCCGAGCGCGCGCAGAAAAAGCTCGGACATGCCGCTTGCCGGCACCTGGACATCCGTCATCCGAAGCGACTTCATGCATGTTTGCTACCATGAGCGCCCCATCCCCATGCAACCGGTCGATCTCCTGATCATCGCCGCCTATCTCGCCGGCATCCTGGCCATCGGCTTCTGGTGCCGAAAGCGCCAGAAGACCACCCGGCATTACTTCCTCGCCGGACAGCAGATGCCGTGGTGGGCGATCTCCGGGTCGATTGTGGCCACGGAGACCTCGGCGATCACCTTCGTGTCCATTCCCGGCGTGGCCTACGCCAGCGGCGGCGACTTCACCTTCATGCAACTCGTCCTCGGCTATCTGCTGGGACGCATCGTCATCTGCATCCTCTTCATTCCGGCCTACTTTCGCCGCAGCCTGCTGACGATCTATCAGCTCCTGCAGAGCCGGTTCGGGCCGCAGGTGAAGAGCCTCGCGGCGTCGCTCTTCATCGTGATGCGCACCATCGCCGATGGCGTGCGCCTGCTGCTGACCTCGGTGGTCATGGCCGCGGTCTGGCGCACGTTCTTCCCGTCGATCGGGCTGGTGCACGCCACGGCGATGTCCATCGTGCTGATCGGCTGCGTGATGCTGCTCTTCACCGCGGCCGGCGGAATGGAAGCGGTGGTGTGGACCGAGGTGCTGCACGTCGGTGTGTACATGATCGGGGCCGTCGCCGCGGGGATCCTGCTGATCCGAGCCATCCCCGGAGGGCTGCACGGCGCGATGACCATCGGGTCGCAGGCGCACAAGTTCCGGATGTTCGACTTTTCCTTCGACCTCACGCGTCCCTACGTCTTCTGGGCCGGTGTGATCGGCGGCTGCTTTCTGAACATGAGCACGCACGGGACCGATCAGTACATGGTGCAGCGCTACCTCTGCACCACGAGTTCGCGGAAAGCATCACTGGCGCTGCTCGTCTCCGGCGTGGTGATCTTCGTGCAGTTCCTCGGGTTTCTGTTCATCGGCGTCCTGTTGTTCGGATACTACCGGCCCGATCTCGGCGGGTACATGCAGCCCGATCAGGTCTTTCCCGATTTCATCATCCATCACGTTCCCTCGGGGCTCTCGGGGCTGATCACCGCGGCGGTGCTGGCGGCGGCGACGTCGCCCTCGGTGAATTCGGTCGCCGCCACCGCGCTCGCCGATCTCTATCAGCCGCTGGTCCGGCAGCGGACCGACGAGCATTACCTGCGCGTCTCGCGCGTGCTGACGGTGCTCGCCGGATTCGCGCAGATCGGCGTGGCGCTGGCGCTCATCGGCGAGAAGGGTTCGGCGGTGAACACCGCGCTCGGCGTCGCGTCGCTGATCAACGGTCCGATCCTCGGCGTGTTCCTCCTGTCGGCGATGCAGCGCGAGGGCTCCGTCGCGGCGTTCACCGGAATGCTCGCCGGAATCGCCGCAGTGACGAGCGTCTGGCTGTTCACGCCGCTCGCATGGCCGTGGTACGCCGTGGTCGGCAGCCTGACGACTCTCGGGGTCGGGATGGTGATGGCCCGGCGCGTCCAGCCGGCCGCCGCGGAGCTCTCGGCCCAGCCGGAGTGAGGCGGTGTAGGATTCGGCGATGCTCAATCGCCGCGACTTCGCCCGCCTCTCGCTCGCAGCCGCAGCCACCACGGCGATCGCCCCCGCGCAACCGTCACGCCCCCGCCCTCCGCTCATCAAACCGAAGCACCTTTCGCCGGGCGACACTGTCGGACTCGTCCTCCCCGCGAGCGAGGCGTTCGAGGCCGACTCCATTCAGCTCGCGAAGGAGCAACTCGAAGCGGTCGGATTCAAGGTGGTCATCGGAGCGCACGCCTTCGACAAGTGGGGATACTTCGCCGGCCACGACCGCGACCGCGCCGGCGACATCAACCGCATGTTCGCCGACGACCGCATCCATGGCATCGTGGCCTACACCGGCGGCTGGGGATCGCCGCGCATCCTCCCCGATCTCGATTTCGACCTGATCGCCCGGCATCCGAAAGTCTTCATGGGCTACAGCGACATCACCGCGCTGCTGAACCCGATTCACCAGCGGACCGGACTGGTCACCTTTCACGGGCCGGTCGGCGTGTCGACGTTCGATCCGTTCACGTTGAAAAACTTCCAGCGCGTGGTCATGACGCCGGAGGCCGCCGGACTTCTGGAGCCGCCGCCGAAAAAGCCCGACGAGCTGGTCGACAGGGAAAACCGTGTTCTCCGGCTCGCTCCCGGCAAGGGAACAGGCCCGCTCGTCGGCGGGAATCTGACGATGGTCACGTCGCTGATGGGCACGCCGTACGAGGTCGATACCACCGGCGCGATCTTCTTCCTCGAAGACGTCGACGAAGAACTCTACCGGATCGATCGCATGCTCACGCAGCTCGCGCTGGGCGGGAAATTTGCTCGCATCGCCGGATTTGTGTTCGGCCAATGCACCCGATGCGGCTTCAAGGGGCCGACGTTCAGCCTGGAGGAAATCCTGCGCGACCGCTTCGGCTCGCTTCCGGTACCGGCGATCTCCGGACTTCCTTTCGGCCACATCGACGAAATCCTGGTGCTGCCGATCGGCGTGCCGGCGACGCTCGATGCGGACGCCGGCACGCTGCGCATCGACGAACCGGCCGTGCAATGATGGGGGGCAGCATGCGAATCGCAATCATCGTCGTTCTGGTCCTGGCAATCGCCGGGCTCATCCTATGGGCGGCCAACCGGACCCCGGAGGCACAGCCCGCCGCCCCTGCGGTCGGCGTGGCCGAGGGGACGACCGCGGTCGTCGATTTCCCGGAGGTCCCGCGCGTCCCGCTGGCCCAGGCCAAACAGGAGATCGACAGCGGCAAGTACACGGTCATCGACGTCCGCGACGCGGAGTCGTACATCACCGATCATGTTCCGGGAGCCATCCACATCCCGCTCGCGCGCGTCGAGGGGGAGATTCCCTACCTGCCGAAAGGCAAACCGATCATCACGTACTGTACGTGACCGAACGAAGAATCGAGCGCCCGTGCGGCGTCTCTTCTTCGCAAGGCCGGCATGGACGCCTCGGCGATCAAAGGCGGATTCGGAGCGTGGATGACGGCCGGGTACCCGGTGAAAACGGGCGAACAGCCTTAGGGAAGCTCCCGGGGATGCGGTCGGGGAGTGTGCGCCGCGGCACCTTGGTACACTCGGAAGACGCCATGAGACCTTCCCGCCTTGCGAGCGCCCTCCTTTTGTTCGTTGCCACGCTCGCCAGCGCCCAGGTACCGACG
>Ga0075272_1000162_pt1 | contig 14832 bp, 10 predicted proteins | sample SF_Rice_5C_0N_40_FD_69776 | JGI IMG/M metagenome (GOLD analysis project Ga0075272, IMG submission 69776) | Rice paddy soil microbial communities from Twitchell Island, California, USA - SF_Rice_5C_0N_404 | ecosystem: Environmental > Terrestrial > Soil > Paddy field/soil | place: USA: Twitchell... | reverse complement strand
AGGTTTTCTTCACAGCGGCTCTCCTCTCAAAAAGAGTTTCCAACCCGAACTCTATCCGAGTTCGGGTCGAGAGCCGCTGCTCTCCTTGTTCAGATTTCAACTATGCGAGGGGCAATTTCGCGACGGGCAATGTTCCCGTTAAGATACTAAGCGTAAAGATTCTAAAATAGCCGGTGTGGACCTATGGAAAAGGACCTTGTATACATTAAGGAAGGCGACCGGATAGCTATAGTGCCCACGGATCCATGGGATTTTGTCACAGAAAATGGAACCGGCCCCTTTAGTGGCACCGTAACCGCCGTGGGCAAATTAAATCAGGCAGCGGCGGTCATTATTCGACTCGACCGTCCGTTAGCCTACAAAGGGAAATCCGCCGAACTTCTGTTGGCCTCGACTCGGCAACCAAGTTCGGGCTTTGCTGCAACGCCATCTCCAGGCGCAGTGTTTTGCAACGTCGCGTCTATCTCCGATGACGAGGCTCGCCGCGGAATCTCCGAAATCACTGCGCTGCAAACGAGATTGCTCTTTCTCGGCGGGGTCTCGTGGCTATCTCCGAACATCTGCCTGCATGGTGGATGTTAGGCTGATTTAGATGACGTTGTCGGTTCCTCCCTCCGAGTAAACTTGACTGCGCTACACGACCAAGGCTCGGAAGAAAGGAGCCGAGCGATGCTGAGGCACCGCCGGGTGCCCCATGCTCGGATGTGAGCGTGGGGCTTTTGCTTTGAGGACGGCTTGGCGGGCGCCCGCTCCCTTATTCTAGCGGCTCATTTGTAGCAGCGCTTCTGCCTTTCATTTTCCAGTTCTGTCTTGGCTGCGGAGTAGCCGGTCATCGCGTAGGCATTGCGGATTCTGCGGTCGTGGCCGCTATGCGGCTGTGAGCGAGGGGCGGGTCCAAGGCAAAAACGTGCAATTTAGCGTCATTTAAGCCCCGTTTAAGGCCCTTTTGGCATCAAGGTTCTTGATGTCATTAGCGCACTAATTTTTTCGGCTTTACGTTCGCTTTTTGTGTCCGAATCGTGCTCGCACACGTGGCCGGGTGCGAACCATCAACCTACCCATCAAAATGGCAAGGCGGTTTCCGTGGTCACGGTTTCTTCGCGGTGGACCCGGGCTGCGGCGGTTTTCCGGAGGTCGAAGACCCAAGCCCCGATGCGCCAGGCCAGCAACACCGCGACGATGAAGGCGTATTCCAGCGGCTTGCGCACGTCCGACTTCACCTGCCAGTAGAAATGGATCACGCCGCAGATCGCGCTGACGTAAATCGCGCGGTGCAGCATTTGCCAGCGCTTGCCGCCCAGCCGGCGAATCCATCCGGCCGTCGAGGTGACGGCCAGCGGAATCAGCAGCACGAAACCGGCGAACCCGACGGTGATGAAGGGGCGCTTGCCAATGTCGTCCAGAATCAGTCTCCACTGGAAATAGCGGTCCACGCCCAGCCAGGTGGAGAAATGGAGCAGGGCGTAAAAAAACGCGAAAAGCCCCATCATTCGGCGGTAACGGATGAGTTGCGGCAGGCGCAAAATCTTGCGCAGGGGCGTGATGGCCAGCGTGATGCACAGGAAGCGCAGGATCCAGTCGCCCGTGCGGTGCTCGACGTACTCGACGGGATTGAGCGTGAGGTCGTTGTGGAAACCGCGCCAAAGAAGAATCGCCAGCGGCAGCAGGCAAAGCAGGAAGACGAAGACCTTCGTCCACTTGCTGAGCAGCACTGTTTTGATGAAGTTCATGCGGCGGCGCGGAATCCCCGGTCAGTAATACTTGGTCAGGTCCATGCCCGCGTACAGGCTGGCGACCTGATCGCCATAGCCGTTGAACATCTGCGTGGGAATCGGCGGCGCAAAGAAACCCTGTCCCAGGCGATGCTCGACCTTCTGGCTCCAGCGGGGGCGGCTGACGTTCGGATTCACATTCGAGTAGAAACCATACCAATACGGATTTTCCATGTTCCAGGTCGTCGCCGGCTGCTTCTTCACGAATTTGATTTTCACCAGCGATTTGATGCTTTTGAACCCGTACTTCCATGGAATCACCATCCGCACCGGCGCCCCGTCCTGATTGGGAAGAGTTTCGCCGTACATGCCGACGCAAAGCAAAGTGAGCGGATGCATGGCTTCGTCGATGCGCAAGCCCTCGACGTAGGGAAGTTCGATGCCGGAGGAAGAGCCCCAGGGCATCACGCCAGAATTGTAATACGTCTGAAAGGCGACGAACTTGGCGGTGGGTTTGGGCTGCACCAGCTTGGCCAGCACGTTGAAGGAATAGCCGATCCAGGGAACGACAATCGACCAGGCCTCGACGCAGCGATGTCGATAGATGCGCTCTTCGAGCGGGGCAAGCTTCAGAATTTCGTCGATGGTGATCTTGCGGGGCTTTTCCACTTCGCCTTCGACCGAAACGGTCCAAGGATAGGTGACGAAGTCGCGGGAATTGCGCGCGGGGTCGGCCTTGCCGGTGCCGAATTCGTAGTAGTTGTTGTAGTGCATCACATCGTTCCCCGGAGTGATGGGCTCGGACGAACTGCCGGGCCATTTCCGCAGGCCGGTCAGCGGGTGCGGAACCGTGCCGGTCGCGCGTCCGGCAAAGACGGTGGGCAAGCGCTTCCACGCTTCGACGGCGCCGGCAGTGGCCGCGAGGCCGAGCAGGAAATTGCGGCGGCCCATATAGAATCCTTTGGGAGTGACGTCCTTGTAGGTCAGATCGGGCGCGCGCTTGATTAGCATGTGTCCTCCCGGCACGGACGACAGCGATATGACTAATGATACCGTGTGGAACCAAATGGTTGGATAACGGAATTGAGGAAAAGATTCGAAAAGATACAAAGCGGAAAGGCTCGCGACAACGCGACAGACCCGCACGCAGACAGGAGGCAAAAGCAGATCTGACCTGAGCTACATTCTTGCGCCCGCTTCGCGGGCTGGAAATTGTTCTGGTGCTGCTCGGTTCCCACGGCTTCGCCGTGGGCTACCGTCTTGCGCCCCTGCGGGGCTAACCATCACCGCGATCTCACAGCGGATGCTCCAACTTGAAGCAAAAACGCCGGCGAGACGCCGGCGCTACTCTAAGGCAAGAGCGCCCGCGGCCGCTCCAAAGACGGGGCGCGAAAACCCCCACCGCGGAAGGCCTCAGGTCTGAAGACCTGAGCTACATTTCCGACCAGCCTGCGTACAACGACGAAAAAAACGCCGGCGAGACGCCTGCGCTACGGTTAGGGCAGGACGGGGCTAGGTGTGGGCGAGTTCGCGGAGGAGGGTTTCGCGGACGCGAGACTGATGCTCGGGGGTGAGCTTGGACTTGCGCGCGGTGAGGTAGAAGACGTCGATGGCGGTCTGCCCTTCCGTATCGACGATGGCGATTTCGATGTTGCAATTCTCGCGCGAGAAGATGGAGCTGATGCGGTGGAGCAGGCCGGGCTGGTCCTGCGCGATCACCTCGACGAGCGTGCTCTGCGCGGAGCAAGCGTCGTCAATCTGCACCTGCGGATCGACTTTCACTTTGGGCGGCGCGTTTTTACCGGAGCGCATGCGGTCGCGCAGCATCTTCTCGAGATCGGCTTTGCCGCTGAGCACGTCGTGAATGCTGGATTTGAAGCGGTCCCACTCGGGCAAATTCAACTCGAGGGTGCGAAAGCGATCGGTAAAGTAGAAGGTGTCGACGACGACGCCCGCCTGATTGGAAAAGGCGGCGGCTTTGACGATGTTCATGCCCCAGGCAGCGAGCACTCCAGCGAGCGTGGCGAACAGGAAGGGGCGGTCGGGCGTGACCAGGGTCAGCTCGTACCAATGGCGCCCGCGTGAAAGAGCGAGTTGGACGGGATCTTCGCCGAGGCGCCCGGCCATGGCGAAATGGCCGATGACTTCTCCGGCAGCGTGCGTGCGAAGGTAGCGGCGCGGCAAGCCTTCGAGAAAAGCGTCCATATTTTTTCCGGCGGCGGGGGCGAGGGTGCGCAGGTGGGCCATAACCTCGTCGTCTCCGCTGGCGTGGAAGCGCTCATCCAGGCTGCGGAGGAAATGATTCGCGGTGGCGATGTACAACTGCCAGACATTCTCCGCCTTCCAGGGCGTGAGGGCCTCGGGGCTGACCGCTTTGATGTCGGCATAGGTGAGCAGGCACAACATTTTCAGGCGCTCGGGAGCCTGCACGCGCTCGGCAAACTGGCGCGCGGTTTCGGGATCGAAAATATCGCGGCGCAGAAAAGCGCTCATTTCCAGGTGGCGTTCGATCAGGAAGAGAACGGTATCGCGGTCGGGTGGATCGAGTTCGAGGCGCTCGACGCATTTTTCGGCGATGGCGATGCTGGCGAGCACGTGGTTGTCGCCGTGCACCGCCTTGCCCGCGTCGTGCAGGAGGATGGCGAGGTAGAGCAAGTCGGGCTGTTCGAGCTCGTCGAGGAGTTCGGCGTAGCGCAGGTCCCATTTGGCGCGTGACTGGCGGAGATCGTGAAGATTCTGGATGGCCAGGAAGGTGTGCTCGTCGACGGTGAAGCGATGCAGGTAATCGCGGACGACCAGGGCGTCGATGCCGGCCAACTCGGGAAGAACGAGCGTGAGGAAACGGAGCGCGTGCATTTCGCGCAGCGCGTTTCCGGCGTGGGGGGCGAGAAGAATTTCCTGCAGGGCATGCCAGAGCTCGATGCCATCCGGGGGAGCGGCGGCAATGGCCGGAAGGGCCTCCTCGATGTGGCGCTCGAAGGCGGTGCTGAGGCGGAGCCCGTGCCGGGCCATGAAGCGGAAGGCGCGCAGAATCATTTCCGGATCGCCGGGGCTGGCGGAGTCCTGGAGAAAGATCATGCCGTCGAGAACGGAAAATTCGGGGCTGGAGAGGCGCGAGCGCAAGTGCTGGAACTGGCGGTAGAGCAAAGGACGGTTCGCGGGGATTTCGTCGAGCAGGCGGCGGCAGACGCGATGAATGGCGCGCGCGTGACTGAAATAAACGCGCATCCAGCCGGCCGCATCGAGCGAATCGCCCGGCGGCAGGCCAATGTGGCGGGCGGCAGCTTCGTCCTGCGCTTCCCAGGTGAGCGTGTTGTCGTCGCGCGAGTGTCGAAAATGCAGGAAGCAGCGCACCGACATCAGAAATTCCAAGGCAGGCTCGAATTGGCGGCGGATGGAGGCGGGCAGCGCGGATTTTTCGTCGGGCCAGGAGCGCTGGTGTTCGAGATGGGCGATCAATTCCAGCCAGGAGGCCAGGTTGTAGTCGCGCAGGCCGCCGGGGCCGTCCTTCACGTTGTTGTTTTCGAGGTGGAAAACGGTTTCGCCGAATTTGGAGTAGCGCTCGCGGGTGAGTTCGGCGAGCCTTTGCACCAGCGGCCCAGCTTCGCGGGCGACCAGCTTGGGAATGACGTTCTCGTGGAGTTGCGCGAAAAGCCTGGCGTCGCCGGCGAGGTAGCGGCAATCGAGCAGCGAAATGACGAACTCGGCGTTGGCGGGATCGAAGCGGTCGCACTCGGAAAGCGTGCGCATGGCCGGGCTCAAACGCAGCCGCAGGTCCCAGAACTCCTGCGCGAATTGCGCGACGCGCTCCTTGTATTTCTTCTCCGCCGGGCTGCCGGAATAGAGGAAGAGGAGATCGACGTCGGAGCAGGGAAAAAGCCAGCGGCGGCCGAAACCGCCGAGTGCCACGAGAGCGAAATCCGGCGGGGCGCCGGGGCTGGGCGCAATCAACTCGCGCCAGAGGCGCAAGGCGATGGATTCGACCAGGGCGGTTCGCGCGAGCAAGGCTTCCCGGCCGCTGCCGCCGGAGGAAAAGGCGTCGCGGATGCACGCGGATTCCTGGGCGTACAAATCGCGCAATTCCTGGCCCAATGAGACGTTCATTCGGCTGGCACCCTCGCCGTTCCGTCGCCGGGAATCCCCGGCGTCACCACCGCACGCGGTTTCCGCGCAGCAGGAGAAGGTCGTCGCGGGAAGCGCGCCGTGCCTCCTCGGAACGACACGCCTGGTCTGTGCGGGACAACCGTTCTGCAGGCAGAGCCGCTGATTCCGCGGTCAGAGAGCGCTTTCACCGCGATCGTCGTTGCGAATGCGGATGGCGTCGGCGACCTTGGTGAGGAAGATCTTGCCGTCACCGATTTTGCCGGTGCGCGCGGCGTTCTTGATGGCCTCGATGGCTTTCTCGGCCATGTCGTCGGCGAGCACCATTTCGAGCTTGATCTTGGGGATGAGGTCGACGGTGTACTCGCGGCCTCGATAGACCTCCGTGTGGCCCTTCTGGCGGCCGTGTCCGCGGGCCTCGAGCACGGTCATGCCCTCGACCCCGACCTCGTGCAGCGCGTCCTTTACGGCGTCCAGCTTGGATGTCTGGATTATCGCTTCGACTTTGATCATCTGCATCGCCTCGATCGATTACGTAGATAGCCGGGCCGAACAACGCGAGCCCTGCTTCAAAACCCGGCGCTGCCCTTAAACCCCGGAGCGTCGTTCGTCATTGTACTCGATGACTTCCGGCTGTACAGCCACGCCAAAATGTATGCCGCGGTGACGAGGGCGCCCACAAATCCTCACGCGGAAGTCTCCCAGTAATAGCCTTCTTCGCCGTGCTGCGAGAGATCGAGTCCCTGGACCTCGTGCTCGGGCTCGACGCGCAGGCCGATCACTTTATCGACGATGAAGAGCAGGATCAGCGTCCCCACGATCGCCAGGCCCCAGGCAATGGCGACGCCGACGGCCTGATTCAGCATCTGGTGCGCGTTGCCGTCGATGACGCCCAGCGGGAGGACTTTTCCATCCGCGCCCCTGAAAATGGGATTGATGGCGCTGGAAGCGAAGACGCCGGTGAGCAGCGCGCCAATCGTTCCGCCGGCGCCATGCACGCCGAAGGCATCGAGCGAATCGTCATAGCCGAAGCGCGACTTCACCGCGGTGACCATCCAGAAGCAGAATGCGCCGGCGATGAGGCCGATGATGAGCGCGGACATCGGCGAAACGAATCCCGCCGCCGGCGTGATGGCCACGAGCCCTGCAACACAGCCGGAAATCGCGCCGAGGGCGCTGGGCTTGCCCTTCGCGAGCCATTCCGCCAGGGTCCAGCCAACCGCGGCGGCCGCCGCGCCGAAATGCGTGGCCACAAAAGCGCTGGTGGCCAGCGCGCCCGCTCCCAGGGCGCTGCCCGCGTTGAAACCAAACCAGCCGACCCACAAAAGGCAAGCGCCGATGAAACTCAAGACCACGCTGTGCGGCGGCATGGGTTCTTTCGGATAGCCGAGGCGTTTGCCCAGGTACAGCGCGCAAACCAGAGCCGAAACGCCCGAGGTGACATGCACGACGGTGCCGCCCGCGAAGTCCAGGGTGGGAAACGCGCCGCCGAGCGAGGCGTTGAGAAAGCCGCCCTTGCCCCAAACCATGTGGGCCATGGGGTCATAAACGAAAATCGACCACAGCACCAGAAAAACGAGCATGGCGCTGAATTTCATGCGTTCGGCGAAAGCGCCGGTGATCAGCGCGGGTGTGATGATGGCGAACATGAGCTGGTAGACCATGAAGGTTTCGACGGGAATGGTGGCGGAGTAAGCGGGATCGGGCGCGAGGCCGACGCCCCTCAGGAAAAGATGGTGAAAGCCGCCAATGAAGCTGGTACCGGGGCCGAAGGCGAGGCTGTAACCGAAGATGGCCCAGACGACGGTGACGATGCCCATCATGGCGAAGCTCTGCATCATCGTGCCGAGGACGTTTTTCTTGCGCACCAGGCCGCCGTAGAAGAGCGCGAGACCGGGGCCGGTCATGAGCAAGACAAGGGCGGCGCTGATCAGCATCCAGGCGTTGTCGGCGGAGCTTTTCGCGTCGGCCACTTGCAACTCGAGCGCGGTGAGGCGGGCATTCTGCGTAGCGCGCGCGGTCGGGGGAGCCGCTTGCGACTGCGCGGCGGCGGCCGAGTCCGGCGACTGCGCAAAAAGTGTCAGCGGAAAGCTGAAACAAAGAAGGACGAGCAGAAGGGCCAGCCGAGCGCGGCTTGCCTGGCGAGATGGCAAGCGGCGAGCGGGCCGCGGAATCATTGTTTTGGTCATGCGGCCTTTCGTCCCGGTCGGGTGCGGATCGACTTAAAAACGGGATACTCTACCCGCAAAGTCCGCGACATGGTAATTCATTTTCGCGATGGCGGGCATCAGGAAATGTGATTCAGCGGGCGCCGGAGAGGGTGGGTCGTTTTCGGGTGGTTTTCGGGCTGGATGAATGTGGTGAAATGCTTTTTGTTTTGCCGCCTCCCGCGGCGCTTCGAATTTCGGCCGGCGAATTGGCGAGGCTCGCGCGCCTTGCTAATTCATCGAAAACTATGGAAGACGGCGACACGCCGCAACGCCGGAGGTGACGCCGTTCCGGCGCCGAGATTCCTCGTCGTCGCAAAACCGCCCGATTTTCGCGCAGTCCATCTCTTCAGGCGCGAAAATCGGGCTGCTCCTCCTCGGAATGACACGCGCGCAAGCGTCACAACATTTTGGAACGCTCAGTAGGCGACCTAATGTCGGAGATGAAGCTGCGACCCCCTAAAAACCGTGCAACGAGTTTCTGACTCAGGACAGTAGATTCAACCTGCCCGAAAAGAGAAAAAACCCGCATACCGTGGAAACCTGCGTGGCTGGGCTGGCGTCAAAAAACCTGTTCGGGGGCCCCTGTGTGGATGTAGGCTAATCGAGTTCGGAGGAACAGGAATGTTTCCGAGCGAGTCCTGCCTGGTTTTGGAAGTTCATCTCACCGAGGCGATGCGATGGCCAATGCAATCAAGCTGCACATCAATGGAAAGGTTTACAGCGTGGAGGCCGATCCGCAAGCGAGCCTGCTGTTTGTGCTGCGCGATCAGCTCGACTTGACGGGAAGCAAGTACGGCTGCGGCGAGGGCCAGTGCGGCGCGTGCACCGTGCTGATCGACGGCAACCCGCGGCACTCGTGCATCACGCGCGTGGGGTCGGTGGGGACGAAGAAAATCACCACGATTGAAGGGCTCGAGCGCGACGGGCAGCTGCATCCCGTGCAGGAAGCGTTCCTGGAAGAGGGCGCGATGCAGTGCGCGTACTGCACGTCGGGGATGATCGTGACCGCGACGGCGCTGCTGAAGGCGAATCCGCACCCCACGGCGGAACAGGTCGCCGAATACATGCAAGGAAACATCTGCCGCTGCGGAACGCAGCCGCGCATCGTCGCGGCGGTGCTGAGGGCTGCGGCTGCGATGCACGGGCAGGCGGAAGAGGGGGTGCGCTCATGAACGAGAAACCGGAATTGCAGGCGACGCTGCCCGAAATCGAGATCGAACGCTACGAGCTGAATGCGCCACCGCAGTACCGCTTCGAATTGCAGCGGCGCGATTTCTTCAAGGCGCTGGGCGCGGGGCTGCTGGTGGCCTGCGTGCTGAAGGATGCGTTCGCGTTTCAGGAATCGGGCGGCGGGCGGCGCCGGCGGTTCATGGGCGAACAGCTGCCGCGCCAAATCAGCGCGTGGCTGTACATCGGCGAGAACGGCACGGTGACGGGCTACACGGGGAAAGTGGAAATCGGGCAGAACATCCGAACATCGCTGAGCCAAGCCATCGCGGAAGAGTTGCGCTTCCCGATCGGGCGAATCGACCTGGTGATGGGCGACACGAAGCTGACGCCGTTCGACATGGGCACGTTCGGCAGCCGCACCACGCCGACGATGAACCTGCGGCTGCGACGTGTGGCGGCGGCAGCGCGCGAGGCGCTGGTGGCCATGGCGGCGAAGCAGTGGAATGCGAACGCGCAGAAGCTGGTGGCGGCGGAGGGCAAGATCACGGATCCGTCGACGAAACGCACGGTCGAGTACGCGGAACTGGTGAAGGGGCAACAGCTGACCGCGTTGATCCCGGAAGAAGACCCGCTGGAACCGGCGGCGGAATGGACGGTGGAAGGCACGGCGATTCCGAAAATCAACGGGCGCGATTTTGTCACGGGGAAGCACAAGTATCCCGCGGACCAGAAACTTGCGGGGACGCTCATCGGGAAAGTGCTGCGTCCGCCATCGTTCGGAGCGACGCTGGTTTCGGTGAGCGCGGCGGACGCGTCGGCGATGCCGGGCGTCGTATTCGTGCACGACGGGGACTTCGTGGGCGTGGCCGCTCCGTCGGAACTGGAGGCGACGCGCGCGCTGAAATCGATCCGGGCGCAGTGGAAGGAACAGACGGGCCAGCCGACGAGCGAGAACGTCTACGAGTACATCAAGACGCATCCCGCGCAGGTGGGCGGCGATCTTGGGGAGCGCCGGTCGGACTTCGAACTGGGCTCGATGGAAAGCGGGATGAGTGCGGCGGATCACCGGCTGAGCCAGACGTACACGGTGGCCTACATCGCGCACACGCCGCTGGAGCCGCGCGCCGCGCTGGCGCAGTGGTCGGGCGACGATTTGACGGTGTGGACGGGGACGCAGCGCCCGTTCGGAGTGCGCGAACAGCTGATGCAGACGTTTCATCTTCCGGAAGAAAAAGTGCGCGTGCTGATGCCCGACATGGGCTCAGGCTACGGCGGAAAGCACACGGGAGAATGCGCGATCGAAGCGGCGCGGTTGGCGCGCGCGGCGAAGCGTCCGGTGAAACTGATCTGGACGCGCGAAGAGGAATTCACCTGGGCGTATTTCCGTCCCGTGGGCGTGATGGAAGTTTCGGCGGGGGTGCGCAACGACGGCACCATCACGGCGTGGGAGTTCCACAACTACAATTCCGGCGAGTCGGCGATCCGCACGTTCTACGACATTGCGAACCAGCGCATCGCCTTCCATCCCACGGAATATCCGCTGCGCCAGGGATCGTATCGCGCGCTGGCAGCCACGGCGAACCATTTTGCGCGCGAATCGTTCATGGACGAGCTGGCGCACGAAGTGAAGATGGATCCGCTGGAATTCCGCATGAAGAATTTGAAGGACGAGCGACTGCGCGCGGTCTTTGCAGCCGCTTCGAAGAAATTCGGCTGGGGCGGGACGAAGAAGCCGGGGCACGGTTTCGGGATGGGCGGCGGGTTCGAGAAGGGCGGAAACGTGGCGACGTGCGCGGAGGTGGCGGTCGATCGCGCGAGCGGAGAGGTGCGCGTGATGCGCGTGGTGGTCGCGTTCGAATGCGGCGCCATCGTCAATCCGGACGGCCTGCGCAATCAGATTATCGGCGGAAACATCATGGGGTTGGGCGGCGCGCTGTTCGAGGCCATTCAGTTCGCCAACGGAAAGATTCTGAATCCGCGCTTCGCGCAATATCGCGTGCCGCGCTTCAGCGACATCCCGCAAATGGAGGCGGTGCTGATCGACCGCAAGGATATTCCATCGGCGGGGGCGGGCGAAGCGCCGTTGATGGGCGTCGCGCCCGCCATTGGCAACGCGATTTTCGATGCGACGGGCGTGCGATTGCGCGCGATGCCGCTGGTGCCGAACGGGCTCAAGACGAGCTGAGCCGCGCGACAAAAGCTGCCAACAACTGCCGGCTCGCAACGGCGCTCACGCGCCGTAGCCGCGCGGATGCCGTTGCTTCCATTCCCAGGCGGAGCGAATGATCGCTTCCAAACCCGCCGCGGGAGACCATCCCAGGATTTCTTTCGCGCGCGCGGCGTCCGCGACCAAGCGCGCCGGATCGCCTGGGCGGCGCGGCTCGCTGCGGGTGCGAATCGAACGGCCGGTGATTTTTCGCGCGGCCTCGATCACTTCGAGAACCGAGTAGCCGTCTCCCGTTCCCAGATTGAGAAAATCGGAGGCTCCGCCCTGGCGCAGGTGTTCGAGGGCGCGAATATGCGCGTCCGCCAAATCCGCGACGTGGACGTAATCGCGGATGGCGGTGCCGTCGGGCGTCGGATAATCATTTCCGAAGACGCTCACCTCCGGTTTTTCTCCCGCCGCGGCAGAAAGAATGTTGGGGATCAGGTGGCTTTCGGGCTCGTGGTGCTCGCCGCAGCGCGCGGTGGCGCCGGCCGCGTTGAAGTAGCGCAACGAGGCGAATTTCATGCCATAGGCGCGGTCGTAGCTGGCCAACAGGCGTTCGATCAGCAGCTTCGACCAGCCGTAGGGGTTCGCGGGCCACTGCGGCTCCTGCTCGGTGATGGGGATGCGCTTGGGCTCGCCGTAGGTGGCACAGGTGGAGGAAAACACGAAGCGGCGGACGCCTGCGCGTTCAAGCGCGCTGATGAAGGCGACACCCTGCTCGACATTATTTTCGAAATACAGCGCGGGATTTTCAACCGACTCGCCGACGTAAGCGAGGGCGGCGAAATGAACGCACTCGTCGATGCGATGCTCTTTCGCGATGCGCGCGATCAGGCCGCGGTCGCCGACCTTTCCCTGGTAGAAGGGCAAATCGAGCGCAAGGGCTTCGCGGTGGCCGCGAAAGAGGTCGTCCAGCACAACCACGGCCTCGCCCTTCGCGCGAAGCAGCTCGACCGTCACGCTGCCGATGTAGCCCGCACCGCCTGTCACCAGAATGGCCATAGATTCCTTTCGTCGTTCAGGTCGTCGTTCTCGTCCTCGCTCCCGCCGTCGAAGCACGAATCGCGCCGCGATTGCAAAGCGGAAGAGAAAGTCACGTCTCTTTCGCCGCGCGCAATCGCTCGGCCGCCTGCTCGGCGCTCAAATCGCGCTGCGGGCTGCCCAGCATTTCGAAGCCGACCATAAATTTGCGCACGGTCGCCGAACGCAGCAGCGGCGGATAAAAATGCGCGTGCAAATGCCACTCGGGATGCGCCGCATCGTCGGTGGGGCTTTGGTGGAATCCCATCGAATAGGGGAACGGCGCGTCGAAGAGACGGTCGTAGCGCGTCGTCAACCGCTTCAATAAGTCCGCTAGCGAATCGCGTTCCGCGGGAGACAGTTCCGCAAGCGAACCTGCATGGCGCCTGGAAACGATGATGGTTTCGAACGGCCACACGGCCCAGAAAGGGACGAGGGCAACGAAATCGGCGTTCTCGCCGACGAGCCGCTCCCGCGCGTTTTCTTCCTGAGCGAGGTAATCGCACAGGAGGCAGCGATTGTGCGTCATGCGCTGAAAGACGAACGAGTTCAGCTCGCGCTCGACAACGTTCGGGATGCTGGAAGTGGCCCAGATTTGGCCGTGCGGATGAGGATTGCTGCAGCCCATCATGGCGCCGCGATTCTCGAAAATCTGCACGTGGCGGATATTCTTGAGAGCACCCAGCCCGGCATACTGCGCGGCCCACACATCGACGATTTCGCGAATGGCTGCCGGCTCCATGCGCGAGAGCGTCAAATCGTGCCGCGGCGAAAAGCAAACCACGCGGCAAATTCCCGCTTCGCTGCGGGCGAGAAGCAGCCCATCTTCCAGGGTATCGTCCGGGGTTTCGGGGCGCAAAGCGGGGAAATCGTTGTCGAAGACGAGCGAGGTTTTGTACTCGGGGTTTTTCGCGCCGTTCGCGCGTGTATTTCCCGGGCACATGTAGCACGTCGGATCGTACGCGACGGCCGTCTCCGGCTGCACCGCTTCGATTTGCCCCTGCCAGGGGCGCTGCGTGCGGTGCGGCGAAACGAGCACCCACTCGCACAGCAAGGGATTGAATCGCCGGTGAGGTGTCTCCGCGAAATTGTGGGGCATCAGATCTTTCTTGTCTTTCTTGCGCCTCGAATCGTTATTCGGCGCGCTTCACGCCGTCCGCGGCGTGGCAGACATAAATGTCGGGCTTGATGCGCGTGCGCTGCTCGTAGCCGGCCGAAACGTGCTCGCGGAAATCATCGACGCATTCGGCGTCGACGAGGTTGATGGTGCATCCGCCAAAACCTGCGCCGGTCATGCGCGCGCCGTGCACGCCGCGTTCACGATTGGCCAGCTCGACCAGCAGATCAAGCTCGGCGCAGCTCACCTGGTAATCTTCGCGCAGGCTGCGGTGCGATTCGGCCATTGCGCGGCGCAAATCGTCGAGCCGGTTGCCTTCGAGCGCTTCGGCCGCCTGCAGCACGCGCGCGTCTTCCGTGATGACGTGGCGGCAGCGTCGAAACACGTTTTCGGGCATGGCGGCGCGGCACTCGTCGAGCTGCTCGATCGTCGCATCGCGCAGCGCACGCACGGCAGGAAAGCGCTTCGCGAGGATTTGCACGCCCTCTTCGCACTCGGCGCGGCGCGTGTTGTAAGCGCTGCCGGTCAGCTCGCGCTTCACCATGGTATTGCAGATCACCAGACGCACTCCCGCGGGCAGCGGCAGCATGCGATATTCGAGCGAGCGGCAATCGAGCAGCAGGGCTCGATCGGCGGCACAGCAGGCCGAGGCCAGCTGGTCCATGATGCCGCAGCGCGCGCCCACAATTTCGTTTTCCGCTTGCTGGCAGAGGCGCGCCAGCTTGCGTCCTTCCATGGTGACGCCGGAATTGGCCAGCAGCGCAAATCCCGCCGCCACTTCGAGCGCCGCCGAAGAACTCACACCCGCGCCGATAGGCACTTCGCCGCGAATGAGCAGGTTCGCGCCGTTCAGGCGCTGGCCGTCGCGCTGCAGGATCAGCGCAACGCCCGCAATGTAGCGGCTCCATGCCGGATCGGTGTCGCGCGGCAGCGCGCCAATTTCGAATTCCACCGCTTCATTGAAATCTTCGGAACGGACGCGAATGCGCGCGTCATCGCGCGGCGCAACGCCTACCCAGGTGAACAAATCGATGGCGGCGGGAAAAACGAAGCCGTCGTTGTAATCGGTATGCTCGCCAATCAGGTTGACGCGCCCCGGCGCGCGATAAACTACGGCGTCCTGGCCATGCACTTCGCGGAACCGCGACTTCAGCTCTTCGATCGTTTTCATTGCGCTCGAAATGTCCGCCCGCGCGTGCGCGCTCATAGCGTTCCGCCCGCCGGAATCAATCCGCCGGCTGCCGCGCCGAAACTTCCGGTTGCATGTGCGGCGCGCTTGTCCTAAAACAGCGT
>Ga0075272_1000161_pt1 | contig 14844 bp, 21 predicted proteins | sample SF_Rice_5C_0N_40_FD_69776 | JGI IMG/M metagenome (GOLD analysis project Ga0075272, IMG submission 69776) | Rice paddy soil microbial communities from Twitchell Island, California, USA - SF_Rice_5C_0N_404 | ecosystem: Environmental > Terrestrial > Soil > Paddy field/soil | place: USA: Twitchell... | reverse complement strand
CTGAGCGTGGGCATACTCAGAGGCAGGACGATATTATACAGTTGATTATCTCACTCCTCTCAGTCGAAAATGAAGTGCGGAAGGTGCGGGCAACCTGGCCACAACGTGCGCACGTGCCCCGGCGTGTTCAGCCAGCACCACAAGGGTTCCGTTCCGGTGTACCAGTACACGATGCCGGAGCACGTCACCGTGCCGTATAGCTACACTGGCCCGGCGGTCTGCGGCCGGTGCCAGCAGGCCGGGCTGCCCAGTACCTTCTTCAAGATGCCGGGGAAGCGTACATGCGACCGCGGTCACCCGCTGCACGTGGGCGTGGTCGCGGGCGGCATGATACTGTACAGCTGATTCTCGCTCCTCTCAGTCCAAAATGAAGTGCGGTAAGTGCGGGCAACTTGGCCACAACGTGCGCACCTGCCCCGGCGTGTTCAGCCCGCACCACAAGGGTTCCGTTCCGGTGTACCAGTACAGGACGCCGGAGCACAACACGGTTCCGCATAGCTACAGCGGCCCCGCGCTCTGCGGCTGGTGTCAGCAGGCCGGGCTGCCCATGCAATTCTACAAACTCCCCGGCGTGTGGGTGTGCCCAAGAGGGCACCGCTACCACGGTGGCGTGTACTGCCCGTGGGGCGTGATGTATCACTGACAATATACATTGCTCAGCCGCCCGTCTGCGCCAATATGGCGTCCAAGATGTCCCGATCCTGCATGCCCAGCCCGCTGGGCGTGTCCTCCGGCGAGACGCGCTGCCCGTTCCAGAGAAACCGCACGCTGGCGCAGCTGATGCTCTGCCGCTGGCAGTAGCTGTCCATCAGCTTCTTGAGCGGCGACCCGCACTTCATGCGGAACTGCACCTCGCCGCCCGCCTGCCCCACGACCTTGAGCACCAGCGACTCCGGAGCTTCGGACATATTTATTTCTTCTGAAGCGTCTTGAGGGCGTAGCTGCCGTACGCGATGGCCCGCCTCACGCTCTCCGCCATCGACACCACGCCGACCTGGTGCCCCGTGCCGAGCGCCGTGGCGAACGCGCTGACCAGCATCATGCCCACCGTCGCATTGCTGGAGTGCGGAATGCCCGGCACGGGGCGCATGGACGCGTTCTGCGGGATCACGTTGGCCTTGCGCATCATGTCCATCAGCGCCATGGCGGCTTTGGTCGTGCCCGAGTACTCGAACGGGTCGAGAAGCACCGCCTCAGCATAGTCCTCGCCTGCCATCCACAGGTACATCAGGCCCGCGCGCGGCGGGTCGTCCGAGCCCAGCAGCGTCCACACCACGTTGTCCGCCTCCAGCGTGTCCGCACCGGCCTTGTCCAGCCCAAACGCCTCGCGGAGCGCCCCGCGGACGAACGCCCGGCGCTCGCGGTCGCGGTCCTTGCTCATCGCAATGAACTTGCGCGCGGCCGTGCTTCCGAGGTAGAACACCACCGGCGGCTGCGGCAGCCGGTCAGCGGCGCTGAACGCCGCCACGACGGCCGCCGCGGTCTTCTTGTTCACCTCCAACGGAATCACCTGCCGTGTCACGGCGTCGCGGTTGTTGTCCGGACCGTTCTCGGGATTGCGCGGCGTGACGGCCGATGCGCTCTCCTTGCGCACGCAGGCGCTCAGGTCGCGCAGCGTGAGCTCGGCCGACTCGTCATGGCCCTCCTCCTCCTCGGCAACCTCGTCCGAATCATCCAAATCGACTGCGGGATCCTCCTCCTCGGGCTCGGCCGCCCGCCCGTCGGGCTCCTCGACCTCCTCCGCGTCCGATCCGGCGAGCGAGTTGCTGTCGCGCAGCGACGACCGATCCGCGCTGGAGCTGCTCGAATACTCGTCCTCACTCTCGTCGCTCTCGTCATCGCCCTCGCTCTCCGAGGAGTACGACACGTCGGAGTCCTCGTCGTCCACGTCTTCGATCTCCACCACCTCGGCATGCGGCTTCTTCGTGTCGGGGGCATCCTCGTGTTCCGAACCCTCGCGCTTCATTTTTAGAAAATGTTCCGCCGGGAGCGCGAACCCACCGAGGACGAGCTTTTTGCCATGGGCCGCGGCTGGATGCAAGACATGCAGGCGGCCCAGACGCAAGCCCTCGATCGCCGCGCCGAGGTGGCCCTCGCCGAGGACAAGCGCAACTGGCTGCGCAGCCTGCCGCCGTCGCCGTCCTCGGGCATGGCCTGCAGCGTGGAGTGCGCGCGCCGCGGCTGGACTATCCCGGTTCGCTCGCGCGTCACCGGCGCGCTGTTCGGCTGCCTCGCGCACCGCAACATGCACGTATGCACGCGCAACGACTGCCGCGTGGTGGGGCGCATGCCAAACGGGGACATGACCTGCGTCTTCTCCAGGGCGGCGCTTCTCGGCCATAATCGTGTCCACACCGTGGGGTACCGCGTGGTGCAGGCCGAGAACGAGGCCGCCGACGACGACCGCGAGCCCGAGTACTCTTCGCAAGAAGCCGTCTCCTCGGACGACGGCGAGGAGAGCGAGGAAAAGGTTGCGCCGGCCGAGGCCGACGAGCCAGAGGAACTCGTCCCGGCGCGGCCTAGGGAGGACATCATGAGCGAGGGCGAGACGGCCGTGCGCGTCGTGTGGAGGAAGCTCTGGAACGGGCCCGCGCGCGCCAGCGCCCTGCCGCGCGTGCAGGCGGCGTGCCGCGATCACGCCGCGCGTGCGCTGCGCGGACGCTTCGACGTGGCGGGTAAGGCCATCGTCCGCCGCGTGCGCATCAACGGCACGGTGGTGGAGCAGCGCATGCGCTCGGGCTCGCTGTTCGACCGCTGGCCGGCCATGACCGAGCTGGAGGACATCGTGCTGCGCGAGATGCATCCCGCCGACCGGTTCAGGCGGCGCGGCGAGGCCGCCGCCACGGCGCAGGGCGTCGCCCCGCGCACGGTGCCCACGGGCGCCGACGGCTACATGGTAAGAGGCATCATGCGCATGTTCCGCGTCGCCGTGGCCGCGGGGTGGGCCCCGCGGTCCTCAACTGCGCTGACTAGCTTCGCGGCGTACGTCTTCATGGCCTTGGCAACGCGGGGCGTGCGTCTCAGCGTGCGCGGCCACACGGTTTGGGGCGGGCAGGCGTTTCTGCTCGGCGAAGGCTTGGCGCTGGCCTGGGAGTGCGGGCTCGACGAGCCGGCGTTCAGCCCCCTCTCGGCTGCCAGCCTGCGCGCCGGCGCGACGCTCTTCAAGCACATCGCCGCCAGCTGTCCCGAGAGCCACGTGCACGAGCTCGTCGTGGCGCCGATGGCCCACGGCATGGATTACAGCCCTCGCCGGGTATGAGCGGCGGCGGGCGGCGGCGGGCGGCATCTGCCGAGCATGGCGCACGGCTGGCCTTCGCGCCTCGAAAACCTGCGCGCGCCGCAGAGCGTGCACATCCGCAAGCGCGGCAGCGACACCCACGCCGGGCCGGCGGAGCTGGAGGCGGCCATGGCCCTCAGCAACAAGCGGCCGCGGCGCAACGCCACGCCGGAGGAGATCATGCGCATCCTGATCGGCGAGGCCGCGCGGCGGCAGCACGCGCGGGCGACCAACGCGCCGGCGCGCACCGAGGCATGCAGCGAGGCGTACGCCGGAATCGCCGCGCCGCTGTACCACACGCTGAGCACACGCGACGACCTGCGCCGCGCGCTCACGGCCACCGGGCACAGCACCGAGCGCTTCGTGCTTCTGACCTTCTGCTACGGCCGCAGCGGCGGGGCGTGCGCGGCCGTGCGGAATCCGCTCACGGCTGCGCGGGACTGCTTCGCGCGCAGCGTGGAAGCCGGGGAATGGGAAACGCCGTCGCTGATCGCGGGACCGCTGCGCGCGGCCGACGCCGACGCGCTGGTGCAGGCGGTCGCCCCTTGCGTGCACTTCTGCGAGATGTACGCGCTGTGCGTCTACCTGCTGTCCGAGCGGCATCCCGCGTGCCCGCGGTACGTGATCGAGCCGCCACTGCACGCCGTGGTCGGCCTCGCCAGTTGAAAAAAAAGACGATGACGGGAAAGTTGAACCGCCATGATCAGGAGGACGCCGGCCTGCAGGCCCGCCGCCGCAAGCTGCACAAGATCGTCGGAGTGCGCCCGGCGCACCGCGAGGTCGTGCGCGCGCTGCCCGCCGGCACGGAGGCGCCCGCGATCTCCGTGGACGCCGTGGCGCTGGCCAGCGGCTACGTGCTCGCGGACATCAAGGCCGATCTGCAAAAGGTTATGCTGGCGTCGAGCCACAAGCGCCCGACGCGCTGGGAGAAGGGCGATCTGCTGCGCGTGCTCCGCATGGTCGAGTGACCAAAAATACATTTCTAAGAATACGAATGACCAAAAATACATTTCTAAAATACGACGGTGCGGTGTGAAGCTGACAGAAGAAAAAAATGCACATCACAGGTGCTTCGATTGTCAACGATTCTGGCAGCGACGAGCTGTTCAAGCAGGCTGGCCTGACCTCTACGCTCGTGTCGTGGGACGACTCCGGCCGCGACAAGAACGCCTGCGTCGGCCGCAACATCAGCGACGTCACGCTCGGCCTCGAGGACGGCAGCCTGATGCCCATCATCCGTAAGCCCAACTTCACCGACGTCACGTGCGATGTGCCGCTCGACACGTTCAAGCTGCTCGCCGGCGGCAAGGTCGTCACGCTCCGCGAGTACCTGACGAACATCGGCGAGTACGTTCCGAAGCTCCGCGGCGCGTCGCTCCTGCGTCCGCGCGACGAGGTGCTGCTGGCGCGCAGCCAGTGCTGCGTGCTGCCGTCGCAGAAGGGCGCGAAGGTGCCGTTCTCCGTGCAGATGCACAACTACCAGTCGCACACGGGCGACCCGGCGGTGCTCGTCGTCCTCATCTCCGCGCGCGGCACCTCGACGTGCACCGTGGACACGCGCCGCACCCGCCTGCTCTTCGACGACCACGGCACGGCACGCTGGTTCACGGCGGAGGCACTGGCCGACCGCCGCGAGCGCGAGACGGGCAAGCCACAGGCAGCCTCGAAGTTCGGCGACTTGACGCAGGCGGAGGCCCTCGACAACGTGCTGTACGTGGTCCAAGTGCCGCTGAAACGCCACCGTCCGGAGCGCTCCTTCGCCTACTACCTGGAGGAATCGGACTGCATCTCGGCCGGACCGCCCCTGACGTTTGGCATTTAGTCCTTCACGCGCTGCGCCGGTGGGTCGGGCACCAAGGGCGCCGCGGCGCGCGGCATGGACATGGCCTCGCTCGACCTCGGCGCGTCCGCCGGCTCCTACGCCGGCGTGCGTGGCGAGCGCTTGGAGCGCGACGACGGCCTACCGATCACCATCACGGAGCAGTCGTACCGCGTGACCGACCTGCCCTACCTCACGCCCGAGGACGTCAAGGACATCGCGGCCCGCATCGACATGATGAGCAAGGTGGCCGTGGCCAAGGGCAGCCTCGTCGTGGACTCCACGAACCGCGTGACGGAGCCCGGGCCCAGCGCGCCCGCGTGGGCGGGTGCGCAGCTGGCCACGTACATGTGAGCAAGCGGCGCCGCAAAAATGAACGGTCGTGCAAAAGTGTCCGGCTGCCCTTGGCGCCGCAGGCATCACGCTCCATGGGAGCCCGTGAAAGCAAAAATATGCAAATGCCTGGAGTCGATCTTCACGTACGGCGGGCTGCCGCCGCCGTCGGTATAAAAACGCAACGCCGCGGATTTATGGAGCAAAAAGGGGGTCTAGCTCATGATCGTGCAACCGCGTGGTTGTTACGACGCGGGCGCGCGTCGGCCGCATGTACAATTCCCCATGGTGCAAAAATAGAAAGCAGCCTGTCCGCAACTTGTCCGAAGCACGCGCGCATCCGCGCGCATGCATATCCTGCCATTCACACGTCCTCGCTGCCGCGGCGGTGGTACATGAGCACCTTCTCGTACAGGTCGTCCGTGGTGAGCGACTGGCTGTTGAACCCGCGCATCAGCCCGCCGGCTTGCAGCGTGGCGATGACGAACGACAGGCAGTACCACGTGCGGCCGTCGGCCAGCACGGGGTTGAGGAAGATCGGGAACGGCGGGCTCGGCGGCTTGTGCGCCTGCTGGAGCGCAAACACGAACATCCTGCGCGCGCGGTCGCGCGGCACGTCCAGCCACAGCGTCGTGTACGACGTGCCGGGGAACTCGCGCACGATGACGAGGCTGCCCGACAGCCCGGCCGTGGCCTGCACGGACACGCTCACGCGCGCCGCCGGCACGCTCTTCGACACGCGCAGCAGCACGTTGCCGCACATCCGCGCCACCTCCGGCTCGCACGTCCACGCGTCCATGTCGGCCACGGAGAACGACAGCTCCACGTGCTTGAAGCGCATGCCCGTCTCGCCAGCAACCAGCGTCCACCACTGCGCCATGATCCACAGCCGCTCGCACAGCGACGAGTCCAGCAGCTGGTCGTTCAGCGTGGCGCGGCCGCGCGCGGCCTGATCGCGCGTGCGGATCAGGAAGTGCAGCATTATCGTCGTGCTCATGATATCAAAACCGGCGACCCCCCGTGCCGTTCAAATCCTTCTGCCTCCGCAAATTACAGATGGGCACGCCTCTCGCCGAGGACTGGGATGTCCCCGACGCGGCACTGCTGCCGGTTGGCGCAAACGGGCCGCACCATGCGCGCGGGCCGCTCGCGCTGGGGCCGGAGCCTTTGGCCAGTGCGCGCCAAATGCAGGACGCCTCCGTGGCCTACGTGATGGCCTCGCTGCCGCTGCCGCGCCAGAACACCGGCCGCACCATGCACATCAATACGCAGCTCAGCGTAACGCAATGAAGCTTCATTCACGCCGCGATCAACGCGTCGCGATACGTCTCCGCGCCCAGAAACGCCGTCGGCTCCGCCATCTTTTTTCAATAGCGCATGCGCATATCACTGCGTGGCCAAAGTGCAGGCGCGCTTTGCAATGGAATGGCTTTTTGACGTGCTGGAGCGCTGGTGGTTTCGGCCGGACGCGCCGCTCAAGCACGAGACAGTGGCCACCGCGCTAGCCCGCGAGCGCAGCTGGCAGTGGTACACGCGCTTCATGCCCTTCTGCCTGCCGCGCGAGGCGCCCATCCCCGAGGACGTCCGCGACGCCGAGCAGGTCGACCGCGGGCTCGTGCACAACGAGCGGCTGTGCGAACACCTGCGCGCCCAGTTCGAACGGGAGCGCGCCGCCGCCCTGGCCGCCCGCGCGCGCGGCGACCTAGTGACCGCGCGCACGCACACACAGAACGCTATCCGCGCCCGCACCAACCTCGGCATTCAGGAGGAGACGCTGCGGAACCTGCGCGACATCCAGTTCAACACCGAGTGCGTCTCCGGGGCGCGCGTCACCGTCGAGGCCATGACCGCCGCGCGTCGCCGCATGGACCGCAACCGACTGGAGGGCGGCGTGTTCGACGTCACCAACCTGCGCGGGGACCTGTCGCACCTCAAGGCCGAGACCGACGAGATGCGCCGCGTCATCTCGCAGCCGCTGGGCGACGAGATGCCGCTCACCGACGCCGAGCTCTTCGCCGAGATGGATCGGCTCGCCGAGGCACAGCTGGCCGACTTGCCGGACGTGCCGGTCACGTCGCGCCCGGTACAACAGAAGCGGCAGCGGCAGGCCGTTTATTCGTAAGGCCGGCCGGCGGGCAGGAACTCCAGCGGGGGCTGGCCGTCGCGGTGCACCAGCCAGCGCACGGCGTACGGTGTGGCGCACAGCACGTGCGCGACGCCGAGGTCGACAAATACACTCGTGGTTCGACACCCGGGCTTGGCCAAGGCCGCGGCCAAGGCATCGAAGTTCTCGATCTTCGCGATGCCCGTCACAGTGTCCACGGAGAGGTCGCGCATGCGCACGGCCCGCCGCGTCTCGTACACGATGCGCACTGGCTCGGCGCACTGGCGCGCGTCCGCGTCCCCATCCGAGAGGCGCGCGCTGGACGCGTTGTGGGGCTTGGCGTCGATGCCCGCCCACTTGCCCGTGTACAGCCCCTGGCCATCGGCCTTCACCCTGTACAGCACGCTCTTCGTGGGCCTCTCGATCGCGAGCAGCGGCAGCTTCCCGCGCGGCATCTGGTTGCTAGCCACGAAGGTCGCCACGGTCGCCAGCACCTTGGCGATCTCGGGCTGCAGGTCATCCGCCGCATGCAGCACCACGCGGGAGTACACGCAGCCGCCGGCACGCAGCTGCACGACCACGTGCGCCAGCTCGAACAGAAACGTCTTAGCGTCGCACTCCAGCCGCGGCACGCACAAGCGCAGCGGAAGATCGAATACGCGGAGCGCCGGCGACATGCGCATCGTACCTAACATCACCACTTCGAGTAGCCGCCGGCAGAGAACGTCCAGGGGCAGGTCAGTTGCGCATTCCACGAGCGCTTCCATCGCCGAACTCGCGCCTTTCGTCACAGACTCCGAAAATGGCGCCTGCGCTTTCATTTCAGACTGACGTTTACCGCCGCAGGTTTCTATTTTCGGAATTTTATTTATAGAAATCTATTTTTGGGCGGAAACTTCCGTAGTTCCAGTCCGAAATGATTACGACTGTGATATTCCATATTTGCCTTGATGCAGTTACCACCGTGCGGCAGACCGGGCCCTCCGTCCTCGAGGCGAACATGACTCCGGGCGACGTGCGCAGCTCGCGGGTGGTGCACCGTCTCGTCAAAACGTTCTCGTTCTACGAGCTCGCCGGCGCGCTGACGCTTGTGTGCGGGACGTGGTCTGGGTCCTGCACGCTCGACGACTTCTTGCGATGCGCCCGCGCCGTCGCCCAGCACACGCCTGCACGTCTCCAACTCGTGCTCTGCGACGGCACCGAGATCGGTACGCGCGAGCGCTACCTGCTGCGCGAGGCCCCCGACAGCGTCGTCTCCGTCGAGGTCGAGACGCACGGACGGCCCTCGTTCCGCTGCGTATACACGGACGAACTACCCTTCAAAAAGCGGCGAATGGAAGTTTGTTAGAGCTGCCACGACGCCAGCCACATGACCACCACCGCCTGCGCCACCGCGGCCGCCGCCACCGGGCCCACTAGCAGCGCCGCGTCCTCCTCGACACCCAGCTCGCGCGTCCGCTCGCTGCGCACCACCGGCCACATGATCCGCGCCATGAATCCGGCCATCGCCCCGGCCAGAACCAGTAGCAGCAGCCACCGCCCCACGGGGTTGAGCACGGCGCAGGCCAGCGTGAACACGGCGCCGCTCACGAACGCGCTGCCGCCGTACGCCGCGAGGCACAGCGCGCCGGGTGCGAACGCCTTGAAGATCAGGCGTATACCGACCAGCGCGGCGACGTCCACGACCAGCAGCGCCACGTCGGCGGCTAGGACGGTAAACGGATCGACCAGCGGGAGCCCGCGGCTCCTTACCACAGCGGCCGTCAGCAGCGCGTGCAGCCCGAGCCCGGCGAGCAGCATCACTAGGTCTGGCGCGAACGGGTCGTCCCGCGGGTACTCGTAAACGGGCGTGCCGTCCCTGTAAACCGTCTTGCGCCGCCACGGGCCGCTCGGCCACAGCGGGCACAGGATCATGCCCAGCCGTCGCCACACATACGGCTGATCGACCACGAACAAGTGCTTGTGCTCCTCAAGGAGCGCCTTTCCCCACGCTGCCATGTTTATTCCTCTTTTTGCGGGGGCACCGCTGGGACCTCGGCCTCGCGGTCATATACCGCGACCAGCGCGTACGCACCAAGGGCCAGGAGCAGCCACAGCGCCGCGCACGCCGCCGCAGGTATCTGATGCAGGCACGCGTAAGCAAACTCGGGCCTCATTGCAAAATTCGTGCCCGGCCGTGCATAACCCGCGCGGCGGCCGCCACCGTGCACGCTCCCCAATGCGCCCGCTGCACCAATACATGGTCGCCGGACTCGCCGTAGCGTTCGTGGCCATGGCCGCCATGATCGTGGCGGCGCGCTTTGTGGAAATCTGGCGCGAGCAGTCGGACTTCACGTACGACCACCGCGCCGCGTCCGGGCTCGACTGCCCGCGGCTGCTGAACATGGACTTCGAGTCAGACGTCGTGCGCCGCAGCGTGCAGGAGACGTGCTGGGAGGCCAAGACCAAGATGGACGACAGCGCGCTGGTCTCGTCCGTGCTCGCCTTCGCGCAGGAGCTCGAGGACACGCTGCACATCTCCTTCCGCTGGCTGTCCGGTATGCTCTCGCCGCTGCTCATCATCGCCGGGCTGGCCAGCCTCATCTTGGTGGTGCGCATGTTCACCTCCAACGGCGCGAGCGTGATGCTGTTCACGCCGATGCCGAGCTACCAGCCCGCCATCGACGAGCGCAAGTACGTTTGAAAATTTAGGCGGCAACTCAAAATAAAATTCCAACCACGTCCGGCCATGCAGAAATGTCAGACGACGGAGAAGGAGACGGAGACCTGCTGCATCTCGCCGTTGCCCCGACGGCCATTGAGCGCGTTCTCACCGACCTCCACGGCGTGCGCGCGCTCCTCGCCCTCGTTGTCCTCCTCGTCAGCGTCAACGCCATCGCCTCCATGGCCGCGCTCTGCGTCCTCACCCCTCTCTGCATCGTCCTCTTCTCGAAATGGTAGCCTCACGGCCGCCTGGCACCTGCTGCGCGCCACCGACGAGGCCATCTCCGAGATCATCGACGCCGGGCCGTACCTCTCGACGCGCTCGCAGGAGCGGCTCGCGCACCTCATGTGCTCGCGCGCCGGCCTGCTGCGCTCACTGTCCCCGCTCTCCCACGCCACGGAGTACTACGAGTACTGGTTCACGCGGCTGGCGAGGCAGTGGTCGCACGAGCTCGAAATCCTCGTCCTCGACGACTGCTTCGCGTGCTACTGCGTGCGGCCGGGGCGCGAGTACGTGCGCGCCGTCAGCAACGGCGCCGGCCGGGCCGCACTCGACAAGCTCATGGCCGACGTCGAGGCGCGCCTGCTGCTCATGCGCGCCGCCGACGAGCACCGCGCCGCCCGCCGCCTCGAGAACCTGGCGCAGGGGTCGTTCCCTCATTTGCAATGAACCGGAAATTTGCAACCAACCTGAAATTGAAGACTCAAGTTACACTTAATTTTTTCGAAGTGTGAACGTTTTTCAGAAACACGAAAACTTTTTTTACTATGGCGTTTCACTTCGTTTTTTCGAAGTGTGAACGTTTTTCAGAAACACGAAAACTTTTTGAGCCGGTCATTGCCGATTTTTTTTTCTTGGCAACTTCGCCCTCGTCAAGTGCGTTTTTGCGCAACCAACTTCGTTCACGAAATGTCGCACCTTACTGAATTTCGCAGAAATTTCGTTTTTATATATTATTATACATATGATGAAAACGAAGGCAACACATTCCTTTCTTCTTCCCATACTAATCTCTCTTTAAAGCAAGGCAACACACGTTCTTCTTTTTCCCCTACTAATCTCCCTTCAAGTGAGGCAGCGCTGCGTGCACAACAGCCCATGCCGCTCCGGGACCTTCCGGAGGCAGGTTTTATAAAAACCCATAGGAACCGGTGTTTCTCGTAGGAGGCCGCTGGCGCGCTGTGCCGTGCGGGGTGCGGCCGCGGGGAGCTGTACGTGCAGCCGGGCGCCCGGTGCGCATGCCAGCGTGGCCGGCCGCGGCGTGCGGGGGTGTGGTGGGCCGCGGCGCGGCGAGGACGCCGGCGCGGAGAAATTCTCTGACAGATTTGAACGAAGGGACCACGTTTTTCTAAATATAGGCGAAGGGACAGGATTCAAAGGGGCTGACTCGGTCGGTTCACCTTATGACATCCAAATTGTCACGCGAAGGGACACATTTTTCCAAAAATAACTCCGATGGCCCCGAGATGTTGCTTATTAGCACTTAATGAGTATCCCTACAATTAAAACCTAATAAGCGACATTTTTGCACATTTTGTCGTATTTTTAGAACAGGCCCCGGAAAAACTATATTTCTTCACCGTAAGCCGATTGTTGTGCCACGCCGCGCTCTGGTGCCGAATTCGCCGCGCGGCTTCCGAGCGCACCGGAAAAACCCGCGAGGTTGCCCGAAAATAAAAATCGGCAATGACCGGTTCAAAAAGTTTTCGTGTTTCTGAAAAACGTTCACGGTTCGAAAAAAAGAAGTGAAACGCCATAGTAAAAAAAGTTTTCGTGTTTCTGAAAAACGTTCACGGTTCGAAAAAATTAAGTGTAACTTGAGTCTTCAATTTCAGGTTGGTTGCAAATTTCAGGTTCATTGCAAATGAGGGAACTCTCGAAATAGCATCGCGCTGCGCTTAGGCCCGCGCCGCCCGGCTGTCCCTACGAATATGAAGGTTGGCGCCCTCACTCCCGAGGCCCCGTACCGCTACGAGCGGAGCGATGACGAGAGGGAGCTCATGCGCCAGCGCGAACTCAGCGCTCTGCTCGTGCGTGCCGTCCGTGCCGGGGATGTCTGGGCGGCCGTTCATGCAATCAACCGCGGCGCCGTCATCACGCCCGCTTTCCCGCCGCTGCTCAATGTGGCGGCCGAGCGCAACGACGTCCATATGATGCGCGTTCTCCTAGACGCCGGGGCGGACGTGAACGTGCACGACGCCATCGGTTGGACGGCCATGCACGTGGCGGCCAGCAACGGGCGCGCGGACATCATCGGGCTGCTGGCGCACAAGCGCGCCGCGGTAAACGCCCGCGACCGGGGTGGCCAGACGCCGCTCATTTTCGCCGTGCGGCGCGGACACGCGGACGCCGTGGCCATGCTCCTCCGCTGCGGTGCGGACGCCAACGTGTCGGGAGTGGACGGCGCACTGCCGCTTGTGGAGGCGCTGTACAACGGGGCCGAGGTCATTGCCGGCATGCTGGTGGCGTACGGCGCCGATACGAGCGCCGCGACGCGGCAGGGCACCACGCCGCTGATCGCCGCGGTCATCGGCTCGCCGCACCTCGTGCCCTTCCTCACCATGCACGGCGCGGCGCTCGACGCCCAGGACGATGACGGAATGACGGCGCTGATGTACGCTGCGCGCCGGGGGAACCTTGCCGTGGTCAAGGAGCTCGTCCTGTGCGGCGCCGATGACACGCTCGCGGACAACAGCCACAAGGGCAAGACGGCGCTGGACTATGCGGAAGCAGCCGGGCACCTCAGGGTGGTGGATTACCTTTCTATGTAGGAATACAGCCGAAGCCGCACAGCGTGGTGGTCGAGGATCCGTACCGGACGGCCAGCCTCGTCACGTCGGTCTCCGCCGCGGAGTGCTGCCAGCCGGCCATGTGCTCGGCGTTGCCGTCCCAAATGCCGTACACGCCGTTCAGAAACCGCGGGGACACGATGGCCCCCGGCGCGATGAACACGCGCGTCCCCTGCGTGATCAGCACTGCCTGAAGGTGCGCGCCCTGCTTCACATATATCTGGCCGGAGACCACCCCGGCGTTCAGCCTCGCGCGCGGCTCCAGCACAAACGTCCCGACAGCGGCAAGCAGCGTGGTCGCGGCTTCACGGCGCACATGCACCACGCGGCCCTCGGACGTCGGCGCGTGGGCGTCAAAAAGCATGGCCACCGGCTTCCGCGGGTGCCGGATGGCCCAAATGGTCGGGCGCAGCTCGCGCGGCCTCGGCGGTGTCGCCATGAAGGCCTTCCACGTGCGCGTCTCGCCGCCGTTGCCCTGCACGTGCACGGTGACTTTGGCCAGCGGGCTGGCCCACACCACGCCGACGTTGCAGTACACCTCGACGCGCGATCCCGCGCACGCGATGATGTTGCCCGCGTTCAGCGTCACGGCCACATGCGCCCCCCTTTCGAACGTCACGGTCGTGGCCACCTCGCCAATCGTGCATTGCGTGCGCGCCAGCCGCTCCGGAGTGAGGAGCCGCGCGATGACACGTGGTACTACCATGGCGCACTCTGCTTCGCGCAGCGCGCGGAAGCGGCCCATGCTCAAGTAAATTTAATTCTGCGTTTTCATGCGACGCGGCCCAGGCTCCCACGGCGGGAACTCCTCCGCCGGGCGCTTCGGGCACGGCACGTATCCACTCGGCGTCGGCTCGGGCGCGCCCGGCGGGGGCAGCGCCGTCGCGTCCTCGATGACCAGCGAGGCCATGGCGCCGTCGTCCTCGCAGGCCTTGTCAAAGTCGCCGTCGATGAGCTTCTGCATCTCCTCGGCGGTGAGGTACCGCCGCGTGCAGAAGGCGACAAACTGGCGGCGAAGGCACTCCTCCGTGCGCTCGCCCGACTTGCGGAACATGTGGAACACGCGGACGCTCGGGCCGTGCGCCTCCATGTCGTACATGCAGCCGTTCAGCTCGCATTGGCGGTCGATCTCGTCTTCGACGTCCGTGAACTTATAGAACTCCGGCGGCCCCGTGGCGGCATCCTCGCGCACCCACGCGGCGCTCTCCCCCGCCTGCCAGCCGGCGCTGCCGGCGGTGCGATCCACGCGGCGGTAGAGCCGCCAATGCTCAATGTAGGCCTTCAGCATCTCGTGACGTCTTTTTTTCTGAGGTAACACGTTTTCACTTCGATTGTCTCAAGATCGAGGGACTTCAGCCGCCCCCGTGAACGCCTCACGCTTTGCGTGATCACGAACTGAGCTACATGTCTACGTCCGGCAACCCCTCGCCCGCGCGCTCGGCCGAGCGCGCCATGCTCGAGTACGATACCACGCGGTGGCCGGCGGCTTGATTCAGCCCGGCCGCGCGCTCGGCGATCTCGATGGAGCGCCGCAGCGTCTCCCATTCCTCGCAGTACGTCTGCGAGACGCCCCAGCGCGCGAGGTGCTGCATGGCCATGCTGTGGTGTGCGGCACACAACGCCACGCGCCGTGCGGCCGCTGCGCCGTGCTCCGTGACAAGCACACTGCCGACACAAGCGCCCGTGCCGCAGAAGACGCACACTTCCTCGGGCAGCCAGTTGTACGACACCGCGCGCAGCCGCCGTGCCACGCGGCTGGCCATCTGCCCCGCCAAGCTTTGTCCGACGCTGCCCGGCGGCAGCGCGGGGATGCGGCGC
>Ga0075272_1000159_pt1 | contig 15063 bp, 15 predicted proteins | sample SF_Rice_5C_0N_40_FD_69776 | JGI IMG/M metagenome (GOLD analysis project Ga0075272, IMG submission 69776) | Rice paddy soil microbial communities from Twitchell Island, California, USA - SF_Rice_5C_0N_404 | ecosystem: Environmental > Terrestrial > Soil > Paddy field/soil | place: USA: Twitchell... | reverse complement strand
CTCGACCGTCCATCGCGCCCACGAGCAGCAGTCGTTCTCGATCGCGGCGAGCGCCCGCAGCTCCTCCTCCACCCCCGGTGCGGGCCGGTACGAGATGCGGAGGCCGCGCTCCGTCTCGACGCGTTCGAGCAGCGCATCAGCGACGAGCTGCTGCCAGCGCGGCGCGGTGGCACGCCTCAGCGGCCGCCCCGCGTCGTCGGTCCGGTACTACGAGAAGATCGGGCTGCTGCCCGCGCCTGCACGCGCGAGCGGGCGACGGGTGTACGACGCCGCGATCCTGCGCACGCTGTCGGTGATCGACACGGCACAGCGGCCGGGCTTCACGCTGGACGAGGCGAAAGCGCTGCTCGGCGGAAGGCCGTTGCGTGCGCTCGCGCGGGAGAAGCTGCCGGCGGTCGAGGCGATCGTCGAGGAGGCCGAGCGCCGACGCGCGTGGCTTCTGCACGCATCGCGCTGCGAGTGCGTCGAGCTCGACGAGTGCGCGTTGTTCCCCTAGACGCTGCTTGCGACCATGGCGTGCGCATCGCCCGCGCGCGTCACCCAGAGGTGGCTCCACGCGTGGGTGGCCGGCAGGTTGAAGCGCACCTGCGCCTTGCCCGTCGGATCGGCCATGAAGCGGCCGACTTCCATCGTCGAGCCCTTGTCCGACGCCCAGAGCACGAACACGTGGCCGCGCACGACAGGCAGCCCGTGCGCGCTCAGCGAGAGCGACACGTTCCGCGTGTCCGCATGCCGCATCGTCGCCTCGCCGACGACCCGCCCGGAGGCGGTCCGCAGCATCATCGTGTGCGCGCTCGTCCCCGACGGCAGGAGGACGGCGAATGCCGCGGCCGCGGCGGCGACTGCTGCGGCCGCACCCGCGAACAGCGGCCAAGGCCGGCGGCGGCGCCGTCGAGCAGGCGCGCTGCCGCGGAGCGCGCGATCGACGCGGCCGAGCAGGAAGAGCTGCCGCTGGCAGTCGGCGCACTCGCGTACGTGCGCGAGCAGCGCCGCGTCGTCGCGGTCGTCGAGCAGGTCGGGCAGCCGGCGGAAGGCTTCCTCGTGCGTCATGCCGCCTCCTCGCCGAGGAGCGTCGCGAGCCGGTTGAGGCCGCGACGCTTCCACGTCTTCACGGAGCCGAGCGGAACGCGCAGCTGCTTTGCGATCGCGCTCTCGGCGAGGTCGTCGTAGTACGCGAGCTCGATCACCTCGCGCTCGCGCTCCGGCAGCCGCCCGAGCGCGGCGACGAGCCAGAACGCGTCTACCTCCGACGCCTCGGCCGCCTCGACCTCGAGCTCCTCGTCGACGGGCGTCGGCGGACGGCGGCCGCCGTGCGTGCTGAGCGCCGTGTGGCGCGCGACCGTCAGCAGCCAGCCGGCGGCGCTGCCGCGCCGCCGGTCGTACAGCGGTGCCTTGCGCCAGATGCGCGCGAACACCTCCTGCTCGCAGTCCTCACGGTCGGGGCCGGCGATCGTCGAGCAGATGCGGCCGACGGCGCCGCGGTACCGGCCGCGCAGCTCGGCGAACGCCGCCTCGCTGCCCGCGGCGGTCGCCTCGAGCAGCTCGGCGTCGCTCGACCGTGCCTCGAGCTCCAGGGGCTGCGGCGTCATCCGTCCTATCTTGCCTTGGACATGTTCACGCGCCCGTTCGGCTCGATGACGAGCCATAGCGCCCCGAACGCGTTCACGTGCTGGCAGCCGGCCTTGCCGGGCTTGTCGCCCGAGTACCTGTACAGCGGATGACCCTTGTAGGTGACCTGGTGGGATCCGTCCTTCCGCATGGTCACGCCGAGGAGCATGTGGTCGGTCCCTGCGCCGGCGACCGGGGCGCCCATCGTCAGCAGCGGCGGCCACGACTGCGCGCACTTGCCGTAGCAGTGGCTCGTCTTCCCCTTGTCGGCCTCGAAGACGTACAGCGCCTGGCCGGCGGATGTGAACAGGACCTTCCCGTACTGGGTCGAGCGAACGGTGACGCCCGCGCCCTTCGTCGGCGACGCCTGCGCCGACGCGGCGATGCCGAGCGCGACGAGTGCGACCACGACCACGTGCTTCACGAGCTCCTCCTTCGAGAGACGACGCTTCCTCTGGGAGATACAGCTCCGCCGGCGCGTACGGTTTCGGCATGGCGCGAACACCGGCGATCGCCGCCGCCGAGCAGGCGGGCATCCCCTTCGAGCTGCACGAGTACGACCACGACCCGGGCGCGGACGCGTACGGGCTCGAAGCGGCGGAGAAGCTCGGCGTCGACCCGGCGCGCCTGTTCAAGACGCTCGTCGTCTCCGTCGACGGCGCGCTCGCCGTCGCGTGCGTGCCCGCCGCCGCGCAGCTCGACCTGAAGGCACTCGGCAAGCGGACGGCGCTCGCGGACAAGACGCACGCCGAGCGTGCGACGGGCTACGTGGCGGGCGGCATCAGCCCGCTCGGGCAGCGGCGGCGCCTGCCCACGCACGTCGACGCGTCGGCGCTCGAGCACGAGACGATCCTCGTCAGCGCCGGACGCCGCGGCTTGCAGATCGAGCTCGACGCGCGTGACCTCGTCCGGCTCACCGGCGCGCGCGTGGCTCCGCTATCGGCTTGAGCCGACGACGAACGCGACCTCGTCGACGAAGCACCAGCTCCAGTCGTCGCCGGGCTCGGCCGAGCGAATGATCGGGTGCGCCGCCTCGGCGGCGTGCCTGCTCGCGTGCCGGTTCGGCGACGAGTCGCAACAGCCGATCTTCCCGCAGGTCATGCACATGCGCAGGTGCACCCAGCCGTCTCCCGTCTTCAGGCACTCCTCGCAGCCGGCGACCGGCTCGGGGAGATCGACGATCTCGACTTGGTCGAGGTGGGTGCAGGCCGCCTCCACGTCAGCCGACGCGCACGACGAAGAACGCGATCGCGGTGTACTGGCATGCGAGCGCGACGAGCGTCAGCGCGTGGAAGAGCTCGTGGTACCCGAAGACCATGGGGACGGGGTTCGGCCGCCGGCGCGCATAGACGACGGCGCCCGCGGTGTACGCGACTCCGCCGCATGCGAGCAGGACGACCGCAGCCGGCCCCGCGGTGTGCGCGAGCTGCGGCATCGCCGCGATGCCGATCCAGCCGAGCGCGACGCCGAGCACTGCGGACACCCACTTCGGCGAGCGGACCCAGAAGAGCTTCACGAGGATCGCCGCGCCCGCGCCGCCCCAGACGCTCGCGAGCACGACCGTCTGCATGTCCCCGTGCAGCGCGAGCAGGCCGACGGGCGTGTACGTGCCGGCGATGAGGAGGAAGATGGCTGCGTGGTCGGCCCGCCGCATCCACGGGCGTACGCGCGGGCTCCACGTGATGCGGTGGTAGAGCGCGCTCGTGCCGAGCATCGTGGCCACCGACGCGGCGAACGCCGCGGCCGCGAGCGTGCGCCCGGCGTCCGCTCCGACGACGAGCGCGATGCCGATCGCGCATGCGACGTAGAAGCCTGCCTCGTGGAGCCTTCCGCGCATCCGCGGCCTCATCCGAGGGCCAGTGTGGCACAGAAGGGTGCTAGCCTGATGGTGGACAAACCGAGCGAGTACCGGATGCGCATTGCCGCGCCCCTGCCCGTTCACACGAAGGAGGCGCATGGCAGCAAGGAATCCTCAGACGATGGCCAAGCGGGCGAGAGAGCTCGCCGTCAAGGAGCGCCGAGAACGCAAGGCGGCGAAGAAGGCCGCGGCGAAGAGCGCGGCCGCCGAAGCGTCGACCGCGCCGCCGGACGAAGACGAGGAGAAGGCGTGAGCGACAAGGAAGAGAAGGTCCAGGTCGAAGGCGAGGTCCTGGAGTCGTTCCGTTCCGGCATGCACCGCGTCGGGATCGACGGCGGCCACGAGACCCTCGCGTACACGAGTGGGAGGATGCGCCGCCACCGGATCCGCATCGCGGTCGGCGACCGCGTCACCGTGGAGCTCTCCCCCTACGACCTCAGCCGCGGCAGGATCACCTACCGTGTCCGCTGACGCCAACCTCGCGAAGCGCGAGAAGCTCCAGCGCCAGCAGCTCGAGCGCCGCGCACGCGCACACGGGCTGACGCTGCGCCGCTCCGCGCACGGCTACTCGCTCGTCGACGCCGAGCGGAATCGCGCCGGCGACCGCAGCGACATGACGCTGCGCGACGTCGAGCAGCACCTCGATCGCCTCGCGTAACCCACTAGGATCGACCGCGTGTCCGTGCTCGAGACACGGCCGCCGCAGTTCACCGCCGACGAGGTGGCCGGGATCGCGGCTGAGCTGTTCGGCATCGAGGGAACGGCAGTCGATCTCGGCAGCGAGCGCGACCAGACGTTCCTGATCGACGACGGCGCCGGCGGCGCGGTCCTGAAGATCTCGAACACGGGCGAGGACCCGGCCGTCCTCGACCTCGAGCACGAGGCGATCGCGCACATCGCGCGCGTGGACCCGGAGCTGCCCGTCGCGCGTCCTCTCGGCGAGCCAGCGACCTTCGGCGGCCACCACGTGCGGCTGTTCGAGCGCCGTCACGGCCACGTCGGCGGCAACCGGCTGGACGACAGCGCCGTCTTCGCCTACGCCGCGACGCACGCGCGGATGAATCTCGCGCTGCGCTCGTTCTTCCATCCCGCCGCCGGGCGCGAGCTGCTCTGGGACATGGCGCACACGCTGAAGCTGCGCTCGCTGCTCGACGCGATCGGCGACACGCACCGCCGCGAGCTCGTCGCGCGCGTGATCGACCGCTTCGACGCGCGCGTCGCGCCGCGATGGGCGCAGCTGCGCGCCCAGGTCGTGCACGGCGACTTGAGCCTCGACAACGTGCTCCTCGACGAGCGCGACCGCGTCGCCGGCATCGTCGACTTCGGCGACTGTTCGTACACGGCGCAGGCTGCGGACTTCGCGATCGCGCTCGCGTCGCTCCTCCGCGGCCGGCCCGCCGGCGACGTGTTCCGCGTCGCGCGCATCGCGGTCGACGGCTACGCGTCGCGGCTCCCGTTCGAGCCGGTGGAGCTCGAGCTGCTGGCCGACCTCGTCGCCGCACGGTTCGCGGCGATCGTGGCCATCAGTTCCTGGCGGGTGCGCCGGTATCCCGAGAACGCGGCGTACATCCAGTCGTGGGACGACGACTCCTGGGCGCTCCTCGAGCTCTTCGACGAGCTCGGGCCCGACACGGTGGCGGCGGGGCTCGGCGCACCGCGGCCGGCGGTGCCCACGCGCGAGCTCGCGCAGCGGCGGTCGGCGGCGCTCGGCGCGCTGCTGACGCCGCTGACGTACGCCGAGCCGGTGCACCTCGTCCGCGGCGAAGGCGTCTGGCTGTACGACGCCGCCGGCAACCGGCTCCTCGACGCGTACAACAACGTCCCCGTCGTCGGCCATTGCCACCCGCGCGTCACCGAGGCCGTCGTCCGCCAGACCCGCACGCTGAACACGCACGCGCGCTACCTGTACGAGCCGCTCGTCGAGCTGGCGGAGCGCCTGCTCGCGACGATGCCGCCGGAGGCCGGCTTCGACACCGTCATGCTCGTCAACTCCGGGAGCGAGGCGAACGACGTGGCGTGGCGGATCGCGACCGCTGCGACCGGCAACGGCGGAGCGGTCGTCACGGAGCATGCCTACCACGGCGTCACCGATGCGATCGCCGCGCTCTCGCCCGAGGAGTGGCCGGACGGCTTCCGGCCCGAGCACGTGACCCGCATCCCGCCGCTCGGCTTGGACGCGAAGCTGCCGGCGATCGCCGCGACGTTCCTCGACTGCGCGCTGACGAGCGACGGCATCTTCACGCCGCCGCCGGAAGAGGTCGCGGCGCTCGTGAGGCGCACCCATGAAGCCGGCGGCCTCTTCGTCGCCGACGAGGTGCAGGCGGGCTACGGCCGCATCGGCGGACAGCTCTGGTCGTTCGCGCAGCTCGGCATAACGCCTGACGTTGTCACCCTCGGCAAGCCGATGGGCAACGGCTACCCCGTCGCCGCGGTGATCACGCGGCGCGACGTCGTCGAACGTTTCCCGTTCGCGGGCCGCACGTTCAGCACGTTCGGCGGCAACCCGGTCGCCGCCGCCGCCGCGCTGGCCGTGCTCGACGTGATCGACGACGAGCGGCTCGTGGAGCACGCGGGCGCAGTCGGCGCGCGGCTGATCGACCGGCTGCGGGAGCTCGAGATCGGCGACGTGCGCGGAAGCGGCCTGCTGGTCGGCGTCGAGCTCGCCGACGCGGCGCTCGCCGGCGCGGTCGTCGACCGCCTGCGCAGCGCCGGCATCCTCATCGGCCGCACCGGCCCGCGCGAGAACGTCCTGAAGATCCGCCCGCCGCTCGTCTTCTCCGACGAGCATGCGGACATGCTCGTGCGCGCTCTAGACGACCGCGGGCGCTGACGAGGCGATCCGCTCGAGCCACGGCCGGGCGCCGAGGCGTGCGAACGTCGCCTCGGCCTCCGCGAGCAGCGGCGCCGCGTCGGTGCGATCCTCGGCGTCTTCGAGCAGCGTCACGGCGATCCAGAACGGAAGCTCGAGCTTGCGGAAGAGCGCGGCGGCGCGCTCGAACTCCGCGGTCGCGTCGTTGCCACGCGCGGCGAGCAGCTTCGCGCGTAGGCGCGCCTCGTGCGCATCGAGAAGCGGGCGGCGCTCGATGAGCGGCCATCGTTCCGCCTGCTCCACGAACCCCTGGGCGAGCGCGTTGTCGCCGAGGGAAAAGGCGGAGGCGGCGGCCTCCGCAAGCGTCTCGATCGCGTAGTGCTGCTCGCCGATCTCGCGCCACAGCCCGAGCGACTCCTCCGCCACGGGGAGCGACTCGGCGAAGCGGCCCTCTCCGCGCAGGACGGCCGCGCGCGCCTGAAGCGCCGACGCCCGCGTCTGGAGGTCGCTCGACGTGAAGAGGCCTTCCCGCGCGGCGAGGGTGTCCGCGGCGCGAGCGACCTCGCCGCGCTCGACGAGAACGTGGATGACGGAATACATGCCGATGGTCCCGAGCCCCGACTCGGTCTCGCCCTCGTCCCAGAGGCGCAGCGCCTCGTCCCAGTCGCCGCGCTGGACGAGGACGTCGGCGAGCTGGCCGAGCAGCGCGTGCTCCCAGTCGCGGCTACCGCGCTGCCGCGCGCGGGTGAGCGCGTCGAGCACCTCGCTGTACGCCTCCGGGTGGCGATCGTGCTCCATCAGCATGCCGCTGAGGTTGAACTGCGCACGCAGCGCCGAGCGGGCGAGATCGTTCTCGAGGGCGACGCCGAGCCCTTCGCGAATAAGGGCGAGGGACTCGTGCGGACGCCGCCACACGAGGATCGACTTCGTGGTCAGCGCCTCGGCGAGCACCTCGGGGAGCTTGAGCGCCTCGGCCATGTCGAGCGCGACCTCGACCGCCTCGAACGCGAGCTCCTGGCGGCCGCCGAAGTAGGCGGCGCGGGCGAGCTCGGCGGCCGCGCGCGCCATGTCGGCGTCCGGCTCGTCCTTCGGCGCGGCGTCGTACGCGGGCGCGAGCAGCGAGACGGCGTCCGCAACACGGTCCATCGTGCGGAACACCTCGGCGCGCCGGCAGGCGACGCGGAGCGCGGTCCCGGCGAGGCCGGCCTCTTCGATGATCGCGGCCGCGCGGGCAAGGGCGGCGTCGGCCTGCGCGAGCGCGCCGTCCTGCAGGAAGGCGAAGCCGGCGTGCTCGAGCAGCTCCGCCTGCTCGGCGGGATCGTCCGCGAGCTCGGCGGCGTGCGCGAACGCATCTGCGGCGGTCGCCGCCGACGCGAGCGAGCTCGCGCGCTCGGCCGCGCGCGTGAGCGCGATGCGCGCCTGCGTGCGCAAGCGCGCCTCGTCGGCGGTGCCGGAGGCGGCTCGGTATGCGTCGAGGACGTGGGTCGCGATGAGCGCGGCGAGCTCGTCGTCGCCCTCCCGCTCGAGGTGCGCGGCGGCCGCGAGATGACGCTCCTTCCGTGCGTGCACCGAGAGCGTCTCGTATGCGACGCGGCGGAGCAGGTCCTGCACGAAGGAGATCTGGTTCTGCTCCGGCGAGAGAGGGTCCGACTGGATCGAGAGGATCTCTTTGCGCAGCAGCGACTGCAGGACCGGCTCGAGCTCATCCTCGCTCGTGTTTCCGAGCGCGGCGAGGCCGGTGCGCGTGAACGAGCGGCCGAGGACGGCGGCGTCCTCGAGCAGCCTCCGCTCGCGCGCCTCGAGCGCGTCCAGGCGCGCAGCGGCGAGCGCGTGCAGCGTCTCCGGCACGTCGAGCGTCTCGATCGGGCCGCGCGGTCGGTACTCGTCCCCGTCGCGGACGAGCAGGCCGCGGTCGAGGAGCATGCGCACCGTCTCGACCGCGTATAGCGGTACGCCCTCGGCGCGCTCGACAATCTGCTCGCGCAACTCGGGCGGCAGCCCGGGCACGAGACCGGTGAGCAGCTGGTCCACCTGCGCGTCCGCGAGCGGCTCGAGGAAGAGCGACGTGAACGCCCGCTGCCCCGCCCCCCATCCCGAGCGGCGCTCGGCGAGCTCCGGCCGCGCGAGCGTCAGCACGTAGATCGGGAACGCGCGCGACCAGTCGAGCAGATACTCGACGAAGTCGAGCAGACCCGAGTCGGCCCACTGGAGGTCCTCGAACACGAGCACGACGGGGTCCTGCTCCGCCATCCGCTCGAAGAAGAGCCGCCACGCGGAGAAGAGATCCTCCTTGTCCGGCGCGCTGCGCACGGCGAGCCCGAGCAGGTGCGCGAGCCGCGGCTCGAGGAACGCGCGCTCCTCGCCGGACGACGACAGCGCCGCGAGCGACTCGCGCAGCTTTGCGAGCGCGACGTCGGGTGTGTCGTCCTCGCTGATGCGCGCGCGCATGCGCACCATCTCCGCAAGCGCCCAGTACGCGACGCCGTCTCCGTACGAGAGGCAGCGACCGCGGTGCCAGCGCACCGATTCGGCGAGGCCGTCGACGTACTTCTCGAACTCCCACGACAGGCGCGACTTGCCGACGCCGGCGACGCCCACGATCGAGACGATCCCCGCGCGCCGCTCCTCTGCGCAGGCGTGGAACAGGTCCTTGATGAGCGAAAACTCGCGCTCGCGCCCGACGAACGGCGGCTCGAGGCCGGCGCTGCGCCCCTCGCCGCGGCGCGCGGCGATCACGCGCAGCGCGCGGTGGAGCCGCTGCGGCTCCGCCTTCCCCTTCAGCTGCCGGAAGCCAACCTCCTCATACGCGATCGCCGCCTCCGTCGCGCGCCGCGTCCCGTCGCCGACGAGCACCGTTCCGGGCTCGGCCTCCGCCTGCACTCGCGACGCCGTGTTGACGAGATCGCCCGCGACCATCCCCTCGCCGACGGCGCCCACCGTCACCGCCGCCTCGCCCGTGAGCACCCCGGCGCGCAGTCGGAGCCCTTCCGCGCCGAGCTCGTCGGCGAGGCCCGACACGGCCGCGACGAGGTCGAGCGCGGTCCGCACCGCGCGCTCCGCGTCGTCCTCGTTCGCGGTCGGCGTGCCCCACACCGCCATCACCGCGTCGCCGATGAACTTCTCCACCGTGCCGCCGTAGCGCTCGACGAGCCGGCGGCAGATCTCGAAGTAGCGCGACAGGAGCTCGCGCGCCTCCTCGGCGTCGCGCGACTCCGACAGCGCGGTGAAGCCGACGAGGTCGGCGAAGAGGACGGAGACGAGCCGCCGCTCCGCGACCGGGTCGCGCCGCGGCGCGGCCGGCTCGGCGGTCGCGACCGCGCGGCCGCAGCCGTCGCAGAAGCGCTGGCCGGGCTCGAGCGGCGCGCCGCAGTCGGCGCAGCGGTCGGCAAGCGACACGCCGCACTCGCGGCAGAACCGCGCCGAATCGCGGTTCTCGCTCTCACATGCCGGACAGATCATCGAAAGGCCCCCTCAGGGAGCCTAGACGGCCCGGGCCGAAACGAAAAGCCCGCGGCTGGGCGACCGTAGGGGTAAAAAGAGGCAGATGGAGAAGCGCACGCTCGGACACGGTCTCGAGGTCTCTGCCCTCGGGCTCGGCTGCATGGGCATGAGCCACGGCCTCGGCCCCGCGGCGGACACGCGCGAGATGGTCTCGCTCATCCGGGCCGCCGTCGATCGTGGCGTCACGTTCTTCGACACGGCGCAGGTGTACGGGCCGTACACGAACGAGGAGCTCGTCGGCGAGGCGCTCGAGCCGGTGCGCGACCGGGTCGTGATCGCGACGAAGTTCGGCTTCCAGCTCGACGGCCCGGGCCTGAACAGCAAGCCGGAGCACATCCGCGCGACGGTCGAGGGATCGCTGCAGCGGCTGCGCACCGACCGGATCGATCTGCTGTACCAGCACCGCGTCGACCCCGAGGTGCCGATCGAAGACGTCGCCGGCACGGTGAAGGAGCTGATCGACGCGGGCAAGGTCCGCCACTTCGGCCTCTCCGAGGCGGGCGTGCAGACCATCCGCCGCGCCGACGCCGTGCAGCCCGTCACCGCGCTGCAGTCCGAGTACTCGCTCTGGTGGCGCGAGCCGGAAGAGGCGATCCTGCCGGCGCTCGAAGAGCTCGGCATCGGCTTCGTCCCCTTCAGCCCGCTCGGCAAGGGCTTCCTCACCGGCGCCATCGACGAGAGCACGCAGTTCGCGCCGGGCGACTTCCGGAACACCGTCCCCCGCTTCACCGACGCCGAGGCGCGCAAGGCGAACCTCGCCTTCGTCGACCTGCTCACCTCGATCGCCGAGCGCAGGAACGCGACACCGGCACAGGTCGCGCTGGCCTGGCTCCTCGCGCAGAAGCCCTGGGTCGTGCCGATCCCCGGCACCACGAAGCTGCACCGGCTGGAGGAGAACCTCAGCGCCGCCGGACTCGAGCTCACGGCCGACGACCTGAACGACATCGAGAACGCGGAGATCCAGGCCCGAGGGGCGCGCTACGCGGAGGCGAACCAGCGGATGATCGACCGCTAGCTGCGCTCAGACGCCCAGCTGGATGCGCTTGAGCGTGCGCATGACGTCGTCGCCGCCGCGGCCGAACAGATCGTGCAGGCGGAGATACTCGGCGTACAACCGGTCGTAGACGTCGCGGTGCGCGGCGATCGGCCGGAACGTCTCGGGCCGCAGGCGCGCCATGCGCCGGGAGGCGTCGACGATCGAGTCGTACCCCCCGCGCTCCGCTCCCGCGGCGACTGCACCGAACATCGCCGAGCCGAGTGCAGGCGTCTGGCTGGAGGCGGCGATCGAGAGCTCACGGTTGGTGACATCGGCGTAGATCTGCATCAGCAGCCGGTTGCGGTCGGGCAGGCCCCCGCACGCGACGATCCGCTCGACCGGGACGCCCCCGCGCTCGAACGCCTCGACGATGACGCGCGTGCCGAACGCCGTCGCCTCGATGAGCGCGCGGTAGATCTCCGGCGCGGTCGTCGCGAGCGTCATCCCGACGAGCAGGCCGCGCAGATCCGCGTCGACGAGCACCGAGCGGTTGCCGTTCCACCAGTCGAGCGCGAGCAGCCCACTCTCGCCGGGGCGCAGCTTCGCAGCCTCGCGCTCGAGCTCGGCGTGCCTGTGTGACGGCGCACACGTCTCGACGAACCACGCGAAGATGTCGCCGACGCCGGACTGGCCGGCCTCGTACCCGAACAGGCCGGGGACGACGCCGTCCTCGACGACGCCGCACATCCCCTCGACCTCGCGCTCGCGGTCGCCGACGAGGATGTGGCAGTTGCTCGTGCCCATGATGATCACCATCCCCCCAGGCTCGGTCACCGTCGCGGCGGGCGCGGAGACATGCGCGTCGACGTTCGCGACGGCGACCGCCGTCCCCGGGAGGAGCCCCGTCCACGCTGCCGCCCGCTCGCAGATGACGCCCGCGCGGCTCCCGATCGGGACGATGCGACGCGACATCTTCTCGTCGACGACGTGCTCGAAGCGCGGGTCGAGCGCGGCGAAGAAATCGTCGGCGGGGAATCCGTCCCGCTTCGACCAGATCGCCTTGTAGCCGGCCGTGCAGCTGTTGCGCGTCTCTTCGCCCGTGAGCTGCCACACGATCCAGTCGGCGGCCTCGAGCAGGCGGCCGGCGCGCGCGTACACCTCCGGCGCCTCGTCGAGGATCTGCAGCGACTTCGAGAAGAACCACTCCGACGAGTAGCGGCCGCCGTACCGCGCGAGCCAGGGCTCGCCGCGCTCGGCGGCGACCGCGTTGATGCGATCCGCCTCCGGCTGCGCAGCGTGGTGCTTCCAGAGCTTCACCCACGCGTGCGGCTCCGCGCGGAGATCGTCGACGAGACACAGCGGCGTCCCGTCGGCGAGCGTCGGCAGCATCGTGCAGGAGGTGAAGTCGATGCCGACGCCGATCACGGCGGCCGGGTCGACGCCCGTCTCCGCGAGGAGCTGCGGCACCGTCTCCTGAAGCGTGCGCACGTAGTCCTCCGGGTCCTGCAGCGCCCAGTCCGGCTCGAGCTCGACTCCGTCGTGCGGTGCCGGCAGGCGCTCGTCGATCACGCCGTGGCGGTAGCGGTACGTCGTCGTCCCGATCTCGCTTCCGTCCTCGAGCGCGACGAGCACGGCGCGGCCCGATTCGGTGCCGAAGTCGACTCCGACCGCGTACCGCTCCGTGCTCACGGCTCGATCACGACCTTGAGCGTGCGCCGCTCGACGAGCGCCGCGAAGGCGTTGCGCCAGTCCTCGAGCGCGTGCCGCTCGCCGACGAGCGAGCCGAGATCGACGCCGCCGCTCTCCGCGAGCCGGATGGCGCGCGGCAGGTCGGCGGGCTCCATCCGGCGGCAGAGGAGGAGCGTGAGGCCCTTCCGCCGCGCGCCCGAGGCGACGAAGCTCGTACGGTCGCCGTCGGGGATGCCGACGAGGACGACCCGGCCGCCCGGCCGGACGGCCTCGATCGCGTCCGCGAGCGCCTCGTCGGTGCCCGCCGTCTCGAAGGCGACGTCGACGCCGGGGCCGATCCCGCCCGTGTCGAGCGCCTCTGCGGCGCCGGCGGTGCGGGCGGCGGCCCGGCGATGCGGGAGCGGGTCGGTGGCGACGACGGTCTCGCCGCCGGCGGCTGCGACTGCCTGGACGAGGAGGAGCCCGAGCGGGCCGCAGCCGAAGACCCCGGTGCGCGTCCCGGGGCGCACGTGGCCGAGGTCGAGCGCATGCAGCGCAACGCCGAGCGGCTCGAGCAGCGCCGCCTCCGTGTCCGGGATGCGGTCCGGAAGCGCGTGCGCCAGGTCGTCCGGCCACGCGAGGCTCGTGCGGAGCGCGCCGTCGGTCGAGCCGTGCCCTGCGAAGCGGACGGCCGGGCAGAGATGCCGAAGCCCGGCGAGGCAGACCTCGCACCGCTTGCACGGCACCGCCGGGTCGAGAACGACGCGCTCGCCCGTGCGCGGCCCGGATAGGACCACCCCGGCGAACTCGTGGCCGAGCACGAGCGGATGCTCGAGCACCGCGTCGCCGATGCCCGCCTCGACGAACCAGTGCCGGTCCGATCCGCACAGCCCGACCGCGGTGACGCGCACGACGACCTCGCCGGCGGCCGCGCGCGGCTCAGGCTCATCGTGCAGCCGCAGGTCGCCCGCGGAGTGCAGGCGAAGCGCCCTCACGGATGCTGGCCGTAGTACGCGGCCGGCCCGTGCTTGCGGCGGAAGTGCCGCTCCCGCAGGTCGTCCCCGATCGGCTCCACCTCGGCGCGCAGGAGCTCCGTTCGGAACGCGCTCGCCGCAACCGCCTCGAGCGCGACGGCGTTCTCGACCGCGGCGGCGACGCCGGCTCCCCACGCGAACGGCCCGTGCGAGGCGACGAGCGCGGCCGGGCACGCGAGCGGGTCCAGGTCGCGCCGCGCAAGCTCCTCGACGATCGCCTGCCCCGTCAGCCGCTCGTAGTCGCCGCCGATCTCCTCGCGCCGCAACGGCCGCGTGACCGGGACCGGCCCGTCGAAGTGGTCCGCGTGCGTCGTTCCGAAGCACGGCACGTCGCGGCACGCCTGCGCCCACGCCGTCGCGTACGGCGAGTGCGTGTGAACGATCCCGCCGACACCGGCGAATGCGCGATAGAGGACGAGATGCGTCGGCGTGTCGGAGGACGGCTGCAACTCGCCGGCGACGGCCGCACCGGTCTCGAGGTCGACCACGACGATCGCGTCCGCGGTCAGGCTCTCGTACGGGACGCCGCTCGGCTTGATCGCCATCACGCCCGCGTCGCGGTCGGCGCCGCTCACGTTGCCGAAGGTGAGGACGACGAGCCCGGCGCGAACGATCTCGAGGTTCGCCTCGAGCACCGACTGCCGCAGCTCGGCGTAGGAGCTCACCCGAGGCCCCGCGCGAGGTGGTAGTACGCCTGGTTCCAGCGCAGCTCGTTGGCGAAGTCGCGCGTACGGGTCGAGTCGTCGATCACGAGCAGCTCCATCCCGGCGATCTCCGCGAGATCCGCGAACGCCTCCGTGCCGATCGCGCGGCACAGGACCGTGTGGTGCGGCCCGCCCGCCGCGAGCCACGACTCGGTGGCGGTGGAGAAGTCGGGCCTCGGCTTCCACAGCGCACGGGCGACCGGGAGCCGCGGCAGGTCCTCGTCGGGCCGGACGACGTCCACCTCGTTCAGGACGAGCCGGAAGCGCTCGCCGAGGTCGAGCATCGCGGCGACGACCGCGGGGCCGGCGGCAGCCGTGAAGACGAGCCGTACCGGGTCGGCCTTGCCGCCGATCGAGAGCGGGTGGATCTCGCACGAGGGCCGGTCGGCGGCGATGGAAGGGCAGACCTCGAGCATGTGCGCGCCGAGCACGCGCTGCCCTTCGGGTGCGAGGTCGTACGTGTAGTCCTCCATGAACGACGTGCCGCCGGGGAGCCCGGCGCTCATCACCTTCGCCGCCCGGACGAGCGCGGCCGTCTTCCAGTCGCCCTCGCCGCCGAACCCGTATCCGTCCGCCATGAGGCGCTGGACGGCGATGCCGGGCAGCTGGGCGAGGCCGCCGAGGTCCTCGAACGTGTCCGTGAACGCCTTGAAGCCGCCGCCGTCGAGGAACGCGCGGAGCCCGGCCTCGATGCGGGCTGCGTCGCGCAGGGACGCGCGGCCGTCGCCGCCGGGCTGCAGCGCGGGCACGAGCACGTACGCGTCGTCGTACTCGGCGACGAGCCGGTCGACCTCGGCGTCGGGAACCGCCGAGACGGCCGCGACGAGGTCGCCCACGCCGTAGCCGTCGACGCGCAGGCCGAGGCGGATCTGCGCCTCGACCTTGTCGCCCTCGGTGACCGCGAC
>Ga0075272_1000158_pt1 | contig 15088 bp, 14 predicted proteins | sample SF_Rice_5C_0N_40_FD_69776 | JGI IMG/M metagenome (GOLD analysis project Ga0075272, IMG submission 69776) | Rice paddy soil microbial communities from Twitchell Island, California, USA - SF_Rice_5C_0N_404 | ecosystem: Environmental > Terrestrial > Soil > Paddy field/soil | place: USA: Twitchell... | reverse complement strand
GACCACGTGACGGCCGAGCCAATGTCGATCGGCAGCGGGCTCAGCGTCAGGGCGGGTAGCGTCTGGCTCACGACCCCGCTGGAGAGATCCTGGTTCCGGTTGCCGCCCAGCGACATGGTGCCCCAGCCGAACTGCTTGTTGAAGTTGACCGCGCTCACCAGGGTCGCGGTGGCGAGGTTGGGATCCACGGCGTTGCGCTCCAGGACCCGGGCGCTGGTCGTGTAATTGATGTTGGCTGTCAGCCGGGTATGCATGTCGAACTGCTGGTCGTGCGTCCACAGCAACTGCAGCTCGTGGCTGCCGGGCCCGCCGTTCTGGCCGAACTCCCAGATGCGGCCCACGGCCAGGTTGCCCTGCACGAAACGGTCCAGCCACTTGTAGCGCAGTTGGCCGTTCACGCGCAACGAGGTCTTCGCGTACCAGTCGAGCGACGCCTCAAGGTCCATGTAGTCATTCAGCGCGAAGTAGTAGCCGACGTTCCTGACGTGCCGCTCGTAGCCGCGGTTGGGGCGTACGATGTCGCTGATCCCGAAGCTCGGCACCAGCAGGCCCGAGCGGCGGCCCTGGCGCATGTCCTGGAAGATGAACGGCAGCCACAGCACCGGCACGTCCCGCACGTACAGCACGGCGGGACGCGCGACCATGATGGTGTTGCTCACCCACTTGATCTTGCCGGCCGCGAAGTGATAGTCCGGCATCGGGAGGTCGGAGGTGGTGATGCTGCTGCCGCCGGCGTAGATCCGCGTCGAGGCCGAGTCCACGGCGAGCTGACCGCGCAGGTACCACGGCACGCCGGATTGCGTGAAGCTGGTGAGCGCGTGCGCCACGATGCCGCGCCGCTCGCACGTGTTGTACCGCATACCTTCCCCGACCAGCACCGTCCCCTTGTCGAACAGCGCCGGCGAGCCTGCCGCCTCTAGGCGGCACTCGGCTTGAAAAAAACGGACGCTGTCCGCTTCCAGCGTGCTGCCGTCGCGCTCGACCAGCGAGTGGCCCTCCATGGCGATCTCGTGCGTGTCCGCGAACAGCGTCAGCGTATCGCCGGCGTAGTGCGTGGCATGGTATCCCTTGCGCGCCAGCATGCTCTGCATGACCGAATCCTGCTGCGGGAACGACCGCGACGGCGCGGTGGGCAGCCCCAGCTGGTGCGCCGCGGAGGTGTCCACCGTCTGGCCCTGCCGCAGGGTGTCGGCCGCCGTGGTGTCCCGCCCGGCGGGTGAGCGCCGCTGGGGGGGCTGCTGCGCCTCGGCCCGGCGGGCGGCGCCGGCGGCGGCGGCGAGCATCACAACGAACACCGTGGCCAGGGTCTCCAGGTCGCGGCGGCGCGAGCGGCCGCGCCACAGCAGCCGCGCCACGAGGATGCCGACCTCGTACAGCAGCATTAGCGGGATCAGCATCATCAGCATGGAGAACGCGTCCGGCGGCGCCAGCAGGGCCGACAGGGCGGCGCCCAGCACGAGCGCGATCGGCCGTTGCTTGGCGAAGAACTTGGGATCCACGATGCCGAACGCCGCCAGCAGCACGATCACCAGCGGCAGCTCGAAGACGATCCCGAACGCCAGGATCAGCAGGCTGGCGAAGCTGAAGTACTCCTCGGCGGTGACGATGGGCGTGAGGTCGGGCCGCTGGAACAGGAACAGCATGTGCAGTGCCGTGGGCAGGATCCACAGATAGGCCAACGCGGCGCCACCCATGAACAACAACAGGCCCGCAAGCAGCGCGGGGATCAGGAACCGCTTCTCACGCTTGTACAGCGCGGGCGAGAGAAACGCCCAGACCTGCCAGACGATCACCGGGGCCGCAAACACGGCGCCGACGAGCACGGCGAGCTTCAGCGTGATGACGAACGGGTCGGTGGGCCGCGTGTAGTAGAGTTTGCCGCCGGGCAGGAGCGGCGCGATGGGGCGCTTGAGCAGCCCCAGCACGTCGTAGTGCTGCACCACCCAGAAGCCGATCGCCGAGCCGATGACCAGCGCCAGGAGGCTCCACAGGATGCGCCAACGCAGCTCCTCGAGATGCTCCAGGAAGGGCATCTCGGCGTGGGAGCGCTCCTGCTTCTTCGTCATTGCCCGTGGCCCGGTTCCGGGCCGGGATCAGCCGCCGCGCCCGGAGAGCTTGCTGCGGGCGAGGGCCGCTTCCTGGGAGTGCGGGTACCCAGCCACCACGCGCTGGTAGTAGACGCGTGCCGCGCGGCGGTCGCTGCGCTGCTCCGCCATCAGCCCCAGCTTGAACAGCGCCGTGGGCGCCCGCGGAGAGTTGGGATACTCGCGCGCGACCCGCTCGTACTCGTGGGTCGCCGAATCCGCGTTGACGCCCGCCCAGCTCTCGCCCAGCTGGAACAGCGCGTCGGGGACGCGGTCGTGCTGCGGGTAGTCGTGCAGCAGCTTGTACAGCGCCTGCCGCGCCGTCTCGGGGCTGCCGGCGCGCAGCTGACGCACGGCCAGATCGTACAACTGCTCCGCACCGGGCCCCGCGCTCGCACCGCCGGCGGCGCTGCCCGTGTCGCCGGTGGCGGTCGCCGCCGCCTCGCGGCGCTGCTCGATCTGCCCGCGCAGCTCCGAAAGCCGCTGCTGGCTCTGCCCCATCAGCTCCTGGATCTGCACGAGCTGCTGCTGCACGTCGGTCAGATCGCCGCGCAGCTCGCCTTGGGACAGCGCCAGGCGGCGCTGCTGCATGGCGAGCGAATCCAGCACGACGGTCTGCAAGCCGGACACCTCATCCAGCAAGCGCTGCAGCGAAGCGGCCCGCGCCGAATCAGCACGGGCCGTCTCCAGCCGCAGTTGCGCGACCTGGTCCTCCACGCGGCGTACATCGCCCTTGAGCGCGCAGGCCCCAAGGGCGAGTACGCAGACCGCGGTGAAGGGGAGCCTGCTCACATCCCCGGCGGCTTCATGAGGACGTCGCCGCCCGCCGTGACGTTGAACTCGTCGCGGCGGTTCTGTGCCCACGCGTCCTCATCGTGAGCCGGGTTGATCGGGTTCTCCTCGCCCATGGACTTCGTGCTGATGCGGTCGGCGGAGATGCCGCGGCTCACCAGATACTGCTTGGCAGCCAGCGCGCGCCGGTTGCCCAGCGCCATGTTGTACTCGTCCGAGCCGCGCTCGTCGCAGTTGCCCACGATCTCGACGCTCAGGCCGGGATTGGCCTGGAGGATCGCGAACTTCTGGTCGAGCGTCTGCGTGTCCTCGCCCGGCCGGATGTTGGACTTGTCGAAATCGAAGTGAATCATGGTCCCGACCATGGACTTGACCTCGTCCGTGGTCCGGGCGACCGCCGCCAGCGAATCGGCGCGCGCCTGTGCGGCCCGCTGGGCGGCCTCCTCCTGGGCGCGTCGGATGCTGTCCTGCCGGGCCTGCTCCCGCGCCAGCGAGTCACGTACCCGTGCTAGCGAGTCCGCATTCGGTTGCGGAGCCGGCGGGGGGGGTGGGGGGCTGCCGCCGCACGCTGCGGCCAGCACGACCACCGCAGCGCCCAGAGCGATTGCCAGTGTGCGTCGCATGTTCACTCCACGGTCAGTGGTTCGTTGTGTCACCCAAGCGGGGGGACCACGACGGGAGTCGCGCTCCCTCCTGTCTCGTCAACTGGCGTACCCGGCCAGTGTCGAGGTCCATCACCCAGATCTGCCGCACGCCCGTGCGTGTCGACGCGAACGCCAGGTGGCGTCCGTCGGGCGCCCATGTCGGATCTTCGTTGCTCCCCTCGCTGGTCAGCTGCCGCACGGTCCGCGAGGCGACGTCCATCACGAAGACCTGATAAGCCCCGGCGACTTCCCGATGGAACGCCACATGCAATCCGTCCGGCGACCAATCGGGCGCGTACGAGCTGCCGGTCACGCCATAGTCGAACGGAGCGAACAACTGCTGATCCGTTCCGTCGGCCGACATCACGTAGATCTGTGGTGAGCCAGCCCGGGTCGACACGAACGCGATCCGACGACCATCCGGACTGAACGTTGGTGACAGGTTATCCGAAAAGCGCCCGGTCGTCAAGCGCTGTAAGCAACAGTGTTCGCCGAGGTTATACGAGTACAAGTGTGCGCCTTCGTCGGTGTTGCGCGCGAAGGCGAGCGTCCGCCCGTCGGGGGAGACCGCGGCGGCATAGTTCAGCAGTTCCCCGGTTGGCGGGACGATGTCGCGCCGCCCCGTCGTCAGGTCCTGCACATAGATGGCCCCCAGGCCTTGCCGTAACTGCGTGTACACCATGTGCTGGTCGTCGGGCATCCAGGCCGGGGAGAACATCTTGGCGCCCACCGGCGTCAACGGCACCGGATCGGCCCCGTCGGCGTCCACGCGATAGATCCGCCCGCCCTGCAGGTACAGCACGCGCGAGGCCGCCATGCCCGGGGTGCCCGCCGCGATGCGGATGATCTCGTCGCTCGCGCGATGCACCGCCATGCGGAATCCCGGGTCACTCACACCCGTCACCGCCACCGGCACGAGCTTCAGCAGCGCGCGGCCCTTGACGTCGTACACGGCGACGGCGGCGGCCGCAGCGGGCGGCTGCACGACGCTCACCGTATAGTCCGCCCCGAGGGCCTCGTACAGCGGGTAATTGATGAACGCGCCGGCTTCGGTGGTGTGGCTCGTCGGCGCCGCCGGCGCCGCGAGCGCGGTGATCCCGAGCGTCAGGCTGTCGGTCCCCGGCAGGCTGATCATCTCGAAGCGGTCGCTGTAGTCGAGGTCGCGTCCCACGATGGTGCGCACGGAGTCGAGCAGGGCCTGGCTCGGTCCGCCGAGCAACAGCATGCCGGGCCGCACGCCGGGCGTGTACGTGATGCCCACGCGCACCCCCTGCTCCAGGGCGTGCGTCGTGTCCTGCGCCCATCCGCGCGCGGCCGCCGCGCCGCTCAGGACGGCGAGCGCCAGCGTCACGCTTCCGTAGCGGGAGGTCATCAATGCACGGAGGCGGGGTTGAAGAAGAAGCTCACCGGCAGGATGTCGGCCGGATAGCCTTCCGGCAGCGGCCCGAACGCCTTCGTGTTGCCGGCCGCCTCGATCGCGCCCTGCGCTTCGAGATCGAACGCGAAGTTGCCCGAGCGCTTGATGAATTGAATGTCGCTCACCGACCCGTCCCGATGGATGAAGAATTGGACTTCGGACTCGAGCGGCGTATCGCCGGTCGGGCGGTGCCAGCGCCGGAACACCGCCGAGACGATGTTCTTGAGGTAGGCGGGATACGGAAACGTGACGCCCGGCAGGTTCACCGTGGCGACGTCGTTCCCCGTCGAGGGCTGCACGCCGGGCGCCAACGAATCCGGACTCGTGCGCGGCGCCGCCTCGCGCCGCTTGGCGTCCGGCGCGGGGGGCGGCGGCGCCTTCGCGACGGACGTACGTTTGGGCGGCGGCGGCCGCGTCGTGATCTTGGGCGCGGGCTGCTCGGCCGGCCGGGAGACGACATCCGGGGCCGGCCGCGCATTCGGCGTCGCGGCCGGCGCCGCCACGAGCTGCACCGCGTAGACGGGAGCCTGGAGGTGTCCGCCGCTAGGTCGAGCGAACAACAACCCGGCCACGACGCCGTGCAGCACGACCGTGCCCATCACGGCCAGCGCCCTGCCCTCCTGCGCCCTGCCGCGGCGCGCCAGGCCGCGGCGTGAGACCGGCCTCACCGCGCAATGTCCTCCGGCTCGGCCACCAGGCCGACGTCGGCCACGCCGGCCTGCCGCATGACGGCGAGCACGCGCACCACGTCGCCGTACGGCACCCGCCGGTCCGACTGGAGGTACACCCCGTTGGGATGGCGGCGCGCCACGATGGCCGGGAAGGCGGCACGGAAATCTTCATATGACAGGCCCGTCTGGTCTACGAAAATGCGCCCTTGCTGGTCCACCGACACGACCAATCCCTGCTTCTCCTGCAGCGGTTTCGCTTCCGCCCGCGGCAGCTGTACGTCCACGCCACCCTGCATGATCGGCGCGGTGATCATGAAGATGATCAACAAGACGAACGCCACGTCCACCAGCGACGTGACGTTGATGTCGGCCACCGGCGCGAGCTCGCCGGAGCCCCGGAGTCCTTCGCCGAGCGCCACGCGCTACACCCTCCCCTCACGGGCCATCGTCCCGATGATCTCGTACGCGAAGCCCTCGAGCTCTCCCGTGAACAACCCCAGGCGGCTGACCAGGATGTTGTAGGCAAAGATGGCCGGGATCGCGACGGCGAGGCCGAACACGGTGGTCACCAGCGCCTCCGCCACTCCCGGGGCGACCGCCGAGATGTTGCCGGTGCCATGGGTCGAGATGCCGATGAACGCGTCCATCACGCCGAGCACGGTGCCCAGAAGCCCCATCAATGGGCTCAACGAGCCGATCGATGCCAACCACGGTATAAACCGCGACATGCCGTCGCGTTCCGCGGCGACCTCCTTGGCCAGCACCATGCGGAGCGCTTCGAGCTGCGTGACCGTAAGCGGCTCCGGCGCGCTGCCCGTCTCGCGCAGCGTCCCCGGCCTGAGCTCCGAGAAGAAGTTCACCCCTTCCCGCAGCAGCCGGCCGTAGGGCGACGGCGGCAGCTTCATGACCGCGTGATAGGCTTCCTCCAGGCGGGTGGTGCGCTCGACCGCGCCAAAGAAGCGGTCGGCGCGGCGCCGCACCCGGCGGAACTGCCACCACTTCAGCACGATCAGGAACCAGCTGAGCACGGAGAAGAACGCCAGCACGACGAGCACGATCTTGGTCGCCACACTGGACGTGGTGATCAACTCCCACGGGGTCGTGGGCACCGCGCGGCCGACCTGCAGCATCATGCAGCAACCTCCAGGATCCAGTCGTACGTCCGCTTCAGCCCGTCGGCCAGGGGCATGGCGGGCCGCCACCCCCACACCTCGCCGGCTTTGGCGCAGTTCAGCGCGCTGCGCGCCAGCTCGCCAGCGCGCGCGGCCTCGTGCCGCACCGGCACCTCGCGGCCCGTACCCGCGATCAACAGGCGCGCGAGCTCATTGACGCTGGTCTCACGGCCGGTCCCGATGTTGAAGGCGGCGGCGTCCAGGCAATCTACCACGGGCGGGTCGCCGATCGTGGCCGCGAGGCTGGCCTGCGCCACGTCCCCCACGTACACGTAATCGCGCGTCTGCTTGCCGTCGCCATAGATCACCAGCGGCGCGCCCGTGGTCAGACGCTTGCCGAAGATCGCCACCACGCCGGCCTCGCCGTGCGGATTCTGCCGCGGCCCGTACACGTTGGCGTACCGCAGCGAGACCACCGCCAGCCCGTAGAGGCGCGCGTAGGCGGCGAGGTAGTACTCGGAGCCCATCTTGCTCACGCCGTAGGGCGACAGCGGCAGCTTTTGGCTCGTCTCCACGTGCGGCAGCGTGCCCCGGTCGTCGTACACTACCCCACCAGACGAGGCGAACACGATCCGCGTCACGCTGCCGGCGCGGGCACCCTCGAGCAGGTTGAGCAGCCCGACCAGGTTGGTGCGCGCGTCGAAGACGGGATCCGCCACCGAGACGCGCACATCCATCTGGGCCGCGTGGTGATTCAGCACGGAGAAGCCGCCCGTGGCGAGCAGCTCGCGCGCCTCGGGGCTGCCGATGTCCGCGTGCACGAAGCGCGCGCGCGCCGGCACGTTCTCCCGGCGCCCGCTCGACAGGTTGTCCAGCACCGTGACGTCGTACCCCGCCGCGAGGTAGGCGTCCGCCACGTGCGAGCCGATGAAGCCCGCGCCCCCGGTTACCAGCACCGCTGTCATGACCGATCCGGCTCCTTGGATTCGAGGGACGACTCCGCGAGACGGAACAACCGGCGCACGGCCTGCGCCAGCTCGCGGTCGGTCCCGTTGCCAGCCGCCGCCCGCAACTCCAGCGTCGGCTCGTGCAGGAACTTGTTCATCAGCGCCTTGGTGAGGTGCACGACGCGCTCCAGGTCCGCAGGATCCAGGTGCTGCAGCCGCCGCAGCGCCCGCTCGGCCTCCGCGGTCCGCATGGCTTCCGCGTGGTCCCGCAGCTGGCGGATGGCGTCCACGGCGCCGCGCGCCGTATACCATTCCCAGAAGAACGCCAGCTCCTGCTGCACGATCCGTTCCGCCGCCGGCATCTCCCGATGCCGGCCCCCGATGTTGGCGGCCACCACGCCCTGCAGGTCGTCGATGTCGTACAGGAACACATTCTCCAGCCGCCCGACGGCGCGGTCCACGTCCCGCGGCACCGCGATGTCCAGCAGGCACAGCGGCCGGCCACCCCGCTGCGCGATGGCGGCGCCCACCTGCTCCGGTGTCACGATCGCGTGCGGCGCGGCGGTCGAGGACAGCACGATATCCACGTCGGCGAACATCGGCCACGCCTCCGGGTATTCGACGGCCCGTCCACCCAGCTGCTCGGCGATCTGCGCCGCGTGCTCGCGGTTGCGATGGGCCACCATGACCGTGCGCACGCCCTCGCCCACCAGCAGCCCCATGGCCAGCTCCGCCATCTCGCCGGAGCCCAGCACCAGCGCCTTCCGCCCCGACAGGTCGCCGAAGATCTTGTGCGCCAGCTCCACGCTGGCCGACGGCACCGACGCCGCACCCGCCCCCAGCGCCGTCTCCGCGCGCACCCGGCCGCCGACCCGCAGCGCACTCTGGAACAGGCGGTTCAGCACGGGATCGCTGAACGCCTGCCCCAGCTCCCAGGCTTCACGCACCTGGCCCTGGATCTGCGACTCGCCCAGCACCAGCGAATCCATACCCGCGGCCACGCGGAACAGGTGCTCGGCGGCGGCGCGATCATGCGTCACGTAGGCGTACGGATCGAGCGGCTGCCCCAGGCGCTCGCCCGCCCGGTGCCACACCGCCTCGAGCACCGGCGGCGCGGCGTCGCTGAGATAGAACTCCGTGCGATTGCAGGTGGACAACAGGACGGCCCGCCCGCCCGCCTCCGCCACGTGCCGCAACACGCCGGGGACGTCGCCGTTCGGCCAATACAACCGCTCGCGCACCTCGACGGGCGCGCTGCGGTGATTCAGGCCGACCAGCGTGAGCGCCACGCCGCGACCGTCAGAGGAAGCGTGCCGGCCCGTGCTTGAGCAACACGAGCGTCGCGTAGGAAGCGGCGATCAGCGCGAAGCCCAGGACCGAGCCCAGCGCCGCGCGCCGGCCCCGCAGCCGCCCCGCCAGCCGCAGGCCCGCCACGGCGCCGAGGACGGCCCACGCCGCCAGCCCCCAGCCCAGGTGCGCGGCCCCGATCTCCTGGACCCCGGCATCGAACCCGGCGTAGCCGATCCCCAGCGCCACACCCAGCGTGAGCGTCGGGAAGCCCACGACCAGGGCCACGTAGTTGAGCCGGTCGAGCTGCTCCAGCGGGGGAAACAGTTGGAAGATAGCGCCAAAATGGTGCCCCTTGAGCTGCCGGTGTTGCAGCAGGTAGAGCGCCGACGCCGCAAACGCGACCGCGAGCAACGCGATCCCGAGCAGGCTCGCGCCGACGTGCAGCACGAACCAGGCATCCCGCGGGCCCACGTTGGCCGGCACGCGGCCGAAGCCCACGCTCAGCGACGTGATCAGCAGGAGCACCACCAGCGGTGCCGCCACCAGCGTGATCGCCCATTCCCGCGTGAGCCACAGGACGAGCAGGGCCAGCAGCCCGACGAGGAACGCCAGGGAGGACAGCGCAGGCGCCACACCGGCGAGCGGCAGCACGCCGAAGCTGCGCGCGTAGGTCAGCAGCGCCGCGAAATGCAGCGTCACGGCGGCCGAGCCGAACGCCAGGGGCAACGCACCGGACGCGTTGGGACTGCGCAGCCGCACCAGCGGGCCCCCGACCAAGAGGCCCGTGAGTGCGTAGCAGATGAGTGCGGCGAGATGCAGCGCGGTGAACACGCGGCCCGACAGCCGCCGTCCGTCAGGACGGCATCTTGCGGATGAGCAGCGCGGGCTGCCCGGCCTGGAGTCCCGGCTGATAGATCTGCACGATCAACCCCGACGCCGACCGGTCGCGGACATGCACGATCTGGAGCAGCGCGACGCGCTGCTGCACCCCCGTGGGAGCGCTGCTCAGCGTCTGCCGCACCTCGAACAGATCGCCCAGGGCCACGCCCTGGTCGTGACCGGCGTCGATGAACACGATGTTCTGCTGGTCCGGAACGGCATGCACGTCCCGCACCGTGATCACGCGCGACTCGAGCCCGTTCTCGACGGCCACCGGCGTCACCATGCCCGGATCGTGGAACGGCTCCAGCGGCATGGCGACCTGCCCATCGACAATGCGATTGAACTGCTGGACGACCTCCGCCAGCACATCGTGCCCCTTGGTATGCAACACGCGCACGATCCCGGACGGTACGACCACGTTGCCCCACCCCGGCACTTCGCGGCCGAGCCGCGCGGTGAGCAGCGAGTCGCCTGGCTGATACGTGGCGCCGCCCGGCGCCTGCAGCTCGACCTGCTCGTAGATGTCTACCGAGGACGTCGCGGCGTCCCGCTCGGCCGGCGGTCGATACGGGTCACCAACCACCGTCCCCCACGGGAACGAAGTGTCCTCGGTGAGGAAGCCCGCGGAATAAAACTCGCCGCGGCGCACCGCGCGGTAGCGGTACACGTCGCCGCCGATCTCTCCCACCACGACCGACCCCGCCCGACTCGTGCGCCGGGAGAAGATCGTGGGCGCCGACATGTCGGCCGGCGGGGGCGGCGGCGGCGGAGCGGGGGCCTCGACGCCCGGCGGCTGTACGCCAGGTTGGCCCGCGGCCTGCGTGGTATCCGCCGCCGCGCCAAACGGGACGCCCGGAGCCTGCGCCGTGGTGTCCATGGCGACCTGCTCGGCGGGCGCGCCGCCGATCGCCAGCTGCTCGCCGGGGAAGATCCAGTGCGGATCCTCGATCACCGACGTGTTCAACCGGTAAATCGACGGCCACAGGAGCGGATCACCCAGGAACTGCTGCGCCAGGCCCCAGAGGGTTTCCCCCTGCTGCACGACGTGCATCTGCCCCTCAGGCGCCGGCGTCTGCTGCGCGGGCGCCTGCGGCGCTGGGGTCTGCTGCGCCGGCACCGCGAGCGTGCCCGGGTTCGGCTTGGGAGGCGCCTGCAGCGTGTCCTGGGCGCGCGCGGCCGCCGCGCCCAGCACGAGCGCGGCGGCCAGGACAACGCCCATCTTAGAAGGGGAGATCGTCATCCTCCTCATCCAGCGCCTCCGGGAAGTCCTCGTAGGACTGCGGCTTCGCCTCGGCCGCCACCGGTTGCCCGGCATGCACCGGCGTCGCGGCGTCCGACTCACCACCGCTCGCGCTCCCGCCTCGAGACGACAGCGGAATGAGCTCGCGGGCGTTGATTTCCGTCACGTACCGCGTGTTGCCGTCACGATCTTCCCAGGTCCGGTACTCGACACGTCCCTCAACGTAGACCCGGTCACCCTTCTTCAGATACTTCTCGACGAAGTCGGCCAGCTTGGAAACACGCGAGTTCCATGCCACGACCTTGTGCCACTCCGTCTTCTCCTGCCGCTCGCCGGCCTGGTTGTTCCACTGCCGGCTGGTCGCCACCGACAGGTTGGCCACCCGGGACCCGTTGGCCGTACTGCGCACCTCGGGGTCGGCTCCCAGATTGCCGATGAGCATCACTTTGTTGAGACTGCGGGCCAAAATGACCTCCCATACGTTGGGGGGTGGGAGCCGGACGGATGCAAACTATAGAGGCTTTAAGTCCTTTTGTCAACCAAAGATACGCGCTCCGTACCCCTTTTTATGCGAGCCCGCGTGAAGCCCCAATCTCATACACCAAAACCAGGGCGTCTTCCCGCGGCCGGGCGTAGTAGCCTCGCCGCTTGCCGACCGGCGTGAACCCCAACGCCCCGTAAAACGCGCGCCCGGACTGGTTCGATTCCCGCACCTCCAGATACACGCGCACCACCCCAACCTGTGCCAGCTCGGCGAGCACTTTCTCCACCAGCGCCCGACCCACCCCGGCGCGGCGGTACGCGGAAGGCACCGCGAGATTCAGAATTTCGCCTTCATCGAGCGCGTGGTGCGCCAACACGTAGCCGGCGAGCCCACCCCCGCCGCCCGCGTCAGCGGCCACCCAGGCAAACGGCCCCAGCAGCGGGCCGAACGCGCTTGCGGGCCAGGGGTCGCTGAACACCGCGCGCTCGATCTCGGCGATCGCGCCGAGGTCAGCCGCCGTGGCCGGGCGGATCCGGTAGCGGGCGTCCGTGGGCCTGCTCCCAGCGCGCCTGCGCTTCGGCCAGGCGACCATACGTCGGCTCGGCCGCGGCGGGCTCGTCCAGCGGGACGAGCCCGCCCGCGATCCCGCGCAACTCCAGCAGCGCCGCGGCGCGCGGGGCGCCTTCGGGCGGTCCTACCGGCGCGCGCCCCGTCCAAGCCGCGACGATGTCGGGATAGGCCGCCGCGCCGTCCCCCACCGCCAGGGCCGGCGCTGGCCGCACGCGTGCCAGGTCGGCCGCGGCCAGCAACCGTGGGGCGAGCAGCGCCTCCACCCGCGCCGCGTCGAAGCGGTAGACGGCGACAAACACCTCCCCCCGCAGCGCGTCGTACACCGCCGCCACCGGACCCGCGGCGAACGCGCGCGCCCGCCACGCCGCGGCCAGCAAGGACGGCGCCGTCTCGACGGACAGTCCTTGATGCGCCTGCCACAGGCCTTTCGCCGTGGCGAAGCCAATGCGCAGGCCCGTGAAGCTCCCCGGCCCGTCGGCGACGACGAGCCCGGCGAGGTCCTCGAAGCGCGCCCCGGCCAGGCGCAGCACCTCCTGCATGGCCGGCAACGTGGCCGCGGCGTGCCGGCGATCTCCCACCGTCACCTCCGCCACCACGCGTCCCGCGTCGCCTACCGCCACGCTGCCCAGCGCGGTGGCGGTGTCGAGCGCCAGATACAGGCTCACGCCACCCGCTCCACCGTGCGGCGCGCCGGGTCGGCCGCGTGGCCCAGTTTGAGATGCAGGCTGGGCGCCGGGGCCCAGGCGCCGGCGCGCTCCGGCCACTCGATCAGCACTAGGCGGGAGCGCCGGGCCAGCGCGTCGAGATCGAGGTCAATGGCTTCGTCGGCGTGCCGCAGGCGGTAGCAGTCCACGTGCACCAGCGTCCCCTCGGGCGAGGCGTACTCGTGCACCAGGGCGAACGAGGGGCTGCGGGCCGGCTCGGCGCGCGCCGCCCGGGCGAGCGCCTGGACGAACGTCGTCTTGCCGGCGCCCAGCTCGCCGGAGAGCCACACCACGCCCCCCGGCGGCAGCTCGCCCCAACATTGCCGGGCCAGCGCATCGAGCTCCTCCAGCGACACCTCAGGCACGGCGACGGCGGCCCGCTCTTCCTCTCCCCCGACCCCCGGCCGCGGCAGGGGCAGATGTAGCAGGAGGGGCAGCGGGACCGGCCGGACCTGCCGCGTTCGCCCCGTCTGCCCCGCGCGGGGCCGGGCGGCGGGGATCGCCCGCGGCCCTCAGCTCGAACAACTGGTCGCGCAGCTCGGCGGCCAGCTCGAAGTCCAGCTCGGCTGCGGCCTCGCGCATCTGCTGCTCCAGCGCGCGGATCAGGCTCGCGCGATCCACCGGCTTGGCGAGCGCGGGCGCTTCGGCCGGGCGCTCGGCCCGGGCGTCGGCGACCCGCGTGACCAGACGCACCTGGTCCACCGACTTGTGGATCGACACCGGCGTAATGCCGTGCTCGGCGTTGTACGCGAGCTGCGTCTGGCGCCGGCGGTCCATTTCGCGCATGGCGCGCTCCATCGACCCGGTGACCCGGTCGGCGTACAGCACCGCGCGGCCCCCCAGGTGCCGCGCCGCCCGGCCGACGGTCTGAATCAGCGAGCGGTCGGAGCGCAGGAAGCCTTCCTGATCCGCGTCCAGGATCGCCACCAGCGCCACCTCCGGCAGGTCGAGCCCCTCGCGCAGCAGGTTGATCCCCACCAGTACGTCGAACTCACCGAGCCGCAAGCCGCGCACGATTTCCATGCGCTCGATCGCGTCGATGTCCGAGTGCATGTAGCGCACGCGCACGCCGACCTGCTGCAGGTAATCGGTGAGATCTTCCGCCATGCGCTTGGTGAGCGTCGTGACCAGCACGCGCTCGCCGCCGCGCGCCGCGCGCCGGATCTCGGCCAGCAGATCGTCCACCTGGCCCGCCACGGGCCGCACCTCGACTAATGGGTCGACCAGGCCCGTCGGTCGGATGATCTGCTCGACCACTTCGCCGCCGCACAGGCGCAGCTCGAGATCCCCCGGCGTCGCCGAGACGAACAGCATCCTGGGCACGAGCCCCATGAACTCGTCGAAGTTGAGCGGGCGGTTGTCCAGCGCCGACGGCAGGCGAAAGCCGTAGTCCACCAGCGTCAGCTTGCGCGAGCGGTCGCCCTCGTACATCCCGCCGATCTGCGGCAGCGTCACGTGCGATTCGTCGATGACCGTGAGGAAGTCCGCGGGGAAGTAATCCAGCAGGCAGGCCGGCCGCTCGCCCGGCCGGCGCCCCGAGAGGTGGCGGCTGTAGTTCTCGATGCCGGCGCACGTGCCGATCTCGAGCATCATATCCATGTCGAAGTGCGTACGCGATTCCAGCCGCTGCGCCTCCAGCAGCTTCCCCGCGACGCGCAGGTCGCTGAGCCGCCCGGCCAGCTCCGCGCGGATCAGCTTGACCGCGGCCTCGAGCGTGGGCCGCCGCACCACGTAGTGCGTCGCGGGGTAGATCGCGCAGCGCTCGAGCGTCGTGATCACGTTGCCGGTCGTGGGATGGATCTTGGCCACGCGCTCGACGCGGTCGCCCCACAGCTCGATGCGCACGGCCTGCTCCTCGTAGGCCGGGAACACCTCGATGGTGTCGCCCCGCACGCGGAACGCGCCGCGCTCCAGCGCCACGTCGTTGCGGCGGTAGTGGATGCGCACCAGGTCTTCCAGAATCGCCTCGCGCGGCCGCTCCTCGCCCACCGCGATCGTGGCCATTAGCGCGCGGTATTCGGCCGGGTCGCCCAACCCGTAGATGGCCGAGACCGTGGCCACGATGACGACGTCCTCGCGCTCCATCAGGCTCGACGTGGCCCGCAGGCGCAGCGCCTCGATGTCCTCGTTGATCGAGGCGTCCTTGGCGATGTACGTGTCCGTCGAGGGGACGTACGCCTCGGGCTGGTAGTAGTCGTAATACGAGATGAAGTACTCGACCGCGTTGTGCGGGAAGAAGCTCTTGAGCTCC
>Ga0075272_1000157_pt1 | contig 15176 bp, 16 predicted proteins | sample SF_Rice_5C_0N_40_FD_69776 | JGI IMG/M metagenome (GOLD analysis project Ga0075272, IMG submission 69776) | Rice paddy soil microbial communities from Twitchell Island, California, USA - SF_Rice_5C_0N_404 | ecosystem: Environmental > Terrestrial > Soil > Paddy field/soil | place: USA: Twitchell... | reverse complement strand
AATTGCTTTTTGGTCGTGCGCGGCGAACGCCAGCAGTTGAACGCCGGCGAATGGGTCGATATTCTCTTGCGGCCATAGGCCGCTTTCGAGTGCGGCAGCTTGCTGCCGCTTTCTTGCTGCGCCCTGGAACGCTGGTTCCAGGAATCCGGCGCCTTCGACGAAAATGAAGAAGACCAATACGACGATAATTTCGCATTACGACGCCGCAGGCCGCGTCCGCATGGTGGACGTCACCGCGAAGCCCGCCACCGTGCGCAACGCCGCGGCTCACGCCTTCGTCCGCATGCTTCCGGCCACGGTGCGCAGCATCAAGCGCCTGAAGTCGCCGAAAGGGAATCCTTTGGAGATCGCCCGCATCGCCGGAATCGCGGCGGCCAAGCGCACCTGGGAGCTGATTCCTCTTTGTCACCCCCTCTCGCTGACGCACGTAGATGTCCGCGCCAAGCTGTGCAAAAATGGCGTGGAGATCGCTTCCGAAGCCACGGCGACCGGCCCCACGGGGGTTGAGATGGAGGCGCTGGTTGCCGCCTCGGTTGCTGCGCTGACCATCTACGACATGTGCAAGGCTCTCGAGCGCGGCATGGAGATCACGGAGTTGTTCCTCGAACGAAAATCCGGCGGGCGCAGCGGCGAATATATTTCCCCGCGTGCGAAGACGGGCGCAATCCGCGCTTCCGGCCGTACCGGCGCGAAGGAGCGTCACTCGTAATGGCGCCCATGAACGATGTTCGCGTGCTGGTCGTCGACGACAATGCGCTCGTCCTCGACCTGCTCATGAAGGGCCTTTCGCCCCATTGTGAGGCGCGCGCCGCCGCCGATGGCGCGGACGCCCTGCTCAAAATTGTGGACGATCCCCCCGATTTGATCGTCTGCGACTACAAGATGCCTGGCCTCGACGGCCGTCAGCTCTACGACAAGCTGCGCTCCCGCCCGCAGACCAGGCAAATTCCCTTCATCTTTCTTGCCGGCCGCCATGACATCGAGGAGAAGCTGCGGCCCCTTGCCGAAGGCGTCGAAGAGTTTATCGCCAAGCCCTTTTTCCTGAAGGACCTCGTCCGCCGCACCAAGAAGGTCATCGACCGCTTGCGCCTCGAAAAAATGCAGAATCGCGCGGTGCGTCCCGGCGTGATCCAGGGCCGCCTGGAAGAGATGAGCATGCTCGACCTCATGCAGTCGCTCGAAATGGGCCAGAAGTCCTGCCAGCTTACCGTCCGCCACAACGGCGACACCTGCGTCCTGGGCTTCGGCGCGGGTCAGTGCAAGGACGCGCGGCTCGGCAAGGTCGAGGGCGAGCAAGCCGTTTTTCAGGCCGTGCGCTGGTCCGATGGCGACTTTGAGATCGATTTCAACGTGCAGCCCTCGCGCGAAACCATTTCCCGCACCACGACCGGCTTGCTGATGGAAGCGCTGCGCCTGGTCGATGAAGACCAGCGCGACAGCGAGGGCGAAAGCGCCGCCGTAACGGAAGGCTAGCGAGGAGCGCATGTCTCGTACCCTTAGCGTCTCGCCGGCGGTTTTGCGCCTTTACTTCGCGATCGAACGTGTGTTTCGCGTCAGGACGCGGCATGCCCGTCCGGCAGTCGGGCTTTAGTTCTGGATCGTCTGAGCCCTTGTCTCAATGCGCGTCTTCATCCTCACCGTTAGCGATTCCGTTTCCGCAGGCAAGGCGGAGGACCGTTCTGGCCCCGCGCTGGCCGCTCGCTGCCGTGAATTGGGCTGGGAAGTCGTTTCCCTTGAATTGATCGCCGACGATTTTACCGCCCTGCAAACACTTTTGCGCCGCACCGCCGACGCCGCGACCGCTGACGTCATCCTCACAACCGGAGGCACGGGTTTTGGGCCGCGCGACGTCACCCCCGAAGCCACGGCTGAGGTCGCCGAGCGCCTCGCCCCGGGTCTCGCTGAGCTCATGCGCTCCGAGGGGCGGAAGAAAACGAAGCTGGCGGCTCTTTCGCGCGGAACAGCCGCCATCCGCGCAAACACCGTCATCGTGAACCTGCCGGGAAGCCCCAAAGGGGCGGTCGAGTCGCTCGACGCCATCGCCGAGCTGTTGCCACATGCCATCCAAGTCCTCCACGGCGCGCGCCACGATTGACGTTCCTCCACCAGGTCCGGCTGCCTTAGAGCCTCCACAACCAAGTGTGACCTAGATCACTGGCCTGCCGTTTTCCCCTGTGTTAGGATGGCCGCCTTAAATCGGCCTGGACGGGTCGGGGCTACCCGGCCAAGCGAAAAACTGGGCCCACGGTCTTATCGGCTATGCCGAGCCAATACATCCCGATTTTCGTCTACGCCATACTTGCGGCGGCCTTTCCCGCCGTTACCCTCATCCTTTTCAAGTACATTCGCCCGGACTCCAAACCCTCCGGCGCGAAACTCGATCCCTATGAATGCGGTATCCCTCCCGAAGGCACGTCCCGCGGCCGCTATTCCGTGCGGTTTTACATCGTGGCGATCCTGTTCGTGATTTTCGATGTGGAGACGATCTTCCTGTTTCCGTGGGCAGTGAAATACGGCCAGTTAGGCCTGTTTGGCCTGGTCGAAATGATCGTCTTTCTCGGGATTCTGCTGATCGGATACGTGTGGCTGTACAGGAAAGGCGCCCTCGATTGGGTATAGCCGCAAGTTTTTTCCGTATCCGGCTTTGCCGTTTTTCTTTTGATGACTGGCACGTGCGTGCCGAATCTTGGAGTACTGGCATAACGAAATGACACCGGACGACGCCGAAAAGCCAAACGGCAAAGCGCCGCATGATCCTGGAACCGCTTCTGGCACGCCTCAGCCGCCGGAAGCGGCCAAACCAGCGTCCGCGGCTCCGCCGGAGAAGCCCGCTGCTGCAGCAGCGCCGCCGCCCAAGGCTGCCGTGCCTCCGAGTCCCGCCGCAACTGCTCCCCCGAAGCCGGCTGCGCCTCCCAAGCCCGCGGCACCGCCGCCTCCCAAGCCTGTTCCGCTAGACAACGAATTGGTGCAGCGGCTGAAAGCCCGCTTCGGCGACGCCATTCGCGAGGCGACGCTCGATCGCAAGCAGGCCATCGTCCTCGTGGATGCCGCGCGGCTCCGCGAGATTTCCCTCTACTGCCGCGACCAGGAGAAATTCGACTTTCTCACCGACCTGACCGCGGTCGACTGGCCCAAACGCGAGAAACGCTTCGATTTGATTCTCAATCTCTATTCGTTTCCCAAGAACGAGCGCTTGCGCCTGAAGGCCTATGCTGCCGACGCCGAGCGCGTTCCCAGCGTTTGCGAAGTGTGGCCCGTGGCGAATTGGCTCGAGCGCGAGTGCTACGACATGTTTGGCATCGTCTTCGAAGGCCATCCGGACCTGAAGCGCATTCTCATGCCCGACGAGTGGGAAGGGCATCCGCTGCGCAAGGATTACGACATCCTGAAGCAGGACACAAATTGGGTTCGCCGGAACCTGGGAATCGAGTCGGGACAGTGATGAGCGACGGCCGCGCCAACGGATTCCCTGACGTCAGCACCACCGTGCTCGGAGCGGACGAGATTATCCTCAACATGGGCCCGCAGCATCCCTCCACTCACGGCGTGCTGCGCGTCAAGCTGAAGCTCGATGGCGAGCGCGTGGTTGGCTCCGAGTGCATCATTGGCTATCTGCATCGCGGCGTGGAGAAAATCGCCGAGCATCGCAGTTACCAGCAGTTCGCGCCCTACGTCGACCGCATGGATTACGTCGCAGCCGTCTCCAACGGCCTGGGCTACTGCGAGGCCGTCGAAAAGCTCCTCGGCACGGAAGCGCCCCCGCGCGCCAAAGTCGTTCGCACCATCCTGACCGAACTGCAGCGCATCGCCAGTCACCTCGTCTGGCTCGGCACGCATGCCCTCGACATCGGCGCGCTCACTCCCGTCTTCTATTGTTTTCGCGAGCGCGAAGAAATCCTGAAGATTTTCGAGAAGTATTGCGGCGCGCGACTCACCACGCACGCCTTCCGCATCGGCGGCCTGCAGTATGAGACCTACGACGGTTTCGAGCAGGACGTGAAGCGCTTCTGCCATGATTTCGTCAAGAAAGTCGATGAATACGAGCAGTTGCTCACCGAAAACCGCATCTGGGTTGGCCGCACCAAGGGCGTCGGCGTTCTTTCCGCCGAAGATGCCATCGCCCTGGGCGTCAGCGGCCCTGTCCTGCGCGCCAGCGGCGTGCAGTGGGACATTCGCAAGGCTATGCCCTACGCCGCTTACGATCAGTACGACTTCATCATTCCCACCGGGCCGCATGGCGACACCTACGACCGTTACCTCGTGCGCATGGAAGAAATGCGCCAGTCCAATCGCATCTGTTTGCAGGCCATCGAAAACATTCCCGCCGGGCCCATCATGGCGCGCGTCGGCAAAGTGCTGAAGCCCGCTCCCGGCGAAATCTACCACTCGATCGAAGCCCCCAAAGGCGAGTTGGGCTACTACATCGTGAGCGACGGCACCACCCAGCCTTATCGCGTGCGCGTGCGCCCGCCCTCCTTCATCAACCTGCAGGCCTTCGACAAAATGGCGCGCGGCGCGCTTGTCGCCGATGTCGTCGCTATCATCGGAACGATTGATATCGTTCTGGGGGAAGTGGACCGCTGATGACCCACTTCCTCGCCTCTCCCACCTTCCGTTACCTCATCCTGCCCATCATTTATGGCGTGGTGATTGTCGCCATTCTGCCGCTCGCTGCCGGCTATATCGTTCTGGCCGAGCGCAAGATCATGGCCGACATGCAGGCGCGCCTCGGCCCCATGCGCGTCGGACCGCATGGCTTGTTGCAGCCCATTGCCGACGCCCTGAAACTCCTGCTCAAAGAAGACATCATTCCGGAAAACGCGGACAAGTTCCTGTTCTGGCTTGCGCCGGTCGCCAGTGTCGGCATGGCTTTGCTCGCTTACGCCGCTTTGCCGTTCGGCCCGGCTTTTCAAGTCGCCGACCTCAACGTCGGCCTGCTGTTCATTCTGGCCGTCAGCTCGCTCGGAATTTACGGCATCGTGCTCGGCGGTTGGGCCTCCAACAGCCATTATTCTTTGCTGGGTGCCTTGCGCAGCGCCGCGCAGCTGGTCAGCTACGAAACAGCCGCCGGCCTCGGCCTCGTTTCCGCGCTCGTTTGGGCCGGCTCGCTCTCCATGAAAGCCATCGTGCTGGCGCAGTACGACCGCGGAGTCTGGTTCGTCTTTTACGCCCCGGTCGGCTTTTTCATTTACATGGTCGGCTCGGTCGCGGAAACGAATCGCGCGCCCTTCGATTTGCCCGAAGCGGAATCGGAACTCGTGGCCGGATACATGACCGAATACAGCGGCTTCCGCTGGGCCCTCTATTTCCTCGCCGAATACGCCAACATGGTCGTCGTCGCCGGAATTGCCACCACCCTCTTCCTGGGAGGTTGGCTGCGCCCCTTTGCCGGATATCGCGACCATTTTCCGGGAACCTCCATCGAGTTGCTCAACCTGCTTCCCACGCTGGTTTTCCTCGCCGTCGCGGCGTATTGCTTCCGGCTCGTTCCGCGCCAGCCGGTCAAGATCCAAAAGCACGTCATGGCGGCAGTCGCCGGGCTCTGCATTGTTCTCGCGGGTGTGATGTTCGCCGCCCTCTACGCCCCGGCGGGAGTGATGGCGGGAATTCACGGCGCGTTCTGGTTTCTGGCCAAAGTCGGGGCGTACATCTACGTGTTCCTGTGGTTCCGCTTCACGTTCCCGCGCTATCGCTTCGACCAGTTGATGCGCTTGGGCTGGCGCTTCCTGATTCCTCTCGCTCTGGTCAACGTGATTGGTGCCGCGGTCGCCGTGGCCCTGAGTGAGCAATGGGGAGTTCCGCCGGTCGTCTCCGCGATCGTCATGTCGATCGCAACCATTGCGGTTGCCGCGTGGCTCGCCGCAACCGGCGAGAAGGCCGCTTCGGCTCCAGCTCGTATGTCGGAAGGGGATTAGATGTTGAACGCTGTGGTCTTTTATTTCTTTGCCGTGCTGGCGGTCGCCTCTGCGATCCTGATGGTGACGCGCCGCAATATCGTGCACGGCGCCGTTTTCCTGATCACCGCTCTCCTCGCTACCGCCGGCATCTTCCTGCAGCTGCAAGCCGAATTTCTGTTCGTCGTGCAGATCATTCTGTACGTCGGTGGAATCATGGTGCTGTTCGTTTTCGTCATCATGCTGGTGAATCTCGATCTCTCGCTCCACCTGATTCAATTCAACCGGCAGAAATTCGTGGCGGGAGTTCTCGCCCTCGTCCTCGCGCTGCAGGTCCTGGGCGCCTTTTGGGTCAGCCGCAGCTCTATCGGATCCGGTCCTGCGGTCGCCGTCTCCCCGCAGAACACGGAAGCGGTGGGCCAGGCGCTTTTCGGCCGCTACATGCTGCCGTTTGAAATCGCCTCGATCTTGCTCCTGGTGGCCATGATTGGCGCGGTGGTGATGGGCAAGCGGAGGATTTGATGCTTCCGATCGGCAATTATCTGTTCCTGAGTTTCACGCTGTTCACCATTGGCGTGATTGGCGTGCTCACGCGCCGCAACGTCATCGTCATGCTGATGTCCATCGAGCTGATTCTGAACGCCGTGAACATCAATCTCGTGGCCTTCTCGCGCTATTGGGGCGGCGTCGACGGCCAGATCTTCGCCATCTTCATCATTACCGACGCTGCCGCCGAAGCGGCTGTCGGCCTCGGCATCATCCTCGCGTTTTTCCGCAATCGCGACACGGTGCTGGCCGACGAAATGGATTTGCTGAAATGGTGACGCGCCGCTCATGAATGCCGCGCTGGCACAATTCGCCGGCCAAAACGCGCCGCTGCCTTATTTCCTGCGGCACGTCTGGCTGATTCCGCTCTTTCCGCTGGCCACTGCCGCGGTCATGCTCTTCGGCCGCCGCCTCCCGAAACATGTTGTCAGCGCGCTTTGCGTGGGTAGCGTCGCAGTCTCGTTTATCTTTTCTGTCGGTGCTTTCTTCCAACTGGTAGCGTTGCCGGTTGCCGCTCGCCTCGTCACCAATCATCTCTTCGACTGGTTCCCGCCGGTTCCGTATCACATGATCAGCGGCGCCGTCGCCTATTTCCACGCCGACTGGGGTTTCCAGCTCGATGCGCTTTCGGCCGTGATGATTCTGGTCGTCACCGGCGTCGGCCTTCTGATCCACATCTACTCGATCGGCTACATGGGCCACGAGGGCGGCTATTACCGCTTCTTCGGCTACATGAACCTGTTCATGTTCTCCATGCTCATGCTGGTCCTGGCCAACAACCTGCTCGTGATGTTCGTCGGCTGGGAAGGCGTGGGGACGTGCAGCTACCTGCTGATCGGTTTTTATTTTCGGCGCAAATCGGCGGCGGACGCGGGCAAGAAGGCCTTCGTCGTCAACCGCGTCGGCGATGCCGGCTTTTTGCTCGGCATTTTCCTGACTTCCGCGCTGCTGGGCACGATTCAATTCGACCAGATTGGTCCCGCGCTCGTCGCCGGCGATTATCACGCGGGCTCGCGCCTGATTACGATCATCGCCTTGCTGCTCTTCATCGGCGCCACCGGTAAATCCGCGCAAATCCCGCTGTACGTCTGGCTGCCCGACGCCATGGAAGGCCCGACGCCCGTCAGCGCCCTGATTCATGCCGCCACTATGGTCACCGCGGGCGTCTACATGGTCACGCGCATGAACGCCATCTATCAGCTTGCGCCGGAGGCCATGCTGGTTGTCGCCATCATTGGCGCGATCACCGCGCTGTACGCCGCGTCCATGGGCATCGTCCAGAACGACATCAAGAAAGTCCTTGCCTACTCCACGATTTCCCAGCTGGGCTACATGTTCCTGGCTTGCGGCGTGGGTGCCTTCGCCGCTGGAATTTTCCACCTGATGACCCACGCCTTCTTCAAAGGCCTGCTCTTCCTCGCAGCCGGCAGCGTGATCCACGCGCTTTCCGGCGAGCAGGACATGCGCAAGATGGGCGGCCTGTGGAAGAAGATCCCGGTCACCTACGGAACGATGCTCGCCGCCACCCTGGCTATCGCCGGAATATTTCCCTTTGCCGGTTTCATGAGCAAGGACCTGATCCTCGGCAAAGCCTACGACAAGTATTTCTCCCTTTGGGCCATCGGCTGGATCACCGCCGGTATGACCGCCTTCTACATGTTTCGCCTGCTGTTCATGACCTTCCACGGCAGCTCGCGTGTCGACCACGAAGTCGCGCATCACATCCACGAATCGCCCAAAACGATGCTGATCCCCCTCGTCATTCTGGCCGCGCTCTCCTTTGCCGGCGGTTGGATCAGCTGGCCCGAAATCCTCGGTGGCAACGACCGCTTCGTTCATTTCCTGGCCCCGGTGATTGCCGGTTCGCAGGCAGCCCAGGCCGAAGCGGCGCGAGCCGCCGCTTCCCACGCGACGGAATGGTATTTGATGCTCTTGTCCGAGGGCCTCGTGATCCTCGGCATCTTGCTGGCTTGGTGGATCTATCTCAAGCGCACTTATCTTGCGGAAAAGTCCGCGAAGGCCCTAGGCGGGTTCTATCAGCTCGTCTACCACAAGTATTACATCGACGAGCTGTACGACGCGCTGTTCGTCAATCGCGCCAAAGATTTGGGCGTCGGCCTCGGCGCCTTCGATACGCACGTGATCGACGGCTTGGGCGTCGACGGCTCGGCCTGGCTGACCCGCTTCGCTTCGCAGGTTTCGATCTGGTGGGACACATGGATCGTCGACGGCTCGGTGCGCCTCGGCTCGCGGTTAGTTTGGCTGATGAGCATCCCGGCGCGAATGATTCAGGACGGCCTGGTGCAAAGCTACATGCTCTTGATCGTGCTCGGCCTGATCGGCGTCTTGGCCTATTACTTCCACCTCGCTCACTCGGTGGTGCACTGATGGACACAACGAGAAGAGGGTTTTCGTGTCAGGGCATGACCTGCCCGTCCGGCAGGCGGGCTTTAGTCATGCCGTCCACGACGCCCCTCTCACATCTCTTGAAAGCCGCGACGGATCCCGCTCTGCGGGATTCGTCGCGGGCGCTCGCATTTGCCGTAGCGCAAGATCGCGAGGCCTAGAATGCATTTCTTCTTTTTCGCGGACAACCACATCCTGAGCACGATCCTCTTCACGCCGCTTCTCGGCGCGATTATCCTGCTCTTCATTCCTCGCGAGCGCGGCGACCTGCATCGCTGGATCGGCAACATCTTCGGGATGCTCGGCCTGGTCGTCTCGCTGCCCCTGATCTGGCGCTTCAGCCTCGCGCCCGGCGCGCCGCGCTTCCAGTTCGTGCAGAACCTCGAGTGGATCCACTCCATCGGCGCCCGCTACTCGCTCGGCATCGACGGCCTCAGCTTCCTCATGGTCATGCTGACCACCGTCCTGGGCGCCATCTCGATCCTTTCCTCCTGGTCCGCCATCCGCAAACGCGAGAAGGAGTACTACATCCTCTTCCTTCTCCTCCAGACCGGCATGCTCGGCGTGTTCATGTCCCTCGATTTCGTGCTCTTCTACGTCTTCTGGGAAGTAATGCTCGTTCCCATGTACTTCCTGATCGGCGTGTGGGGCAGCGAGCGCCGCCTCTACGCCGCCATCAAATTCTTTCTCTACACGCTGGCCGGCTCGGTCCTGATGTTGCTGGCGATCCTCGCCATTTACTCGACCGCGCACACCTTCAGCATCGCCGCCATCCTCGAAGCGCCTCATCCCGTGTTCTCCCTGCGCCTCGAACGCTGGCTCTTCTGGGGCTTCTTCTTCGCCTTCGCTATCAAGGTTCCCATGTTCCCGTTCCACACCTGGCTGCCTGACGCGCACACCGAAGCGCCCACTGCGGGCTCCGTCATCCTGGCCGGCGTCCTCCTGAAGATGGGGGCCTACGGTTTTCTGCGTTTTTCACTGCCGATGCTTCCCGACGCGACGCGCGAATTCCGCGGAATCATGATCGTGCTGTCCATCATCGCTATCATTTACGGCGCGCTGGTCTGCATGATGCAGAAGGACATGAAGAAGCTGATCGCCTATTCCTCCGTCAGCCACATGGGCTTCGTCACACTAGGCATTTTCGCGCTGACACCGCTGGGACTTGCCGGCAGCATCATCCAGCAGATCAACCATGGAGTCTCCACCGGCGCGCTCTTCTTGATCGTCGGCGTCCTCTACGAGCGCCGCCACACGCGCCTCATCTCGGAATTTGGCGGCCTCTCGACGCCCATGCCGAATTTCGCCGCCATCTATCTGATCATCACACTCAGCTCGCTGGGCATGCCCCTGCTCAACGGCTTCGTCGGCGAGTTCACCATCCTTCGTGGCGCGTTCGACGTTCCCGTCTATGGCTGGCGTTGGGCCGCTTGGGGCGTGATCGGAGTGATTCTCGGCGCGGCCTACCTCCTGTGGCTCTATCAGCGCGTCATGTTCGGCAACGTCACCAACGAAAAGAATGAGAAATTGCTCGACTTGAATTGGCGCGAGTACGCCACTCTTGTCCCGCTCGTTCTCCTGGCTTTCTGGGTCGGCATTTATCCCAAGCCGCTCTTCCGCGTCCTCGAAGCGCCGGTCCAGCAGGTCGTGCAGGTCGTCAACCCGTCCGCCCTCGCCGAAATGCCCGGTTACATGTCGCCTTCCGGCGCATCGACCCGCTCGCCCGCAGCTTCGCCGGAAGCGCGGGCCTTGACGCCCGCCGCGGATCGGGAGCGGTCCTCGGAAGATCGGGGCCTGTCCGCCGCATCAAAGCAGCCTCGAACGCGAAGGTTTTTAGGGGGTCGGAGCTTTAGCTCCGACATAAACGGCCCGTCCTCTTCTTCAAGGACTTCAGCCCCGCGACAAGTTGCCGCAACCGCAGCGTGTGTCATCCCGAACCCAGCCGCGCGCTTTTCGCGGATGGCGGTGAGGGATCTGCTTTCCCCATCGGCAAACGCGAGCGCTGATTCTTCGCGGGGCTCGACTCCTAATGCCCCTGCGGAACTCAAAGCGAGGAGATGAATGAATCCCCAATTCTTCTCCCGCATGGCAACCGATTCGCTCTTCATCCTGCCCGAAGCCATGCTCGCCCTTTTTGGCCTCGCCATCCTGTTGACCGACTTCTTCCTCTCTCCCGCGCAGAAATCCTGGAATTCGCTGACCGCCTTTCTCGGTGTCGCCTTCAGCGGTGCACTCCTCTTTGAGATTGCCGGCCAGCACCGCGCCGCCTTCGCCAACTCCATCGTGATCGACCCGTTTTTCATCTTCTTCGGCGCGCTCTTCCTGGCTTCCACCGCTCTCACCATCCTGCTGTCCGTCCGCTACATGGAAATTGAAGGCGAGCAGCACGGCGAGTATTACGCGCTGATGCTGTTCTCCACCATCGGCATGATGTTTCTGGCCTGCGGCAACGATCTCGTCGTCCTCTTCGTCGGACTCGAGACCATGGCCCTCGCCTTCTACATCCTTTCCGGTTTTCTCCGCCGCGACCGCCGCTCCAACGAGGGCGCCATGAAGTACGTCCTCATGGGCGCATTCAGCTCCGGCATCCTGGCCTACGGTTTTTCCATCCTCTACGGCCTGAGCGGCTCGACCAACCTTACCGTCATTGCGAACGCGATTGCCCGCCGCCCCGCTCGCGATCCGCTCACCTTCATCGCCCTCGCCACCGTCGCTGCCGGCGTCTTCTTCAAGATCGCCGCCGTCCCGTTCCATCAGTGGGCGCCCGACGTTTATGAAGGCGCGCCCACCACCATCACCGCCTACGTCAGCGTCGCCTCCAAAACCGCGAGTTTCGCTCTTCTGATGCGCCTCTTCTTGACCGTCTTTTGGCCCGTGCGCGTCGATTGGGTCATGCTGATCGGCGTGATCGCCGCCCTCTCCATGACGGTCGGCGCCTTCGCCGCCATCACCCAGACGAACGTCAAGCGCCTGCTGGCCTACTCCTCGATCACGCAGGTGGGCTACATCCTGCTGGGCCTTTGCGCCAGCGTGAACAAAGACGGCTCGCTCAATCGCCTCGGCCTCGAAGCGATGGCCTTCTATCTGATGGTCTATCTCTTCTTCAACACAGGCGCCTTCGCTGTGGTCATCCTGCTGCGCCGCAAGGGTGTGATTGGCGACGAGATTGACGACCTCAATGGCCTCATCCATCGCAATCCCGGCGCGGCCGTCCTCATGCTGATTTTCCTGTTGTCCCTGGCGGGCATTCCGCCGACCGCGGGCTTTGTCGCCAAGCTGCTCGTCTTTTGGGCTTTGATCCAGACCCAGCACTACGTTCTGGCCGTTCTCGCCGTCGCTTACATCCTGCCTGCCGTATACTATTATTTCCGGTTGGTATCGGCGATGTGGGTGCGCGAGGCGACGGATCCCGTGCGCCCGGTGATCACGGTGGCGCAGAAGTTTGCGCTGGGAGCGATGGCCATTGTCACTCTGGCGGCGGGCATTTTCCCCGAGCAGTTCGTGCGCCTGGCGGTCTACTCGATTCTTCCGCCGTTCGGCCGCTGAGCGCGCTCTCTGATGCCGCCCGAAGGTCCTGCACCTCGCAAACGCCCCGGCAGCGTCATGCGCCAGGTGGCGCTGGCCATGGAGCTGCCTCTCGTGATGGCGGGCAGCGTCGTGATCGGCGGCGGCATCGGCTACCTGCTGGATCGCTACTTCCACACCGAGCCGATCCTCATGGTGATCGGAGGCATTCTCGGTTTCGTCGGAGGCACCTGGGACATCATCCGGCGCCTCTCGTGGGACGAGAAGCAGGGCAAAGGCAATGGCAAGAATGATTGACGACGAGGCTTTCTACGCCGCCGCGGAACGGCGCATCGAGTATCTGACGCTCGGCATCGGCGCGGCAGGCGCGATCGTCGCGGCGATTTTCTGGCGCCCTTCGGCTGCTGCCGGTCTCGCCATCGGAGCCCTCATTTCCTGGATTAATTTTCGCTGGATGCGCCGCGGCATTGGCGTCCTGACGCGCCTTTCCATCGCCCAGGAAAACGCGGTCAAGCCGCGCGTGGCCAAGATGGCCTACGTCAAGCTGATCGGGCGCTACGCTTTGCTGATCGCCGTGGCCTATGTTATCCTGCGTGGCTTTGGTTCCATGGCTGCAGGCCTTCTGTGCGGCCTGTTCGCGGTCGTGGCCGCGGCACTGATCGAAGCGGTCACCCTGCTGTTTCGAGGCGACCGGACAGGGCTCGTTGCGCCGCGCTGAGTCTGGTTTTTTGCGCGAACGGGTGTTTGTAGCGCGGGCGGTTTTGCGGCCGCAGGCCGCTTTGGAGTGCGGCAGCTTGTTTATCCTGAGCGCAGCGAAGGGCTGCCGCTTTGGGTTTTGATTTTGTAGGGGCACGGCATGCCGTGCCCGCCGGGGAGATCGATGGAGCACCCGCTCTGGATCACGGTGATCGTCAACAAGCTGTTCGGCAAGGCGGCGCTGGCCCTGCTGACGGCGCTGCACATCCATCCGGCGAGCCTCGAGTATCCCATTCCCAGCTACATCTGCATGGAGTTTCTCGTCTTCCTGTTTTCGATTGTCTTCTTCTTGTGGCTCAAACGTCGGATTTCCGCCGAACGCCCCGGGGCCACACAGCAGTGCATGGAAATGCTGTTGACCAACCCCATGGGCCTCGGCGTCCGCGACCTCATCGAAGACAACATCGGCCACGAAGGCGACAAGTACGTCCCCATGCTCGGCGCCATCGGCGTCTGGGTGCTTCTCTGCAACATCGTTGGTGTCTTTCCGACGCTCATGAGCCCTACCGCCGCGGTTTCCGTTCCCCTGGGCTGCGCGGCCGTCGTTTTCATCTACTACAACTGGTGCGGCGTCGCAGCGCACGGCCCCTTTGGCCACGTGAAGCATTTCCTCGGGCCCAATCTGGCGCTGGCCATTCTCTGGTTTCCCGTCGAGGTCATCAGCAATCTGGCCCGGCTGCTTTCGCTCACCGTTCGTCTTTGGGCCAACATGCTGGCCAGCGAACTGCTCTACGGAATCTTTCTGGGCCTGACGCTGTTGCTCACTTTGTTCGTGGGCAAGTTGAACCCGGCCGGCTACGCCACCGCGTTTCTGCCGGTGGTCGGCCCGCTCTGCCTCATCGCTCTGCATCTTTTCGAGGCCGTTTTGCAGGCGTTCGTGTTCACGATTCTGCCGGTCATTTACGTCGCTGGCGCCGTCACCGAGCAGCACTAATTTCGTTTCTGTGCACTCATTTGGCATGTTCGCCGTTCCAGCGTGAGACCGGCCGCCCCCCAGGACGGCCGGGAACCACCTCCTGGCGGCTATTTCATAAGACGAGGAGAAACAAGAATGACAAAGTACGTTTGGTCGTTGCTGGCCGTGCTCGCGGCAGTGATGCTCGCGCCAGCCGCTTTTGCGGCGCAAGGAGGCGGGGCAGTCGCTGCGGCTCCGGTGAATTGGGTCGCGCTGGCCTCGGGATTCGGCTTCGCCATTGCCGTTGCCGGGTGCGCTTACGGGCAAGGACGCGCCACGCAGGGCGCTTGCGAAGGCCTGGCCCGCAATCCGGGAGCGGCCGCAGCCATCCGCTTCGCCCTGATTTTGGGTCTCGTCTTCATCGAGTCCCTCTCGCTGTACATGTTCGCCATCCTCTTCCTGAAGGTGAAGTAAGCCAGCGACGGGTTGTCGCGCCAGGGCGCGGCTTCCGTCGCGCCGTAACGCCCATCGAAAGTCCCTGGTGGCTGCGGCGAATCCGATTCCCGGATTCGCCGCGGCCTCCGTACTCCGTTTCCGTGCTCCGCTTGCTTGGCGCTTCCTGAAATGTAGCTCCGGTCGTTGGACCCTTCCGAATTGTGATCCGTTCATTTCGGTAGGCCCCTCCGTGTGTGCTGCCAAGTATCTCAAAAGTGTATCGAGTAATTTTTGGTGATGTTGTTGATTCCAGGAGACTTGACCCGGATTTTTTCTCGACACGTGTATCGAGTAATTCCGGGCGTACGGAGCGTGAAATGGCTTGGTGCTGCAATCCAATTCTGTATCCATCAATTTCGGCGAATCTGTTGATGGGAGTGGAGTTAGGCGAAAAATATCTCGGCTGGGGTGCCGAGAAGTGTGCGCGAGACCGCAATTGATCCGGAAGCGGGGTGCGGGCGGGTTGGGGAGCGAGTCGCGCATAAACGTCGACTCACGCTAGCACAATATCTATATTATGTCAACAGTAAACGCGGTACTTGTCGGTAGCACATGATATGTCCGGTTGAGATAGCGAGTGAAATGTCCGCTTTTCGGCCTGCGGGGATAGGAGACCATGCCTGGCATGGACTCCTACACACAAGCCGCCATGGAGCGGG
>Ga0075272_1000156_pt1 | contig 15256 bp, 13 predicted proteins | sample SF_Rice_5C_0N_40_FD_69776 | JGI IMG/M metagenome (GOLD analysis project Ga0075272, IMG submission 69776) | Rice paddy soil microbial communities from Twitchell Island, California, USA - SF_Rice_5C_0N_404 | ecosystem: Environmental > Terrestrial > Soil > Paddy field/soil | place: USA: Twitchell... | reverse complement strand
GCTCGCGTGGCGGAAAAAGCGGGCGCCGACGCGCTGCTGGTACTCCCGCCGTATTACCCCAATGCTGACGAAGAGGGCCTAGCCGATTACTACGCCGCGATTGCCGCTGCGACACCTCTCGGGCTTTTCGTCTACAGCCGAGATTGGGTGAACCCAGGCGCGGCTTGGGTCGAACGCCTCGCCTCGCGCATTCCCAATCTCGTCGGCTGGAAAGACGGGCAGGGCGACACGCGCCGCTGCCAACAGATCATCCGTCGCTTGGGCAATCGGCTGCATTGGATCGGTGGCGCGGGCGACGATTGCGTCCCCGGCTACTACAGCATCGGCCTTCGCTGCCATACGTCGAGCATCGCCACCGTCGCCCCGAAACTCTCCATCGCACTTCACGAAGCGGCCTGCGCGGGCAATCGCGACGAGCTCGCGAGGCTCATGTCCGACTTCGTCATTCCTCTCTACTCCTTTCGCGCGCGCCGCAAAGGCTACGAGGTCACCGTAATGAAGGAGATGATGAACCTCACCGGCCAAGCCGCCGGACCCGTTCGTCCTCCGCTGCCAAATCTGCGTCCGGGCGAACTCGACGAACTCAAGTCGCTCCTCGAATGCTGGCGCCCATTTCTCTCGTGAGCGCAAACGTACCATGAATCGAGCCGTCCAAGATCGACTCGAAACAGGGCAGGCCGCCGCCGCACAGCCGACGCGCACCCGCTGGACCATGCTCGCCTGGCTCTGCAGTTTCGCCGCCGTCACCTACATCGGACGAATAGGAATCATCCAGGTCGAAGCTCCGATCCAGCGCGATCTTCACCTCACGCCCGTTGAACTCGGCTATGCGTTCGCCGCTTTCTCGCTCGCATACGCGCTGGTGGAAGTCCCCAGCGGCTGGCTCGGCGATAAAATCGGCCCACGCAAAGTGCTGATCCGCATCGCTCTCTTCTGGATTGCGTTCACCGCGCTCACCGGGCTCGCCTGGGGCCTTATCAGTCTGGTTGTATTCCGTTTCTTCTTCGGCACCGGCGAAGCGGGCGCATTCCCGAACATCGGTCGCGCATCGCGCGAATGGTTTCCGTTTCGCGAACGCGGCTTCGCGCAGGGCATGGTCTGGCTGAGCGCGCGCTGGGGTGGCGCCGTCGCTCCGCTGATCATGCTCGTCCTCGCGTACCCGTTCGGCTGGCGCGGGGGATTCGTCCTGATGGCGCTGATCGGCATCGCGTGGCTGTGGGGCTTTCGCAGCCGTTACAAGGACACGCCGAGGCAACATCTCGCCGTCAACGCCGCCGAACTCGCGGTGATCAATGAAGGCCGCAGCGAACCCGCAGCGCCGCCTCCGCTCTCGTGGGCCACCATGCTGCGCAGCCCGACGCTCTGGTTCCTGAGCCTCATGTATTTCTGCAGCAATGCGGGTTGGTCGTTTTTCGCCTCATGGATCACGCCGTACCTTCGCACCGGACTGCACTTCTCCGGGGTCAAACTCGGTCTCGCCTCCGGCGGGCCGCTCTTCGTCGGCGGCATCGCCTGCCTGCTTGGTGGATTCTTCACGGACCGCCAGGTGCGCGTGTGGGGACGCCGCTGGGGACGCACGCTACAAGGCTTCGTCGGCTACGCGCTTGCGGGCTTGTTCATGCTTGCCGGCATCGCCCTTTCTGGGCGGCACCCGCTGTACGCGTTCGCCATGGTATGCGTCTCTTCCTTCGTTAAGGATTTCGGCATCGCGGCAAGCTGGGCGGTCACCATTGACGTGGGCCAGCGCTACTCGGGCACCGTGGGTGGTTTCATGAACACGGTCGGCAATCTCGCGCAAGTAATCAGCGTACCGCTCGTCGCGCTGCTAGCGACGTGGGCCGGCCGGCCCGGCCATCCCAACTGGAACGTCAGCCTCTACTATTACGCCGCGATGTTTTTCGCTGCATCGATTGCGTGGCTGTTCGTCGACCCCCGCCGCGTCATCGTCCATCGCGCGGCCGCGCAGCACGAGTTTCGATTTTGAAGTCGGTTGCGCTCATTGACGGGTCTTTGGCACTTATGGACAGATAAAGGAGAACCATGGCCACGCGACGTCGGGATTTCCTGAAGTTCGGCAGCGTAGGAGCCGCAGGCTCACTCCTCGCGGCGAGCGCTGGCGCCCCCGCTTACGGCGCATCCGCTCCGCGCCACGGATCGACGCGCGCAAACTTCGACGTACGCGCGTTCGGCGCCAAGGGCGACGGCCATGCCATTGATACGCCCGCCATCAGTCGTGCGATCGATGCGGCTGCCGCCGCAGGTGGTGGAGTCGTCGAGTTCCCTGCCGGCTCGTATCTATGCTATTCGATCCATCTGAAGAGCAACGTCAGTCTCTATCTTGGCCCGGGCGCGACCATCCTTGCCGCCGAAACGCCCACATCCGGCAGCGGCGGCTACGACGCGCCCGAACCGAACCAATGGGACATGTATCAGGATTTCGGTCACAGTCACTGGCATAACAGCCTGATCTGGGGCCAGGACATCGCCAACGTTTCGATCTTCGGCCCCGGCCTGATCTGGGGCAAGGGCCTCAGCCGGGGCAGTGGAGATAAGCCGCTGCCTGCTGGTGTCGGCGACAAATCTATCGCGCTCAAGAATTGTCGCAATGTCACCCTGCGCGATTTTTCCATTCTTCACGCCGGCCATTTCGGGCTTCTCGCCACCGGCGTGGACAGTCTCACCGTCGACAATCTCCTGATCGACACCAACCGCGACGCCGTGGACATCGACTGCTGCCGCAACGTCCGCATCTCGAATTGCACCCTCAATTCGCCCTGGGACGACGGCTATTGCCTGAAAAGTTCCTACGCCCTGGGCTATGCGCGCGCCACCGAGAACGTCACCATCACGAACTGCTTCGCCACTGGAGGCTACGTCGAGGGCACCGTCCTCGACGGCACGTGGAAAAAATGGCCCGCCGAGCGTCACGTACCGCGCACCGGCCGCATCAAGTTCGGCACCGAAAGCAACGGCGGCTTCCGCAACATCGCGATCTCGAATTGCGTCTGCGAAGACTGCCAGGGAATCGCGCTCGAAACAGTCGACGGAGCGATGCTCGAAGACGTCTCCATCAGCAACATCACTATGCGCGGAGTTGCCGATGTTCCGTTTTTTCTACGGCTCGGCCGGCGAATGCGCGGCCCGTCCAGCTTGTCGATCGGTAAGCTGCGCCGCGTACTGATCAGCAACATCGTCGTTTCGCTGGCGAACCCAAAGCAAGCCGCCATCGTCTGCGGCATTCCCGGCCACGAAATCGAGGACGTTCGCTTCAGCAATATTCAGCTCATCGTCCCCGGTGGCGGGACGGAAGAGCAGGCCAGCATGGTTCCACCCGAACTGGAAAATGGTTATCCGGAGCCCGGCCGTTTCGGCCCCCTTCCTGCGTATGGATTTTTCATTCGCCACGTGAAAGGGATCGAGTTGCGCGATGTCGAAGTTCAGACCCTGCAACCCGACGCGCGTCCGGCCTTCGTCCTGAACGACGTGGATGGTGCCGAATTCTCGCGAATCAAGACGCCGCACGGCTCCGGTCCCACTTGGTCGGTCGCGAACATCCGAGATTTCGGCATCAGCCAGAGCCGTCCGTTCCTCGATTCCTTCTTCGAGTCCGTCACGCAAAAGTCCTTTTGACGGCCGTGACTTGTGACTCGTGATTCGCAAGCGGCGGGCCGCCCAGCCGGCGGCAGTGTGTGCCACATGGTCTACTGCCGCTCCTCTTTGCCGGCCATGCACCATGCGACACATCGGGCCGGAGTCGACGCCGATGACGATGGGCGGGCCGGCGCGCGGCGATTCCGATGACGGATTTCACATCGTGATCTGCGGGAAGCAGAAAGCGCGGCGAGCGTATAATCCCCGCCACATCGAGGTGCGATAGTGAAGCATATTGCGCAAGTCCTGATTGCCGTTTGTTCTCTTTGCATTTGTTCTCCGGCTGTCGCCGCCCAGTCCTCGACTGCCGTCGTGACGGTGCGGAACCCGACGAATTTCCCGCGGTCGAACGAGACGATCGCGCTAGACGGTTCGCGGCTGCGGAGCCTTCTTTCTGTTACAGACATTCGCCGTGTCCACGTGCGCGACCTCGAGTCTGGTCAGGATCAGCTGACGCAAGCGGTCGATTCGAAGGGCGACAGCACCTATGAGGAGCTGATTTTTCAGACCGATATCGGACCGAACGCAACGAAGAAATTTGCGCTCAGCGTTGGGGAGCGGCGCATCCCCACCGCGCAGGAATTCAAGGCGTATGGCCGTTTCGTTCGCGAACGCGAAGACGATTTCGCTTGGGAGAACAACCGCATCGCCGACCGCATGTACGGCAAGGCGCTGGAAACGTCGTTGATTGACCCGCTGACGAGCAGCGCGGTCGACGTTTGGGTGAAAAGCGTACCGCAGCTCGTGATCAACGAATGGTACATGGTTAACGACTACCATCACGATCACGGCCAAGGCGGCGATTTCTATAACGCCGGCACGACGCGCGGCTGCGGCGGAAACGGCATCTGGCGAAACGGCCAGCTTTACGGGTCGACGGACTTCATCCATACACGCGTGCTCGCGAACGGGCCGATCCGGGTGATTTTCGAACTGATCTACCCGGCGTGGGATGCGGGTGGCGTGCCGGTGGACGAGATTAAACGGGTGACGCTGGATGCGGGGCAGAATTTCAACCGGTTTGAGAGCCACTATGCGATCGAAAGCCGCACAGCGCGGTTAACCGATGGGATCGGAATTCGCAAAGGGATGAATCCGTCGATTTCCGAGTCGCGCGAAACGGCGGTGATGCGAAGCTGGGAGACGCTGCCCGATGACCATGGCCAACTCGGTTGCGCCGTAATCGCTAATCCGGACAATTTTGTGGATTTCAAGCAAGACTCGAAGAATTTCCTGATGATCGAGAAAGTGCCGGAAAACCGCGTGGCTGTGTACTACGCGGGATTTGGGTGGAGCAAGGGCGGGTTCCCGACAGTTGAAGCGTGGGACGAGTATGTCAACCATTATGCGGCGGCGCTGCGGTCACCACTCGAAGTGACACTGTCGGGACAATGATCTGGGCTGACAGTCGCGACCTTGTAGCGCAGCCTACTTCAACGAGCACCCAAGAAATGCCGGCGACCTACAGGGGGGCAAACGTGGGCAAAATCGGACGGATAGTGGCGACGTTGATTGCGGCGCTGACGGTGGCAGCTGTCGGAGCTAGCGCGCAAGATTCGGTCCAGGCCAACTATTTTTCGAGTTGGCCAGCCGGGTTGTCGCCGCAGGAGATCGGCAAGCGCGTCGCTGAGCACTTCGTCACGAGCGCGCACGCGAATCCGAAGTTCATCGTGTATCAGGAAGTCTGCGCATGGTACGGTGCGCTCACTTTCGCACAGCTTTCGGGCGACAAGGCGCTCACAGCGGAGCTGATTCGGCGATTCGATCCGCTGATGAGCCCGCCGGGATCCGCTCTGGTTTCCGACAAGCGGCACGTGGATTTTTCGATGTTCGGCAGCCTGCCGCTCGAAATCTACATCGAAACGAAAGACCCGAGATACTTGGCCCTGGGGAAAAAGTTCGCGGACATCGAGTGGGAGAACCCGTTGCCGGGCGGCCTGACCTCTGAGACGCGCTACTGGATCGACGACATGTACATGATCACGATTCTACAGGTGCAGGCCTATCGCGCGACCGGCAATAGAAAATATCTCGACCGTGCCGCGCGCGAAATGGTCGCCTACATCGGCAAGTTACAGCAGCCGAGCGGCCTCTTCTACCACGCGCCCGACGCGCCGTTCTTCTGGGGACGCGGCAACGGCTGGGTGGCGGCAGGAATGACTGAGATCTTGCGATCCATGCCCGAGAATTATCCTCTCCGCTCGCGCATTCTCGCGGCGTATCGAAAGCAGATGAAAGCGCTCGTGAGCTATCAGGGACAGGGCGGCGTTTGGCGGCAGTTAATCGACCATCCGGAATCTTTCGAAGAGACCTCCGGCAGCGGGATGTTCACGTTTGCCCTGATCAGTGGCGTAAAGAACGGCTGGCTCGATGCCGGCACGTACGGACCGGTGGCGCGAAAAGCGTGGATCGCGCTGGCGGGATTCGTCGACCAGAACGCGGATGTAACGAGCGTCTGCGTCGGCACAGGAAGGAACAGCAACCTAGAATTTTATCTGCTGCGCCCGCGGCACACCGGCGACGATCATGGGCAGGCTCCCGTCCTCTGGGCCGCATCGGCTCTGCTGCGGTAGACACTGTGAATTCGCGTGTCGGCCGGCAGAAAGCCACGCCTGGGGAGTTCGCCGCAATCTCGTGACGATGCGGTTTGACAGATGATAATTGTCAACTGCCCGCGATCAACCTGGCACCAGCTGCACGCATAGCCCGATCGGAGTTCGTGCGGCGGTTCGATTATCCCTCCCAGGCAGAAATTGTTGGCAGGGTGACCGGTGTAGCCATGCGCATCGTGCGGGATCCGGGGTCGAGCCATCAAGGGACAGCCAGTGTTGGCCAGGAGTAGCAACAGATTGTTTTGGCTGGTTCGTTGAGGTGCTACCGCAAGTTCATGATCGCCAACTGATATCCTCGAACGCCCCGTAAGGAAACACCTTGCCTAGCGCCCTATTCCGCCCGGCTCTCCGTGCCGGTGTTCCTCGAAAGAGACTCCAGTTGTTCCAGGTCACTGGTGCGGCCGGCGGCCCGTTTGTTGATGATGAGGTCTCGAAGCGAAATGAAGTGGACGGGAATCTCGAAAAACGTGCCGGGCACCCGGTTTCGCCACGCATCTTCAAATTCGACTCCGCTAATGCGTGTCAGTACATCGATGCGCACGGGCGCAACGCCGATTTGGTATGTCATCTCGTCGGTTGCGAAATCCCCGGGAGTCAGCCCGTCTTGCCGCAAGGGCGCGCCGAATTCGGCGAGGGCTTCGTAAACCCTCGCCGCATTTGCCGGCGAATTGCGAATCCATACGTCCAAGTCCTTTGTGAAGCGCGGCTCGGTATACTTCATTACGGCATAGCCGCCGACAATCAGGTATTCAGCTTGCTTTTCGTTGAACGCGCGTAACAGTTCTTTGAAATCGGGGCTGTCTGCCATTCTTAAACTCCTCGGCCGTTACCACCATTTCCCAAGCCGCGCGGAAGATTGCGTCGTCCCCCTGTCCCTGCCAAAACTCGATGTCAAATTTCCGGTCAGGAAAGCCGCCTCGAACCGTTCGCGTCCTCCAACGCTGCTGAGTATTGGGCATATCTTCACTCTCGTCTCGCGCAGCACGGTCACGGATTGAAGGTATGCGCGATTCTTTGCATATCATACCGTCACTCTACAAGAATCAGTACACGTTCGCTCGGTGCTTTTGGCCCGTCAGACGAGCATTAGCAAATTCGTTGCGTACCAGCGTTGGGCCGGGAGCACGCTGTCCTCAATCAACTACATTCGTTCGATCCGAAACGAGCAACGCCCCTGAAGACTCGACGAAGACTTTGAGCGCAACAAGATCGCCAACGCTTCTCGCCGCTCTGAGTGGCGACGCGAGGAGTGAGGCTCTCCGCGAAGCTAGGATGTTTCTCGAGCCTACTGGTTCATTCACGCGGACACCTCTCAAATCGCCGCGCTAGCGTGTGCTAGCTGTATGGACGGCGCTTCCAGGCTGTGCTTTGTAGCTGGATTTTGTAGCTTGGCCGAGATCAAAGAACCTCACTCCTGCAGGGATTGATGTGGGCGGGGGTTCCTCTCCCGTCGCAAGCACGACGGCCTGCTCGATTTCGCTGCTCAACAGCAAACTCGTAAGCTCTTTCCGCCTCGCCCTGTCCAGCACATCGGCGCGATCAATCACAACGAATCGGATTCCTGTTGCCGTTGCTAGCGCAAGCTGAAAGGCGATGCCGAATCGAAAACGTTCGGATTCCGAGAGTTGCCTGAGCGCGAGTGCAGGCTCTCCGCGGGACAAGCACACACGGATTTCGAACGGTTCCAGCGTCCAACGGCAGATATAGCCGAAGCTGGCGATCTGCCGGTTAATGTCCTGCCTCAACTGCTCCATTCGCTTGCTCGCTTCTCTCATGATCGGGCCATTTGGCCCGAAGAATTCGGTCAGTCGCTCCCGCGCACGGAGTTTCGCCTCCAGCAGGGCTTTGTTGCTCGCGTAGGTCCGGGGATGCGTCTCTTCAGTCCTCGGCTGTTGTACTTCCGCTGGCGCTCGCTCCCTCCTAGTAATTTTCTCTGGACGAACCGTGATTTGACGCTCCACATCGGCGCCACCTGATTTCCGTGCTGCTTGGGCGCCTGGCCGTCCTTCTGAAAGGTGTGCACGCTCGGTTACAGCTTTGTTGTGCATTCCAGAGCCGAGCGCTGCCTGAGGGTCGCTGTAGCAGCTGAGTTCCTCCCGCGTTCTTTGAATCAGGTCTTGAAGCTCGGCACGCCTCTCCTCCAAGGCGTCTACCTCTTTCGCCTTTGCTGCTTCCGGCACTGGCTGACCGCACGTCGGGCACTTGTCCTTCAAATTCCGCACGGCCGCGAGCGACGTCGCGACCGCCTCGAGCTCCGCACACAGGTCCGCCAATTCTCTGCGCAGCTCTCGCGCATGGCTCGAGGGCGATTCGGTTTCGGGCAAGTCCCCTTCTTCCCAAAGGCCGGGGATTTCGAAGAGGGACTCATCCATCCCATGTGCTGTCTGGTCTGAGGGGGGCTGCGCATTTCGACGGCAAATATCCGCCTCCGAGGTTTCATCCGTCACCCGCTCCGGTTGGCGCCGAGAGACTTCAAGCCGCTGTCCCGATTCCACCGCATCGGACAGACCCGATCCCGCAGCATCTTCCCCGGGCTGGCACAGGGCGCTCAGTGCGTGGTCCGTTTCTCCGTGACGATCGAGGAAGCGTTGATAGGCAGCTTCAACGTCGCGAAGGGTCGCAAGCTGCAGGTCCTCCTCGCCGACAACCCGCAGCGCATCGCGGATTTCGTTGGTGATCTCGATCTTTCCCCATTGGATTAACTGTCCCAGGAGCCCCTTTTGACGCTCTTCCGCCATCTGGACGAAACGGTCGGCATTCAGTACGGCCGAGAATGCCTCAGCAGTGCCAAAGCGGCTGAGAAAGGACTTGGCCGCGTCGACCGCCACTCGACTGCCATTGATCTCGACCGTTTGCGACCTTGCGGTGCGCCTGCGGCAGATGGTGTCGCCGTGTTCGAGCGTTGCCCAAACCTCAAGCTCCTTTTCCCCGACGCGGATCAAGTCTTCGGCTCCGCGTCCTGCTGCATCCGTCAGTTCGCATCGCGCGGTGTAAAGATACTCCAAAGCCATGCGGATGGAGCTCTTGCCGCAACCATTGGGCCCGCGCAAGAAGTTAAATCGGTCGAGTTCGAGCGTGGTGTCAACGTGAGAACGGAAATTCCTCAAACGCAACGTGGTAATTCGCATGAAATTCCTCACGAGAAAGATGTACTTGAAGAACGCTACAATCCACTCGACGACTCAGGACGAAAAGGGTTGAATCTAGGGGGCTCAATCTACGAGCTCGTCGGTGTGCCGCCAGTGCGGCCCGTTTAATGGCTGGTCACAGGCGCTGACCGGGTTGATGGAAGGCAACAGTCATAGTGCGGCCTTGACGGACGTTGGTCACCAGGAGCCGGTCGGAAGCAGACGACGCACGTGCCGCCGGAACGCCGAGCGCTGGGGCAGATCATTCCTGCCGATCCAGAGGCCAGCAGTTCCCTCGCAAAGTCTGAGAGTGGGGCCCTTCGAAGAGCACGAAGGTTCGCGCCAGAGCTTATTCCTGGAGGTGGATCAACCGGCGCTCAGGCCGCCGCCGGCCGGGCGCCTCGATCTCTCCGTGTGGTCGCAAGCCACCGTTAACGTGGACTTCGATTGCGCGTCGGCTGATATTGCATCGATGGCTCTGTGCCATCGCGATTCAAGGCTCTACGACAACCCTCTCACCGCCAAGATCCAGCCGATCAGTAGGGGCACAGGTTGTAGTCCTGATAGAAACCGCCGTGCTCTTCCGGGCACGCCTGTGAAGTGACCACAGCCAGGTTCCGCTGGACCCCGGAAAACTTGTTCAGGCTGTGCTTGATCTTGTTCGCGTTCACGTCGAAAAGGATTATGCCTCCCGCTGTCCACGTAGCGCCCGTGTACCAGTCATTCTTGACCCAGTTATTCCGAACTTCTCCGGACGCTCCGAAGCCGAACTGGATCCCGTTCTGAGCAATCGAGTAGGTCCGTCCGAATCCCCGGATCCTGTTTCCTGCGATGGTGGCAGAGGAACCGGGCATGTTTACAACGATGCCGTCCTTTTGGTAATTCGTGATGATGTTGTCCGTGATCTCGACCCTGTAGGGCCCGCTTGAATCACTGGCTACCCAGACGGCGTTCCCCTCCTGGCAGCCATAATAGGCTGGATCAGTATGCTTTATATTCACGATTCGGTTGCCACTGATGGTGCCGCTCGAATCGTCGTAACGGATGCCCGCAATTCGATCGTCACCCGGGTTACATTCGTCAGAGAAATTATTCCCCCCGGTCACCGTGAGGCCGGCAATGGTTACTTCGCTCGAGTTCACAACGCGGATCACAGGCCCCGCGATAGAAGTTGTCGGAGTGCCCGGCGGCGGCTCGACGACTGCACCGTACTGACTCTCAGCCTCGACGGTCAGATTGGAGGCGTGCGACACGACGACTTGCTCCTGATAGGTTCCGTTGCACACGATGATCGTGGCGGGAGTTGATCCCGCTGCGTTCACTGCGGCTTGGATCGTGGAATAGGAAGCGCTGTAGGCGCCGCTGTAGCAGCCCGCGGTCCCCACCACGAAGGTCGCTGTGTCCGCCCGCGCGGTTGCCGGTAATCCCATGACCGTCAGCAGTCCGATTCCGCAGAGCCATCGCAACGTGCTCGTAGAGCAAGTCAGCGAGAACGGTTTTGCGAAGTGCCTCAAGAGAGCTTTCATCTTCGATACCTCCATATTGCGTAGTGACCCACATCGAGCCCCACCGTCCTCATGTTCCATGAGGGAGAGACGAGGCAAATCGCGAGTGCGCCGAGGACAATTCCATTGCCCGGTCACTCGCAGGAATGAAGAAAGCCGACCGGTGCTCCCGCGCTCTTCTCCGAGGGGCCCAGTCGCTCCTCTCGAAAGGGCGGTCGGTGGCGTTCCTCGTCAGCATCCCCTACGACTTCGTCGCCGGTATCGACTGCTGAATGACGCCGGTCTCGACTACGGTACTCCGGCTCGCTGTGCCCGTGAAGAGCCTAGGCCGCAATCCAGCGATGCCGTATCGAAAGCGGCATGTGCCAAAACGGGACAGTACATCCAGGAAGACCCAAACAGACGCATGGCCGGCACGTCACCGTTCGAGGTGGAGGACTTGCAGGGAACCGCCCTGCCGGGGAGCTAGCGATGATTGTTTCAGGTGATCGATCATCAGCCTTGCACGTGGGCTGGGGTGAGGCCTCTCACGCGCCTAGACTGTTCCTTTGGACTTATTGAATATTGCATAATATAGTGACATTTCCCGATTCTTGTGGTATGTTCGGCGCATGGGAAACCCAAGAGGAGTACGGCGGAATGCCGAACAGCTCAAGGAACTGGAACAGCGGCGCCTGTTGGGCGCCCGTCTGTTGCGACAGGGAGTGCCACAAGCCGAGGTAGCTCGGCGCGTGGGCGTGCACCGCCAGTCGGTGAGCCGCTGGGCCGAACAACTCCAGCGTGGCGGACGACAGGCACTCAAGGGCGCCGGGCGCACCGGGCGCAAGCCGCGCCTGGGCCCGGCCGAATTGAAACGCATCGTGCGGGGACTGCAGCGCGGCCCGCAAGCGCTGGGATACGAAACCGGTCTGTGGACCGCCTGGCGCGCGGCGGACTTGATCGAGCGCGAATGCGGGGTGAAGTTCTCCGCCGTGCAGGCTTGGCGCATCTTGCGGCAACTGGGCTGGACACCGCAACGTCCAGTCGGCCACGCGCTGGAGCGAGACGAAGAGAAGATCCGCCGCTGGAAACAGCAGCGCTGGCCAGAGATTAAAAAAAAGCCCAAAAAGAAAGGCGCATCATCGTCTTCGTCGACGAAAGCGGATTGAGCGAGCGGCCGCACCGCAAACGCACCTGGGCGCCCAAGGGGCAAACGCCTGTGCTGCAATATCACTTCAATTGGAAGATGCTTTCCGCCGTGGCTGGCATCACCTTTTGGAATTTCTACTTTCGGCTGTTTGCCGGGGCCATCCGCAGCCCGCAGGTGATCGAGTTTCTTGGGCATCTGCTCCGGCATTTGGGCGGCAAGGTGCTGATCGTGTGGGACGGACTTCCCGCGCATCGCAGCCGGGCGGTGTGGGAGTTCGTGCGCCAACAGCGTGGGCGCATCTGGCTGGAGTTTCTGCCCGCCTACGCGCCGGAACTGAATCCCACCGAATACATCTGGGGCCATCTGAAGCAGCACGAACTGGCCAATTTCTGCCCCAAGGAGTTAGGAGAACTGGGCGTTGCCGCCATCCGCGCTCTGAAACGGATGCGTCGCCGGCCCAGTTTGGTTATGGCCTTCTGGCAGCAAGCGGACCTCTTTCCTCTGTAACTATATTATGAAATACTCAATAGCATGTGTGCCAACAGCTTGATGACCTCCTTTTCGATCGCAGCGGGATAGCGTTTCGCGTATTCGAGCAATGTGGTTCGGTCTAGCTCGGTCAGAACCAATTCGTTTGTTTCTAGCGGCAGATTTTCTGCGCTTCTAAAATACATCCAGTCCAACAGAGCTTTTTCCGGTTCTGCAAGATTATACACACTGTATCGTGTCTTCTTAGGAGTGTAGCCCCAATACAACTCGTTTTTGATCTTTCGAAACGTTATCTGCACGGTTGTGGATTTGATATTCCTCACGTACTTTGGGCTGACACACGTCAATACGCGAGGAATCTGACTTGTCACTCCGTGTTCGGCCAAGGCCGACTCCAAAGATATGTAGGACTCTGGACGGAGGACATGCAGCACATCTCGCTGAGTGAATCCTTTCGCCAGTTTGTTTATATAAATCTTATTGGAAACTCTCTCCACCAAGCCTCGCTGTTCTTGCCTTTTGAGTGCTGCGTGAACAGAACGAATTGAGAGTTTGTACCTCCTCGCGCAGACCTGCGTGTTGATGATTGCTCGGGTCTTTGAGTCCGACGCGATGAGTTTTGACCAGTCCATGTGTGTCCTCACAGCCAGCCCTGAAAGATCGTCTTTAGAGCATCCCGGAGGGGCTGGAAATCTCGGTCTTCAAGGTTCTGATAGACATCGGCCGGCAGCTTATCTTTCAGTTCTGCGCGACACCGCCTTGCGTCCACTTGCTCGATTCGCTCTCGAATCCGGTCCGCGTCAAAGTCGCCATACAACATGTCTTCGAGGTAGCTTCGTAGGTTACCTCTCAAAGAAGCACCTTTGGCGAGCAGGTCCATTGCATCGTAAGCATCTCGCGCTTTTACGTTTCTTCGTAGAAGAAATGCCTCGGCCTTGTTGAGCAAGAGTTGGTCACGAGAGGCAAATTTGATGATCGCTGCGCGATGCACTGCTGTTGCTTCCAACGGGAGTTCCTCTACGTTAGACTCCAGCACGGAACCTATCTTTGTGATGTCTACGGTGAACAGCGTCCTCCCGACGTTGCTCGAGAGCATCAATTTGATCAGTCCATCTTCGGAGCTGATGGTTTTAAGGCTTAGCGGGTCCAAGTTCAGGAGCTTGGCGAGAGGCGTGAGGCCGTTCAGCAGTATTTCGTTTAACTTCGCCACATCCGGGAGGTCGCCTGAAACCGGGAAGAAGTCTAGATCTGCGGAATGCCGTATGCTCTCCTGAAACAACACCAGATTCGCTCCGCCGACGAGCACAAGAGATTCTGGAAAAGCATCAAATACGATGATTGCGGCTTCGCGCATGAGCACTATGATTTCGGCTCGTTCCTCCGAGAAGCCTCTACCCGCCAACTGCTCGATCTGTTCTGCGAGTGTCATCTACAAAAGAGAATATATATGTTCCTTTTTGTTGTCAAACAGCTTAAAGCGACTACAAAAAGGCACATATATATGGAGATTTTGTAGATGCAACAGCACATCTGAGACGGGCGGGGGCCATTATCCGGAGCACTGGCACGAGTCTGAACCTTCAATCGCGCTGACCGAATGAAATCTTCCTTCGAAGAAACCGTGATTGAGGTCTGGCGCCATGCGCTCGTCGAGGACGCCGCCATCGCCGAGCTGGACGGCAGCCGCTACCCTTTCAGCCGCACTCCCAAGCCTTTGATGGTCAAGCCACCGGTATCCAGTTCGAAGCGGACGTGGTGGGCGCTGTATCTTGGCCGAACAAAGAGGACGACGAGAACGAACAGCACAACCGCAATTAGGATGAGGACGCCCGGGGATTGCCCGAAATAGGCGCAATCGGAAACGTCTCTTTCATCGCCTCGGTACCTCCTCAGTGCCTTATGTTGTTCGACACATCACATCGATGACCGAAGCTGCTCAAGCGCCTCGGCAAGCTGCCTGTAGATCGGGGCGGGATTGCACGCCTCGGGCGGCATGTGCCCGCCTTGCCGAGCGGCGTTCGCCAACCGCTGAAGGACGGCGGGAATCGCTTCCTCAGGAATGCCGGAGACCTTGACGCCCCTGTAATTGCTCAGGATCGCCTGAATTGCTTTCGGCAACCGCTTGGCATCCACGCCTCCATCGGCGAGCAGGTAGGGCAGTTTCCACGAATGCGGCTTCGAGTAATCGCCGACATAGCCGAAGCACTGCGCGGGCAGATGATACTTGGGGTGGAGCAGGGACTCGGGAGCGTTTGCCGTTGGCAGTTCGCGATCGGCTTCAACCGGCTCCTCGGGAAGGATCCGAAGCCGTGCTCGTTGGTTGAACTCGCGCTCCCGCCAGATGCCCTGCACAGCCATCCACCAGAGGTCGAGAGGCGGCTCGTTCTCAGCCAGCGAGACAAAAAGTCGATCCCGCAAGCCGCCGTCCGCGATGTCTGCGGCATAAAGCATGATGCCATCGCTGATCGCGACCGCCTTGACACGTTGCTCGCTCGCGTAGCGCATCGCCTGTTCGAGGGCGCTCTCGACAGCCCTACGGCTCCATGCCAGCGATCCGGGGCGCTTCACCTCGACGACGAGGCGCTTGATGCCGTGGTCGGTGAGCACGATGTCGGCGTGCTCGACCTGGTTGTTGAAGTCGGCGAGCGGCCAGTCCAAGACGGTCGTGAACAAGTCCTCCAAGATGTTCTCCGCGACCTTCTCGCAAGCCTCGCCGAGTCTGCGCTGTTGTTCGAGCCGCTG
>Ga0075272_1000154_pt1 | contig 15363 bp, 12 predicted proteins | sample SF_Rice_5C_0N_40_FD_69776 | JGI IMG/M metagenome (GOLD analysis project Ga0075272, IMG submission 69776) | Rice paddy soil microbial communities from Twitchell Island, California, USA - SF_Rice_5C_0N_404 | ecosystem: Environmental > Terrestrial > Soil > Paddy field/soil | place: USA: Twitchell... | reverse complement strand
CTCGCGGTCGACCGTGCAGCTGAACGCGTCGCCGAACCGTACGTCTTCGGCCGTCGCCTGTTCGAGGAGGCGCCGCCGGGCGGCTTCATCCTTCTCGTTCCAGGCGGCGAAGAAGGCGTCGATGCAGGCTGCGGCCTGCGCCTGCGCCTCGCGCGAGACGACGTTGGCGAAGACCGCCATCTGATAGCGCCAGCCCTGGACGTGCTCGGCGCCGATCGACGCCGGCGCGTCGGAGGAGGCGTGGGTGAGATGGACCGCCGTCCCGTCCGATCCCTCGTCGAGCCGGATCGTCACGCGCGATCCGCCGAGAGGGATCGGCTTTCCCTCGCCTTCGTAGCCGTAGGTGAAGACGATGCGTCCGGGAGGATCGATCTCGACAATCTTCCCGCTCGCGACGACCCCGCCCGGGTAGCGGATCCGGACCGCGCCGCCCGGCCGCGGATCGATCTCGGATCCCTCGCCCCACCAGGCGGCGAAGCGCGCGGAATCGGTGAAGTAGCGGAAGACGGTCTCCCGCGGCGCGCGGATGAAAATGGTCCGTTCGATCGTGAACCCCTTCGCGTCGGTCACGCCTTCCTCCTTCTCGTTCCCTTCCTCGGGCCGCGCCGGGCGGCCTCGATCTCCGCTTGCGTCTTCAGGCGTGCGAGCGCGTCGTCCCACGACGCTTCGAGCCAGCGTCGAAGCGGCTCGAGCTCCCGTTTCCGAGCGGCGTAGTAGCGCCGCCGTCCCTCCCGCCGGCAGCCGACGAGACCCTCGCGCGCCAGCAGCGCCAGGTGCTGCGAGACGGCGCCGAACGTGACGTCGGGCATCGCCGCCGCGATCTCTCCGGCGGGGAGCTCCCGGTCCCAGACGAGCCGGAGGATCTCCCGCCGGCGGGGGGCGGCGACGACGGCCAGATTTGCGCTCACGACATTAGTATAGTATAAACTAAATCATTGTCAAGCGCCCTCGCGGCGCGGAAAGGGGAGGCGATGAAAGGCATTCCGATGATCATCCTGGCGGGGGCGATTCTGGGTTACGGGGGCACCGCGGCGGCCGCGCCCGAAACGGTACACGTCACGTATCACGTTCAGCCGGGGAAGCTCGGGGAGTTCCTCGGCGTCCTCGGACGACATTACCCGGCGGGAAGGAAAGCGGGAATCGTGCTGGCCGAGCCGCATCTGATTCTCTCGGGAAAGGAGGACGGGGGAAAGCCGGTCGCGATCGAGATCCTCACCTGGCGCGACGAAACCGACCCCGACGACGTCGCGACGAAATACCCGGAGATCCGGAAGATCTGGGACGGACTGAACGCGCTGGTCGAGAAGCGGGCGGGGAAGCCGGGAATCGAGATCGACGCGATGGAGATCGTGACGGAGCCTCCTCCGAAGAAGTGACGGCCGACGGCAAGGGAGCGGCGAAGCCGTCGAGACCGATCGGGTGAGGACGATCTCAATGTCGACGTTTCCGGCCTCGCCCGCGGACTATGATCCGGCCGAGAACCGGCATGCATTCGAAATCCGCCGCGCGAACGGCGTTTCTGACGCTCGTCGCCCTGACGGCCTTCGCCGCGAACTCGATCCTCTGCCGTCTCGCGCTCGGCGCGGGAGCGATCGACGCCGCGAGCTACGCGACCGTCCGGCTCGCGTCGGGAGCCGTGATGCTGGCGCTGCTCGTTTCGGCGAGAAGGAGCGGCGGTTCGCGCGGCGACTGGTCTTCCGCGGCCGCCCTGTTCGTCTACGCCGTTCCTTTCTCGTTTGCGTACCGGACCCTTTCGGCCGGCACCGGCGCGCTCGTCCTGTTCGCAGCGGTCCAGGCGACGATGATCTCCGCCGGAGTCGCGCGGGGAGAGCGCCCGCGCGCGATCGGCTGGCTCGGAGTCGTGCTGGCGCTCGCGGGTCTCGCGTGGCTCGTGCGTCCGGGGCTCGCGGCGCCTTCTCCGGAGGGCGCCGGCCTCATGGCGATCGCGGGCATCTCCTGGGGCGTCTACTCGCTTCGGGGGCGCCGCTCGGCGACGCCGCTCGCCGACACGGCGGGCAACTTCGCGCGGGCGGCGCTGCTGTCGGCCGCGGCGAGCGCGGCGGCGCTCGGCTCGGCGCACGCGAGCGCGCGAGGGATCCTGCTCGCGGCGCTCTCGGGCTCGCTCGCCTCCGGCGCCGGCTACGCCGTCTGGTACGCGGCGCTCCCGCGGCTCGCCGCGACGACGGCGGCGGCGGTCCAGCTCGCCGTCCCCGTCCTCGCCGCGGCGGGCGGCGTCGGGCTGCTGGGCGAGCGGGTGACGCTCCGGCTCGTCCTCGCGTCGGCCGCGATCCTCGGGGGCATCGCTCTGGCGGTCGCCGGGCGCGGCCGCGGGGCGCGGGCCTGAGGACGATGCCGGCCGATTCCCGGAAAACGGCCCTTCTGTCGTAGAGTTGGCGCGGAGGTCGAAAGATGCGACTGGATTTCTCCCGTTTCACGCTCGCCGCCGCCGTGCTCGCTCTCGCGTCCGGTTCCGTCCTCGCCGCGGGCCCCGAGCCGAACCCGTTTTTCTCGGCGAGCCCCCTCCAGTACCAGGCGCCGCCCTTCGACCGGATCAAGGACTCGGATTACGCGCCGGCGCTCGAGGAAGGGATGAAGCGACAGATCGCCGAGATCGAGGCGATCGCCGACGATCCGGCGGCGCCGACGTTCGAGAACACGCTCGTGGCGATGGAGCGCTCGGGCGAGCTGCTGACGCGGGTCGCCAAGGTCTTCTTCAACCTCACGCAGTCGAACATCGACGACGCGATGAAGAAAGTCCGCGCCGAGGAGGCGCCCAAGCTCGCCGCCCACCAGGACGCGATCTTCCTGAACCCGAAGCTGTGGGCGCGGGTCAAGGCCCTGTACGAGAAGCGCGACGCGCTCGGGCTCGACCCGGAGAGCCGGTATCTGCTCGAGCGCTATTACAAGACGTTCGTCCGGGCGGGAGCGAACCTTCCCGCGGCGGACCAGGCGAAGCTGAAGGAGTGGAACCAGGAGGAGGCGAAGCTCACGACGGACTTCGAGGAGCGCCTGCTCGCCGGGACGAAGGGGGCCTCGATCGTCGTCTCGGACCGCGCCGAGCTCGCCGGGATGCCGGAGACGGAGATCGCCTCGGCCGCCAGCCGCGCGAAGGAGCGGGGGATGCCGGGCCAGTGGGTCCTCGACCTCCAGAACACGACGCAGCAGCCGGTCCTCGCGAATCTCACGAACCGCGGGCTCCGGCAGCGGATCCTCGAGGCTTCGGAGATGCGCTGCGACCGCGGGGACGCCAACGACACGAAGGCGATCGTCGAGAGGCTCGCTCAGCTCCGCGCCGACCGCGCGAAGCTCCTCGGATTCCCGACGCACGCCGCCTACGTGCTCGACGACCGCATGGCGAAGACGCCCGAGCACGCGCTGAAGCTCATGACCGACATGGTGCCCGCGGCGACGGGCAAGGCGGAGCGCGAGGCCGCCCGCATGCAGCAGATCGTCGACGCGGAGAAGGGCGGGTTCAAGGTCTCCGCGGCCGACTGGGAGCTCTACGCCGAGAAGGTGCGCAAGGCCGACTACGACATCGACGTGGCGCAGGTGAAGCCGTACTTCGAGCTGAATCGCGTGATCGAGGACGGCGTCTTCTTCGCCGCGCACCAGATGTACGGGCTGACGTTCAAGGAGCGCAAGGACCTTCCCGTCTACAACCCGGACGTCCGGGTCTGGGAAGTCTTCGACGCCGACGGGAAGTCGCTTGCGCTCTTCTACGGCGACTACTTCCAGCGCGCGAACAAGAGCGGAGGCGCCTGGGACGACAGCTTCGTCGACCAGACCTCTCTCCTCGGGACCCATCCGGTGATCGTCAACGTCCTGAATTTCCCGAAGCCGGCGCCCGGAGAGCCGGCGCTGCTCTCGCCGACCGACGTGAGCGCGGCCTTTCACGAATTCGGGCACGCTCTCCACGGGATGTTCTCGAACATCAAGTACCCGACGCTCGGCGCGACGCCGCGCGACTGGGTCGAGATGCCGTCGCAGTTCAACGAGCACTGGGCGCTCGAGCCGACCGTGCTCGCGCATTACGCGCACCACTACAAGACCGGCGCGCCGATCCCGGCGCCGCTCGTCGAGAAGATCCGGAAAACGAAGACGTTCAACATGGGGTACATCACGACCGAATACCTGGAGGCGGCGCTCCTCGATTTCGCGTGGCACACGCTTCCCCCCGGCGCGCCGCTCCAGAACGCCGATGCGTTCGAGAAGGAGGCGCTCGAGCGCTATCACGTCGCGTTGCCCCAGGTCCCGACGCGGTACCGGACGACCTACTTCTCGCACATCTGGGACGGCGGCTATTCGGCCGGGTACTACTCCTATCTCTGGAGCGAGCTGCTCGACGACGACTTCTACTACTGGTTCAAGGAGCACGGCGGGATGACGCGCGCCAACGGCGACCGCTTCCGCAGGATGGTGCTCTCGAAGGAAGGGACGGAGGACGTCGCCGACATCTTCCGGGCGTTTCGCGGCCGCGACCCGATCGTCCAGCCGCTCCTCGAGGAGCGCGGGCTGGTTGAGGAGACCGCGCCCGTCAGGCCCGGCTCGAAGCGCTGAAGGAACCGGCGGCCGGCGTCTCCGGGCCGGTCGCCGCGTTCTCGCCGCCCGGCGAAACTTTCACGGGACGGCTGCGTATCTCCTGTAGAACGTCGACAAGAGATCTCGCCGAGATCGCGCGCCGGCAAGGAGAAGAGCCATGAAAAGAAGGGAGTTCCTCGGTCGCAGCGCCGTGTTGGGAGTCCTCGCGGCGATCCCCTCATCCGTTCTCGCGAGCGCCGAAAGGGGCGCGAAGGCCGCGCCGCCGGCCGTTCCCCTGACGCCGCCCGCTCACGGGCCGATACCCGTCGCCTTCCTGGTCTCGGACGGCGCGGTGGTCATCGATTTCTGCGGCCCCTGGGAGGTCTTCCAGGATGTCGCGGTGCCGGGGCGGGAAAGCGGCGCGTTCTCGCTCTATACCGTCGCGGAAACGGCGAAACCCATCCGCACGAGCGCGGGAATGAAGATCGTTCCCGACCACACGTTCGCCGACGCTCCCGCGCCGAAGGTGGTCGTCATTCCGGCGCAGGGCGGCCACACGCCGGCGGCGATCGAGTGGATCCGCCGGGCGGCGAAGACGGCGGACATGACGATGTCGGTCTGCACGGGAGCGTTCCTCCTCGCAAAGACCGGGCTCCTCTCCGGAAAGAGCGCGACGACGCACCACTCCGCTTTCAAGCGGTTCGCGATGGACTTCGAGGACATCCGACTGGTCCGCGGCGCGCGGTGGGTCGATTCCGGGAGCGTCGCGACGGCGGGCGGGCTCTCGTCGGGCATCGACCTCGCGCTCCACGTCGTCGAGCGCTACTTCGGCCGCGCCGTCGCGACCGCGACGGCGTACCAGATGGAGTACCAGGGGGAAGGATGGAAGCACGCGGACGCCAACGCCGCGTACGCCGTTCGGCGCACGTCGACGGACGCCCATCCCCTGTGCGCCGTCTGCGACATGGACGTCGACCGGGCAAGCGCGCCGAGGTCGGTATACAAGGGGAAGACCTACCTGTTCTGCAGTCCGGAGCACAAGGCGCAGTTCGACAAGGACCCGGAACGGTGGCTGGAAGGCGGGATCTGACGTGGCGGCCGCCCGCCGCCTTCCGTCCGATCGCCCGCGCCGGCGCTTCCGAAGGATGATGGCGGCCGCGGCGCTCGCAGTCGCGGCGACCCGGCGACCGGCGGCCGCCCGGACGGCGGATCTCGAACGGGCGGCCGAGATTCTCGCGGGCTGCCGGGACGCGACCGGCGGGGCGCGGTGGGACGCGATCGGGGCCCTCGTCGCGGAAGGCGAGAAGACGAGCTTCGGGTTGACGGGAACGTTTCGCTCGATCGAAGAGCTCCGGACGGGATATTTCCGCCGGGACGGGTCGTATCCCCTCTTCGCCAACGCCGAGGGGCTCGATGGCGAAGGACGATGGCGCCTCGACGACTCCGGGAAGGTGCATCCCCTCGATTCGGACGAGGCTCGGACGGTCGCCGTCTCGGAGGCGTTTCTCGCCGCGCGCGGCTATCTCTTCCCGGGGCGCTCGAACGCCGTCGCGCGGGCGATCCCGCCGGCTTTCGAGAAAGGCGCTCGCTTCGAGCGGGTCGAGATGGCGCCGCCCGGCGGGCGCACCGTCACCCTCTGGATCGACGCGGCGACCCACCGCGTCGACCGGGCCGTGATGCCGCTTTCGACGATCGTCGAGACCATCCGTTACCGCGACTATCGCGAGGTCTTCGGGCTGTGGCTTCCCTTCGAGGTCGAGACCGACGACGGAGACTGGCCGGACACCGGGACCGCGAAGCTGACCCGTTACCGGATCGCCGAGGGCGGCGGCGCCGAAATCCGCCGGCCTCCCGGCAATTCGACCGATTCGGCGATCCTTCGGGGGAACCGGGCGGAGGCGCCGGCGCGCCGGGACCCCCGGAGCGGTTTCCTGATCGTCGAGGCGAACGTCGACGGCGCCGGACCGTTTCCCTTCATTCTCGACACCGGAGGCCACGACATCGTCACGCCCGCCGCGGCGTCCGCGCTGAAGCTCCCGGTATCGGGGAGCGGCTTCAGCAACGGAGCGGGCCCGGGTTCCACGAAGACGGAATTCACGAAAGTGCGGACGCTCTCGATCGGGGGTGCCGAAGTGCGCGACCAGCCGTTCCTGGTCCTGCATCTCGACCTCGGCACGGCGGTGGTCTCCGGCCGGCGGGCGCCGGTCGCCGGCATCCTGGGACTCGAAGTCTTCGAGCGGTTCGCCGTGACCCTCGACCCCGCGAGAGAGCGCGTCGAGCTCTCACCGCTCGATTCGGCCGGGGTGCATGCGGGCATCGCCGTCCCGCTCCGCTTCACGAACGACACCCCTCTCGTACCGGCGCTCCTCGACGGGCATTCGGGATCGTTCGCGGTCGATACGGGGAACAACGGCGACCTGATCGTGTACGGTCGATGGGCCGCCGCCAACGGCATGGCCGGCTCTGCCGGCCCGGAAGCCGCGGGCGAATCGGTGGGAGGCCGGTTTGCGATGCGCGACGGGCCCGCGCGGACGTTCGAATGGGGAGGGCTCTCCCTCGGCGGTGTTCCGACGATGGTCGCCGGGGAGCATTCCGGCAGCCTCTCGTCGCGCTCGGAGGCGGGAAACGTCGGCGAGTGGATCGTGTCGCGGTTCCGCGTCACGTTCGACTACCGCCGGGAGGCGATGTTTCTCGAGCCGCTCGAGGCGAAGGCGGCCGGCGCCGACTGACGCCGCTCCGTCCTATGCGATCGGGATCTTCTCCTTGTTCCGGTCGAGCCAGGTGGAGAAGCTCTGGAGCTCCGGATCGAGCGCGCGCGAGAGCGCGACGTCGCGGCTCCGGCAGAACTCGTCGTTGAAGATCGCCTGGAACTGGAACATGTTCCCCATGTCGTCGGCGCCCGGGAATCCCAGCGCCCGGTACTGATCGAAGGGCATGTCGTAGAAATTCACGGTTTGCCCGAGCGCGCGCGAGAACCGTTCCGCCATCTCCGGGCCCGAGAGGACCTCCCCCGCGATTCCGGCTCTCCTGCCGATCATTTCCTCGCCGCGCCGGAACACTCCGTACGCGCACCGCCCGATGTCTTCGGAGGCGATGCCCGGGAGCTTTCCGCCGCCGAGCGGGAGCGCGAGCACGAGGCCGCCGTCGGAAGACTTCCGCGGGCCCTGCCCGAAATAGATGAAGTTTTCCCAGTAGAACGCCGCGAGGAGGTATGTCGTCGGAAGTCCCTCGAAGAACCGGTCCGCTTCTCCCTTCGCGTCGAAGTGCGGGACCTTGTACTTCTCCTTGAGCGTCGGGAGCCGCGGGTCCGACAGGGGGAGCCATCGTCGGCTGTCCTCGAGCGTCGACCAGACGACGTGCGCCACACCGGCCGCCTTCGCGGCGAGCGCGATCGCCCCCGCCTGGGCGAGCTCCTTTTCCGGCGAGAGGTGCTCCCAGAAGTTCGTCACGCCGTAGACGCCGTGGGCGCCCGCGAACGCGCGCTCGAGGCTCTTCTCGTCGTCCAGGTCCGCGCCGACGATCTCGAGGCCGAGCGCCGCGAGCGCTTTTCCCTTCTCGGAACCGGGGTTCCGGGTGATCGCCCGGCCGGCGAACGGGCCGGAGCGATCGGCGGCGATCGCGCGGGCGAGCCCTCCGCCCTGCGCCCCGGTGGCGCCGATGACGGCGATGATCTTCTTGTCGGCCATCAGTGTCCTCCGCCGGCAGTCTACCGCCTATCGCCGTCAGAGCCCGAGGATCGTGCGCAAGACCTCCGCCCCGCCGGCTCGCACGGCCGGGGAGAAGCGGAGGTCGCCCGGCTCCCAAAAAAAGGGCCGGCGCCGCGGAGACGGCGCCGGCCGAAACGAGGAGACCCGGAACTCAGTCGTGGCGCGTGAACTGGGTGCTCGTGTCCTGGGAACCGCGGTTGTCCACGGTCGAGCCGAAGAAGATCGCGCTTCCCTGGGTGACCGTGATCCCGATCGATCCGTCGGCCGGCAGGGTGGAGTCGCCGAGGAAATCGGTCGCTTTCGCCTGCGCGAAGAAGTTCGCGGGAAACGTCTTCGAGACCGTGTCGAGCAGCGCCCCGGACTCGTCCCACACGGTGAAGATCGCCGACACCCCGTTCGACAACGAACGGACGCCGAGGTTGAAGCGAAAGTTCACCGGGTCCGCGGGGAGAATGATGACCGCGGCGTCTCCCGAGGAAAGCGCGTCTTTCGAACGGAAAACCGGTTCGGTGAAGCCGGCCGTACCGTTCGCCCCGTCGTCGTTGAAGATCTTCGCGACCGCGGCCGGCGCCGGGCCGGACGTCGGGACGATCTCCGCGCTGCCGAGGCCGGAGAGCCCCATCGCGGTGAGGACGTCGTCGAAGTTGATCGTCTGCCAGGAACCGAGCGTGTACGGAATCGAAGGGTCGTTCGAACCCGCGGAAGCCCCTCCGGCGTGATAGACGATCTTGCCGGCGATCGTCGACGTTCCCGGATTCGTGAGCTGCAGCTGCGTGCGGAAGTTGCTTCCGAGCGCGCCCGCCAGAGAGCCGACGCCGGGAATCACGACGGCTTCGCCCGCCGGGCTGTCGCCGACGACCGACAGAGAGAACGCCTGCGTGCCGGCGCAGTGCGCCGAATCGGTGGCCGCGAGGCTGAAGTTGAACGTCCCGGTCGACGTCGGCGTGCCGGAGAGCTCGCCCGAATCGTCGAGGTGGACGCCCGGCGGAAGCGATCCGGAGGCGAGGGTGAACGTGTACGGGCCCGCGCCTCCGCTCGCGATGAGTGAGGTCTCGTACGCCGAACCCTGGACGCCCGGCGGAAGCGCCGACGGCGCGATCGCGATCGTCCCGCAGCCGGTGCTCGCCGTCCTGACGATGACCGTGCCCGTCATCATGGCGCCGTGAACCTGGCAGTAATACGAAAAGTTGCCGGCGTTGGGAAACGTGAAGCTGAACGTGCCGCTCGAACGGACACCGGAATCCCAGACGCCGCTGGGGGCGCAACCGCCCTCGCCGTAGGCGCCGCCCCCGGACGTACACGTGCCGGAGGTCGTCGAGTGGGTTCCCGCATGCCACGTCCACAGGACGGAATCGCCGGCGTTGATCGTCGTCGTCGGGCTGCCGCTGGTGTTGTCGGTGAACGTGTCGTTCGAAATGGTCACGTTCGCGGTCGCCCCGTAGGCCGTGACGCAGGCCGCGAGGACCGCTACACTGAGGATGATGCCGATTTTTCTGGTCATTGTTTTGCTCCCTTTTCGCGGGCGAGAGTACCGGCGGACGGAAGCCATTCCGCCGGTCTTAATCAATCGGTGAGAATCGCCGCTCGAAGCGACTCGTTTCGCCCGGTTTTCCATTAGATTTCTCGGCGGAGGAGCCCATGGAACTCGCCGGAAACACCGTGCTCGTCACCGGCGGCGCGACCGGGATCGGCTTCGCGCTGGCCGAGCGTTTCCTCGCTGCCGGAAGCCGCGTCATCGTCTGCGGGCGGCGCGAAGAGGCCCTGCAAGCCGCCCGAAAGGCGCTCCCGGCGCTCGAGACCTTCCGCGGGGATCTCTCGACGGAAGCGCAGCGCCGCGCGGCGGCTGGCCGCGTCGAGCGCGAATTCCCGGCCGTGAACGTGCTCGTCAACAACGCCGGGATCCAGCGGCGCGTGCGTCTGGACGCCGCCAGCGGGTGGGAGGAGATCCACTCCGAGATCGCGATCAACCTCGAGGCGCCGATCCATCTCTCGATGCTCCTCGTCCCCCATCTCGCCCGCCGGGATCGGCCGGCGATCGTGAACGTCGGCTCGGGTCTCGCGTTCGTCCCGCTCGCTTCGGTTCCGATCTACTGCGCGACGAAGGCGGCGATCCATTCGTTCACTCTGTCGCTCCGGCGCCAGCTCGCGGAAACGCCGATCCAGGTCGTCGAGGTGATCCCTCCCGCCCTGAACACCGATCTCGGCGGACCCGGCCTCCACGCCTGGGCGGACCCCGTCGCCCCGTTCGCGGATGCCGTCTTTGCGGAGCTCGCGGCCGGAAAGGAAGAGATCACGTACAGTTTTTCCGAGGAATCGAGTCGGGCGTCGCGGGCGGAGCGGGCGGCGATCTTCGAGCGGATGAACCGTCCCGGCCGGTGAGGGCGGGCCCGCCGAAAACCCGCGAGCCGGCTCACCGTATCATCACGACCGCGGCCCCCGCCGGACGGCCCCGGGCGACCGCGGCCGCTCCGCTCCGGATAATCGAGCATCGACGCGAAAGGAGTCCCGCATGATCTCCCGGCTCTCCCGAATCGGCGCGGCGGCGTTCGCCGCGGCCGTTCTCGCCGTCCTTCCCGTGCGGGCCGAGCAGCCCCCGGCGGAGCCCTCGTCGGAGGCGAAGTCCCCGGCGAAGGAAGCGCCGGCGCCGCCCATTCCGCCCGCTCCGAAACCGGCGGTCACGCATCACCGGATCACGCTCGGCGCAAAGACGATCCCGTATACCGCGACGGCCGGCACGATCGACCTGAAGGACGCCAAGGGAGAGACGATCGCGAGGATGTTCTCGGTCGCGTACACGGCCGAAGGGCCCGACGCGAAGGCGCGCCCGGTGACGTTCGCGTTCAACGGAGGGCCCGGGTCCTCGAGCCTGTGGCTCCACATGGGGTCGTTCGGCCCCGTCCGGGTCGAGACGTCGGACGCGCGGCCCACTCCTCCTCCGCCGTACCGGATCGTCGAGAACTCGCGCAGCCTCCTGGACCGCACGGACCTCGTCTTCATCGACGCGGTCGGGACCGGTTTCTCGCGGATCGTCGGGAAGGGAGAACCCAGGAACTTCTACGGGACCGACGCGGACGTGGAGGCTTTCGCGCAATTCATCGAGCGATGGGTGAGCGCCAACGGACGATGGAATTCGCCGAGGTATCTCCTCGGAGAGTCCTACGGAACGACGCGCGGCGCGGCGCTCCTCGCCCACCTCGAGCGCGCGGGGATGGCCTTCAACGGCGCGATCTTCGTCTCGTCCTACCTGAACGCGTGGGACGACTTCAGCGGCCCGTCGTTTTCGAACGACCTCCCGTACGAGCTCTATCTCCCGACGATGGCGGCGACGGCGTGGTACCACAAGAAGCTCGACCCGGCGCCGCCGGCGCTGCCGGCGTTCCTGGACGAGGTCCGCGCGTTCGCGCTCGGCGAGTACGCGCAGGCCCTCGCGAAGGGGAACCACCTGGCGGAGCCGGAGCGCGCGGCCGTGGCGGCGAAGCTCCACCGCTACACGGGACTCTCCGAGGCGTTCCTCCGGAACGCGAACCTCCGGATCGACCCGGGCCGCTTCGCGAAGGAGCTGCTGCGGGGAGAGCGCCGCACGGTCGGACGGCTCGACGCGCGCTTCGAGGGAATCGACCACGACGCCGCCGGCGAGTTCCCGGAATACGACGCCGCCAACAACGCCTTCGGCTCCGCCTTCACGGCGGCGTTGAACGCGTATCTCCGCGACACGCTCGGCTACCAGACCGGCGACCTCTACAAGCCCACGAACTACGCGGAGGTCGGGAAGGACTGGGACGATCGGCACCGGGTCGGCGGGAACCGGGCGCCGATGCCGGACGTGGCGGAAGACCTCCGGCAGGCGATGACGATCAATCCGAACCTGCGGATCTTCTCCGCCAACGGTTACTTCGATTTCGCCACGCCGTTCTTCGAGACGGAGTACACGGTCGCGCACATGGGTCTCGACCCGAAGCTCGAGAAGAACATCTCGTTCGGGTACTACGAGTCGGGGCACATGATCTATCTCCACGAGCCCGCGCTCGACGCGCTCCGGGCGGATCTCGCGAAGTTCTACGACGGCCGATAGCCGGAACAGGACCTCGGGGTGGAAGGATGCGGCGATGTCTCCGCCTCCGCGCGCCTTCGGCGCGACGATTCACGGCCCCTGCAACGTGTGATTTCGAGAAAAGCCCCTCAGTTCGGATCCACCCGAAAGCGCGGTGAGGCGCGAGCCCGGCGGTACGCGCCCACCCGGCTCGATCGATCGCCGCGCTTGCCGATGTCGGTCGACCCAGTAGCCCCAGGCCACCAGCACCCACATTGCGAGCGCGCCGTACGCGACCGCCCGGGGGTTCGGCGGCGGCGGGCCGAAGATGCTGGCGAGATAGGCGGCAAGGAGGAAGACGACGAGGCCCGCGAGCGCGACCGTGCCCGTGCGGTCGCGCGGGCGTGTCGCCCGGAGGTAGAGCGCGATGCCGCCCGCGAGCAGGGCGAGCTCGACGGCGACGGTCGCCGGTAGGGATCGCCAGAGACCGAGGCCGACGAACGGGCCGGCGGGACCCAGCGGCACGTCCGGTCCGTGCGAAACCGCGTCGAGAACCCAGTGGCTGACGACGACGGCGAAAAGCACCGCGGCGGTGCGCGCCGGGGCCTTCCGGATCATGCGGTAGACGAGCCCGAAGAGCGCGCCCCAGAGGAGCAGCGCGAGGAGGCTGTGGGACCAGGGGTAACGGATGAAGACGAGCGGGTTGACCGGAGTGGCGCCTGCGCGAATCTCGAGAGTCTCGATCCCGGCGAGCACGAGCACGGGCCAGACGAGGTCCGCGAGCTGGGCCGCGAGGAAGAGAGTGCCGAGCGAGACCTCCGGAGCCGCCGTTTTCGCGCCGAACCCGACCGCGTAATGGCCGAGGAACATCGGACGAAGCTTATCGCGCCGCGACAGCGCGTTCCTCGACGGCGCCTTCGGCTAGAATCCTCCCGTCCTCGGACAATCGGTGGAGGAAGCGTGAGGTCCTGGGCGTCTTCTCTCCTGCTCCTGGCAGCGGTCTTCGCGGCGGCGCGCCCGGCTTCCGGCGACGGCGCTCCGGCGCCGGCGGTCTCCGCGCCCCCGGCGGCGGAGCGCGCCGAGGCGCGGTTGCGTGTCGGCGACTGGGAAGGCGCGATCGCGATCGCCGAGGACGCGCTTCGCGCCGCGCCGGAGGATGCGGCGCTCTGGCGCATCGCCGGCGAGGCCTACGGGGGCAAGGCGCGCACCGCGTCGGTCCTCGCGCAGATCCGGCTCGCTCGCAAGTGCCGGGCCGCTTTCGAGAAGGCGGTCGCCCTCGCTCCGGAAGACGCCGACGCGCGGATGGATCTCTTCACCTACTACCTCGAGGCGCCCGGGATCGCGGGGGGAGGGGCCGCGCGCGCCCGGGAGCAGGCGGAAGCGATCGCGAGGATCGACGCCGCGCGCGGACACGCGGCGCTCGGCGCGCTGTACGCCCACGAGAAGGACTATTCCCGCGCCGAGGCCGAGTACCGCCTCGTCCTCGAGAGGGAACCGGGGAACGGGGACGCGCGGGCGGGTCTCGGCGAAGTCCTGCTCGCGCGCAGCCAATTCGAAGAGGCGCGCCGGCTCTGGAGCGGACTCGTCGGCGACGCCGAGCTGGGGCCGATCGCGCATTACCAGCTCGGCGAGATCTCGCTCCTCTCCGGGACGGAGCTCGACGAGGGAGTGGAGCACTTTCGCCTGTACCTCGCGAGCCCGCCCCGACCCGAAGCGCCTCCGCCGGCGGACGCAGAGTGTCGGCTCGCCCTCCTCTTCGAAAGGATCGGAAAGAAGGACGAGGCTCGCTCGGCGCTGCGCGAGGCGATTCGCCTCGATCCGGGAAACGCGCAAGCCAGGAGGGAGCTCAAGCGCCTCGGCGGGTGACGGGCGCTCGCGGCCGCCTCTGCGCCGGGAAACCTTTCCCAGCCTCCTGCGTAGTGGAAAGCAGTGCACGATCAGGCAACGGTGTGTCTCCCCGATTCCCCGGCGGCGCGAAGCGCGGGAATCGGGCTTGCCGCTTCGCTCCTTTTTTTCAATGATTTGTGGAGGTTCTTCATGCGCTTCTCTGCCCGTCTTCTCCTCGCCTTCGGGACCCTCTTGATCCTCGGCGGCGTCGCCGCGGCGGCGCCCCCTTCGAGGGCGCTCACCGTCGACGAGATCGTCGCGAAAAACGTCGAGGCCCGCGGCGGCGAAGCGAAGCTGAAGGCGATCCATTCCCTTCGACTGACCGGAAAGGCCTCGTTCACCTTCGGCGACAACCAGATCGAGGCGACGTTCGGCCAGCTGCAGAAGCGTCCGGGAATGCTTCGGACGGAGTTCACGCTGCAGGGCCTGACGGCCGTCGAGGCGACCGACGGCAAGGACGGCTGGAACCTCCAGCCGTTCCAGGGCCGGCGGGAAGCCGAGAAGGAGTCCGCCGACGAGACCCGGCAGCTCGCCGAGCAGGCCGACATCGAAGGACCGCTCGTCGGCTGGAAGGAGAAAGGGCACACCGTCGAGTATCTCGGGACGGAAGACGTCGACGGAACGCCGGCGCTGAAGCTCCGCGTGAACCTCAAAGGCGGCAACACCGAATACGTCTTTCTCGATCCCGACTATTTCCTCGAGATCCATCTCGAGACCGTCAACCGCGTGCGCGGCGTCGAGCACGTCAGAGAGACCGACCTCGGGAGCTACCAGCCGGTGGACGGCGTGTGGTTCCCGTTCTCGATCGAGCAGTGGCAGAAGGGGGGCGGCGGCCGGCAGCGCTACAACGTCGAGCGCGCGGAGGCCAACGTCGACCTCGACGACGCTTTGTTCCATCTCCCGCCGGCCGGCACGCCGATCGTCCAATCGATCAAGGCGGCCCCGAATGCGGCCGCGGTCGGCCCCGTCACCGCTCCGGCCGCTCCCGGCGGAGCGCGTCCTCCCGTCTTCGACTCCGGCACGATCTCCGGCCTCGGCGCGCGCAACATCGGGTCCGCGGCGATGAGCGGCCGCGTCGCCGCGGTCGCGGCCCGCACCGACGGCGGCAAGACGACGGTGTTCGTCGGCGCCGCGAGCGGCGGCGTCTGGCGGTCTTTCGACGGCGGCACGACTTTCAAGCCGGTGTTCGACAAGCAGCCGGTGCAGTCGATCGGCGCGATC
>Ga0075272_1000153_pt1 | contig 15420 bp, 12 predicted proteins | sample SF_Rice_5C_0N_40_FD_69776 | JGI IMG/M metagenome (GOLD analysis project Ga0075272, IMG submission 69776) | Rice paddy soil microbial communities from Twitchell Island, California, USA - SF_Rice_5C_0N_404 | ecosystem: Environmental > Terrestrial > Soil > Paddy field/soil | place: USA: Twitchell... | reverse complement strand
ACCGGGTGCTAACGCGGCCGATTCTAGCGGGTCTGTTGTGGGTGGCGAATCATTTTCGCAAGATGCACCGTGGACAGGTGAATGTTTATGCCGCCTATGTGCTCCTCAGCCTTCTCGTAGTGCTGCTGATTGGAGTTGGTGGTTTCTGAGCACTTTGATGTCGAGAAATACGTCGCTGCGGTGGCCGCAGGTGATCTATGAAGGTAGTCATCCTCTCTGATATTCACGGTAATTTTGACGCGCTTTCCGCGCTGCGGGAGGACTATGACCAGCTTTGGGTTCTTGGAGACCTTGTGAATTACGGTCCGCAGCCTGCCGAAGTCGTGGACTTCATACGGTCGCACGCCACCCATGTGGTTCGCGGCAACCATGACCATAGCGTTGGGTTCGGCGAAGACCCTCGTTGTTCGCCACGCTTTCGCGAGATGGCCGAAGCAACGCGCAGATACACCAATTCAATGTTGAACGAAGAGGATAAAAGATATCTTCGCAGTCTGACTGTGCAAGCCGATGTACAGATCGGCAACCTACATTGCAAGCTTTGTCATGCGGTGCCTTCCGATCCGCTGTTCGCGTATTGCCTGCCAGACTCCGAACGCTGGGTCGAAGAGTGCCGCTTTGCTGCAGCGGATGTGCTCTTGACCGGACATACGCATATAGCGTGTGAAATACGTGTCGAAAACACGCTTCTCGTTAATCCGGGAAGCTTGGGACAGCCAAAATCCGGCGCGCCTCGCGCGTGTTATGCAGTTTTCGAAGACGGAAACTTCAGTCTTCGCTCATTTGCATATCCTGTAAACAAGACGGCTGAAAAGATCCATGCGATGCCTATTCTCTCTGCAATCCAGGAGGACCTGATAACGGTCTTGTGCACCGGAGCGGTTCCCGAAAGGGCGCTATAGCAGAGAGAATGTCGAAAATCGCGGTGGCTAAAGTGTTCAAAAAGTCCGATTCAGGAGAACATGAGCGGCAAACCTATCGAGCGGGAGTGGTCGGCGGAAGAGATTCAATCTTTCGTTCGAGATTTGGAGTCCTTGCAAGGCGGCCAGTCCGCTGCGGCAGCTTTAGTCGGGTGCGGGAAAAAGGCCATTGGCCCACTGCGTAACTTTTTGCTCGATGGCAAGCCGAGCGGAATCTTCCAGCCACGGCAACTCGCTGTCGAAACCCTTGCAGAGCTTGGCGCAAAGGATGTCCTGATCGAATATGTGCTTCAGTCGCGAAAAATCGATGATCCGGTTATTCGCTTTGGAGAGGATGCAGTCTTGAGCACCGCAGCACGGGAGTTAGGGCGATGGAGAACTGATGATGTGTACGACGCATTGATGAAAATTTCCAAAGAACGCCTTTTGCCGGGAATTGTCGAGAGCCTCGGGATATTCGCGCGAAAGGATTCCGTTCCTTATTTCCTCTGGGCGCTAGGCGACGGCATTTGCCGCCAGGCGGCACAGGAGGTACTTCGCAAGGTCGGTGAGCCAGGACGCCCGTTTCTACTCGAAGCTGCTCGGAGCCCCAATCCATCGTCAGAAGAGGAAATCCCATCGAGTCTGCAAAGGCGCAGAAGCGTTCTGCGAATTCTCGGAGTTATTGCTGCCATTGAATGATTGGGAGCAGCTTCGCCCATTGCTTGACGAAAAGGATGCCGAGATCATCGTGGCCACAGCGCGCATTGGACTGAGGATATGTGCCGAGCGCGACCGTTGGTTTGCCATTCAACGCATGATTGAAGCACTGCCTTCGGCAGACTCATTTGTTCGAGCGGAAGCGAGAGCGGGCCTAAGTGAGAATTTCCCTATTGCGCGGCCACAGGTGGAAGCCGAGATCCTTAGGCGGAGCCGAACAAATCGCAGGGAACAAGCGCGCGATGTTGTACTTCGACTTCTCGTCAACCTGAAATGGGAGATGGAAGGCGGGCCGGAAGGAATGAAAAACTATGCAAGGCCACACAAATAAAGAGCGCAGGCCGGATGGCGACGCTCGGTTGGCGGCTGTCCCAGGCGAGGAGCTTCGGAAATATGAGCAGCTCAAATTTGCGCTCGCTGAAGTGATGCGAGAGATAAAGGCCTTTGCCCGGGAACAGCACAACGAGAATCTGGAACGACAAACGCGGGAACTTCAGATACGTCTCGCTGAGGATCGGTTCAATCTTGCCGTCGTGGGCCAATTCAGCCGCGGAAAAAGCACCCTGATGAATGCCCTGCTCGGCATGGACCGTTTGCCAACAGGTATCGTTCCCGTAACTTCGGTAATCACTAGCGTGAGCTACTCGACCCGTGAGCGTGTTGTGGTTAGGTTTGAAAACAGCGGCCTCTCCCATGAGGTTCCTCTGGAGGAGTTGGCAACTTACGTGACCGAACAGGGGAATCCGGGCAATAGAAAGAGAATTCAAGTAGCCGACGTGCAGTTGCCTGCCGAACTTTTGCAACGAGGCTTTTATTTCGTGGATACGCCCGGCCTCGCGTCTGCGATTCTTGCGAACACGCAAACGACGCGGCGATTTTTTCCCGAATGCGACGCTGTGATATTTGTAACGACGTTCGAAGCCCCCCTGTCGGGGGAGGAATTGGCATCATTTGAAGAAGTCGCCCGGTACGTGCGGAAAATGTTTCTTGTCGTCAACAAAATGGACCTGGTGTCGTCTAAACAGTGCGACGAGGTGATGACGTTTATCCAGCGGCAGCTTCCAAGAATTCAGACTGCTTCGGACGTGAACATTTTCCCGTTATCCGCTGAGAAGGCGCTCCGCGCCAAGGTGGAGAATGATGAGGAGGCGTTATCTCGAACCGGGTTGCCTGAATTCGAACGGGCGCTGACAGATTTCCTTATAAGCAGGAAATCTGAAGATTTTCTCGTGCTCATGTGCGACCGAACCGCCGCATTACTGACAAACATGCCAGAGGACTTACGCCGAAACGTTTTAACGCGGTTGAAGGCGATACGCACGCGAGTAGCAGAATCGGGAGAGCCAGCTGACTTGGAGTCTAGGCAGCGAACGTTTCGTCTCGGCTCCCTCTATTCGCCATTGGAAGCATTGGCGGCGTGTCCAGTCTGCGAGCGCGTTCTGAATGCGTCGTTTGAATTTCTGAGCCAATATCAATACGACCTCTGCACGAGGGCCGAAGTTCAAAGCTCACATGCGGCGAACAATGGATTTTGCGCTTCGCATACATGGCAGTATGAGAGAATCGCATCACCCCAGGGAATTTGCAGCGCGTACCCGAAGATCGTACAACGCATGGCAGAAAAGTGCCGCGAGTTCGCGGATGAAGCCAGGTCAGGAGCTTTGCGGAGGGGCTTTCTCGACAGCATGTTTTTTGATCGCAAAAGTTGTCCAGTTTGCAGGACGGCAATGGATGCTGAAGAAGAAGCTCTCAAGGATGTTTCCGTCGAAATAGAGGGCCGTCGCTCGACCGAAGGGATGGCTCTACCAAATGTATGCCTGCCGCATTTGTGTCAATTGATTTTTCAGATTGATAACGAAGGGGCCAAAAAAGAACTCCTCTTGCACGAAGCGCGAATCCTCGACCAACTCGCGGAAAGCATGCAGCGATTTGCTTTGAAACATGAGGGGCTAAGCATTCACCTGGCGAAGGAAGAAGAGCGGAAGGCGCCAAAGCAGGCGTTGATGTTGTTGGTCGGACACCCTAATACCCGGATCGAAGCACCGAGATGACCGTGCGCGCCCGTCGTCAAAAGATGGGAATCGGTTGCTTGTGTGATAAACCTTGCCAGAAGAGAGCGACCTTCAGACGAGGTTGACTTGCCCGTGGACGATGCTGATAATTGCGTTGTGGGTGTTGGAGTTCACCCTAAACCGCCCGATTGGGCAGATGACTCCTACGAGGTTCCTTGAAGTTGCTGGGATAGGTGCAATCCTTTCAAGGAACTCAGTTGAACGATCTCTACAAACGCTGTGGCCCGTGTGAACACTTTGGCCTGCGCGTTTGATCGTTGAGGGTCAGATGAATTCCGATATGGGTGGCTCTGCGGGTGCGCTTAACGAAAGTCAGCAACGGCATCTTCGCGTAAGCTGCCAGTACGTCGATAAACTCCTTTCTGAAGTTGAATCCATCCTGAACAGCTCCGCTTCGAAGTCCGTATTTCCGAGGTACATTTCACAAATCTCACTCGCCAACAGACGCACGATTGAAGATTACATTGCGCGGATACGAGCGCAGCTCATCCGTGTACTCGACGGTCAGGGCATCGTGCGAGAGAAGCCTGGGATTCCCGAGGCGCGCGCAATTTCCGTCACCCTGGGCGCGATTGATATCGCGGTAGATGAACTGAAACCCAGGAACATGCGCGGGTATGGCGAAGTACCGGAATCGGTGGCGCTGGACATCAACGGAATTGTGGGAGAACTGCAAGGGCTGGTGTCGCGCCTCAACCGGTATGTGCTCCAGGGCGAAGGGGAGGACCTGCGGTCGCGCTTGCAACGTCTGGAACAAACATCGGATGAATTTGAGCTGCTGAAAAAGATCGAGCGCATTGTAGCGGAGCGTGGTCTCGTGGAATTTCGCTCTGCGATTGCGGCGATTCTGGATCGGATTGAAGACAAGAGCTTCGAAATTGCGGTTTTCGGGCGCGTCAGCTCTGGCAAATCGTCGCTGCTGAATGGGATTCTCGGCGCGGACATCCTGCCGGTCGGAGTTACGCCGATTACCGCGGTGCCGACGCGGATCAAATATGCTGCCGCACCGTCGCTCTCGGTTTGGTTTGCGGAGCGCTCGCCGCAGAGCTTCGAGGTGGCGCGGCTGGGTGATTTTGCGACCGAGCAGCAGAATCCAGGAAACAAGAAGCATGTGACGCGAATTGTTTTGCGGCTTCCCGCGGAGCGCCTGCGCGACGGTGTGACGTTCGTGGACACACCGGGGCTTGGGTCGCTGGCCACCAGCGGCGCCGCAGAGACGCTTGCATACTTGCCACGCTGCGATTTGGGTGTGGTGCTCATAGATGGAGGCACGACGCTCTCTGTGGACGATTTGCGAACGATTGAGACATTGGAGGAAGCGACGATTCCGGTGCACCTGCTTCTCAGCAAGGCGGATTTACTTGCACCTTCTGATCGTGAACAAATCCTTGCCTACGTGAAAGAGCATGTGGCTGCCGAATGCCGTCTTGACCTGCCCGTTCATCCGGTAAGCGCCATGGCGAGCCATCGCGCGATGTTGGACCAATGGTTTAAGGAAGAAATCCTGCCGCTCTACGAACGGGCGCAAGAGCTGAGAGCGGCATCGCTGCGCCGAAAGATCGGAGCCTTGAGGGAATCGGTGATTGCAGCGCTACAAGCGAATCTGCAAAGGCAACAGGGAGAATCGGCGCCCGATGTGGATCAGTTGCGCGACGTGGAAGCGAGACTTCGGCAGGCTACCGGCAAGATTGAAGAATTTCGATCCGTCGCAGATCGCGAACTCGACATGTTGCCGCTCGCGGCCGCGCAGCTCTTCGATGAAGTCGCGACCCAGCTCACTTCCTCTGCTGAACAGCGCGACGAAACATTCGCTGACGCGAATGTTCGCGCCCTGATCGCAAAATCTGTCCATAAACGTGCGCGCGTTTTTCATGATCACATGAATGCTGTCGCACATTTTTGCGCGGCAGAACTCATATCCACGGCTAAGGCGCTACGTCTTTCGAACATGCCTCTGGAAACCGAATTTGATGCGCTGGTCCGCGGCGAGCCGGTTTTTGAGCTTGCTGAAGTGAATGTCGGAATCTCGGGCTCCGCAATCGGTTCTCTGTTCGGCGCGCGTTTTGCGACGAAACAAGTGGCCCGACAGTTGGCGAATAGAATCGGCCCAGTGCTCGAACAAAGTCTCGCCACTTATGCGGGATTACTGCGAAGCTGGGTGATGTCAGTCCTGAAACAACTAAAGCATGCCTTTGACGGGTACGCAGACAGCTACCGCGCCCACGTGGAGCGGGCGCTCGCGCCGACCGTGCCGGGTGCTAATGAAGCGGGTGGGATTGCGGAAGATTTGGAATCGCTTGGAGCGAGTGCTGAAGTGTTTCGTTGACAGTTACCGGGAGCTTGGCGCCATGAAAGCAGTCAAGGCCGTGTCTTATGCGGGTATCGCACATGCGGTCGCAAAGAGAACTTGTCCCGTTTGCAACGCACTGAAGGATTTTCAGTCAGTGCTGATTGAGACGGCGCAAGCGCAAGAAGCGAGACACCTCTGCAATTATCACGGCTGGCTCCTGGCGAAATCGGCCCAGGCTGATGTTGCGGGTGAAGTTTTCCGGAATCTGCTTCATCAATGGAGGCAGGCCAACACCGTCGCGGCGTCTCGTTGCGACTTTTGCGAACATATTCGTAGTGAAGAGCAGGCGGCTCTCGCAGAACTTGCACAACAGTTCGAAAATCCTTCGGTTGCAGAACTTATGCAAGAGCGCGGAACCATCTGCCTTGCTCATGGCAGAGAACTTTCGAGCCAGCTACCTGCTCACTTACAAGCCATTCTTGCCCGCATTATTGCGAGAGCCGCTCATGATCTCGATCAAGAGCTACGGACATTCGTGACGAACGCACACACAGGAGAGCATACCGGAGGCGGTATTCTCGGCCACGCGGCAGAATTTCTCTTTTCGCAACGAGGCATCCCCCGTGAGGAGGCCCCATGTTCAAATCGGGACTGGCAAAGAAAGTAAGCATATACGTTGGCGAAGATCATCCATATCACGGTCGTTCCGTGGATGCCGTCATTCTGGATTATCCGTTATGCCGAGGAGTCTCCGGAGCCAACGTCACACGCGGTATCGCAGGGTTCGGCGCCGACCATCGTCTTCGTACAACACGCATTCTGCGGCTCACCGAAAATCTTCCGATTAAGATTGGTTTCATCGAAGCGCCAGAAAAAGCTCAGGTGCTTCTTTCCAAGCTTCGCGGAATGGTCGGGACAGGGCTGATCGAGATTCAAGATGCGATGGTGGAGAAACCGTATCAGCAAGGATCGCGTTCATTGTGAATCCGGGGGAATTCGTCAATCCGAACTGTTAACTTGTTTTTGTGAAAGACAGATATGTCGGTGGCTGCTTCAATGACTACGTTGGTCGGTCGCGATGCAGAATTGCGGCGATTGAAGGACGCCATTCGGAAGCGCAAGAGCCAGTTGATCTGGGGCCCGCCGGATGCGGGCAAGACATCTCTGGTCAAGGTCGCTATGGAGGGGCTCGCTGAGCTAGAAAGAAAGTCATGCATCTATTGGAGCGGAACTGCTACCGGACGACAACTCGCTATCCATTTTCTACGCGGTCTTTATCATGCAGGCGATCCATTCGTTCACAAAAAGATTCACGCCGACGGTGCAAGAGAACACTCCCTCGATTCGTGGTTCAGCGAGCAATCCACTCTGCGCTTGCGAGGAATTCTTTTCACGGCTACTGAGAAAGGCGAATATCGTTTCTTTCTCGATCATTTCCCGCCCACTGGGCACAAGATGGCGCGGCTGATGAAGGAATTCATACATCGGTGCAAGACGCCGGTGTATCTCGTGGGGAACGGATATACCCAGGGTGAAATCGGATTTGCATGGAGCCTGTATTGGACTGATGAATATCGAATTCGGTTGAGTCCTCTGACAGAAGGAGAAGGGCGAGATTTGCTTGAAATATGCATTCGCAGATTCGGCCTGTCTGCGTTCGACCTGGAGGGCTTTCGAGAGGAAGTTTTGCACATGAGCGAGCGCTTGCCTGGCGCCATCGTGAAAATGTGCGAGCTAGCAGCAAATCCACGCTATCACTACGGCGATCAAATCAAAACCAAACTGGTCCATGTGGATTACTTGATGAAAGTAAGTCCGGGCGGGTTTGTACATCCCATGAACTTTCTCTCATGAATGGAACGCCAGATATTCGCCAAGATATGTTACCGGATACCGGTTTGGAGTCAGCTCTCTACCGGCTGGCGGAACTCGCTGCTGAGTTCGGTGCGGAGAATATTGCCGTCACTGCTCGATCCATCGCAGAGCGTGTTTCTGAAGGCCGGTTTTATGTCGCGTGTGTTGGTCAGTTCAAGCGGGGCAAGTCAACTCTCTTGAATGCGCTCATGGGCCATTCAATACTGCCGATGGGTGTCGTTCCCGTGACGACCGTGCCGACCATTATCCGCTACGGAGAATGTCTCGCTGCGCGAGTTCGCTTTGCCGATGCAGATTGGACGGATATCGCCGTAGGTGCGGTCGCCCAGTACGTTTCGGAGGAGGAGAACCCGGAGAATGCAAAGGGAGTCACAGGAGTGGAAGTCTTTGTTCCTAATTCTCTCCTGCAAACGGGGATGTGCCTGGTAGACACGCCGGGTCTGGGCTCTGTCCATGAAGGGAATACCGAAGCCACTCGCGAGTTTATTCCGCACATAGACGCGGCGATTGTTCTCATTGGCGCTGATCCCCCCCTTTCCGGCGAGGAGCTCCAGCTTGTCGAATCGGTGGCACGGGAAGTACATGACTTGCTATTCGTTCTCAACAAAGCGGATCGAACCAGCGATGCGGAGCGCGCCGAGGCAGTCGCATTCGCCCGCCGCATCTTGGAAAAACGCCTGGGCCGCACCGTGCTGCAGATTTTCGAGGTCAGTGCTTCGGAACGTTTAGAAAACCGCGGCCCAGAAAGAGACTGGGACCAACTTGTTCAATCTCTAATTTCTCTGGTTGAGCAGTCTGGGCGCAAACTGGTTCGCGAAGCCACAGAGAGAGGAATCAGGCGGGCGAAAGAGCAGCTTCTTGTTGTGATCAAGGAAGAGCGTGACGCGCTTCAACGGCCCGTCGAGGAATCTGAACATCGTATTGCAGAACTCCACAAGACGCAGGAGGAAGCGGAACGCGCTTTGCGCGATCTTGGCGCTCTGTTAGCGGCAGAGCAGCAACGCCTCTCGGAAACGTTTGCGGAGCGGAGGAAAACGTTCCTGAAGCGGGTTGCGGAGAGCGCGCAAAAGGAATTCATTGAGCGGCTATCTTCGTCACGCATCCGACGAAGCGGGCCTGCGTATCGTCGCGATGTCAATCATCTCGCACAAGGGGTTGCGCGGGGCCAGTTGGCGCCGTGGCTCGAAAGCGAAGCCAAATATGCCGAGGAAGCATTTCGCACAACAATCCGCCGTTTTGTCGAGATGGGGAATAGTTTTCTGCATCGGCTGGGCGATACAGGAGTGTGCGATGTGAGTTTGCTTCCCCAGGAACTTGATCCTGAGCAGGGACTAGGCGCGCAATCGCGCTTCTATTTCCATGTAATGGAGCGAGTCGCCGCGCCTGCGTCCCCGCTTTTGTTGATTGCGGATTTCGCGCGCGGCTGGCTGGGTTTGCGAAGCGGCATCATCGGCGATGCGCGGGATTTCCTCGATCAACTCTTGGAAGTCAACAGCGCCAGGGTGCAAAGCGACGTGGATGAACGTGTTCGCGAGAGTCGGAGAAAACTCGAAGCAGAAATCAAAGGACTCTTGCGTGAGACGTCAGCAGTAGCGGAGCGCGCCCTCGTTCGTGCCAGAGCGGCGCAGACGGCAGGGGCTCGAGCTGTAGACGCATCTCTTGGGCGTCTTGATGCAATCGAGCGCGAAGTTCAGGGACTGCGCAGAAGTTGAAAGGGAGCAGTGACTCATTTCTGTCCAGTTTGCTGGGAGGAAATTCCGGCGCAAGCGACCGTTTGCCCGTTCTGTTCCGCTGACATTCTGAAGGCTGACTCGCGGTCGTTCATCGAGAAACTGTGCGCCGCGCTCCGTCATCGGGAGCCGCAGACAGCCGTTCGCGCAGCTTGGATTCTGGGCGAGCGGCGCGAGCGCGTGGCTCTTCACGAATTGATTCGTGTGCTTGAAAGTGCGACGGATGGGTTCTTGGTGGAGGCGGCAGCCGAGGCGCTGGGCAAAATCGGAGATGACCAGTCCCTGGATGCTCTACAAAAGACATCAGAGCAAGGTCCAGTGCGTGTTCGCATCGCAGCTCAGAAAGCTATTGAGGCGATTCACAGCGCTACGCATTAGAATTTCGTCTTCGCTTGCCCACAGGGCTTGCGCGAGGTCGGCTTGCCATCCGTGCCGCGAATTTGGGCCGGAAGCCGACTCGCGTTTAAGCAGTGGGTGGGTGGGAGACCCACGAACGCAAAATCTAAAGCACCCGGAAAATGTGGGGAGCTTTAAGGGAGCAATAAGGATTCCTGACTGCTCCTTTCGCTTCCGTATGGCCTCCTTGGAGTTCCGGTAAGTCCTTGAGATTCCGTGTTTCTGTACATTCGACTCCCACACGCTTCCGCCAAACTTCTCTGCCACCGCTACCGCGCCGCCCGCTCCGGCCGTAATTCTCTCGCCGCCGCGTCTGCCGCCGCCGGAACAAAGCTCATGGCCCGTTCGGTAAGCGCGGTGATGGTCAGGCTGGGATTCACGCCAAGATTGGCCGCGATCACCGAGCCGTCGCATACGTACATGTTTCGGTACCCGAACACGCGCTGTTGCGCATCGACCACCCCCCGCTCAGCCGAATCGGCGATCACGCAGCCCCCAATACAGTGCGCCGTTCCCGGCACGTTGAACAATATTTCCGGCAGCGTGCTCATGGGCGATCCGCCCGCCACTTCCGCGAACTTCTTCGCAAACTCATTCGCCTGCGGAATGTAAGTGGGCACTTTCGCGCCCCGGCTGACCAGGAACTTCTTGAACGGCCAGAACCACGGCCGCTTCCAGCACATCTCAATCTGCCCTTCGAGCGCCTGCATGCACAGCAGAATCACCGCCTCGCGCGCCCACCCTCGAGGATTCAGTATCCGCGACATCTTCAACGGGTGCCGCAGCCACGAACCGGCCAGATTCCTCAGCCACAGTCCGATGCGTCCCGCGCCGGGGCGCCCGCCGGTGAGAATCGTGGTCAGCAGGCTCATCGTGTCCGAACCATTCGGATAGCGCACCGCCTCGATGTGCGTGTGCTCGTCGATGTACACGCCCGACCCGATGGCGATCCCTTGCGACAAATCCTCGGCGCTGCCCGGCACGCGCGCCCCGATCAACGATTCGGAATTCGTGCGCACGTGCTTGCCGAGTTCCTCGCTGATCCCCGGCAGTGATCCCCTCCCACGCAGCCGGAACAGCAGTTCCATCGTGCCCAGCGAAGAGGCGGAGAACACCACCGCGCGGCACGTAAACCGCTGCGGCTTCCGGCGAACCCACGCCGTCGATCGCACGGTGCGCACTTCGTATCCGGCGCTGCCGTCCGCGGCGCCCGCCAGCGGTTTGACGTCCACCACCTTCGTCTCCGCAAAAACCTGCGCTCCTCTTGCCTCCGCCAGATACAAGTAATTCTTGTCCAGGGAATTCTTCGCGCCGTGACGGCAGCCCATGATGCAGCCGCCGCACGCCGTGCAGGTGGTCCGCTCCGGGCCGGCCCCGCCAAAATACGGGTCGGGAAACGTCTGCCCGCCCGCAGCGCCCTGGGCCGGCTGAAAAATAGCGACCTGCGTGCGATAAAAGGTCTCACCGCATCCCGCGGCCTCCGCCGTTTTCCGCAACAGATGATCGGCGGCTCCCAGTATCCGGTTCTCCGTGACTCCCAGCATGCGCGCCGCTGTCTCGTAGTGCCGCGGCATTTCCGTTTTCCAGTCGGCCAGCCCGGCCCACGAACCGGAATCCCAGATTTTTTCCGGCGCGGGAAGCGAAGTCGCGCCATACGTAATCGACCCGCCGCCCACCGCGCAGCCGTGATAAATCGTCACGTGCCGGAAGAACCGCATTTGGAAGAAACCGCGCAGCCCCGCTCGCGGATGCCAGAACCAGCGGTGAATGGACCAGCTCGTCCGCGGAAAATCGCTGGCCGTCCAACGCCGCCCCATCTCCATCACCGCAACCCTGTAGCCCTTCTCCGCCAAGCGCAGCGCCGACACGCTCCCGCCGAATCCCGATCCGATGATGATGAAGTCAAAATCGAATTGGCTCTCAGAGGACATGAATGACGCTCCGCGGCACATTACGGCACAGTGTCGGGAAAATGGAAGTGACCTATTGCTGGTCTCCGGCGGCTCCTGCCCAGGCCTGACGCCGCCCTCATCACTACACGCCTAACTCCACAGGCCGTCTGTACCGCGTGTCACCCTCAACGGTGAGCGCGATTACTCGCGCCCTGCCTGGTCTCCTTCGCGCAAAAGCCTGGTACAAGGGAACGCAAGCGCAACCGCCAATCGCCGCCCTACTTCCGCGCTCCGAACGCGGCAAACCGGTTCTCGGCTTGTCCCGCAACTTCCGTACGAATCGCGAACAGCCCGCCCGCCAGCCGGTCGTGCGGTTTCTTCTCGGATCGTGCTGTCGTGACGTACAGCGTCTTGCCGTCCGGATCGCCGAACGTGCACGTCGTCACGTTCTCCACCGGCATTTCGATCACGCAATCCACTTCCCCGCTCGCCGCCACGCGCACGATGCATCCGCCGTAGTACCGGCAGTTCCACAAGAATCCCGCGCCGTCCACGCATGACCCGTCGGGAAATCCTCGGCCGAAATGTTCCAGAAACGCCCGGCGGTTCGAGATCGCTCCCGTCTCCGCGTCGTAGTCGTACGCCCACACGACGTTCTGCAGCGTGTCGGCGAAATAAAACCTCTGCCGGTCGCGGCTCCACGCCAGCGTGTTCGCGATTCCGATCTCTCGGCAGTGCTCCGTGACCTTGCCGTCCGGATCGAGGCGGTACAGCAGGCCGTCGCGCCCGCCCACCTCGCACGCCGAGCCGTCCGCATTCACGTTGTTGCGCATCGAACCCAGCCACAACGACCCCCGCGGGTCGGGCCGCGCATCGTTCAGCCGCACTTTCGGCCATCCGGGTAATTCGAACACCGGCGCGCTGCGCTTGTCCGCGTACGGCTCCCACAGAATTACTTTCGATCCCAGCACCACCGCCAGCGTGTCCTCGCGATCCGTCAGCGTCAGCGCCGTAACCGGCTCGTCGAACAGCCACGTGCGGACGCATTCGTCCGCGCGCGTGAAGCGATGGATGAGGAAGCGGTTGATGTCGGTCCAATACGCGGCGTGGTGCGCGGCGTGCCAAACGACTCCCTCGCCGCAAACATCATTCGTCGGCGCTACGCATATGGGCTGGTAGTTCATTGCACGCCGATCCCGGCCAGCAAGCCGCCGTCGATCAGGTAATCGCCGCCGGTGCAGAACGCCGCCTTGTCGGAAGCAAGAAACGCAGCCAGTTCGGCCACTTCCTCCGGCGTGCCGATGCGGCCCAGCGGATGCTGCTTGCCAAAGCGCTCGAACGACCGCTCGACCGGCACATCGGGCGCGAAATGCTGCGCCGAGCGCGCCAGCATGGGCGTGCGAATCGAGCCGGGGCTGATCGAGTTCACCCGAATTTTATCCGCCGCATGGTCGAGCGCCAGCGCGCGCGTCAGGCTGTGGATGGCCCCCTTCGATGTGGCGTACGCCGCCACGCCCCGCTGGCACGCGTATCCCTGCACCGACGCCAGGTTGATGATCGACCCTCCGCCCCGCTTCTTCATCTCCGGAATCCCAAAATGCGACGTAAGATAAATGCTTCCCACATTCACCGCCATTGTGCGGTTCCACGTCTCGAAATCCGTCTCCAGCACCCCGCCAAAGACGTGAATCGCTGCCGCGTTCACGATGATGTCCAGCCCGCCCAGGCGCGACACCGTCTTCCCAATCAACGACCGCACTGCCTCGGCGTGCGATACGTCGCAATGCTCCACGTCCAGCACCAGGCCGTGCGCCACTGCGTGCCGCGATAATTCTTCGTTGGCGGCCTTGTCGATTCCGCAGGCCACCACGTTGGCCCCGCCCTCGGCAAAACGCACCGCGATGGCCCGACCGATTCCAGTCGTCCCCGTCACCACCGCCACTTTCCCCGTAAATTCTTTCATCGTTGGTCTCGCATCCGCATTCCTCCCGCGCCGGGAATTACACACGTTTTTAGCGGTGAAATACAAGAGCGAAAACGTCGCGCTGCCACTCGAACCGCAAACCGCTGATCGTCCCTCGCTCACCCGCGATGACTCCACAGGACAGGGTGCCCTACCGTTCGCGCCTCTCGCGAACGGTGGGTGCTTTTGCTTTTGCTTTTGCTTTTGCTTTTGCTTTTGCTTTTGCTTTTGCTTTTGCCTTTGCCTTCAGCCCACTCCCGCCTAATGCAAAACGCGCGTGTCATCCCGAACCCAGTTCCGCGTCGTGTGCGGAAATGGGGGTGAGGGATCTGCTTTTGCTTTTGCTTTTGCTTTTGCTTTCCTTTGCCCTTGCTTTTGCTCTCGCCTTAGCCTCCTTCTCCAACCCAAGCCGTAAGCCGCCAGCTGGTCCCTCAGGACCCGCGACGACTCCACAGGATTCGGGTGCCCTACCGTTCGCGCCTTCCCGCGAACGGTGGGTCTTCAGACCGAACCCCCAGCCGCGGAGCGGCGATTGTACTTAGCCCGGCACGAAGTGCCGGGTACGCAACGGTGAAAGGGAAAAAGTCCCGGAGGGACGATTGAAATACCTGGCGACGCACCACTTACAACTTCACTGCCGACGAACTCACCTTCTTCCGCGCCAGCTCCAGCAGCTTCGCGTCCGTGCAGATCTCGTAGTACGCGCGCGTTCCCTGCGCGCCCACTTTCCCGCCCTCCAGCAGCTGCCGCACCAATCCCTTGCGGATCACGATCGGCTCCAGCGATTCGCTGAACGGCACCTCGCCGAAATAGAGCTGCACCTTTTCCTTTCCCCACGGCAGCGAAAAATTGCCGCTCATCGGACGAAGCGATATTTCCGCGCTCAGCTTCTGGAACCCCTCCTCATTCATCTCGATCCCGTTCAGGTTGTAGCGCACCAGAAGCTCTTCGCCCTCGTCCGCCGCCGCGTCCGCCATCAACGGCTGCAACACGAACACGTTGAACGGCGACGCGTTTTCCCGGAACAGCCGCTTGGCGATCTTCGTGCAGCTCGACAGCCGGTCCGATAAATTCAGCGCCTTCGAAATCATGATTTTCGAATCGCCGTCCATCCACAGCGACGGCGCCGAATCCTGGAACGCCACGCCCACCCCGATTTCCAGCGCCGGAAGATCGGCGGCTTTGGCGCGCTGGTTGTAGGCCCCGCTCACCGCCACAATCTCGCGCGCCAGGACGCACGCGCGGGCCACCGCTCGTCGCGTCGCGCGCGTCGATTCGTTCTCGTAGATGGCCAGGATGATGGCGTCCCCTTCGATGAACACGGTCGATGCGCCGTAGCGCTCCAGCATCTTCTTCACCGGCTCGTGCAGGTTCATGCTGAAGTGCGACGCGGGATTCAGCCCACGCGACAGCAAGTCCCTGGTGATCCCGGTCGAGCCGCGCACGTCCGCCTTGATGATCGTGTGGTTCAGGATGGGGTCTTCCGCCGGCCGCCCTTCGTCCGGATGCAGGAATTCGTACAGGCTCTTGTTGACCCGCGACAGCTCCCGCGAACGCTCCGAACGCACCAGGTGGATGCGCTC
>Ga0075272_1000152_pt1 | contig 15425 bp, 13 predicted proteins | sample SF_Rice_5C_0N_40_FD_69776 | JGI IMG/M metagenome (GOLD analysis project Ga0075272, IMG submission 69776) | Rice paddy soil microbial communities from Twitchell Island, California, USA - SF_Rice_5C_0N_404 | ecosystem: Environmental > Terrestrial > Soil > Paddy field/soil | place: USA: Twitchell... | reverse complement strand
CCGGATGCCCGTCTTTGAAGTAACGTACGCTGGCGCGCCGAACCCCATAGCCAAGGACTTTTGCCGGATCGGCAGCGGAGGTCCTGGCGGTTTGGAATAGCTCGGGTAGATTTTTCTCCCTATGAGGCTGTGCGATGGTTTCCGAGCCTAACCCGACTGTTCGTGTCGTAGCCATCGACGACGATGAGCAGCATCTTAAATTCATCGCGAAGGTTCTCTCGCGGGCGAACCTTGGCATCCTTACAGCCGACAACCCTCATCAGGGCCTCGAAATTGTCCGCAAAGAACATCCGCACCTAGCTCTCGTCGACCTGTTGATGCCTGAAATGAGCGGATTGGAAGTACTCGAAAAGATCATTCAGTTTGATCCGAACATTGATGTTGTTTTGCTCACCGGCCAATACAGCACCGAATCAGCTGTGCAAGCCATTCAGAAAGGTGCCGCTGATTACCTTACGAAGCCGGTTGACATCAACAAACTCCAACAACGCCTTGACTTGCTCTTTTCGGAGGTCAGCAAAGGGCGCCGCCGTCTGGAATTGGAGAAGGAACTTCTGGAGAACTCGCAGTTCGCGACCATGGTCGGGAACAGTTCCGCGATGTTTGAAGTCTTTCGCCAGATTCGACGTGTCGCGCCCCACTTTCGCACGGTTCTGCTCACCGGCGAGACGGGAGTCGGGAAGGAGCTTGCCGCCCAGGCGCTGCACAGGCTGAGCCCTGTGTCCTCAGGGTCATTCGTCACCTGCGATTGTTCGGCGGTGGTTGAGACTCTGGCCGAGAGCGAACTCTTCGGCCACGTCAAAGGAGCCTTCACCGGGGCTGTCCGGGATGGGATCGGTCTTTTCGAGGCCGCCAACGGGGGGACGTTGTTCTTGGACGAGGTGGGCGAGCTTCCTCTTGCTCTGCAGCCTAAGCTCCTTCGCGTGTTACAAAACCAGGAAATCCAACGCGTCGGGTCTCCGGCGGTTCGACGGATCGATGTGCGGGTCGTCGCGGCCACGCACAGAGACCTCCAGGAGATGGTCAAGGAGCAGCGGTTTCGCCAGGATCTGTTCTACCGTCTCTCAATGGTGCACATCAAATTGCCGGCGCTGGCGCAGAGAACGGGCGATCTGCCGTTGCTTGAGCGGCATTTCATCGACAGGTTCGCCGGGCAATACGGCAAGCGCATCGACGGAATCACCAAACGGGCAGAGGCAGTTCTGGCCAGGCATGCATGGCCCGGAAACGTTCGAGAGCTCGAAAACGTGATTGGAAACGCGTGCATGATGACTGAAGACGAAACGATCGACATTCCCGATCTTCCTGAATACATCCGAAATAGACAGGCGGCCGCCAATCACGAAGGGAACGAAGCACCCCTCACGCTCGAGGAGGTGGAAAGAGAGCACTCGTTGCGCATACTTGAAAGCGTCGGAGGTAATAAAGTACGCGCGGCGGAGCTCTTAGGCGTAAGCCGCACAAAGCTCTATCGAATTCTCGGGGAGAGCGAGAGTTGAAAATTCTGGCGGCAGCCCGCAAGCCGGAATTGACCAACCAAACCTGATCTTCTCCTGCGGTTCGGCCTTCGCCCGTCACAGTCTTTGGCTTCCTCAGACAGTCCCTCACTTCCCGCCTTCAGTGGCCTTCTGCCGCGGCGTCGTTTCTGGCAGAACCCGTACTAGTGTTTGAGGAGGAATTACTGCATTCGCGGCGTAGAAGGTGTCGTAATTCCAGACAGTCTGTCTTAGCGGCGTACATCTGATGCCTTTGTCGGAGCCCACGGGCCCGTCGTCGGACTAGAGCTATGTAGCTGAAAAAACGCTTCTTAGCGAATGTCTTGGCCGTGGCATTGAGTTTGCTTCTGACCGTGTGGAGAGTGTCAACGCCCCCATGAAATCACTATGCATCGGTCAGGTGCACCCGGAACGGCAAGCGAAAGACGGTTCTGGAATGAGGAACACCGTACTTGGGTATGCGTCACGTCTTATCTCTGTGCTTGGAAGTGGAAGCACTGCCCGGGTTGAAGACCCGGTGCCGACAGTCCAGCTTCGGCTCAAGATCCTGGTCATTGATGATTCGCCAGTGTCTCGTAAGCTGGTGGAGTTCGCGCTTTGCCACAGAGGCTACGATTTGATCTTCGCCAGAACAGGAAAGGAAGCGATCGAGCTGTTCCGAGAGCACCAACCACTTCTCATCCTCATGAACTGGACGCTCCCCGACATCGAAGGGGAGGAGCTCTGCCGGCACGTACGCTCGCTATCGGAAGGCTTCCACAGTTACATCATCGTGCTGACGGCGCGAACAGAGAAGAACTGCCTGGTCCGAGCCTTGGGTGCCGGGGCCGACGACTATCTTACGAAGCCTTTCCATTCAGGCGAGTTGCTGGCACGGATCGGTGCAGGCCTGCGACTCGCGGAACTATGCCAACGGATAGCGAGGCAAAACATACTGCTGGAGAAACTTGCGCTTACCGATAGTCTCACCGGACTGCCGAATCGGCGTGCCATCGAAAATTGGGCGCAGGTTCAGTTGAGCAACGCCATCCGGCATGGGTTCCCTTTCTGGGTGGTCTTGGCTGATCTGGATCACTTCAAGCAGGTGAATGACGCTTTTGGGCATGAAGCGGGCGACGCTGTGCTGAGAAAATTCTCGCAGATTCTCAAGTCTCAACTGAGAAACGGAGACTTGTGCGGCCGCTTTGGCGGTGAGGAATTCCTGATCGTGATGACATATGCCACCAGGGAACGTGTGCTGAACGCGATCGAAAGAATTCGGTTGGAGCTTCAGATGTCGCCGCTCGAGTTACCCCAGTCGACCATAGGAGTTACGGCAAGCTTCGGCATCGCGGGCTTTGAGCAGAACGAAATCCCCCCTGAGCTCAAGACACTTCAGGCCCTGGCGGACAAGGCTTTGTATTCGGCAAAGAAAGGAGGGCGCAACCGTGTTGAAATCGCAGCAGCAATCGCGTGAGGCACCGGCGTCCTCCAAAAAGCAAACGCCGCCCTCCGCATCTCGGCAGGGCCCCGGCGCAACATTCGACAAGAGCATTGACACGCCAGTGCGACGGCGGAGCGAGCGTATCCGTAAACAGGTCGCTGTCCTGCTTATCGGTACCGATGCCCAGGGTAAATCGTTCATGGAAGAAACCGGCACGGTTCTGCTAAGCCGTCATGGGGCAAGCCTCATTTCGGCACACAAACTCGCAATCCAGCAGGAACTGCTCATCGTTCAACGCGAGCGCGACTCAGAGACTCCCGTTCGCGTCGTCACACGGCTTGACGCGAGCGGGAATTCCTACACCTACGGGGTCGCGTTCCTTGAGGCCGATATTGATTTCTGGGGGATCAACTTTGCGCTGTCGCCGGAGGCCGCGACTTCGGATCTTTGCCCCATACTCGAGTGTGGCGTGTGCGGAACCCGCGAGTCCGCTGGCTCGGGCGAACTTAAAACGGGGATGTATGAGTGTCGAGGCGGCGTGTTGCGCTACTGCAGACGATGCGGCAGCCCGACATCTTGGAAGCTTGCTCTGACCGAGATTCCCGAGCAATCCGTCTTGCCTGTGCCGCGGTGACAGGATCACTGGTCGAGCGCCCCGCTCAAGAATCGCCGCCGACGTGGTCGTACCAAGGCAGGTTTCGCCGTGTCGGTCCGCGTTCAGGGACGGGCTGAAGCCGCGTTCTGCGACAACATCTCGCCCGGGGGCCTTTGCTTCCAAGCGGCCATTGCTATGTCGAGAAGGTAGTTGCTGCGCTGCACTCGCCGGGGTCAACCTGCATGCTCGTTCCGGCAGAGATCGTCTACGTCCAACGGGTGCCGGAGAAGAACACGTTTCGCTACGGCGCGCAGTCTGTTCCGACGGCGACCGAGCGCTCGCGGGTGCTTAACAGCGAGATAACGGACCGGGATTAAGAATACGCCTGAGCAATCGGGCCGGCCGACAGCCAACCTGGGCACCGTTCGTCGCCTGGTCCGCTCGCGAAATGCCTCCTGCAGCCACCCTTATACAGCACACCGCATGAGCCTCAACTTGGCCATTCGCCGATCAATCCACAGGGCGGAGCCAGCGCAGTTTCTTGGAGGTCGAGAAGGCATTCGGCCTCCCGGGAGCCCATGGGCTTGGCGAAATAATACCCCTGGGCGTATCTGCATCCGATGGATCTCAAGGCCTCAGCCTGTCCGGCCGTTTCCACGCCTTCGGCCACAACGTCCATTTCCAGGCTGCGTCCGACACTAACGATGGCCTGAGCAATCTTGAGGTCTTGCGGGCTGTTCTCAATCTCGGACACAAACGTGCGATCCAGCTTCAGCGTGTCGAAACGAAACCGACGCAGATAGGCGAATGACGAATAGCCGGTTCCAAAATCATCAATCGACATTCCGACTCCCAGGCTCATGAGCTTCGACAGGACCGAAGCGGTCTGTTCCGTGTCGCGCATCGCGAGGGTTTCAGTGAGCTCGAGCTTCAAACTCGTCGGTGGAACGCAGGATTCCCGCAGAACGCCGGCGACCTGGTCGACAAAGTCCGGGTGGGCCAACTGCTTCGCAGAAACATTCACCGCGACAGTTAGTCGTCTCTCCTGCGGAAATCGCTCCTGCCACGCTCGGATCTGGCGGCAAGCTTCGCGTAAGACCCAGTGTCCGATCGGAACGATCAATCCCGTTTCTTCCGCAACGGAGATAAACTCGGTCGGCGCCACAAGCTCCTGCGCAGACCGCCGCCACCGAATGAGGGCCTCGAGTCCGCGGATGTGGCCGTCCAGCAACGAGAATATGGGCTGATACGAGAGCACGAATTCCCTACGGTCCACCGCACCGCGGAGATCGTTCTCGAGTCTTAACCGGGCAATGACTCGGCCCTGCATCACGGGGTCGCAGATCTCGTATTTCGCATACCCCTGGCTCTTGGCACGGTACATTGCCGTGTCTGCATCGCGCATGAGGTCCTGTGCAGACCCATAGCTTGTGCTGCTCGCCGCAATGCCGATGCTGACGCTCGTCGGCAACATCTGCTGCGCAATCGTGAAAGGCGACTTCAGCCGTCTCTGAATCCGCTCGGCCACACGCACCGCATCGCTCGTGTCGCATATTCCATCGAGCAGGATCGCGAACTCGTCACCGGCTAAACGCGCGAGGAGATCGCCGGGTTCCCGCCCAGCCTGGCGGCACGTGTTGCTCTTGCGGCCGTCGCGATCCGCCAGGCGAATCGAACCGGCCAGCCTTCGTGAGAGCTGGAGAATCAGTTCATCGCCCGCCGCATGGCCGAGACTCGCGTTGATGCTCTTGAAGCGGTCGATGTCGAGAAACAGGACAGCAAAGTTGTAGTCCTTGTGCCGTCTGGCTTTCGTGACACACGCTTCGACTCTTTCGAGAAAAGCCTTACGGTTCGGCAGGTGCGTCAGAGAATCATGCCGGGCCTCGTGGAGCAGCTTGTCCTCCAGCTCCAGTACTCTCCGGCCGATCCTAAGTCTCGCGATCAACTCGCTCAGGTCGAAGGGCCTGGTGATGTAATCGTCGGCGCCGGTTCTTGAGTGCCGGACGGCGGCAGCTTTCGATTCCTTCGGCACCACAAAGATGATGTAAACGTAAGCGCGACCGTACTGGCTGCGTACGTTTCGACAAACGGTCGGGCCATCCAGACCCGGAATGGTCAGGTCGAGAACAGCGAGTCGTGGGCCGGCCGTGGAGAAGAGTAGTTCAGTGGCCGACCTCCCATCATCGGCCTCATACACTTCGTAACCCTCCCGTTCCAGTATGTCGCAGGTTCGAAGTCGCGAGACCGGGTCCTGATCGGTGAAAAGTATCTTCATTGTGACTCCGCAGAGTTTTTTTACCTGCTTGAGTCCCCCGTCACCGCCCGGCCGGGGGTTCCACGCCAGCCAAGCGAAGAGCAAATGGGAGAACAGAGCATCACGGCGACCAAACGGGTGAGAAGTGAGGCGAGTTTCCCACCGGAAGATCATGGGTTGCTGGTCTGGACTGTCTGCGCGGCACTCGACAACTGTCCCGTTTCGGGCTTCTGTTTCACCGGGGTGCAATTGCGGCGTGCCCACCCACCAAAATCTCGTGCCGGTTTTCTCATTTTGCTGCCGGCACGGCTGTCCGAGCCACATGGCGAATCGATCGAATCGTTCTCGTGCCTTCGCCAAGAAGGCCTCCGTCCGTTGTTGCAAAATGGTACATCTCCGCTTTTGGTACACTTTGCGGCCGCTTCGACAAGAGTGATCCAAGCGGACGGGTATGGCGGAAAAGGACTTAGACGACCGGCTGTTCTTGAGACGCAAGCTTGTTGGCAATTTAAATGCGTAAGCCCGGCAGGCACTCAATCCCGGAACTGCGGAACAAACCTACGGGGGCGCTCCTTGGGAACAGCGGAAAAGGCGGTTGCCAAATCATCGTCCCCTTCAACCATGGTGAACGCTGCGTCACTCCGTAAGGGCATGAACCGCGCCGAGCACAAACAGTGGTGGCTTTCGTTCTCGGGCGTGGCGGTCGCGTTAGTTCTCACCGTCGGAATCGTGTCGTTCTCCCTCGCCCTTTACTTCTGGCAGAGAGACGTTTGGGACCAGCTCAACTTCCGGGTGGCGACAGAAGCGCTGATTGGCATGGTGCTGCTGTTCGTCGTGTTCGTCATCTATCAGCAATTGCAGATTCACCGTTTCCGGATGCACCTGTTGGAGCAGGAAGAGTTGTTTCGCCTGATCGGTGAGAATGCGGTCGATATGATCGCGGTGGTCACGGTCGACGGGCGGCGCCTATATAACAGCCCCTCCTACCAAAAGGTGCTCGGGTATTCCCCCGAAGAACTCGAACGAGCCTCTGCGTACGAACAGATTCATCCCGACGACGTTGAGGCGGTAAGAGCGTCCGCCGAGGAAGCGCGGGCGACCGGAGTGGGGCGCTGCCTCGAGTATCGCGTCCGGCACAAGAACGGCGAATGGCGCGTGCTCGAATCTACGGCGAGCGCCGTTCGAGATGCTGGCGGCGACGTCGAAAAATTAATCATCGTGAATCGTGATGTGACCGCCCGGCGCGAGCTCCAGCAGCAACTGATTCTGTCACAGCGACTCGAAGCCGTCGGCAAGCTCTCGGGCGGAATCGCACATGATTTCAACAATCTGCTCGGGGTGATCATCGGATACGCGGAGGTCTTGCAGCAGAATGTTCACACCGAAGATCCGTTGCGAGAACCCGTCGACGAGATTCGCAAAGCTGGTCAGCGCGCAGCGGCGCTGACGCAGCAATTGCTGGCCTTCAGCCGGAAACAAGTCTTGGAGCCGAAGATTCTCGATTTGAACGCGATCGTTCTGGATATGGAGAAAATGCTCAGGCGGCTAATTGGCGAGGACGTCGCGCTGAAATTCGATGTCCGGCCCGGGGTGGGAAATGTGAAAGCAGACCGGGGTCAGCTGGAACAGGTCGTGCTGAATCTTGCCGTCAACGCGCGCGATGCGATGCCGCGCGGCGGCGAACTGAGGATCGAAACAGCTGATGGCACGCTTACGGAAGAGGACGTGCGTCGGTATCGCTATGTTGTCCCTGGGCAATACGTCGTCCTGACCGTCAGCGACAACGGTGTCGGCATGGATGCGGAAACGCAATCACATATTTTCGAGCCGTTCTTCACCACGAAGGAGAAGGGAAAAGGCACGGGACTTGGCTTAGCGACTGTCTACGGTATCGTGAAACAAAGCGGCGGTTACATCTGGCTGGACAGCGCCCCTGGGAAAGGCGCTACGTTCCGTATCTTCCTCCCTCTTGCCGCCGGAGTCGCGGAACAGGTGGGATCTGCGCCGCGTTCGGTACAGCGCGCCGAAGGCGCACGCACGATTCTGCTGGTGGAAGACGAGCATGCACTGCGAAAGCTCACTCGGACCATGCTGGACAAAGCAGGCTATCGCGTACTCGAGGCCGCTGATGCTTCGGAGGCAGTCAGAATCGCCGCAGACGCCTCCTTATCGGTCGACCTGCTGCTCACGGACGTGATCATGCCGGGCATGAGCGGCGGCGACCTGGCGAAACGGCTGTCGCCCCAGCGTCCGCAGATGCACATCCTCTTTATGTCGGGGTACACGGATGGAGCTATCGAAGCACAGGGAAATCTCAGGCCGGGTTTGGTCGTGCTGCGGAAACCGTTTGCGCGGGAGACTCTGTTGCGCGCCGTAGAGGATGCTCTGTCGCACGCTCCGCCCCGCTTAGCGGACACGGATCCTTCGGTTGATTCGACGCACAAAGTTCGACAACCGGTTGGAGGATAGGAGCGCGCCATATGCAAAAACTACTCATCGTCGATGATGATGAATCGGTACGAAAGCTGCTTCGTTTCCGGTTGAGAAATTCCTACGAAATCATCGAAACAGGTTCGCCCGAGGAGGCTCTGGCCGTCGCACTCGAAAAGAAACCGGATGCCATCCTCCTGGACCTGATGATGCCGAAATATTCCGGCTTTGAAGTCTGCCAGACCATCTCATCTCTGAGTTTCACGCAGCATATCCCGATCATTATCGTGTCGGGGGAGTCGAGCGCAAATTACAAGGATTTTTGCGAATCACTGGGAGCCAAAGACTTTGTGCAGAAACCGCTCGACTTCGATCTGCTTGAACATAAGTTGTCGAAGTTCATCAGCGGTAGCCACGCCGCCGAAAGAGGCACACCCAATGTGCGCCTGCGCGTCATGCTGCGCCTCCGCCCGGCCGGCGCGAATGGTGAGGGGCCGGAGGTCCTTACGCCCACGGAAGCAGTCAGCGCAAGCGGTTTTCTTTGCGCGTACGCCCACCCGGTGAAAGAGGGCGATGTCGTGGACGTCTATCACGGGAGGAGCCACCAAATGGCGGGGAGGGCGAAAGTCGCTCACGTCGAGTGGGCCGGCACGCCCGGGCAGCGCGTTAGCTTTTCCTTTGTTGGCCGACCCACGGACTGGGTTCTGCGGTAGCGTGAGACCCCGAATAGTTGTTCGGGGAAACCCGTCGGCGGTTCAACGCGAAAGCTGGGCGTGCCAAATCCGAAAGCCCCGGCAACACGGAAAGCACAACCAGGAATGGCGGTCGGCCTCACTCAGACGGTTGTGCGCTGGTTGTTCTCGGGTCTTGCTGTCCGGAAGGGTGCATCTCCGATAGTGAAGCGAATCCGCGCTTGGGGGAGTGTCTGGAAGGACAGCGCACGGTCGGGAACGTCAATACGTCGCCCTTGGGAGGATCGGCGCCGCCTTCTCTGTTTCGAGTCGGCCGGTATCCCACCAGCCCTCCTTGCCCTCACGAATAAGCGCACTGCGGAGCGTCGAGCATCCTCGCCCCGCTGAACGCCTTGGGAGGGATCGAGCGGATCGCGCTATAGAACCAACAGCTTTGCAGATAAATTCGGCTTCTTGACGGGAGTTCAATGAGCCCTAGATTTTCGAGGGATCACGGTTTGGCGGCCAGGGTTTGTTCGTACGCAACGGAATCCCACCGACCTCCCCTCCTTACGTACACTCGCGTAAAGAGCACTGTTCCGCTGTTATCCCGGCCATTCATGGTGGCCTTCACGTCTGTTCGCCCAGTGACGATCGCGGTATTGCCGTACAATCGGACCTTCAGATCGAACGATGTCATCGAGATCATTTTCGCCTGCCCCGATTTAACGCGGCCGAGCGCCTCTTTTTTATCCAAAAAGTTCCCGCGCCGGTCGATAAACGTGTAGTCGTCAGGCGTCAGTCTATTGAGGGTGGCCATATCCGCCCTCACCAGGGCGTCGTTGCGCTCGTCTTCCAGCTTGGCGAAAAAGGCCAGAGTGCTCATCGGTTTAGCACTTACCTTCGATTCGGCTTTGGCCTTGTCTTGTCCCCAGCTCTGCCCGTCGATTGTCCCCAAGACTATTGCCACGGAAATTGCCCCAATAAGGAATGGGCTTTTCATGGAGGTCTCTCCTGTGTAAAGTTTTGCGGACCCGAATTCAGCTCATTTCTCCGCGTGCGAAAAGTTCAGGTTGATCTGGTCCCCACGTTCCACGCCTCGATGTATTCCGGACGCCGGTTCTGATACCTCAAATAATACGCGTGCTCCTACACATCCGGCTTCTGTCCTTCCATCACCGGACTCTGAGACTCCTTGTCGACTAATCGTACATCCGGAGTCAAATTGCTTTCCGGCGGAAAGCCGCTCCAATCAATGTCCCGACTATCCCATACAGAATGAAATTCCCTCCAATTTCGAACTCACCGACCAGGATCCTACCCCAGATAGCGGAGGGGGCAGCGATACAAGCTAGCGACGAGGGCCGCAGAATGAGAAGGACGGTTGGGCTGAGGCTGTCTAGTGTCCCGTGGGCAAAGTCCTGAGTAGTTTAAATGTATAAGTCGAGGGAGGAGCGCTTGGTGTTGGCCGCCTCCAGCGCGGCTCGGAAGCCTCGTTCCATCAGTGCAACACCAAATCCCGGAAACGGACATAGGATATCCTTTTGTCGAATCCATTGAAGCACGGGTTAAGGTCTTACAGTTCGTTGCTTCGGACCTTCCGTTGCAACTCCTACCACCAGGCCAAATTCCTCGTTGGAGGACGACTGATGGAAATCAACTCAGTAGGCGATTTGAGAACACAGCTCAAACGGCTCCAAATGCAGGTTCGTTTGTTGGCAGCCATTCTTGTGGTGAGTCTTGCACTCGCCATCACCTCCGGCATTCTGCGACTCGATTCGACCGAAGAATCGTCGTCATCTATTCTTCGTGCGCGCGGTCTGGTAATCGTGGACGCGCAGGGACATGAGCGCATTTTGATCGGCGCTCCGATACCCTCCGCAGCTGATCGGGTTCGCACAGACTTGAAGCGAGCCGCACAAATCTGGGGTCCACAATTTGGTGGAGCAGCGAACTTTGTGTCTTACTACAAGAACGTTCAGAACAGTATGAATGGCATATTGATTCTCGACGCGGAAGGGTTCGACAGAATCGCGATTGGGAATCCGACGCCCGACCCGAACATCGGAAAGCGCAACACGCCGAGCACTGGAATGATGATCAATGACGACAGAGGCTTCGAGCGGACAGGATACGGCGTCTCGAAACTGGGCGGCCAGTACCGTGACGTGCTGGGCATGGACTCGCAGGGTGGCGAAATTGTGGATCTCGCTGTCCTTGACGGCGGCGATTCAGGGTTGATGGTTTCCCACGGCGATCGGGAGCTATTGGTAGGAAACTCGAATCCTCTTCAGGGTGAGTCGGAGCCGTTTCAAGGGCTCGTTGTCGAACAGGGGCAAAAGGTGCTTTACAAATTGGCACCTGCTGCAGTCCACGTCCCTCCGGACGTCCTAGCGCGGTACGTTGGCACGTATCGTTTGGCTCCGACATTTTCGATCACGATCACGCGGGAGGGCGATCACCTGTACGCACAACCAACCGGCCAGCCAAAGTCTCAAATTTTCCCGGAGAGTGCGACGGAATGTTATGTGCAAGCGATGGGTGCGCCGATTACGTTTGTCACGAGCGGCGGACGCGCCACAGCACTCACCCTGCACCAAGGTAAGGACACTACTGGCAAGCGCGTCGATTAGAAATCGCAACCTCTGGACATTCGTGATCGACCAAGTGGCCGTGTAGTTGGCAAACCGGACATTCGCCCAGGACGCGGGTTACTTGAACGTTGGATGGCAGATTGGATGGCAGACAAACTGCATCCGCAAATCGTCCAGGCCTGCGCCCGGATTCCCGACCAGCTTGAATTGTACGGGACTCACTGGACGCACTGCATCAATAGCCATTTGTCCATGGTCGGTGGGGGTACTTTTGCGCCGTGAGTCTCTTACCCCCAGCAAGTATTGACTCCCCACCAGTGTCGGCATAGCATCCGTTTTAACCGCCGTGGTTCAACGCGCGGGCACCATGTCAGCTCGCCCGACCGCCTTATCGGATGCTCACAGGGAAAGATGGACGCGTATCGTCTACGTGCTCATCCTCTGCCTTGCTCTCACCTTACTTGCCGCAGTCCTAAGTGCCCGGTTCTATAGCGGCTTTCTATCTTCTGCCTTGCGGACGCTCCTTCTCCTCACCCTTGGCGCGGCCATGGGGCTGATTGGTCGGTCGTTGTTTCTCGCGCGCCGCCAGCAGGGCGAGACTGCCAAAGCGCTGCATATGACCGAGCGGACGTACAAGTCCGTGTTCGACAGTGCCCTGGACGGTATTCTAATCCTCGATGATGCCGGAAGATGCCTTGAAGCCAATCCCGCCGCTCTGGATTTGTTCGGCACCGGGCGCGACGCACTGGCGGGCCAGTCGATTGAAAGATTTTTCTTCACGGATATGGACTTTGGTAGAGCGTGGGAGCGCTTTCTCAAACGGACGTCCGAACACGCCGAAAGACGGGTTCACCGCCCCGATGGCGGCGTTCGCGTCGTCGAATATACAGCTAGGGCGAATTTTCTTCCGGGGCGCCATGTGGTCGTTCTGCGGGACATTACGAGGAAGAAAGAGGCAGAGATCGCTTTGCAGGAAAGCGAAGAGCGGTTTCAGCAGATGGCCGACAACATTCAGGAAATTTTCTGGATGCTCGACGCAGAGGAGAAGAAGGTTCTGTATGTCAGCCCGGCATACGAAATGCTGACAGGCCGCCCCTTGTTGAGCGCGGATTACAGCTCGTACGAAGAGATCGTGCATCCCGAGGATCGGGCGCGCGTGTTGTCGAAATTGAATGAGGCAATTCAAGCCGGCCGACTTGACGAGGAATTCCGCATCGTCAGACTGGACGGCACAATTCGTTGGATCTGGGTTCGGGCGTTCCCCGTCAAGGATTCCGCTGGAACAATACGGCGACTCGTGGGGACCGTGCAGGACGTGACAGCCCGCAAGTGTGCCGAAGAGCAAATGGCGAAGAATTTCGACTTGGCGGAGGCGGCGCGGGCAGAAGCGGAGGCGTTTCGCAAAACGAGCCTCGCGCTCACACAGAATCTGAGCATGGACTACGTGCTCGACACTTTGCTTCAGGCCCTCCTGAAACTGGTTCCGTACGAGTCGGCGCAAGTCATCCTCGTGGAAGCGGACACCCGCCTCTTCCTCGCTCGGCAGTGTTCCGACCACAAACTGGACGACCGAATCCCTTACTCGCCCGAAACATTCGATGCACGGGACAGTCATTTTCTGATGGAGGTCCTTGCCTCCAGGAGCAGCATGCTCCTCCCCGATACAACCGAAGAGCCTGGTTGGGCCAGTTTCAACGGATTTTCCCACCTGCGATCGTGGTTGTGTGTCCCGCTTATCGCCTCACAGCAGCTGCTCGGCGTTCTCTCTCTAGGGGATACAAAACCGCGCGCGTTCACCGGGGAGCACTTGCGGCTTGCGAAGTCTCTTGCCATTCCGGCTGCAGTCGCCATTCAGAATGCACGGCTATACGAACAAACCGAGATCTTCCGCGCCGAGCTCGAGCAGCGGCTACTCGACCTCGAGCGGGCCGAAAAGGCTCTGGGGCAGGCAAGCCAAAGATCCGCGCTGTCATAGTTAGCGGCCGAGTGTAATGACTTCCGCTCAATTCGAGAGTCCCTGCGGCAAGTACTCAAGTGTTGAGCGGTCGCAACTCCTACCACGCGGCCTGTCTGGCGACCGCCGCACAACGAATGCCTCTGAAGCCGGAACTCTGGCAATTTGTTTGGCGTTGCCGCGGACCGCGTTTTCGGTGGACAGTTCTCCGACCATGAATAAGCTATTCCGACAGCTCTGAGCTGCTGAAGGGCAGTATCTGGCCTTCGCGCATTGGCTGGTCTTCCGACCGGGGGCAGGCCGACGCCAGAGGGTGCTGAGAAGTAGTTCATTATAAGCAGACGGCCATCGTCGGAATTTCTCCGCCTCGATACAAAACCACAGCAAAAGCGCGCCTCGAAACAGCGTTTCGACGAGATTCCTGTCGGCTCTCGACCGGCCGAACGGGTTCTTCTGGTTCTTCAGTCTTATGGCGAACCGTTGGGAACAAACAACGGACGGTTCCTTCCGGTTCTTCTCTCCGGAACAGGTGGATCAAGTACTGCGTGACGGCTTCAAACGCGGCCGCGAAGGGTCGCATGCCGCAATCGAAAGAATTCTCAAACATGAACCGGGGCTGGAACGAGCGTTTCTTTGGCAGCGCATTCGGCTTCTCAAGCGTCCTCCGCAACTGAAGGAGGGTCGCTTCGCAGTATGGAGCCCTGAGGATGAAAAGATCCTGCGGGAAGGATACGGAGACGGATGGCGAGGAAAGCGCGAAGCAGCACGAGCACTGCTAAGGAGTCACCCCGGCTGGCGGCCTCACCTGATCTGGAGGAGAGCGGCGAAACTCGGCCTCATTCACGGCGAGAAAAAGCGGAGTCGGGCGCGCTCCGGTCTGGCATGGTCCGAGGAAGACTATCGAACTCTCTTGGATCTCGCCGGATACAAAGGTGCCCGCGTCATTGCGAAACTCTTGCAGCGTTCAGAGGCCGCGGTCCGGACGCGCCTCGCGTTGCTAGGTAAGAGCAGCCGCACTCACTTGGAAGGGTTTTCGCGTTTTGCACTATCGAGGGAGCTGCACCTGTCTGTGAACACCATCCAGCGCTTGATTGTTGAGGGCCTGCTTCAAGTCCGAGATCCGAGGATTACGCGAGATTCCCTCGATCGTCTACGTCACTCCGGGCGTTTAGAGGTGATCCGGCAGAATGGGTTTCAGGGAACGCCGTGTATTCGTCGAGAATCGAGTTGTGAATCAGCCTTGTCGACACCGGCGTCCGAAACCCTTGCAAAATCCGCCGCGCTTTCCATTTCATCAGTCAGACTTTCGCGCGCCAAGCGGGTCTGGGCTGAGGTTGCTGAATCGTTGAACGTACCCAGAGAAGATGTCGAAAAGTTCATTGCTCATGGGGTCTTGAAGCTGTACGACTCCAGGATCACTGAAAAAGCGCTTCAGACTTTCTGCCGGCGCCACGGATCGTTGATCAATTCTAACTTGCTCAGCCGCGAGACCCGCGACTGGCTTCAGAGCACAATGGATTTCGTTCCCCATGGGGGCGAGGCGATTGCGCTCTGCTTGACACCTTTGCGCAAGCACGCACGAATCGTGCACCAATGCAGGAAGTGTGGCCGGTCGATTCGTGGCAACGCGTTCTTCAGACATCTCAGGAGATGCAATCAGGCTGCGCCGGGCCGTCACGCTGACAGGGGAGCCATCCTGTGAAGCCTGAGCCTTCGCCGGTCTCCGCGCGAGTCGCCTTCCGAGTCCGGCTTCCCGAGGGAGCGTGTGACAATTTCTACTCGGCGAAAGGATCGGCAGAATGGATTCGCAGCTGGTGCGTAAATGCCTACAGGAGAAGCGCATCGCTACTTTGAAGTGGCCGACACGCGCCGGGTTTCTCGCTGCGGATCTGTCGTTAGCAAATTAAAATGTCCGGTTTTCGTAGCACGTGATCTGTCCGGTTCGTGTTAATCACCAGCCGTCGCCGTGGCTGTGGGAAAGTGGGAATCCCGCCGCCTTTGCGGGATT
>Ga0075272_1000151_pt1 | contig 15437 bp, 13 predicted proteins | sample SF_Rice_5C_0N_40_FD_69776 | JGI IMG/M metagenome (GOLD analysis project Ga0075272, IMG submission 69776) | Rice paddy soil microbial communities from Twitchell Island, California, USA - SF_Rice_5C_0N_404 | ecosystem: Environmental > Terrestrial > Soil > Paddy field/soil | place: USA: Twitchell... | reverse complement strand
GAAGTGATCGCCGCCGAACCCGCCGGAGCGGGCGTCGTGTACACGCTCTCGCCGTGGGAGGACCGCCACACGATCCGGGTCCTCGAAAAGTACGACGACGAAAGCGAGGCGCGGCGCGCGCGGGAGCGGACCGACGATCGGCGCGGGCGCCGGATGCGCCACCTCCTCCTCGTTCTTTCTCCGCTCGCCGGGCACCTGCCGGCGCAGGTGCAGGACCGCTGGGAGCACGAGTACGACGCGCCGGCGAGTCTCCTGACCCTCGTTTCGGCGCTGCCGCTCTTCGTGTTCGGATTCCTGAGCACCTTCTCGCTGACGATCCGCGGCATCGCGGGAGTCGCGCTCCTGCCGTTGCCCGAGAACGTGCTCCTCTTCGGCGTGTATCTCTTCGTCGAATCGGGATTCCGGCTCTCGGTGGCATGGTCCCAGGGGCGGCCCGCGGGGTCGGTCGCCGGGACGATCGCGTGGGAGGTCGCCCGCCGACTCCGCCCGGCCCTCGCCCGGGCTCCGGAACCCGGCTCGCCCCGCCGTTCCGATTGAGCGTCGCAAGCTTCTTACCCGATCCACGGCCGGCGGCGGGATGTGCGGGGCCGCTTCAATCCGAATTTACACGCTCTTCGTTTTTCGAAAACGCCCCCGACCTACATTGCGCTCCGAAAAAGGAGGAAAACGCATGAGGCTTCCAACGAGGAACATCCTGACGACGATCGTCGTCGGAATCGCCGCCGTCGCTCTCGCGGCTTCGGCCGCGGCGCAGGAGACGGTGGAGGGGACACCGAGTTTCAAGATCGGCGCGACGATCTTCTCGGACTACACCTACAACGACGAACCGACGACGACCGACGCCAACGGCGACACGGTCCACCCGAACGCCTTCAACGTCAGCCGCGCCTACATCAACGTGACCGGGAACCTCTCTCGGATGATCTCGTTCCGGATCACTCCCGACATCAACCGGGAGACGAGCTCCACGAGCTCGAACAACGGCAGCCTCGTCTTCCGGCTCAAGTACGCGTTCGCTCAGTTCGATCTGTCGAAAGCGCTCGGTTCCGGCGGCTCCTGGGCGAAACTCGGCCTGCAGACGGCTCCGTGGATCGACTACGACGAAGGAATCTATCGGTACCGCTTCCAGGGGCCGACGTTCGTGGACGCGGAAGGGTATCTGGCCTCCTCCGACTTCGGCCTGTCGGGCCACTACAGCTTTCCTTCCAACTACGGCGACGTTCACGTCGGCGTCTACAACGGCGACGGGTACAACCACACGGAGCTCAACGACCAGAAGTCGATCCAGATCCGCGCCTCGCTGCGGCCGGCGCCGGGGGTCGAGGGGGTCAAGGGGCTGCGGATCAACGGCTACTACGACACCGATCACTACGTCGACAGCAACAAGAGGGAGCGCTACATCGTCGGCGCGACGTACGAGAGCGCGTATCTGAATGCCGGCGGCTACTATCTCGATGCGAAAGACCAGAAGACCGCCGCGTCGGCGGAGACGCACGCCAAGGGTTACACGGTCTGGGCGAATCCGCGCACCCCGTTCGGCCTCGAAGCGCTCGTCCGCTACGACGATCTCAAGCCCGACGACACCGTGAGCGGCCGCAAGAAGCGGGTGATCGGCGGCGTCGCCTACTGGTTCCCGACGTTCAAGGGGGTCCAGACGGCCGTGATGCTCGACTACACCAACGTCCGCTACGAGGCGTCCCTCACGAACCCCGACGAGAAACGCTGGGCCGTCCACACCCTCATTAACTTCTAATTCACGCCCTGTTAACGCGCATTTAACACGGAATCGAAAGACTGGAAAAGGATAGAGGTGAAGCGATGACTCGAGTAGCGAAGATCCTGGTCGTGGCGGCAGCCGCCCTGTTCGGAGCGGTTTCCGCAGGCGCCCAGACCATCCAGTTGAACGGCGCCGGTTCGACGTTCGGAACGCCGATCTACACGAAGTGGTTCTCCGAATACAACAAGATCCACCCGAACGTGCAGATCAACTATCAGTCGATCGGATCGGGGGGAGGAATCCAACAGGTCACCGCCCATACGGTCGATTTCGGGGCGTCGGACGGGCCGATGACGCCGGAGCAGATGGCCAAGGCGCCCGGCATCATGCATTTCCCGACGGTGCTCGGCGGAGTCGTGCCGATGTACAACATTCCCGGCGTCAACGTGGATCTGAGATTCACCGGGCCCGTGCTGGCGAACATCTATCTGGGCCGAATCACGAAATGGAACGATCCCGCGATCGCGAAGCTCAATCCGGGTGTCAAATTCCCCGCGCTTCCGATCGCCGTCGTCCACCGGGCCGACGGCTCGGGCACGACCTACATCTGGGCCGACTATCTTTCGCGGGTCTCCCCGGAGTGGAAGACGAAGGTCGGCGTATCGACGTCGCTCAAGTGGCCCGTCGGCGTCGGCGGAAAGGGGAGCGAGGGAGTCTCCGGGCAGGTCCGCCAGCAGCCGGGCGCGATCGGCTACGTCGAGCTCATTTACGCCCTCCAGAACCACATCGCATACGGTTTCGTCCAGAACGCCGACGGCAAGTTCCTCAAGGCGACTCTCGGCGGGGTCACGGCCGCCGCCGCCGCCGCGGCTCGGAAAATGCCGGCGGACTTCCGCGTGTCGATCGTGAACGCGCCCGGTCCCGACGCCTATCCGATCGCGTCGTTCACCTGGCTGCTCGTGTATCGGCACCCGAGCGATGCCGTCCGCGGAAAGATCATGAAGGACTTCCTCCACTGGATGCTCGGGGACGGCCAGAAGTACTGCGCCGACCTCGGTTATGCTCCCCTTCCGCGCGAAGTGATCCGGATGGAAGAAGCCGCGGTCGACAAGCTGCAGCAGTGATTCGAGCTCCCCTTCCGGGGCGTCCGAGCGGCGCCCCGGAGGAGGGACGGGAGAAACCTTGATGGCGAGAACGCGGCGGCGCATTCCCTGGTCGGACGCGGGCTTTCGAGCGGCGACCGGCCTCGCCGCGTTCCTCGTCGTCGGGATCGCCGTCGTCATCGGACTCGAGCTCTTCCGGAATTCGCGCGTGCCGATTCACGAGTTCGGGTGGAAGTTCTGGACCAACAAGGACTGGGATCCGGTCAACGGCGAGTTCGGCGCCTACACGTTCATCTGGGGGACTCTCTACTCTTCCCTCATCGCGCTTCTGCTCGGCGCGCCGGTGGCGCTCGGGATCGCGATCTTCATCGTCGAGGTCGGCCCTCTCCGGCTCCGCCGCGGACTCGGGTTCCTGACGGACCTGCTGGCCGCGGTTCCGTCCATCGTCTACGGCCTGTGGGGCATCTTCGTGCTCGTCCCGCTCGTCCGAAAGGTCGAGACGGCCATCGCGGGCAGCCGCCTGTCGAACCTCCCGATCTTCTCCGGGCCGCCATACGGGATCGGAATGCTCGCCGCCGGGATCATCCTGGCGATCATGATCGTGCCGTACATCTCCTCCGTGGCGCGCGAGGTCCTTCGGGCGGTTCCCCAGTCCCAGCGCGAGGCGGCGTACGCGCTCGGGGCGACGAAGTGGGAGACGATCCGCATCGTCGTCCGGTACGGCCGATCGGGGATCCTGGGAGCGGTCTTTCTGGGGCTCGGGCGAGCCCTCGGAGAGACGATGGCCGTGACCATGGTGATCGGAAACAGCCCGCAGATCTCCGCTTCTCTCTTCGCGCCGCAGTACACGATGGCCGCCGTGATCGCCAACGAGTTCACGGAGGCGACGGGCGACCTGTACCTGCAATCCCTGATCGAGATCGGTCTCGTGCTTTTCGCGATCACGCTCGCCATCAACGTCCTCTCGAGGTTCCTCATCTGGTCCGTGTCGCGCGAGCGAAGGCCGCGGCCGCGGGCGACTCCCGCCCGCCTTCCGGAGCCGGCGTGAACGCCCACCGCTCGAGCGCTCGGCGGCGTTTCGTTTCGCGGGCGATGTCCACGCTCTGCGCGGCCGCCGTGGTCCTGGCGCTGCTGCCGCTCGGCTTCATCCTCTTCTACATCGTCAGCCGGGGCATCTCCGCGCTCAACCCGGCATTCTTCACGAAGCTGCCGAAACCCTCGGGGGAAACCGGGGGCGGAATGGCGAACGCGATCGTCGGGACGCTGAAGCTGATCGGCCTGGCCTCTGCGGCGTCCGTCCCGGCGGGAATCGGAGCGGGGATCTACATTTCCGAGTTCCCGGGTTCTCGCACGTCCACCCTCGTTCGATTCTGCGCCGACGTGCTCAACGGGGTCCCCTCGATCGTCGTGGGCATCGTCGCGTACGGCCTCGTGGTCCTCCCGATGAAGCGATTCTCGGCGATCGCGGGCGCCGTCGCGCTCGCGATCATGATGGTTCCGATCATCACGCGCTCGACCGAGGAGCTGCTCCGGCTCGTCCCCGTCTCCCTCCGCGAGGGAGCGCTCGCGCTCGGGGCTTCGAGGGCGAGGGCGGTATGGAGCGTCGTGCTGCCGAGCGCCCTTCCGGGCATCATCACGGGCGTTCTGATCGCCGTCGCCCGGATCGCCGGAGAGACGGCTCCGCTCCTGTTCACGTCGTTCAACAACCAGTTCTGGGCACCGGGACTGGACCAGCCGACGGCTTCGCTGACGGTGCAGATCTACAACTACGCCATCTCGCCGTACGACGACTGGCACCGCCAGGCCTGGGCCGGCGCGCTCGTGCTCGTCGCGATCGTCCTGGCGTTTTCGATGCTCGCCCGCGTGGCCACGCGCCGGCTCGAGCGAATGAACGTGGGGTGAGCGCGATGACCCCGACGGAACTCGAGGCGCCCGGAGTCACGGTCCGGGAGCCGGAGCCGCGGAGCGAGGACGCCGCCGTCCGCATGGAGACGCGGAACCTCGACTTCTTCTACGAACACGTCCAGGCCCTTCACGGGGTCTCGCTCGCGATCGCGGAGAACTCGGTGACGGCGCTCATCGGCCCCTCCGGCTGCGGCAAGTCGACGTTCCTGCGATGCCTCAACCGGATGAACGACATCATTCCGGGCACCCGCGTGGTCGGCGACGTGCTGCTGGACGACATCGACATCTACAAAGGGGACGTCGACGTCGTCGACCTTCGCCGCCGCGTCGGGATGGTCTTCCAGAAATCGAACCCGTTCCCCAAGTCGATATTCGAGAACGTCGCTTACGGCTTGAAGATCAACCGGACCGTGCGCCGCTCCCAGATGGCCGAACGCGTCGAGAAGTCCCTCCGGGAAGCCGCGCTCTGGGACGAGGTGAAGGACCGTCTCGACGACCCGGCGATGGGGCTTTCGGGAGGCCAGCAGCAGCGGCTCTGCATCGCCCGCGCGCTCGCGATCGACCCGGAGGTGCTGCTCATGGACGAGCCGGCCTCCGCGCTCGATCCGATCGCCACGCAGAAAGTCGAGGAGCTGATCTATCACTTGAAGACCAGCTACACGATCGTGATCGTCACGCACAACATGCAGCAGGCGGCGCGGGTCTCCGACCGGACGGCGTTCTTCATGATGGGGAGGCTCGTCGAATATGATCGAACCGACAAGATGTTCACGAACCCCGGGGAGAAGATCACCGAAGACTACATCACGGGGCGATTTGGATAAGCCGACGACGGCCAAGCGGATCGCGATCGTCGAGGACGATCCGGACATCGCCTACACGATCCGCGTCAACCTTCGCAAGGAAAAGCGGTACCAGGTCGAGCATTACCTCTCCGGCGTCTCCGCGCTGAACGCGCTGCACGAGAAGCCGTTCGATCTCGTGATCCTCGACCTGAATCTTCCCGACATCGACGGGCTCGCGCTCTGCCGCGAGCTTCGCGCGCACGAGGACACCAAGCGCATCCCCATCATCATGCTGACGGCGCGCGCCGAAGAGAGGGACAAGCTGCTCGGGTTCGAGATCGGCGCCGACGACTACATCACGAAGCCGTTCTCGATGAAGGAGCTGGTCGCCCGCGTGAACGCCCATCTCCGCCGGGTCGCCTCCTTCGAGACGTCGGAGGAAGAGACGTTCGAGGACGGGGAACTGAAGGTCGATCGCGCACGCTACGAGGTCACGATCGGCGGGCGGCCGGTCCACCTGACGAAGAAGGAGTTCGACCTGTTGTGGCTGCTCATCCGGAACCGGTCCCGCGTCGTCACGCGCGACACGATCCTCGCGCGACTCTGGGACTACGACGCCGACGTCGAAACGCGGACGGTCGACGTGCACATCCGGTCGCTCCGCCGCAAGCTCGGCGAGGATCGCATCGAGACCGTCGTGGGGCTCGGGTACCGGTACCGCCAGCCGCCGGAGTGACGGGGAGCTCCTTCCCCCGCGATACGCTTGCGTCGATGATCCGCCTTCGCTCCTTCGGAGCTTCGGCGCGACGGGTCCGCCTTCGGCCGCCTTCGCCGCTGCGGGGCTTCGGCGCGGCTTCGGCGCGACGGGAGCGTGCGTCGGCGTCATGAGAACGGGCTCGCGGTACTCGCTGCTTTTCGCCGTCCTCGCCGCCGGCGCCGCCGTCATCCTCATCCTTTTCTGGGGCGCGCTTCTCGACCGCGCCTCGCGGGAACGCGTGATCCGGCGCCTCCAGGCCGAGGACACGCTGCTTGCCGCGCTGGCGGAGCCGATCTTCGGCGACGAGCCGGCCGTGGACCGGCTCGTGCGCTCGGCCGGGACCGAGCTCGGAGTCCGCGTCACGGCGATCCAGGCTTCGGGCCGCGTGATCTCCGACAGCCAGGTCGCGCCCGCCGACGTCCCCCGGATGGAGAACCACCGGAACCGTCCCGAGGTGGTCGAAGCCGCCGGCCGTGGGACCGGGTCGTCGCGGCGCTTTTCGGCGACGCTCGACCGGGACTTCGTCTACCTCGCCGAGCGCCTGCCGAAGACCGGAGCGATTCGGGGTTTCGTCCGGGTGGCCTTTCCGCTCGACGACCTCGCCGCGCAGGAGTCGCGCACGCTTTGGGCGGGACGGACGGCGATCGCCGTGTCCTGTCTCGCGCTCTTCCTCGTCGGCCATTTCGCCTCCCGGCGGCTCTCGGCGCCCCTCCGGCGGGTCACCGAGGCGACGCTCGCCGTCGCGCGGGGCGATTTGAAGCGGGATCCTCCCGACGAGGACGATCCGGAGGCGGCCGCGCTCTCCGACGCGGTGCGCCGGATGAAGCGGTCGCTCCTCGCTTCACTCGCCTCCGCCGAGTCGGAGCGGCGGCTCACGGCCGCGGTGTTCGACCGGCTCCCTTCCGGGCTCGTCGTCGTCGACGCAAGGCGCGAGATTCTGCAGGCGAACGCCGCGTTCTCGCGCATGCTGGACGTGCTCGACCCGGTCGGGCGGCCCCTCGTCGACGTCGTCCGGGAGCCCGGGGTCATCGCCCTCTTCGACCGGGCCCTCTCCTCCGGCGCCGAGCCGTCGACCGTCTGGAAGCGTCCGGGCGACGTGACCTGGGACGTCGCCGTCCTGCCGCTCGAGAAGAGCACCCGCGGACGCGCCGTCGCGATCTTCCGCGACGTCACCCCGCTGGCCCGGACGGAGTCGATGCGGCGGCGCTTCGTCGCCGACGTCTCGCACGAGCTCCGGACGCCGATCGCGTCGATCGCGGCGGCGGCGGAGACGCTCGCCGACGGCGCCCCGGACCGCGAGGAGGCGGCCCAGCTCAACGCGCTCATCGCGCGGCAGGCGGGGAGGATGCGTGATTTGATCGAAGACCTGACCGATCTCTCCCGCATCGAGTCGGGTGCGATCGAGCTCTCGCCGGAGCGCGTCCCGCTCGTCCCGCTCGTCCGCGAGGTCGCCGAGGACCTCGGCCCCCGCGCCGCGGCGCGACGGGTCGCGATCGACGTGCGGGGCGACGAGACGCTGGCCGTTTCCGGCGACCGCCGGCGCCTCCTGCAGATCGTCTTCAATCTGCTCGACAACGCCGTCAAGTTCTCCCCCGACGGCGAGAAGGTCGAGGCCTCGGTCGCGCGCGACGACGGCAGGATCGTGCTCCAGATCGGGGACCGCGGGCCGGGTGTCCCGCTCGCGGAGCGGGAGAAGATCTTCCAGCGCTTCTACCAGGTCGATCCGTCCCGGTCGAAAATGAAGCCGGGCACCGGTCTCGGACTCGCGATCGTCAAGCACCTCGCCCTGCTGCACGACGCGACGGTCGCGGTCGGCGGCGAGCCGGGGCAGGGAGCGATCTTCCGGGTTTCGTTCCCGGCGTTCGATCCGGTCCGTTCGACCCTCTGAACGGGACGGGATCCGGCGTCCGTGCCGCGTCCGTCGGATAGAATCCGGCGCATGCTCGACGGCGAATCGACGTGGAAATCCCTGCGGCGGACGCTTCGACGCGCCGAACGGAAGTTCCGCGACGGCGATCCCGAGGGGCTGCACGATCTGCGGGTGGCGCTCCGGCACACGGCCGTCGTCGCGGAAGCCGGGGCGCGGCCGAAAGTCGCTCGCGGCGCTTCGAAGCTCGCCCGCCGCCTCTCGCCGCTGCGCCAGCTCGAGGTCGATCGCGAGCTCCTCGCCGAGCTCGGCCGGTCGGGCGAGGTCTCTCCACGGGACGCTCGTCCCGTCGACGAGATCCTGGCCGCGCGACAAAGCCGCCTCCGCGACAAAGCGCTGAAGCGGCTTTCGGCCGCCCGCGAAAGAAGGCTCTTCGAGCGGCTCGGCCATGACCGGCCGGACGGTCCGCTCGCCTCGCGGCTGGCCCTCGAAACCGGCGAGAACGCCCTTCGTGTCCCGCGGGTGCTCGACGACGAGGGCCTCCACCGGCTCCGCATCTCCGTCAAGCGCCGCCGCTACGCGCTGATGGCCCGGCGGGATCTCGGCGCCCCGGGCCTGGAGGAGGAGATCTCCCGGTGCCGATCTCTCCAGGATTCTCTGGGACGGGCCAACGACTGGCGATCGTTCCTCCGCGACCTCGTGCGGCTGCGCGAATCCCGCCACGCCGATCCGGGCGCCGACTCGCCGCTCGACGCGATCTTCGATCCCGCCGCGGATCGGGCCGAGATCGCGCGGAAGGCCGCGTGCGAGGCCGTCGCGGCGAGCGGACTGGTCCCGGATCGCGAACCGCGGCGGCCGCAGCCTCCTTCGCCGCCGCCGGATCGCGACGCCGCCCTCTTCCGGGGATCGCCGAGCCTTCTGCGCGACGACGCGATCCGTTCGCGCTCCGACTCGTGAGGCGCCGCAAGACCGGCGGGCAGAGTCCCGGTGCCCACCGCGTCGGGCCGCGCGAGCGGGTCCGGCTGGCCGACTTCGACCCGGGCGAGAAAAGCGGCGACAAGGACGACGAGACAAACGTCCGGTCGATGGCGCGTGATCTCGCCGCGCTCGCCTCTCTCCAGGAGCTCCTCTATGCGGCGCGCACTCATTCGGTGCTCGTCGTGCTGCAGGGGATCGATACGGCGGGCAAAGACGGGACGATCCGGCATGTCTTTTCGGGCGTCAACCCGCAGGGATGCCGCGTCGCGTCGTTCGGGGTCCCGACGGAAGAGGAGGCGGCGCACGACTTCCTCTGGCGCGTGCACCGCCAGACACCGGCGCGCGGCGAGCTCGTGATCTTCAACCGCTCGCATTACGAGGCGGTGCTCGTCGAGCGCGTGCACGGTCTCGTGCCGGAAAAGGTATGGCGCGAGCGGTACGGGCAGATCAATGCCTTCGAGTCGCTGCTCGCCGGCGCCGGGACGATCGTCCTGAAGTTCTTCCTCCACCTCTCCCGGAAGGAGCAGAAGAAGCGCCTCGAGGCGCGGGAGGACGACCCGGAGAAGCGTTGGAAGGCGAACCCGCGCGACTGGAGCGAGCGCAAGCTCTGGGACGCTTACCGGAAGGCGTTCGAGGAGATGCTGTCGAAGACTTCGACCCGCGATGCGCCGTGGTTCGTCGTCCCGTCGGACCACAAGTGGTACCGGAACCTGGTGGTCGCGGCAACGCTGGCCCGGCGTCTCGAGACGTTGCGGAGCGGCTGGAAAGAGGCGGTCCGGGAGCGCGGCCAAAAGACCTGACCGGCATTCGAGCCCGCGGCGCTCGCGACGCCGCGACGGGCCCTTTTTCAGCAACCGGCCAGAGAATCGGCGCGGTTCCTACCCGGCGACTTTCTCCGACCCCGTCACTTCGGGCGCCTCGCCCCCCTCGGCGGGCTCCTCCTCCGCGAACGGGCCGCGCCGGAGCTGCTCGATCGCTCGCTGCGTCCTGCGGCGCGCCTCCTCGAGGAAGTTGGCCTGGCTGTCGAAACACCGGTCATCCGCCGCCGCGACGCGGGAATAGGTCCCGTCGTTTTCGAGCTCACGCGCGCGCGCCGTGTCGCGGAGAGAATCTTCGAGGATTTCCCGCGCGTGGCGCGCGAGCGCGGGGTCGACCAGCGGAAAAGCGACTTCGACGCGCCGGAAGAAATTCCTCGGCATCCAGTCGGCCGACGAGAGATAGACCTCGGGCCGGCCACCGTTTTCGAAGAGGAAGATGCGGCTGTGCTCGAGGAACCGCCCGACCACCGACGTCACCCGGATGTTCTCGGAGATGCGCTCGAGATGCGGCCGGAGACAGCAGACGCCGCGAACGGCGAGATCGACCGGCACGCCGGCCTGCGACGCCTCGTAGAGCGCCCGGATCACGCCCGGATCGAGCAGCGCGTTCATCTTGGCTTTGATGCCGGATGGCCGTCCTTCGCGCGCGTTCTTCGTTTCCCGCTCGATCCACTCGACGGTCCGGCGATGCAGGTCGCGCGGAGCGATTACGAGGCGCTGGTACGAGGCGCGCAGCGAGCATCCCGTCAGGGAGTTGAACAGCTCGGTCGCGTCGTCGCCGAACTCCGGGCGGGCCGTCAGCAGCGCGAGATCCGTGTAGACCTTCGCGGTGAGCGAGTTGTAGTTCCCCGTCGAAAGATGAACGTACCGGCGGATCTCGTCTTTCTCCCGGCGGACGACGAGCGCGATCTTGGCGTGGGTTTTCAGCCCCACCACGCCGTAGACGACGTGGACGCCCGCCTCTTCGAGCGCCTTCGCCCACTCGATGTTGTTCTCCTCGTCGAACCGGGCCTTCAGCTCGACGAGCACGGCGACCTGTTTCCCCTGCTCGGCGGCGCGGATCAACGAACGGATGAACGGCGAGTCGGCGTTCGTGCGGTAGAGCGTCATCTTGATCGCGAGGACCTTCGGATCCGACGCCGCGCGGTCGATCAGCTCGATCGCCGGGGAAAGGGAGTCGTACGGGTGGTGCAGGAGGATGTCGCCCTCGCGGATCGCGGCGAAGAGGTCTCCCCCGAGGACCAGGCACGACGGGACGGCCGGGGTGAAGGGCGCGTCCTTCAGCTCCTTGCGGTCGAGCCGGCTGAGCGCGAGCAGATCGCCCGCTCCGAGCGGCCCCGACACCTCATAGACGTCCTCATCATGGATCTCGAGCTGCTTGATGAGGAGCTTCCGGACTTTCTTCGGCGTTCGCGGCGCGACCTCGAGCCGCACGACGGCGCCGAAGCGACGCTGGCGGACCTCGTGCTCGATCGTGGCGCGGAGGTCGCCCGCTTCGTCCTCCTGGATCTCGATGTCGGCGTCGCGGGTCACGCGGAAGAGGTAGGACGAAACGACGGTCATTCCCGGGAAGAGATCGGGGAGGTTGGCCTGGATGAGGTCCTCCAGGAACACGAAATCGGCGTGCTCCGGATCGAGTTTCTTCTTTCCGAGGACGATCCGCCGCAGGGGGACCAGGCGCGGAAGGGTCGGCGGGACCTTGACGCGCGCGAACCGGACGGCTCCCGTTTCCGGGTTCTTGAGCTCCGCCGCGACGTTGAGCGAGAGGTTCGACAGGAACGGGAAGGGGTGGCCGGGATCGAACGCGAGCGGCGTCAGGACGGGGAACACGGTTCGCCGGAAGTACTCTCCCGCCGACGCGCGCCCGGTCTCGTCGAGCGACCCGATCGACGAGATGGTGATCCCGGCGTCCGCGAGCCTCGGAACGAGGTCCTCGACGAGACACTTCGCCTGGCGCTGGACCATCTTCTTGACGGCTCGTCGAGCCGCGTCGAGCTGCTCGCCGGGGGTCAGCCCGTCGATCGAGAGCTCCGTGACTTCGGCCGAGAGCTGCGCGCGCAGACCCGCGACCCGGATCATGAAGAACTCGTCGAGGTTCGTCTGGGAGATCGCGAGGAACTTCAACCGTTCGAGGAGGGGATGGGACGTGTCCTCCGCCTCCTCGATCACGCGCTCGTTGAACGCGAGCCAGGAAAGCTCGCGGTTCAAGAGCGGGACGGAAGCGTCGGGTGCGTCGCGCTCGGTGGAAGGATCGGCGGCCGGGGACGGGGCTTCGGCGAGGGGCATGAGACCGCGAATTGTCCCATATCGGCGTGAAGAGGATGAGAATCGTGGTAACGAGCTGAAGAGAATGCGGTTAGTCCGGCCGACTACGTGGTGTTCTTCTTGGCGGCCCGCGCTTTTCCGAGCTTCACGTTGAGCGGGTTGTCGCGTGAGAGAAACCCGATCACCGGGCGCCGGCGCACTCCCATCTCCTTCCGGAGCTTCAGCAGCTCGGGATGGTTCGGGGAGCTCGTCAGGCCCGCGGAGATCTCCTCGACCGCCTTCCGGCGTGAGTCGGCCAGCAGGTAGATCTTCGCCATGTGCAGGCGGCAGGTCGCGCTCCTCGAGTCCCGTCGGATCGCGGCGCGGCCGGTCTCGACGGCCTCCTTGCGCTTTCCCTGCCGGGCGAGGCACAGCGCGTAGAGCGACAGGACGTGCGGCGGGACGGACTCGTCCGCGGCCGAGAACCGCTCGCACAGGGTGAAAATCACCAGCGACCCGTCCTCGACGCGGTTGGCGTGCAGGAGAGCGGTTCCCTGCTGGAGGAGTTCCCGGGCCGAGAGCTTGGACAGTTCCTCGGGGTCGACCGGCACGGGATGATTTAAGACCGCCGCCCGGCCGGAGTCAATAGAAACGTCGGCTCGCGCGGCGGAAGTACCTCGCGCCCTTCCGGGGAGACCGGGCGGAACGGGCGCAGAGCCGCGCCGTCGCTCGCCGAGCCCGCGTCGGCGGGCGAGCGTATTGTCGATCGAGGCGGGCAAAGTCGCGCCGTCGCTCGCCGAGCCCGCGTCGGCGGGCGCAAGCGAGCGAAGGCGGATACGATTCGCGGATGCTCGTCCTGACGCTCTCGCCCGGACGCGACCATTCCGTGCTCCGCCGCCACCCGTGGGTCTTCTCGGGCGCCGTCCGCGGCCGGGAAGGGGACGAAAACGACGGGATCGCGGAAATCCGCTCCCAGGCCGGCGAAACCCTGGGGTACGGCTTCACCGGGTCGGGACGGACGATCGTGGCGAAGCTCTGGACGTTCGGCGCCGAGCCGTTCGACGGGGGGACGATCCGCGGCCGGTTCGAGGCGGCGCGGGATCTTCGCCGCGACGTGATCCCTCCACGGACGACCGGGTACCGCCTGCTCCACGCGGAAGGCGATCACGCGCCCGGGGTGATCGCCGACCGCTACGGCGAGACGCACGTGCTTCAGGTCGGCGCCGGCGGAGCGGCCCGGGCCGTCGGGATGATCGCCGCCGCATACCGCGACGTCTTCGCACCGCCCGCTCTCGTCGTGCGAACGGAAGGAGAGCCCGGAGAAGAGGCCGCCGAGGCCGCTTTCGAGGAGCACGGCCTGCGCTTCGTCGCCGATCTCGCCTCCGGCCAGAAGACCGGCTTTTTCCTCGACCAGCGGGAGAACCGGCGCCGCGTGCGCGGACTTTCGGGCGGAAAGAGCGTGCTGAACCTGTTCTCGTATTCCGGCGGTTTCTCCGTCGCCGCGCTCGCGGGGGGCGCATCGCGCGCCGTCGACGTCGATTCGTCGGAGGCGGCGCTCGCCCTCGCGGCGCGGAACCGGGGCGAGAACGGCTTCGCGGCCGATCCGGCCGACTTCGTTCGGGCCGACGTCTTCGAGGATCTTCGCGTCCGCGTCGCCGCCGGGGAGCGCTGGGGCGTCGTCATCCTCGATCCGCCGGCGTTTGCGAAGAAGAAGGGCGATGTCGACCGCGCCGCACGCGGCTACAAGGACGTCGCGCGCCTGGCAATGACGCTCGTGGCTCCCGGAGGGTTTCTCCTCACCTGCTCCTGCTCCGGCGTCGTCTCGGCCGAGCTCTTCCAGCAGATCCTCTTCGCAGCGGCCCTCGACGCGAAACGGACGTTCTCGATCGTCGAGAAGGCCGGCGCCGGGCCGGATCACCCCGTCTCGATCTATTGCCCCGAGTCTGAGTACCTGAAGGCGTTCTATCTGAGAGCGGCGGAGTGAATCCGTCTTCAGGATCGTTCGAGCAGGTCCACGTCGATGAGGTCCTTCGGGCGGCCGACCGCCCGTTTGTTGCGGAGGAGCGCGTCCTTTCCGATCAACGGAAACCGGACATCTCCGTAGGTCCCGTAAACCCGATCGGGCCACGCCTCCTCGAAAGCGACTCCCTCGATTTTCTTGATGATGTCGATCCGGCGGGGCGCGACTCCCATCTGAAAGATCAGGTTCGGAGACGCGAGGTCTTCGATCGTCAACTCGGTCAGCGGCGCGCCGAATTCCTCGAGGGCTGCGAAGACGCGCCGGGCATTTTCTTCTGAAGGCTCGACCCACCCGTCGAGATCGCCGGTCGCGCGCGGTTAAGAGTGGTACGAGGCGCCGACGACGAGGAAACGGGCGTCAGCGGCGGACAACCCTCGCAACAGATCGGCAAAGTCCGGATTGACCCGACTCCCGTCCGGCCAGGGTCCAGATTTCACTCGAAAGCCTCCACGTCTCGGCGAAACGGTCGTCGGGGGGGATGATCGAGCGCTTCTCCGCGTCGGCTGGAATGCACCCGTCCAGCCGGCTTGCTTGGAGATCGCTTCGCTGCCCTCGCGATGACGGCAGGTCGCTGCGACCGGCAACTGGCGCGCGCCGCTGACCGATAATCCCCCGGATGCCGTCTTCCTCCCTCGCCCTCCTCGGCCCCGGTCCCCCCGACCGCGGCGGGATCGCGCAGCAGACGATGCTGTTGGCCGACGCGCTCGGGCCGAGGCTCGCCGGGTATTTCACCTACTCGCGGGGATATCCGCGCCTGATCAATCCGCGGAGATTCGACGTGGCGCCGGAGCTCGCGGATGCCGCGAAAAGAGTCACCCCGGCGCTCGACTGGGCGAGGCCGTGGTCGTGGAGGCAGACCGCCCGGAGGATCGTCGGAACGGGAGCTTCGGCGGTCATCGCGCCGTGGTGGACCGCGTTCTGGGGGCCGTCGCTTCGGGGCGTCTTTCGAGCCACGCGGCGGGAGAACCCCCGGTTCCGTAACGTCCTCCTCTGCCATCACGTTTTCGACCACGAGAGCGCCGCGTGGAAGAAATGGCTGACCTGGCGGGCGTTCGCGGCGGCGGACGCCGTGATCGCGCAGTCCGATGCCGACTGCGACACGATCGCCGCGCGATTTCCGCGAATGCCGATCCGCGTCCTGCCGCATCCCGTCGAGGTCCGGCCGCTCGCGGACCGCGAGGCGTCGCGGAAGAAGCTCGGGATCGCGCCTGATCGACCGCTCGTCCTCTTTCTCGGCCTCGTC
>Ga0075272_1000148_pt1 | contig 16086 bp, 14 predicted proteins | sample SF_Rice_5C_0N_40_FD_69776 | JGI IMG/M metagenome (GOLD analysis project Ga0075272, IMG submission 69776) | Rice paddy soil microbial communities from Twitchell Island, California, USA - SF_Rice_5C_0N_404 | ecosystem: Environmental > Terrestrial > Soil > Paddy field/soil | place: USA: Twitchell... | reverse complement strand
AAAGCCTGGAGCAGCATTTCGGCAACGTTATCGCCGGCGCGGACTTCGCCGATGCCGGGAATGGGGAGAACGCGGATTTCCTTGCTGGCTTCAGTCATGCGCGGGCGAGCGCCTGCGGCTCGAGGTTCCAGCTGCGTAAAAGCTGCTGCACCCTTGAGTTGCCCTCGGCCGCCAGCAGTTGGGCCAGGTCGGCAGGGTTGTCCACATCCAGGCCGACACGCGGCAGGCGCAGCACTACGCAGGGCATGCCGGTGGTTTCCGCCGCGCGCAGGTGGGGCTGAAAACTGTCGTTGCCGAAACGCAAAGGGAAGAGGTCAGCCGGGCGCCGGAACACCGCGTTGCTGCCGCGCCCATCCCAGCCCGGCACCAGCACCGAACCTTGCGCCGGAGCCGCGGCCAGCACCTGCTCGAAGTCCTCCGCCTGAACCAGGGGGATGTCGCCGGGAATCACCAGGGTGCTATCTTCGCCGCGTGCAACGCAGTGCCGGGTGGCGTGAGCGATGGCGTCGCTCTCGCCCAGATTGGCGGGGTCGGGGATGAGGGCAAATCCGTAACGCGCAGCCAGGGCGACGGCCAGCGGATCGCTGCTCACCACCCCAACGGGCGTTTGGTGATTGACAGCGGCCAACGCCGCGAGCACATCCTGCAGCATGGCTTCGGCCAAAGCACGCCGCTCCGCGCGGCTGAGCACGGGCGACAGCCGCTCTTTGGCGTTTTCGAGATTTTTTACAGGAACAAGAATCATGAGCCTACCCGGCGCGCGCCGCGGAGCGGGTTACGAGTTCGAGCACGGTGGCGGCCAGCGCGGCCTTCTCGTCTGCTGTCTTCATAATGGTTTGCTCACAATGCACCTGCAGGCCGGAAAGGCGCAACTCCTCAGCCGCTTTGGCATCGCGCTCGTCCACAATCAGCAGGTCGAGAAAATCGGCATATGCCTGGGCCACACCGGCAATCGAGACAGGCAGCCCCTGCGAAGCCATGAGCGCGCCCGCCGGGCCGGACACCGCCGCGCCGCCTACAATGGGGCTGATGGCGGCGACTGGCGCGGCCGTTTTCTTCAACGCCTCGCGAATCCCGGGCACAGCCAGGATAGGCCCGATGCTGGTGATGGGATTGCTCGGCGCGAGCACCACCGCCTCCGCGCTTTTGATCGCTTCCAGCACGCCGGGAGCGGGGCTGGCCTGTTCCGCGCCTACAAAGCGCACGCCGCGCACTTCCGGCCGGTAGCGCTCGCGCACAAAGTATTCTTGAAAGCTGAGCTCGCCCTCCGGAGTTGTGACCCGAGTTTCCACGCGCGCGTCGCTCATGGGCAGGATGCGCGACTGCACTTCCAGTGCGGCGGCAATCTCGGCGGTCGCCTCGGACAGCGTGCGACCCGAGGCGAGCAGTTGCGCGCGCGTCAGGTGCGTGGCCAAGTCGCGGTCGCCCACCCGAAACCAAGCGGGCGCCCCCATGCGTCGCACGGCCTCCACGCACTCGAAGGTGTCGCCGTCCACGCCCCAGCCGCGGTCCTTGCTGAGCATGCCGGCCAGCACGTACATGATGGAATCGAGATCCGGGGAAACGTGCAGTCCCCACCACTCCAGGTCGTCTCCGGTATTGACGATCAGCGCGAGCTTGCGGGCGGGCAGGAGTTGCTTGAGCGCGTCCACGAATTTGGCGCCGCCGGTGCCGCCGGTAAGAATGACTATCATGCAGCCCTCCGGGCATAGCCATCGTCGTCAGCGATGGCCGCGAGCTTCTCCCGTAGCAGGGAAGAGCCGCCGGCCATGGCCGCGGGAATGAATTCGGGATACACCGGCAGGCGCTGCCGCAATTCGTAGCCCTTGGCTTGCGTCCGCGCTTCCAAATCCTGCAGATGGGGCCAGGGCGCTTCCGGATTGATGAAGTCTGGGGTGAGCGGCGAAACCCCGCCCCAGTCGTTGATGCCGGCGTCGAGCAGGGAATCGTAACCGGGCGCGGTCAGGTTGGGCGGAGCCTGGATGTTCATCTGGCCCAGCAGCAGACGCGCCACGGCCACCGTGCGCAGCATGTCGCCGTGGCTGGGCTCGGGCCAGTTGTGCATGGGAATGCCGGGCTTTACCCGGAAATTTTGAACGATTACTTCCTGGATGTGTCCATAACGGTCGTGCAGCCGGCGGATGGCGAGCAGAGTGTCAACACGGTCGTCCAGCGTTTCGCCGATGCCGATCAGCAGGCCGGTGGTGAAGGGAATTCCCAGCCGGCCGGCGTCTTCCAGCACCTGCAGGCGGCGGGCGGGGAGTTTGTCGGGTGCATTGTCGTGCGCCGCGCCGGGGTGGAGCATGGCTTCGCTGGTGCTTTCCAGCATCAGTCCCAGGCTGGGGGAGCGGGCTGCCAGACGCTTCAGCCATTGCGCGCTCATCAGCCCAGGATTGGCGTGCGGCAGCAGGCGCGTTTCGCGCAACACTAGTTCGCACATGGCCTCCAGATATTGCAGGGTGGAAGCGTAGCCTAAATCACGCAGCCGCCGCCGCATCTCCGGGAAGAGCAGTTCGGGCTTGTCGCCCAGGCTGAATAGAGCCTCTGTGCAGCCCAGCTTCTCCCCGGCCCGAGCCACCGCCAGCACTTCTTCCGGCGACATGGTGTGCGCGCCGGGCTGGCCGGGATCGCGGCGGAAGGTGCAGTAACCGCAGTAGTCGCGGCAAAGAGTGGTAAGAGGGATAAAGACTTTTCGTGAATAAGTTATGGCGTGCGGCTTAAAGCGATTCTTAAGCTCCACGGCGGTGTGCAGGAGTTCGGGGAGCAAACCGTCATTAACGCGCAGGAGAGCGGTCGCCCTCTCGCGCGAAACCGGCAGGCCAGCGCGCACCTCAGCCAGATAGGAACCGGTAGAGGGCACGGCCGCGGCTGTTTCGGCAATGGCGTTCATGGTCGCGCTGCGGGTCAGGACGGTTCGCCGGCAGCAAATCTAGGAATTGTATTACACGTGGTCGGCCGTCGGCTTTCAGCTCGGGCCAAAATTCGCCCTCGGTTCTCATTGGAACTGAGTCGACGGTCCATGGTGGACGGCCAAAGCGCGTAAAAGCCAAAAGCCAAGAGCCAAGAGCCAAGAGCTAAGAGCCAAGAGCCAAGAGCTAAGAGCCAAGAGCTAAGAGCCAAGAGCTAAGAGCTAAGAGCTAAGAGCTACTGCTTCCCACTCGCTGCAGCCGTCATCACCGGCAGCACGATGTGAGAGGGATATTGCGGCGAGCGGTATACACGCTGCGTGGCCTCCTGATAGTCGGCATCCGTTGCCTGGAAGATGTTGGGCACGAATTTCTGCGGGTTGCGGTCAATGATGGGAAACCATGTGCTCTGCACCTGCACCATGATCCTGTGCCCCTTCAGAAAAGTGTGATCGTTGGTGTGCAGGTCAATTTTGTATTCGGTGACCTGGTTGGGGGCGATGGGTTCGGGCGTTTCGAAGCTGTTGCGGAAACGCCCGCGGAAGACTTCATCGGAAATCATCAACTGATAGCCGCCCAGCTTGGGATCGGGCAGGTAGTTTTCCGGGTAAACGTCAATCAGCTTAACCACCCAATCGCTGTCAGTGCCGGAGGTGGAGGCAAACAGGTCAGCCACGATGTCCCCGGCCACGGTCACATCCTGCGAAAGCGTATCCGTTTCCCAGGTGGCCACATCGGGCCGCGATTGCGCAAAGCGCTGATCTTCGAGCAGCCACGTGGGCCAGCCCGGGCCGGGATAGGTGGGGGAAATGGGCCGGTGGCGGTAGGGAACCGGATGCGCGGGATCGGAAAGGTAGCTGTCGTAGGGCAGGTCGTAATTTGCCGTGGGCGGCTCGAATGACAGCTTGCCGGATTCGCGGAGATACAGGTATCGCGGACTTGCCTGGCGCGGCGGCCAGGAGTCGTACTGCTTCCACTGGTCGCTGCCGGTTTCGAAAGTAAGAGCCTCGTGCAGCGGCAGTTGTCCCTTATCTTTCAGCCAATACGCAAACCATGGCGCCTGGATGTTGGCGCGAAAATATTGGCCGGTATTGCTGCCAAAATCAATGGGACCCAGTTTGTTACCTGGTCCACGCGCCCAGCCGCCATGGTTCCATGGGCCTACCACCAGGTAATTCAGGTGCTGGGGGTCGTTTCTTTCAAGCAATTCATAAATCTTTACTGGCCCGTAGAAATCCTCCTGGTCCCACCAGCCGGCCACGTTCAGGTCGGGCACGGTCGGATTTTTCAGATAGGGCCGGAACGCCAGCTTCTTCCAGAAGTCGTCGTAATTGGGGTGCTCAACAAAGTCATCCCAGGTGGGCAGTTTGCCGTGGAAGTAGCGGGCGTCGGCGTTGGAGAGCGCGCCCAAGCGAAGATACCACTCGTAGGTGTCGTACCTGTCGAACTTGAAGGAGAAATTCTCGTGCGTGGTTTCCATCAGCGCCGCGTATTCGAAGCCATAGCTGAGGCGGAAAGCGCCGTTGTGGTGGAAGTCGTCGCCCAGGAACTGGTCTTCCGGCGAAGCCTGCTCGGAAACCGCCTTAAGCGCCGGGTGCGGCTCGAGCATGGCCATGCTGGTCAGCCACCCGCCATAGGAGATGCCCAGCATGCCGACGCGGCCGTTGTTGTGGGGCACGTTTTTGAGCAGCCAGGCGATGGTGTCATAAGTGTCGGTGCCCTCGTCAATGGCCTTGGGATCGGAGCGGTCGCGCGGCGGGCGGTTCATCACAAACTGGCCTTCGGATTTGTAGCGTCCGCGAATATCCTGCAGAACGAAGATGTAGCCTTCGCGAATGAGGTCGTCGTAGCTGGCCAGCGCCCGGCTAAAGCCTTTCTTATCATCCGCCAGACCGTAAGGCGTGCGCTCCAGGATGAAGGGCAGCGCGGCGCGCATGTTTTTAGGGATGTAGATCTCAATGTGCAGGCGCGCGCCGTCGCGCATGGGAACCATCACGTCCTGCTTGCGGAAAACGCCGCTGTAGTCGGGGGATTTTTGCGCCCCGGCGGTCAGAGGGAAAAGAAGAAAAGCAAGTGCGATGAGAAGGGGCGGCGTGTGACCGCGCTGGAATGTGGTGGACACGTTTGTCCGCTCCGTCAACATAGAAATTTGTGGCGCGGGCGCCCTTCGACTTCGCTCAGGGCAGGCTCATCGCCCCGCGGCCTTTCAAGTTTTTGCGTGCGGTCGAGAACGCAAAACCATATCACAGCGGCTCAAATGCCCGGCAGCGATGTCGCCTCCCGGGCCTCCTGGTGCCAGTAGAGGCCTCCCTGTATCATGAACGGCTCAGCATCTCGCAACTTAACGGGAACAATTCATGCGTGGACTGAAAGATAAGCGCGTGCTCATCACCGGGGGAGCCAGCGGCATCGGAGCCGCCACCGCCGCCCGCTTCCTGGAAGAGGGGGCGCGCGTGGTGGTGCTCGACCGGGACACCAAAGCCGGGCAGCGCATACAGCGCGAACTGCCGGTGCTTTCGGGAGTGGTCAATGCCGACGTTGCCAGGCTGGATGAGGTAAAAGCCGCCTTCGCCAAAGCAATTCAACTGATGGGCGCGGTGGACGTGCTGATCAACAATGCCGGCATCAGCATCCGCCACAACTTCCTCGAGATTACCCCGGAGGAATGGGACAAGGTGCTGGCGGTGAACTTGACCGGTGTCTTCTTCGTGGCCCAGACCGCGGCTCGGCACATGATGGAGAAAGGAAGCGGTGTGATCCTGCAGACCGCCTCCACCAACGGCATGATGGGATACCCCTACTACGCCGATTACAACGCCACCAAGGCGGGCGTGATCGAGCTGACGAAATCCATGGCGCTGGAACTGGCGCCCAGGGTGCGAGTGAACGCGGTGGCGCCCGGGTACGTGCTCACTCCTATGCAGCGCGCTGAGTATACGGACGCGATGCTGGCCGAGGTGAACCGCAAAATCCCCATGGGTCGCCACGCCAAACCGGAGGAGATCGCCGCGCTGTTTGCCTACCTCGCTTCCGACGACGCTGCTTTCGCCACCGGGCACGTCTATGTGATGGACGGCGCCGAAACTGCCGGCGGGCTCGCCAGTCGTTAAGAAGCGGAAAACATCGCAGCAGTGTGGAAGCGCAGGGCTTTAGCCCTGCGACAACAACGGGAAAAATAGCTGGGCCTCAGCCCCGGTGCCACAGCGGCTAAAGCCGAGATGAGTGGCGGGCAGATCGCGGGGCTGAAGGCCCGCGCTTCCACGGTGGCGCGAACGACGGTTCGGCATGTGATGACGAGAGCAAAACCAGAGGCGAGCCTGGCCGGCAACTGCCGCCTGCAGGGCAAGGTGGCGCTCATCACGGGCGCAGCCTCCGGAATTGGGCGCGCCAGCGCCCTGCTGTTTGCCAAAGAAGGCGCGGCCGTAGCTGTGGTGGACATGAATGAGAAGGCCGGCCAGGAGGTCACGAAGGCGATTACTGAGCAGGGTGGGAGGGCTTTTTTCGCCCCCGCCGAGGTGACCCGCGCCGCCGATTGCCAGCGCGTGGTCCGTGCCGTGGCCAAGCAATTCGGCGCGCTTCACATCCTGTTCAACAATGCCGGCATCATCCGCCGCGCCTCGGTGCTGGAGTTGAGCGAGGCGGACTGGGATCGGGTGATGGAAGTGAACGTTAAATCCATCTTCCTGATGTCGAAGTTCGCCATCCCGCTGATCGAAAAGTCCGGTCGCGGCTGCATCATCAACACCGCCTCAGGATGGGGACTGGCCGGCGGCCCCAAGGCGGTTGCCTATTGCGCTTCGAAAGGCGCGGTGGTTCTGCTCACCAAGGCCATGGCTATTGACCACGGGCCGCAGAACATTCGGGTCAACTGCATCTGCCCCGGCGACACCGACACTCCCATGTTGCGCGGCGAGGCGCAGCAACTGGGGACGGCCACAGACAAGTTTCTTCAGGAAGCGGCGCAGCGGCCTCTGCGGCGGGTGGGCACGCCGGAGGAAATCGCCCAGGCGGCGCTCTACCTGGCCAGTGACGCCGCCTCTTTCGTCACCGGAACGGCATTAGTGGTGGATGGCGGCGGCCTGGCAGGAACGCTCTAAGCCCGCCGGGCGTTGGCCCGCGCCCGCGCCATCCCCGCCCGCACCCCGCGCTCGACCCCACGGTAGTAGCCGGCGTCATCCATGGTTTTCATCACTGCGGCGGCGATGCCGCCGGGCGTAGCCGCTTCGTGGATCAATTTTTCCAGAGGCAGCTTGCCCTCGGTGAACGCCATCACGCCGCCGGCCAGGGCGTGGGCCGCGGCCGCCAGTGCGGTGCGCCGGTCGAGACCCAGTTTTTCTCCGGCCTGCGAGAGGGCCGCCAGCGCGTGGTAGCCGTGGCTGGAAGAGTAAGTCGCGGTGAAGACGTCAAACTTCTTTTCTGGAATTTCCAGCACGGTGCCGACCTGGGCGAAAAATTCGCGCAGCCGCTTGCGGTCAGCGCGGGAGATTTCCCGCGAAAACGCCAGCGCGGTGAAACCGCGTCCAGTGCGGCAAGTGGGGCTGGGCATGGCCCGCGTCCAGCGCACCGGCGGGCCCAGGCGCCGCCGCAAATTGGCCAAGGGAACGCCCGCCGCCAGGCTGACCGCGATCAGCGGCCGGTCCAGCCTGCCGAGGTCGCCCAGCAGTTCGCGCACGGTATCCGGTCGCACCGCGATAACCAGCAACCCGGCTTTCGCCACCGCCCGCCGCAGGTCGCGTTCCACCTCCACGCCAAACTCGCGCTGCAGTTGCCGCAGTTTGGCGGCATGGCGGTCATGCACGACTATGGTCTGACTGTAGCCGGCCAGGCGCAACCCGGAAATCAACGCGCCCGTAATGCGCCCGCCGCCGAGGAAGACTGTGGCCTTCATGTGAGCCGCGCGCAGGCCCGATCGGCGGCGCGCACCAGCGCCTTGATATCAGCTTCGCAATGCGCCGTGCTGATGATCCAGTGCAGCCCGTTGGAGGGCGTCATGTAGATGCCTTCGCCCAGCAGCAACTGCACGAAGCGCGAGTAGCGGGCCGCGTCCACGTGAGCGCAATAATCACGGTAATCGTGGATGGCCTCGCGCCCGGTGAAGTAGATCTGGAACATGGGCCCGAAGCCCTGCACGATGGCCTTGATCTTGCGCCGGGCAAAAACGTCGCGCAGCCCCCTGATGGCCGTGTCGCCCAAACCGCGTAGTTTGCGGAAAGCGGCGCCTTTGTCGGCGGCGAGCAGGCCAAGGCTGGCGGCAATCACCTTCATGGTCAGGCGATGGCCATTGAAGGTGCCGTAATGCAGCACCATGGGTTCGCCCCAGCGCATCTGTTCCAGGATTTCGCGCCGGCCGGTGACTGCGCCCACGGGGAAGCCCGCGCCCATGGCTTTGCCGAAGGTGCTAAGGTCGGGCTTGAGGGCCCACAACTCCTGGCAGCCGCCGGGCGCGTAGCGGAAGCCGGTGACCACTTCGTCGAGAATGAAGAGCGCCCCGTGTTGTTGCGCGAGTTGGCGCAGGCGCTGCAGGTAGCCCTCACGAGGAGGAATGCAGCCCATGTTGGCCATGATGGGCTCAGTGATTACCGCTGCCAGTTCATCGCCGTGCTCCCGCATCACCCGTTCGAATTGAGCAACATCGTTCCAGGGCGCAATTACAACGTCGTCAAAAACAGCCGGCGGAATTCCTTGCGAATCGGGAATACGTGCCGGCTTCTCCGGGGCGCCCAGCTTTTCCGGCGGATGGCCGTGCGCGTTCAGCAGGTAAGGATCGTACCAGCCGTGGTAATGGCCTTCGAACTTGAGGAACTTGTTGCGCCCGGTGAAGCCGCGCGCCAGGCGCAAAGCCAGCATGGTGGCTTCGGTGCCTGTATTGGTGAAGCGCACCGCTTCCGCGGTGGGCACCATGCGGCAGAAACGCTCGGCCGCTTCCAACTCCGCCGGGGTAGCTGCGGCGAAATGTGACCCGTCGGCCATCGCCTGGTAGACCGCATCCACTATTACGGGGTGGGCATGCCCATGGATGAGCGCGCCAAACGACATCATGAAGTCGGTGTACTGGTTGCCGTCAATGTCCCAGACCTGCGAACCCTGACCGCGCTCCAGCACGATGGGTCCAGAGGCATAGACGGAACTGCCACGTGACGGCGAATTGACACCTTCAATCAGATATTTTTGCGCACGCTCATACCACTCCTGCGAGTGGGACCGCCGTCGCGTGACTGCCGGCATTTATCCTCCAGACTCACGGAGTTGTGAGCCGCCATAGTAACAAACGAACCTACAGGGTGATTGGGAGGTGAGGTGAACAGCGGGCTAGAACACAGTTACGGATTTGCGGTCATGGGAGCGGAGGGCGAAGGCAGGTGTCCCCAAATGCATTCTTCCGGTTCCAGGCATTGCAGCCCGGCCTGGGCGTGCAGGGCGGTGCCATAACCGCCGATCCAGACTACGCGGTAGCGGGCGCGTCGGCCTCGGTGCTGCACCTCAATTACGGCGGTGGTATCAATTACGCAGGGAGTGCCGTCCAGGCGCGCGCCTCGGCGGCTGATGTCCCGGGTATACGCATCTTGTTGAAAAGGATGCCCAAACGAGTCTATTCCGCGGACGCGCACACGCAGCCGCGCCGAATATCGAGGCTCAGGACGGAATGCCATGCGCCACTATGACACCGCGAGCGACGACAAGGGTCAAATTACTGAAGGCTAACGCGGGACATGCCCGAAGCGCCCTGGCTTCAGGGGGCCATTTCCAAGTCCTCAGCACGGCGGGAACTTACGCGTGCTCAGGCCCCTGGCGGGCTAACGTACTGCTGTGGATTGCGCTCGAATTCCTCCCTGCATTCGTTGCAGCAGAAATAGAAAAGGCGCCCCTGGTGTTGGGAGCGCAACTCCTGTGCGGCTTTGTTCTCATCCACTTCCATTCCACATACAGGGTCTATAGGCATGATGTCCTCGGTTCCTGTTAAACTAGGCCAATCCCAACTGGCCGAATGAGTCCCTTCATTGTTGGGAGGCCGCGGCAGCGGCGGAAGTAAGTCCGCGCCCCCCTTTCAAGACCCTGCGCCCCTTCCCGGTACCGCCATGTACCCGGCGGGTCAATAGGCGGAACCAACAAACGTAATGTGCGCCATCCAGCGGGAAAGTGTTTACTGAAAAAGGCAGAGCTTTCATGGCGGAAAGATTGCACAGATCCTGGATCAAGTTCCTGCGCCTGCTGGCGGCATTTGCGGCCGCCGTCTGGGCCATGCGCGCTTCCATGGAATGGATCCAGGGCGGGCCTGGCATAAAGCAGCTGGGCGGTTGGCTGGTTCTGCTGGTCGCCAGCTTCGCGCTGGGCATGGCGGTGAGCGAAGAAGTTCGCCGCGACGCACTCCGGCAGCAGTAACTCGCGATTTCCACATGACGGAATTTCCACAGCTTTTGTATCGTGCCCGGTATCTATTGACATCTCTTGTGCTACTTTTGCTTTCAGCACGCCGGATTGTCCTGGCAAAGCTTGGCGCGAGCGCGCGGATATTTTCTGCTGCGGAGGCCTGCGCCGTCTTTTCCGTCGAATCCACAGCGTCGGAAGGCTGACGCATCTTGTGTAGGACAGCTGATCAGCAGGGCTGACATGCTGGTCTGAGCGTTTGTGTTACTCCCAGTGTGACGGCGGTCACAGATTGGAACGCCGGGGTATGCCATACACTTTCCGGGAACGGGAACTCAGTTCAGGTTTGGAGTTGCAGCAACCCGGGTAGCGCGGCTGGGCTGTTTCTGCCAGCCAGCAGTCTGATTTGTCCCGCCAAACCGGCCATGAGTTCCAGGGCTCCTCTCGCAATCCGAATCCACGTCCTGCGGAGGGAAGCATGCATTTTCGAATCGGCAAGCTGCCTTTCCTGTTTGTCCCCTTCCTGCTCATAGCTGCGAGTCCTGTGCAGGCGCGAAACGTGGAGCAGACCGCAAGCCAAAGCAAGGATTCCGGGCAGTACGTGGGTTCTGAAACCTGCAAGGGGTGCCATGAGGACATCTACAAGGCGATGGAACGAACGTCGCACTACAAGATGGGATTTCAACCCGGCGCGCCAGGCAAAGGGGTGAATTGCGAGGCCTGCCACGGTCCGGGGAAGGCACATGTGGAAGGGGGAGGCGACAAGAGCAAGATCATCGTATTCCAGAACCTGAGTATGGCGGATGCGAACAAGCGTTGCCTCAGCTGTCACACCTACGGCAACGAGCATGCAAACTTCACCCGTTCGGCGCATGCCAGCAATGACATTGGCTGTATCAGTTGCCATTCACCGCACCATGCCAAGACGGAAAAAGCGCTGCTGGTGGAGAAGCAACCGCAGCTCTGTTACCAGTGCCACACCGAGGTCAAGGCCGAATTCAGCCGTCCCTACCGGCATCGCGTAAACCAGGGATTGGTGCAGTGTACGGATTGCCACAACGAGCACGGAGGGTTCCTGCCCAGGCAGTTGCGCACCAGCGTGGCCCAGGATCAAGTCTGTTTCAAGTGTCACACCGAGAAAAAGGGACCGTTTGTTTACGAGCACCTGCCGGTAGAGACGGAAGGTTGCACCAGTTGCCACACGCCACACGGCTCAACCAACCCGCGTCTGCTGAGAGTAAGCCAGGTCAACCTGCTCTGCCTGCAGTGCCACACCCTGGCGATGAGCAACGTGCCCTCGCAACCGCCCATTGGCCCAGCCCACAACCAGGCCCAGAAATACCAGGCGTGCACCATGTGCCATGCGTTTATTCACGGCTCCAATTTCAGCGAGGTCTTCTTCAAGCCCTAGAAGAAGCAAGGAGCTCAGATGATCAGAAGAGGTAGACCCGCAGACATCTTTGCCGGCGCGCCGGTGCGGCCAGCCCGCGGCCTGGACCGTAAGGAATGGTTTATGCGAAAGCGCCTGTGGCTGCTCGCGGCCCTCCTGCTGGCCCCTTCCTGGGCCCTGGCACAAACCGGCGCGACGGGAATACCCGCAACCGACGCCGCCGCCGCGGAAGGGAAAGATCTCAGCGATTATCACGTCGAACAGAGCATTGAACTGGGCTACCGCTTCAGTGAGGTTAACGGCAGTGGCTCGATGTTCGACACCTTCATCAATCAACACGCGGGTCCTCGCTTCCTTGATCAGACGCTCTCCATGCACTCGCTGAACAACGATGGTGTATTGTTCGACGACCTCAACGTAAGCAGCTTCGGGTGGGGCGGTGACCCGGAAAACGTCGGACGGATAGGCGTCTCGAAGAACAAATGGTACGACTTCAGCTTCCTGTTCCGGCGCGACCAGAATTTTTTTGATTATGATCTGCTGGCAAACCCGTTGAATCCTCCCACGTCGGACCCCAACCTTCCAGTCGGATTTTCTCCGCATGAAATGCAGATCCGGCGGCGCATGTACGATACCGGCCTGACACTGATGCCGCAGTCGAAGGTCACGGTGCGACTCGGCTATACGCGCAATCGCTCGGAAGGCCCTTCATTCTCAAGTTTTCATGAAGGCACCGATCCGCTCCTGGACCAGGCGTGGAACGTCACCCAGAACGACTACCACTTCGGCGTAGATTTCAAGATGCTGTCGAAGACCACCCTGAGCTATGACCAGTTCCTGGAATACGACAGGAATGACACGGATTACGCCTTGAACCCGTTTAACGTCTTCCTGCTGCCCGATGGCACTCCCGTTTCCCTCGGCCTGCCCATCAATTCCGATGCTGCCCAGCCGTGTACGCCGGTTTTCAGAAATGGTTTTGTCAATACTCGTTGTAATGGATACTTTGCCTATACACGCAACCAGCGAGTTCGCACCACCACGCCGACCGAGTCGCTGAGCCTGCAGTCAACCTATCTAAAGCGTGTGAATCTGGTCGCGCGCGGCACTTACAGTTCCGCCGACATGAACTCGCCCTACGCCGAATTCTTTGATGGCCTGGTGACACGCACCAATGAGCGGCAGTTCACATTTTCCGGTCCCGCGTCCGCGCGGCGGATAGCCGCCACTGCTGACTTCGGTGTAACCGTTGAGCTGACCAGCAAGATTAATCTGAGCGACAATTTCCGTTACGACAACTGGCACATGCCGGGCACCTGGAACTCACTGGCCACAGCGACGGTTGGGACTGGCGCGCGGGTCACCCTGCTCAGTCCGCTTGGTCCCACAGAAACAACCATGGCCTTCATCGGCAACTTCCTGGGGCAGAAGTCCTTCTTCAACCTCATGCAGGTGGAATACCTGGCGTCGAAGCACTTCGGGGTGAACGTCGGTTTCCGCTTCCGCCACCGCCGGGTGTTCAAGGCAGAGCCGGAGACGGTTCCCGATCCCGAGTCTGGCCTGCCGGAATTTGAAGGCGACACCATCAGCGTAAACGAGTACGCGCCCGTAGTTGGAGTCTGGTTCCGGCCAACATCATCGTTGCGCATCAACCTGGAAGCGGAAGCGACCTCGGCGGATAATTTCATTACCCGCATCAGCCCACGGCAGCGGCAGAACTATCGCGCGCGCACCAGTTACCGCCCGGTGCGCTGGGCCAACCTTGCCGGAAGCCTGAATATTTGGGAAAGCCGCAATGGTGAGTCCGACACGCAGTTCAAGCAGCACTATCGTAACCTTGGTTTTGTCGCCTCTCTGCTGCCCAAGGAACGTGTTGGATTCGATGTGAGCTACAACTATACGAATGCGTTGCAGCAGGCGTTGATCTGTTTCAACTTCAGCGATACCGTTATCCCTGTGGGCACGGTTGTGGACGGGTGTCCGACTTTTAATGCGGATGAAAATAACAATCCCGATCACATTCTTTCCACTTATGTGAACCACACGCATTACTTTATGGCTAACCTGATGGTCAAGCCGGTGAAACAAGTCACGGCCAAAGTGGGCTACGGCCTCACCAGCGTGAACGGCACCACGACCTTGCTCAACCCGCTGCAGCCACTTGGACCACTGGATTTCACCTACCACCAGCCCTTGGCGGAACTGAGCTATGACGTCGCCAAGTACTGGAGTCTGAATGCCTACTGGAACTACGACCAGTACAATGAAGGCTCATTTGTCGGCCCCACCAGTCCTCGCTACTTCCATGACAACCGGACTACCCTGTCGGTGAAGTACGCGTTCTAGGGCTGAGGTCAGGGGCTGAGGGTTTCATCCGCAATGCCTGGTTGAAAAGCCAGGGCCACCGCCACTTGGTCGAACTGCAGTATCATCTTCCCCACGGTTCGATGGGCCAAAGCCGCGTGGAACTTATCACGGCTAGGGCGAAAAGAAGGGGCCTGGGTCCGATGCTGCCTCGGAACTTCCGTGCCAACGCCGTGACGCTATCCACCATTTGCGCCTTCTAAGTTCGACCGACGAAGAGGAGCATGAGCACAGGAGAAAACGAAACTTCATCCGCCGGGAGCAGTGCGCCGGGGCTGACGCGAAATCTGCTGAGCATCATCGGTCTGGCCATGGCGGTCGTGGCCGGCGCCAATATCGCCTTCCTGGTTTTTCTTGAGGCGCTGCGTCCCAATCCCTACATCGGCATTTTCGCCTACATGATTCTGCCCGGCATCATGGTGCTGGGACTGATCCTGATCCCCATCGGCATGGGGCTGGAAAGGCGCCGCCGCCGCCGAATGGCGCCGGGCGAGGTGCCGCGCTTCCCCCGCCTCGACCTGAACGTTCCCTCGCAGCGCAGCGCGGTGGCGTTCTTCTTCAGCTTTACCGCGGTGTTCATCAGCCTGAGCGCCGTGGGCAGCTATCGCGCTTACGAATTTACCGACTCGGTGCAGTTCTGCGGCCAGCTCTGCCACGCCGTCATGGAGCCGGAGTACACCACCTACCTCAAGTCGCCGCATGCCCGCGTGGACTGCGTAGCCTGCCACGTAGGGCCGGGGGCCGGCTGGTATGTGCGCTCCAAGCTCTCCGGCTCCTACCAGGTGTATGCGGCCATAGCCCGCGTTTACCCGCGCCCCATCCCTACGCCTGTGGCCAACTTGCGCCCGGCACAGCAGACCTGCGAACAATGTCATTGGCCGCGCATGTTCTACGGCGCCCAGCTCAAGGTGTTCACCCATTACGCTCCGGACGAGAAGAACACGCCGCGCCAGATCCGCATGCTGCTCGACATTGGCGGCGCAGAGCCCAGCGCCGGCATCCCTTCCGGCATTCACTGGCACATGAATATCTCCAACCAGATCACCTACATCTCCACCGACAGCCAGCGCCAGGTGATTCCCTGGGTGCAGCAGAAAGATGAGTTCGGCCATGTCACGGTTTATCAGTCCAAATCATCTGCTTTGACTCCGCAGCAGGTGGCGAAAGCTTCCAAGCGAGTTATGGATTGTGTGGACTGCCACGACCGGCCCAGCCACATCTTCCTGCCTCCGGATGAGGCTGTAGATAACGCGCTGTTTGCCAAGCGTATGGATGCTTCCTTGCCCTTTATCAAGCAGCAGGCGATGGAGGTGCTGACCAAAAACTACAGCAGCAAGCCGGAAGCGCTGAACAGCATTGCTTCCGCGTTGCGCACTTTCTATTCCAGTAAGTATGCTCAGGTTTACGGAGCTCAACACACGGCCGTGGAGGCCGCCATCACCGAGGTGCGGAACATCTACGCCGCCAATTTTTTTCCCTACATGAAAGTGGACTGGCGCACTCACCCCAACAACATCGGGCACTTCTATTTCCCGGGATGCTTTCGCTGCCACGACGGGCAGCACGCGAGCGCCGACGGCAAAGTGATTCCCAACACCTGCAACACCTGCCATACCGTGTTGCAGCAGGTGGAGAGCGGGGTACCCGTGATGGGCAATGTCGCCGGGGTGCAATTCAAGCATCCGGCGGACATCGGCGATTTGACCCAGGTCACTTGCAGCGACTGCCACACCGGCGGCACCGGCCCGTAAACAAGGCATCCGTCCCAGTTCAGGCTTTTTTGAGCCCGATCCGCACTGCACCACGGTGAAGATTTTCTTTACATTCAAGCAGGCCGAGGCCAACTCCAGCGCGGCGTCCTGGCGCAAGATTTGTATTCCGTGACGCAACAATCTTTGCTGTGCCGGGTTTGCAAGTTGTTTCGTGTCCATTGTGAGATGTGAGATGATTAGTGCTATTTGACCGCGAGTTTAGAAGTACAATTCCAATGTTTTCAACCAGTTCTGTACATCTCTATGCATCGGTACGCACCTGGGCGGCATCGTAAGGTGGAAACAGAAC
>Ga0075272_1000147_pt1 | contig 16121 bp, 18 predicted proteins | sample SF_Rice_5C_0N_40_FD_69776 | JGI IMG/M metagenome (GOLD analysis project Ga0075272, IMG submission 69776) | Rice paddy soil microbial communities from Twitchell Island, California, USA - SF_Rice_5C_0N_404 | ecosystem: Environmental > Terrestrial > Soil > Paddy field/soil | place: USA: Twitchell... | reverse complement strand
CCGATCGATTTTCCGGGTTCTTATTTTACTTCCGTTCAGGCCATCAATGCCGGGCAGATCATCGGGGTTGAGTGGAGCGGTGGGAGGTTCCATGGCTATCTACTAATGAACGGCAAGTTCACCCAAATTGATTTCCCCGGGTCTATTTTCACGGCGCCTGTCGGCATAAATCCCGAGGGCGTCATCGTCGGGGAATACTTCACTGCCGACGGCATAAGCCATGGCTTCAAGCTCGCAGCCGGTCAGTTCACGACAGTTGATGTGCCCGGGGCTATCTTTAACTTCGCCAGCGGAATCACTCCCCAGGGCGAGATCGTCGGAAAGTACGAGACGCCGGACGGCAAGTTTCATGGGTATGACTTTAAATGACGGATTCAGGCGGCGAGAACCGGAATCCTCACGAGGCGAGATCCCGGAAAACCGCCTTGGATCGTCAATAGCGAACGTGCCCAACGGCGGAAGCAACGGTGAAGGCTCACGGCTGACGCCTCGCAATCAAGGCTCCGGCAGCGTCCGGCGCAGTCAATCTCACAAGGAGAAATCATATGACGCGAAAATTGAAACTGCTTATCGTGACCATGGCGGCATTGAGCACGATCGTCGTCGCGGCCAGGGTCGCATTTTCCAGCACCTCGCCCGCACCTCTCAAAACGTGGTTTTCGACCGTTTCCCTCGTGACGGCAAAGGTTGCCTCCTACGATTTCGGCACCGACCCCGTCACGGGAAACTATGTCGGAGACGCACCGGCGATCGTCCAGATTCACACCTTCAACTTACATCGAGGTGCAGCAATCCCGTGGCATTACCACATGGGGGTCAGCTACGTCGCTATCCAAGGCGGCACGGTAACCGAGCAACACCTCGAGTCCAATGGAACATGCTCGTCGCCCAAGCAATACTCAGCCGGCGGCGGTTTCATCGAACGAAAGGGATATATCCACACCGTGGTCAATGTCGGCGGCGAAGATGCGTTGATTAGATGGGCAACGACATACCCCGACATACCGCCGTACGCAGCGCCGCTCAAAACCGGCTCTCAATTCACAGTCGGTGGCCTTTACCTCGTTCCAAACCAAAACCCGTGCCAATGAAGATCGATCTCTGCTCGCGGGCGCGAACCAAGCTTCGCCTCGGCTCGCGCTCGTACAGGGTAGGAACCCTTGCTATAGAGGGCCGCACCGCCGGAAGGGGCGATATACGAGTCATGCTTGAAAGAGGGGCCGAATCAACCCGGCAAAGATGCCGGAGCGCGTCGCCGACGTCGGCTGCGGAAAGGGCGCATCCAACCTGCTGATGGCGAAGGCTTTTCCGAAATCACGATTCTACGGCTTCGACTACCGCTTGGTCTAGCCAAGTGCGACGTGGCGTAGCAGCACCAGGTTCGGGGGGACCATGAGCAAGAGAGGAGGGCTTATGCCAGCAAAAATCAAAACACGGATTTGCCCCGCTGCGAGATTTCGTGCGGTCAGGATCCTCTTTGTCGTTGCCGCGATCAGTACAGCGGCCGCTGCTCCAGTCCTTCCGAACCTGTTTCCTTTTAAGAACCCGACCGGCGTTCTGGAGACTGATAGCTCGGCGGGTTCGCTCCATGAGAGCGGACCATTTTTCCAGGTGCTTGGAACCAACGGGCGTACCTGCGCCACATGTCACGTGCCGAAAAACGGGCTTGGGCTAAGCGCTGCAAATGCAGAGAGCGTTTATGAGCGCACCAACGGCCGTGATCCGCTCTTTGCGCCGTTCGATGGCGCCGCCTGTCCGGCCGCAACATCAAGCCATCCTCTGAATTTCGACCTTCTTCGGCACTACGGATTGATTCGCGTCGGACTGCCTCTCCCTGCGAATCCGCAGTTCACGATTACGGCGGTGCATGACCCTTACGGCTGCGCGCTCGCCAGCGATCCCACGACCGGGGTTGTTACGGTTTCCGTTTACCGGCGGCCACTGCCAGCCACGAACCTCGGCTTTCTAACCGCCGTGCAATTCGATGGGCGAGAGGATCTGGTCCCTTTGAATAATCCGCAAACTTTCGCCGCCAACCTTGTCACTGACCTGAAACATCAGGCGCTCGATGTGACGCTCGGGCATGAACAAGCTTCCGTTGCGCCAACGGACGCGCAGCTGTCCCAAATTGTCGCGTTCGAAGGAAGCCTCTATTCGGCGCAGGCCGACGACTCAAGTGCTGGCTGGCTGAACAGCGAAGGCGCCAGCGGGGGCCCACAATTCCTAAGCAAAGTGCTTTTCTATCCGGGAATCAATGATCCTTTGGGCGGCAATCCGACCGGCATGGTGTTCAACCGAAACGCGTTCACTCTCTATTCGCGATGGGCGACTTCCGGGGACCCATATCGGCGCTCGGTGGCACGCGGCGAAGAAATCTTCAACACCCATCCGCTGCTCATCACGGACGTGCGCGGACTGAACGACGCGCTCAACCAGGCGGTGATCAACGGCACCTGTAGTACCTGCCATGACGCACCAAATGTCGGCGATCACTCGCTTCCCGTGCCCCTCGAAATCGGCACGAGCCGGTCCGCAGATTTCGAAACGAATCCTCAAATTCAAGCGGCTGTGAGCCAGCTCTCGATGCCCGATCTTCCTGTATTCCAGATCGTATGCAACGAGGGCATCCACTCCGGCGAGATTACCTATACGTCTGATCCGGGCAAGGCGACCCTCACCGGGCTATGCGCGGACATTGGCCGAGGAAAAGGGCCGATTCTGCGCGGGCTGGCCGCACGCGCGCCTTACTTTCACAATGGGGCCGCAGCCACGCTGCGGCAGGTGGTAGAGTTCTACAATCTTCGATTCCAAATGAATCTGACCGAGCAGGAGAAGGAAGATTTGGTGAATTTCCTGAAGACACTGTAGCGATATCGCGGCGTTGTCGTTCTTGTCGCAACTCCGGTAGGCACTTTCCGCGTAGAATCTCTGACAAATCCGACACGTTGGGGGCAACGATGATGAGTCCAGCTTCTGAAGTACCAGCTTCCAAATCCGACAGCGATAAGGCCTCCGTTCGTACACCGAATCCCAGCACTGCCGTGCCGCCGCAGTCGCGGCCCAATGACGAAATACTGAGCGAAGAGATGCTCTCGCGCTTTGCATCTCGCCTCGTGACCCACGACCGGGAAAACCGCTTCTTTGTGGAGGATTTCGAGGATCTTCGCGCTGCGACGTTTCTGCTGTTTGAGAGCCATCCCTCTGCCAGCAATTTGGCACGGCTATAAAGGCATCAGAAACAAGCTGTACCCTTCGGTGCCGGATCCAGACAATGGGCAATCAAACGAGAAATTTAGCTCCGTCGACATCTCTGATATCAATCATAGTCGTTGCGTTGGTGCAGTGTGTTGGGAGCGTCGCATTTTTGTGTTTGGGCGCACTCATGCTCCGGGGAACAATCGCGCAAGCTCATTCTAATGTTGCGGTGGGATTCGTTGCGATATCTCCTTCATCAGCCTCAATCGGTCTTTCCTTAGGGGTAGTACCGATCAGCTTCGGTCTCGATATGGTTAGCCGGGCATGAGCAGCGTCCGGATGGTGGGAAACATGCCCACCGCCCCGAAAACTAGACTCAGGACAAGAACCGGGAGCAACTCTAGCGAACAAGACCTTGTGCCCTTTTGTCTCAAGGCGAAGCGCTGCTTTTCTGAAAATGTTCTTGCCTGCCGCTAATACGGCTGCCAGCAGCGCAGCGATATGGCGAAACGGACAAAAGCGCCGAACGCAAGAAAGCGCTTGACACGATGGCTACATATATGTATATACATACAGTATGAGCGGCGACACGACAACGACGGAATCCCAGGTTCGGTTGCCGATTTTGCCTTGCACCTGCGCCAATCTTCGGCGCGCAACGCGAACGGTCACCAGGCTCTACAATCAGGAGCTTCGATCCGGCGGAATCGAAATCACGCAATTCACCATCCTGATGGCACTGGATCGTGCGGGCGAAATCTCGCAGGGGAAGCTGGGTAAGTTGTTGGCACTGGATTCGACGACACTGACGCGAATGTTAGCGCTCTTGCGGAAGCGCGGTTGGATTCAAGGGAAGGAAGGCGAAGACAGGCGATTCCGGCTAATCCGTCTGACCGGCGCCGGCCGGGCGAAATTGCAGAACTCTCTGCCGCATTGGAAGCGAGCACAGGATCGCATGCAAAGGTCGCTCGGGGAAGATACGATGAAGCAACTCACAGGTGTTTTGGCGCAGGTTACGGCCACGGCAGCAGAACGATAGAATTTTTTGATTCTATAGATGTATATACATGTACAGGGGGCGTGAGGAGGCTTCGATGGTGCAGCTGGCGGAACACCCAACGGTAAGGCAATTTCAGGCGAAAGAGACCGGAAATAACAGGAATGCCCAGCCGCAGATACTGGACCATGAATGGCTTCGTCAGGTCTGCCTCAAAGCCGGGGCGGACGATGTGGGCTTCGTCGAGATTGACCGCGCGGAGCTCGCTGACCAAAAGGGAGACATGCTCTGGCTGTTGCCCCAAACAAAGTCGCTCATCGGCTTCGTAGTTCGCATGAATCGCCAGAACATCCGCACTCCTGCGCGCTCCATCGCCAATCTCGAGTTCCACCACACAACTGACGAGGCCAACGAAATCGCGCGAAAGATCGTGGCGACTCTGGAACGAATCGGCGTCCGCGCAGTCAATGGCGGAGCGGTTGGATTCCCCATGGAAGCGGATCGCTGGGGATCGAAAATGTGGATCGTTTCCCACAAGCCAGTAGCTGTTGCCGCGGGGCTTGGGCGCATGGGCATTCATCGCAATGTGATTCATCCGCGGTTCGGCAACTTCATTTTGCTCGGCACGGTTCTGTTGGATGCGGAAGTGTCCGAATATTCGCGGCCGATCGACTACAACCCTTGCCTCGAATGCAAGCTCTGCGTCGCCGCCTGCCCTACTGGAGCGATCGGCAGCGACGGCAGTTTCGATTTTTCCGCCTGCTACACGCATAACTACCGCGAGTTCATGGGCGGCTTCAACGATTGGGTGGAAAAAGTCGCGGATAGCAAGGACGCGCTCGATTATCGGAAGAGAGTTTCCGGTGCCGAATCCGTCTCGATGTGGCGGAGCCTGTCCTTCGGCGCGAACTACAAGGCCGCCTATTGCCTTTCCGTTTGCCCCGCCGGCGAGGAAGTGATCGCGCCGTTTCTGACTGACCGCAAGGAATTTCTGAAAGACGTAGTGAAGCCACTAGAAGACAAAGTGGAAGCCGTCTACGTCGTGCCCGACTCCGACGCCGAAGACTACGTGGCGCGCCGCTTTCCCCACAAGAAAACCAAGCGTGTTCACAACGGCCTTGCAGGCCAAGGAACGATCCGCGCGTTTCTTCGCGGGCTGAATTTCACCTTCCAGCGCGGCAAATCTGAGGGCCTGAACGCGACTTATCACTTCACCTTTAACGGCCAGGAACAACTGAACGCAACAGTCGTGATTCGCAACAAAAAGCTCGAAATATCCGACGGGCACATCGGCACGCCCGACTTCCGACTGACAGCCGACAGCCAGACCTGGCTTAGCTTCTTGCGTAAGGAAGTGAATCTCATGTGGGCCGTGCTGACACGCAAGATTCGTATTCACGGTTCACCCAAGCTCTTGCTCGCATTCGCGCGCTGCTTTCCCTCGTGACCAACGAGATCTAGAAACAAGAAAACCATCAACTATAAAAGGAGATGATCATGACGAAGCCAAGAATTCTGGTGACCGGTGCGACCGGACGGACCGGGAGCGTCGTCGTTAGCGAACTATTGAAAGCCGGCTATCCTGTCCGCGCTCTGGTGCACCGCGAAGATACCCGCAGCGCGCGGCTCCAAGCGCAGGGCGCCGAGATCGCAGTCGCCGACTTGAGCGATTTCGACCTCACATCCCACTCTCTGAAGGACGTGCAGCGCGCCTACTTTTGTCCGCCTTACAACCCATACATGATTCAAGGCGCAGTAGTCTTTGCCATAGCCGCCAAAGAAGCCCGACTCGAACACATCGTCGGCCTGACGCAATGGCTGGCAAGTCCTTCGCATCCCTCGCTCATGACCCGCCAGCATTGGCTGGCCGATCGGCTTTTTTCGCTGACGCCTGGCGTCGCGCACACGGTCATCAATCCGGGTTTCTTCGCAGACGCGTACTTAGCGACCATCGGGTTGGCTGCACATTTTGGCGTGTTCCCCTGGATGTTCGGCAGCAGCCGCAACGCGCCGCCTTCCAATGAGGACATCGGGCGAGTGGCCGCCGCGTCTCTGATCGATCCAGCGCGGCACGCCGGAAAGAGCTACCGGCCCACAGGACCTGAGATTCTCGGAGCAGAGGACATGGCCGAAGCAATCGGTCGGGCCGTCGGTCGGTCCGTCAGGGTCGTTCCGACGCCTCTCTGGATGTTTGTCAAGACCGCCCGGATGGGTGGCTACCCGATCGATCTCCTGAACAACATTCGCTACTACATAGAGGACCACAAGCGCGGCGCTTTCGAGCTGGGCGCGCCAACCACCGACGTGCTCGATGTGACCGGCCGCCCTGCCGAAGACTTCGAGACAATCGCTCGTCGTTATGCGGAGCTGCCCGGCAACCAAGGGACCCTTCGCAATTGGTTGGCCACCCTCGGGCAGTCAATGATCGCGCCGCTGAGCCCTGGCCTCAATTTCGACCGCTACGACCGCGAGCTGCGCCGCCCGTTCCCGGCGGATCCGCGGTTCGCGCCCGAGTCCAAGCTCTGGCGCCGCGAGCACGCCATCCCCGACGCCGCTAAGCCCGTAGCGCCAAACCCGGTTACGTCAGCCAAGCAAAATCAGTCGAGCATTTTTCTGGGAGAAGCGCTATGACCGAGACGACCGCCATGGTGCGCAAGCACTACAGCGCCGCTGGCCTCACGGATCGAATCAAGTCGGCACTGGCGACTATCGCGCCCGAAAGTCAGACGCTGACCGTCGCTCAACTCGCTCCACTCGACCAATTCCATATCCGAGGCATGCTCGCCACTGTCGAATTGGCGAGAGTGTCTGAGCTCAAGCCGTCGAGCCGCGTTCTCGATCTCGGCTGCGGCATCGGCGGCCCTGCGCGCTATCTCGCCGCGACATTCGCTTGCAAGGTGACGGGAGTCGACCTCAGCCCCGAATTCATCGACGCAGCCGCCTATCTGACAGCGCGCTGCCGGCTCTCCGATCACGTCGCATTTCGCGTCGGCGATGGGCTGCACCTGGCTTTCGAGGATGCCGCTTTCGATACCGTCTTCATGCAGCACGTGGCGATGAATGTCCAGGACCGCGCCACCCTCTATGCCGAAGTGCGCCGGATCCTGGCGCCAGCAGGAAGGCTCGCCACCTATGATGTGGTGCTTCGCAACGGCGATGTTTTGTATCCCACGCCTTGGGCGCGCGACGCCTCGGCCAGTTTCCTGCTCAGCGAGTCCGACACGCGCATGGCGCTTGAACAGGTTGGGTTCAGAGCGGCTCTCTGGCGCGACGACACTCAAACCGCCCTCGATTGGTTCAAGGCGATCATGGGCGCTCCACCTCAGAGCGGACCGAACCTTGGCTTAGTGATAGGTCCCGATTTCCCGGCCATCACCGCCAATCTCGCCCGCAACCTCCGCGAGAACCGTCTGGGTGTGCTGTTGGCGGTCCTGACCCGCGACTGAACACCATCGCGGTCGTGGCCGTTGAAATGACCTCATCTCAGCAAGAAAGGAGAATTTCATGCTGCCGCAACTCTTGTTTTTCGCGAGCATCGCATTCAGTCTTATCGCGTGGGGAATCGTCACCGCTCGATACATCTGGCCGGCGCTCCGCATTCGGCCACGGCCTGAAGCGCTGCGGCCTCTGCTTACGCTGCACAGCTTCCGCTTCATCGGATTGGCCTTCCTTGTCCCAGGTGTGGTTTCGCCCAATCTTCCGTCCGCCTTCGCGCGTTCCGCGGCCTTTGGGGACATCATTGCGGCTACGCTCGCTTTGCTCGCGCTGCTATCGCTTCGGAGCGGGTTTGGCCTTGTGATCGCATGGATCTTCAATCTCTGGGGATCAGCCGATATCCTGAACGCCTTCTATCAAGCCAACCACGCCGGACTCTTGGCGGGGCAGTTGGGCGCTGCGTATTTCATTCCGACTCTCTTCGTGCCGCTGCTGCTAATCACGCACGGACTTGCTTTCCGGAGTCTTCTGCAACGCCAAAACGAATCGGCGATGAAGGAAAGCGGCATCTAGCACCACGCGCCTAGAACAAAAGAAAAGGAGGAAGGCTATGACTACGGAAATCGGAAAGACTGCAATTCGCCACGAGGTGGTGCGCCTGGAGATCTCAATCCACGAAACCTATGACGATTTTCTGAGGCGGTTTGAAAGCGCCGTGCCCTTCTTTAACAGGGATCGCGCCGCCGCGCTAATTGAACGAAAGGCGCCGTGGTCGGAGGTCATCGCCGACGCCGCCGCATCGGCGCCGCATGATTTTCTGCTGTACTGGAAGCTCGATCTCACGCCGCTCATGAGCCTCGCCGGGAACGAAAAGCGGGCGACGGAATACCTGATCGGCAATCACGTGATTGCCGAAATTATGTATCGCCACGATTCTGCCGTTGCTCTTTACGTCCCGTTGCGGTGCGTCATCTACGAAGCGGATCGAGGCACTCGATTCGCAATCGACCAGCCGAGCACGGTTCTTTCCAGCCTTGGCCGCAATGAGATTACGCAAGTCGCCCAGGAACTTGATCGCAAGCTCGCCAGCCTGTTCGACGTTTTGCGCCTTGCGATGCCGACGAGTTCCTGACGAGCGGATTGCGCCATCATATGAAAAAGCTGCGTGGCCATAGCGTGAACAACTTCGATTCAACACAGCGACGCGCTACTAGCTCAGATGTATCGAACTTATCCCGAGCGGTTCCGACCTGTTCGGGCGGCGCGTTCACGCGAGCCCAACTGCCCTTGCGATCAGAAGCACGCCAACGGCAACAGCAACCGCGCCAATCGCTCGCGCGACGTGCTGACCGGATGGCGCGAGGCGTTCGGCCGTGATCGCTCCTGTGACGAGAATCATCGAGCGCAGGTCCATGACACCGATGGCGAGGAGGATTGCCGTCAGGCCGGCACAGCAATAGCTGCATTGCAGACCGAGGCTCAAGCCGTGCCGAAAGGCACCGCCAGAATGCGTTCCTAGAACGTGGCTGCACGCTGGGCCTTCCCGGCAACAATCGAGCTGTTGCGCTTTCCAGCCCGTGAACTGCAGCGCGCCGGCAACGATGATGATCGCGCCCGTCATGAACGGAACAGCGCGCGCTAGCAGCGGGAATCGCATTTCGATGGACGCCAACGCGACGCCTAGCGGAAAGACGGCCACGCCGAGAACAGCCCACACAGCGTAATAACCGACGCCCACGATGGCGGTGAGTCGGCCAAGACGCGTTGCGCCCGTCCTGCCGATTGCCTCGCGATAGCGTTGCAGCATCGGGACCAGCGACGGCATCATCATTGCGACCATCATTACTGCCCACATGCCGACGAACGATGCTGCTGCGCTCAGCCACGTCTGTCCTGGCATTCGCATCCACACCATTGACATCGTCCAGCCGCCAGGCATGAGCATGCCTCGCATCGCAGACATGGAACCGCACCACACCATCGTCAGCAGCACGCTCGTAACAAAGACCAGCGCGGAAACACTCAGAAACAGTTGCTGCGACGACAGCGGAGAAACCGCACCAAATGGTCTCCCCGCCCTGAGTTGTGCGATCGAGATCATGACGCCGCTCGCTTCCTGTCGTATTCGTCGTGGCGGTGCAGCCAGGGACCCGTCTCGTTACGCCCCTTCGGAGCGCGGTCGAGCCAGGGATACATGCTCCAGATAGCATCCACCCCGCGCGCATAGCCGGAGTAGGTGTGATAGAGGATACCGTCTTCGAGGGCGAAGGCACTCAAGCCCTCCCGCTCGCGCAAATACGTGCTCAAGTCGGTCCCGGTCATCGCAGCGTTTCCGGTAGACACTGGGTTTGTCATCGCGCCCCGTCCAACGTTCATCACTGGATCGTCCCGGCGGAAATTGTAGTACGCACCCTGACGTTGCTGTTCCTCCGTGAACGAGGCACTGAAATCGAAGTTGAAGTCGCTGCCGGAGGACGACGCCCAAGGAAACGACCAGCCCATCCGCTGTTTATAGGCTTGCAGCTTCGGGAGCGGCGCCCTCGACACAGCCCAAAGCATCACGTCGTGATGTGCCAGGTGTGTCGTGATGCCGTTGAACCCGTCGGCGATCGCCGAGCACGACGGGCAGCCCGCCGTGTAGTCGGGCCCGAACATGAAGTGGTAAACGAGAAGCTGTGGGCGTCCTCGGAAGAGATCCGTCAGTGAGGCGTTACCTTCCTCGGTCTCGAATTCATACCTTTTGTCGACGCGGACCCACGGCAGTTCCTGACGCTGCCGCGCCACGTCGTCGGTGCGCCGCGTAAGCTCTTTCTCCGCCTCAAGCAGCTTCAGCCGGGCCGCGATCCACTCTTCACGGGTACCCGTCTTGTGTGCCGTCATCGTCTTGTCTCCCTTCGCCGGATTTCGGTACGACCTTCATGGTCACGAACTATATTTAGCTCCGGCTGTGAAAACGGTGGGAGTGACAAGTGTGGCGTGATTGCAGCAGACCTTAATCGCGTCCGCGTCACACGCACACTTTCGAAGGAGGGCCTCAGTGCCTGCCGCTCCCCAGATCGTCCGAATGCCCGGCCTCGATGCGAGGCCACTGGGCAACGGGGCGTCCGCCCGGCCATTCTGGTTTCCAAGTGGGCGAGCCACTGCTCGTCCGCGTGTACGTGCATTGTTGTGGCCAGTCAGGTGGCGAGTCCTCCCACTTCTCCTGCCGTCCGTAGACCGTCAAGTCGAGCAAGTGATAGCTGTTATCCATCACCTCAACGCCGCGTGCCGTCGTCCAGTAAGTCTCGAACACTTTGGAGCCTTGTCGCAGGTAGCAGACGATATGCATCCTGCCAACGCGCCGCCCGGCAAGCAGAAGCTCAAGAGAGCGGCCCTGTGCGGAATACCAGGGCAGGTCCCAGCCCATAAAGTCGCGGTATCGGGCGCTTTCTTCATATGGGCCTTGGCAAAACACTGCAAACGTGACATCGCGAGAATGAAGGTAGGACAGCTCTCGGACTTGCGTGGTAACCCACGTGCACCCTTCGCACTGCTCCGGCGCAGGGTGGCCGGTGTGCCACATAAAGTAGTAGGCGATCAGCTGCCGACGTCCCTCGAACGCATCTAGAAGCGTCACTGGGCCGCCCGCGCCAGTGACCGTGATGCTCGGGTCTACCGCCACCATCGGGAGCTGCCGGCGAGCGGCTGCAATGGCGTCGCCTTCGTGCGTGTGCGCCTTCTCGCGAACGCGCAGCGCATCAAGTTCCACCTGAAAAGCGATGCGATCGACGACTTTGGGCGCTGCGAACTCGTTGCTCATGTTGTCCTCCATCCTTTCCCCCTTTGCGGCACCGGCTGAAATTCGAGACCTCGCGCTCATGAGCAACATCCTTTCTCCTCTTCTGCGCGACGCCGGGCCGCCGCTTCAGGATCGGTTAATATATCGAGCCACTTCGGGTGAGGTGTGGGCTCGGCACTGTAGTTGTCGTGCCAGTTCCACCACTTGTACGGCGGGTTCTGCGGATAACCCTCCGGCGAATCCTCCCATGTTTCCTGACGGCCGAGCGGGGTAATGTCGAGATAGCTCCATGTGGTCCCCATCGCTTCATCGCCTCGGTTGTTGATGAAGTATGTGCGGAACACCTTCTCCCCATCGCGGAAGAACACGTTGTGGCCGTGCCACTGGTCCACGCCGAAATCTTTGTCGAAGGTATCGGTCATCGTGTACCAAGGCATCTTCCAGCTCATTCTTGCTTTCAAGCGCTCAATGTCCTTCTGTGGGGCGCGCGAGACGTAGGCGAGTGTGGTGTCGCGGGCGTTCAGATGGGCTAGATGCGAAACCTGATCGGCTCCCAAGGAGCAGCCGCGACAGGCATGGTCGGGCCAGCCGAACACGGCGGGCTCGAAGAAGGCACGATAGACGATCAATTGCCGGCGGCCCTCGAACAGGTCGAGCAGGCTTACCCTTGCCTTGGGTCCGTCGAACTCGTACTTCTTCTCCACCAACACCCACGGCATGCGTCGGCGCTCGGCGGCCAGTGCATCGCGAGAACGCGTGAAGGCCTTCTCCTTCACGAGCAGCTGCTGGCGCGCCGCGTCCCACTCCCGCTGCGACACGATTGGGGGTGTCTTCATCGCGCGGTTTGTCTTTCCACCGTCCTCGTCTCTTTCCCTGCTAGCAGTCTTTTCTGTTGTCATCGTCCTTTCCTCGCTTCGTGAGATTTGGCCCTTCGTTGTGTCCCTCGATCTCTTTTCCATTCGAGGCTCTCTTAGAGAGCCACGCTCTGCGGGACGAAAGCCGCCACCTGGCGTTCCATGGCTTTGGCTACGCTGTTCCGCCACCCTTCGGCAATCGATTGCGACATGGGATCAGGGAAAATCTCCTCTTCGCCGTTTTCCAACCCATCGAAGATAGCCACCGCGGCGGATTCAGTCGAAGCCTTCGGGATATCGAAGCCCCGGTTCATATCGGTATCGACAGGCCCGGTCAAGATGGCATGGACCGTCACGCCTTGGCTGGCCAGGAGCGCCCTCAACGACTGAGTCATGCTGAGCGCGGCAGCCTTCGAAATGGAATAGCCGGATACCACCGGCATGGCCGCAAGCGCGACCGTTGAAATGTTGTTGACGATGGCCCCTTTCGACCGTTTCAAAAGCGGCAAGAACGCGCGAATCACATTGAGTGGCCCAAACAGATTGACCGTGAGGTGTTGCTGGATCACCTCGGGCTTGCTCAGATCGTCGTAAATGGCGATACCGGCGTTGTTAACCAGGACATCGAGAGATTCAACCTTCTCGACAGCTGCCTGAATTTGGCTGGAGTTGGTCACGTCCATGAGTAATGGCGTGACGCGGTTGTCGGAGTGTTGCAAAGTGCTGCGCGTTCCAGCGTACACCCTTTTTGCACCCCGCCGAAGCGCCTCATCGAGAAGCGCCCGACCGATGCCGCGGTTCGCGCCGGTGATTAGGACTGCCTTGTTCGTGATGTTCATTTTTCTCTCCTTGTGAACCGCGAGCTGGCGGTTCTGAACTCAACCTCGCTGCAATCCTTAGCTAAACGGCAAGAGACTCATTGCGTCGGGTGGATGTCCACAACGCGCACTTCCGCACTTACGCGTCTGCGTTGCCGCTTCGCCCACCGGCACATGCCTCTGAGCGGAGTAATGAGCGTCCTTCCCCGCCGAGTCAGGGAATATTCGACGGCAATGGCCCTCGATTTCGTGACGCGCCTGTCAATTAACCCCGTGAATTCGAGGTTCCGTAGAGTTCGAGTCAGCATCCTCTGCGAGACTCCTTCCAGGCGGCGCCGCAACTGCCCGTGCCGATAAGGTCTCTCGTTCAGCGAAAACAAAATCCGCGGCGTCCATCGACCGATGAAGATCAGTCGCGCCATCTTCGATCCCTGGCTTGCCTTCATGGCAGTGTGCCTCCCCCAAGAACCCGCCCATCGGACGTTTTGTCGCGGTCGGCACCGTTCCAAACTGCCAGCCCTTCACCCGTGAATGCAATTAGGTACACCGGTGTTCCTTCGCCTTCCTCGGCCGCGCGGCACATCCGACTTCCAACCGATCTGAACTGATGTTTGCCGTTCATGGGATATATTTACGGCCGGGCATCGAAGGGGTGTGAGTGACAACTGTGGCGCGATTCCGATGGACTCTCTAATCACAGCCGCCGCACGAGCGCTCGCGGCGGGTGACCCGCTCGGTGCGCTGAAGCGAGTCGCACTGCGCAACGATGCGCCTGCTCTCGCGCTTCGCGGCATCGCGATGGCACAGCTCGGCGACTTCCCGCGAGCAAAGCATCTCCTGCGACATGCGGCGCGCACTTTCAATGCGAAAGAGGCTGTGGCCCGTGCGAGGTGCATCGTCGCCGAAGCCGAGATCGCTCTCGCATCACGTGACCTAGGCTGGCCAGCGAAAGCCCTCGAAGCGGCGCGGGCGACGCTCGAAGAGCACGGTGATCGCGCGAATGCCGCGCATGCGCGGTACCTTCAGGTACGGCGTCTTGTTCTGATCGGGCGTCTGGCCCAAGCCGAGCGCATGCTGGCCGACCTCGACCCTACGTTGTTGCCTCCTGCCTTGAGAACTGCGCACGAGCTTGTGCTTGCCGGCATCGCGATGCGGCGTATTCAGGCCAAAGAGGCGCGTGCTGCGCTCGGTCGGGCAGAGCGCGCTGCTGACACTGCAGGTATCCCAGCGCTAACTGCCGAGGTCGAAAGCGCGCTGCGTATACTTAGCACGCCGGCAGCGCGCCTCGTTGCGAGTGGCGCGGAGCGAATCCTCGGGCTGCAAGAGGTCGAGTCGTTGCTGGCGTCGAAAGCGCTTGTCGTGGATGCGTGCCGTCACGTCGTGCGTGATGGATGGACGATCATCTCTCTCGCAACGCGTCCCGTGTTGTTCGCGCTTGCACAGACGCTGGGCGAAGCGTGGCCGGGAGATGCGCCGAGGGATATGCTCCTTTCGCGGGCATTTGGAGCCAAGCTCACGGATGAATCACACCGCATGCGTTTGCGGGTTGAGATTGGGCGGCTTCGCAGAGCTATTCGGATGATGGCGCGGATCAACGCAACTAACATCGGGTTTCGACTCGTGCCGCGTCGCGCTCGAAAGGTCGTAGTGCTTGCGCCCCCTGTAGATGGTGAACGTGGCGCAATACTTGCCTTCCTTGGTGACGGCGAGTCGTGGTCGAGTTCAGCTCTTGCGCTTGCCCTTGGAACGAGTCAACGTACCGTACAGCGAGCATTGGATTCGCTAGCGGCAGAGGGAAAAGTGCGGTCGTTTGGCTGTGCGCGAGCACGCCGGTGGATGAGCCCGCCCGTGCCAGGATTCACGACGACTTTGTTGCTACCAGATGCATTAGCGACCGACTAGGATGGAACCATGAAACGATCAACCGCGGAAGTGGTTCGTGAGTATGGTCCCTTTCCCGGAGCCGACCGCGTCCATGGAGTCACCTATGACGGTGAGAAGGTCTGGTTTGCATCGGGAGACAAGCTGAACAGCTTCGATCCCGCAAGCGGCAAGGGGGTGAGCTCGATGGACGTTGCGGCGCACGCAGGAACGGCGTTCGACGGCACACACTTGTTCCAGATCGCGGAGGATCGCATCCAGAAGATCGATCCGAAAACCGGCCGAGTGCTCGCCACGATTCCCGCACCAGGCGGCGGCCGTGATTCCGGGCTCACTTGGGCTGAAGGGACGCTCTGGGTGGGGCAGTACAGGGACCGAAGAATTCACCAGATCGATCCTGAGACGGGAGCAATCCTTCGCACCATCGAATCGAACCGCTTTGTCACCGGGGTCACGTGGATCGAAGGAGAGCTCTGGCACGCAACATCGGAAAATGACGAAAGCGAGTTGAGGCGAGTTGATCCTCGAACCGGAGAGGTTCTCGAAAGCATCGAGATGCCGCGGGGGGCGCTCATTTCGGGGCTCGAATCCAACGGCCGCGATCAGTTCTTCTGCGGAGGACAAAAGAGCGGGAAAGTCAGGGCGGTCAGCCGGCCTATGCGGCATGCCGCGAGAAACAGAGGCTCTGCGTCTTTAGTGAAGTCTGCGAAAAAGTAGTCGAAGTGACCCAGACCTGCACCGTGACCGGCCGAAAAATCAGGCTCCCAGCCGTACACTCCGATCACCAGATCGAAGGCGTTGTTTGCGTCCATTATGGCGCTATGACGGACAGAACGATGCCGACTGCAAACAGCACGACGCTGAGAGCGGCCATCCACACGACGCCGGCCCGCGACGGCTTGCCAACGTGTCCTGAAGTCATCGCGGGATGAGACATTTCCCCCATCTCGCCTTCAGCGGCGGCCTCTCGGTGCTCGACCTCGCGCCTCCGCACCGTCATCATGCCGTGCTTAAGATGGCGCGCGACGAGCCACCAATTCATTGGGTACGCGATAATCCCACCAGCGAAAAGTGCGATGGACATAACGAACCAGAAACTCAGATTGCGGGGGAATTCGCTCCCGGGCACGCTCGCCATGAACCAGGTCATCACCGGAACCATG
>Ga0075272_1000145_pt1 | contig 16278 bp, 17 predicted proteins | sample SF_Rice_5C_0N_40_FD_69776 | JGI IMG/M metagenome (GOLD analysis project Ga0075272, IMG submission 69776) | Rice paddy soil microbial communities from Twitchell Island, California, USA - SF_Rice_5C_0N_404 | ecosystem: Environmental > Terrestrial > Soil > Paddy field/soil | place: USA: Twitchell... | reverse complement strand
AAATCGGCAATGACCGGCTCAAAAAGTTTTCGTGTTTCTGAAAAACGTTCACACTTCGAAAAAAGGAAGTGAAACGCCATAGTAAAAAAAGTTTTCGTGTTTCTGAAAAACGTTCACACTTCGAAAAAATTAAGTGTAACTTGAGTCTTCAAGACTCCACTTCATTGCAAATGAGGGAACATCCACCGTGTGCAGTCACAATGAGTGAGGAGACCGCGCGGCGCATCGGCCGGCTGCAACAGGCGCTGCGCACCGTGCTCGACGGGCCGTGCCCCGGTGCGGAGTGGGACGGCGGCAAAGCCGCGGTGCCCGACGCGTTCGTGCTGGAGGGCAACGGCACCGTCGTGCGGTTCGTGTTGAGCCAGCCGAGCTCGACCAAGCCATGGGAGCCGCTCGATCCGGCGAAGTTCCTCGTCGATGCGCGGGAGTGGCTTTGTGCCGGCGCCGTACGGGAGGAGGTGCCTGTCAACGACCGCGCCCGAGGGCACCACGTCGCCGCGTGGCGCTGGACGCTGCGGTACGATCTGCGGGAGCTCGCGCGGACACGCACGCCGCGGCAGCAGTCCGTGCTTTGGTTCGTCATTTCGGTGGCGCTGCTGCTTGCGCTCGCGGCGGTGCAGTACTCAATAATAAATTGAATGCGTGGCGCCGAGACGACACGGACGGGCAGCGCCGTGAAGGCCGCCGCTCCGCGCCGCTGGCTCGGGTGGCTCACGCGCGCGGCGCAGGTGGACGAGGAGACGGAGGCCTACGCTGCGCCGGAGACGTTTAGGACGACCGTGCACATGCCTGAGCTGAGCGACTTCACCGAGGCCGCGAAGGAGCGCATCGCGCTCATGGCCAACCGCATGTTCGACGAGGTGGGCGGCCCGCAGAACACACGCATCCGAGACGGCAAGGCCGAGCATGTGGGTTTCACCATCGACCCCGTCGTCGTCACGCGATCCGAGATGGACGTGCGGCTCGTGCAGATTGCCATGGCGTTCCAGCCCTCGCGGCACGCGCCGGGCCGGGGCCTGCCGCCCGTGATGGCGCACCGGCTGATGAAGCGGCTGAGGTGGGGCAAGCGGGACGGCGCGACGAGCTGCCTCGTGGACGTGGGCGAGGCGCACGCCGGCCACGAGCTGCGGCTGCGCGTGGTGGTGCAGTTTTTCATCGACGCGTGAATACAGGAAATTCGAGCGGCGCGCAGTGCTTAAGCCCGCCCGGCACGGCAGCGGGGCAGCGATGGACGCAGCTGTTGCGTACGTGTTCATGGCGATTGTGATCCTCGGTGTGAATGGTGGCGCGGCGTGGTACCTGTGTGGCGTGCCGCGCATCACGAAGGCGCAGGAGGAAACGGAGGAGCCGCCTGATATGGCTTGACGGCCACGCAAGCCGGGCGTATACAGATGGACGAGCGGTTGCGTGACGAGGAGGCGTTCCGCGCCGCGCTTGGCCGCGGCGACGCGGCGGGGGCCGTCCGCGCCGTGCAGCGCCTAGGCCTCCAGACAAGGATGCTGAGCGGCGACCTTCCGATGAGGGACGCCCTGTTCGTGAACGAGCGTGTGGCGCGCGCGCTGGCGCTTGCTGGGGCGGCGGTGCCCCCGGTTGAGGAAGTGGTCGGCGCGCGCGGCACGCTGGGCGTGCGACTCGCGGTGGCGGCGCACCGGCCGGGCGCGACCGAGCTCGGTATGGCGCTCTCTCGCGCCTCGTCTTTGGAGACGTTCCGCGCGCTATTGGAGGCCGGCGCGGACGTCCACGCGCGCGATCGCCACGGGTTCACGCCGCTGGCCGTGGCGCTGGAGCTGAGGAACATGCCGAACGCCGACTGGCTGCTGCGCGCTGGGGCCGACGTGAACGCCGTGAACTACGCGGGGAACTCGCTGCTGCACCAGATGGCCGAACAGGACAACCACGTGGCCGTGGACTGGCTGAGGCGGCACGGCGCCAATCAAAGGGCGCGCAACCGCGACGGGCTGCTCTTCACCGACCTCCTGCCATTTATGGAGACAAGTGGGCCCGGGCGCATGGCGCACGGCCACGGCTGATTCATTAAACGCGTGTCCGGTTCCTTCTGCGGCCACCGCCGAACCAGTCCGGGAAGTCGAGGAGCTGCGCCGAGCGCCACATGTTCCCGATAAAGAAGAAGCCAAGCATGAGGAGGATGAGCGCCATGATGATGGACTCGCCCGGGCCGAGGCCGATGCGCGTCCACGTGCTCATGAGCAGTGGCAGCCCGAGTTGTGAAATAGAGAAGATGAGGATGAGCGTCACGGCCTGGAGCACGTGCTGGACGCCCATATTCCACATGGCGCCCTGCTCCGGGTCGGCCGTGAGGATGGTGTGTAGCGGCACCCGCACTAGGTCCCACCAGACGACGCATGTGATGATCAGCAGCCCCAGCAGCGGCAGGCCGGAGCGCCACTGCTCGAGCACGCCGAGCAGCGCCGAGGTGTAAAAGGTGAGGATGATGCTCACGACGGTTGACCAGCCCTGGGAGTTGAAGAAGAGCATGCTCTGGGACGGGTGGCTGCCCTGCTGCTTGGCCACGCTGACGGGCGTAGGCGCCGGGCCGCCGACGGCCAGCGCCTTGTGCGTGCCGTCGTTCAGCATGTCCTGTAGAATGTCCATGGCCTGCCGCGCGCGGGCACGCGCGGCCGCTGATGCCCGCGCGGCGCTAATTTATTCGATGCCAAGCGGGTGCCGCGCACGCCGCCGCAGACGCATCGTGCGGCCCTGCTCGTCGTAGCGGCGCATGACCGCGCCGACATCGACGGCCGCCATCTCCAGCCAGCGCATGAACACGGCGCGCTCCACGGGCACGCCGGCGTGCGTGATCACGGCGTCGTATTCTTCGTAGTACGCCGGGGCACGCGGGGTCTCATTCATTCTCAGTGCACGAAAAAGGCCTGGTCCACCTTCATCAGGTCGGCGTCGTGCACGGCGTCGTGGGCCAGAGTGGCGAGGCTGAGCTGGGTGCCGTCCGGCCGGAAGATCGGCTGGATGCGATCCTGCTTGGCGCCCACGCGCACGAGCGCGTCCAGCATGAGGACGCGCAGGTCGAACTTGCGCGCGTACTCGGAGTCGCGATCCATGTGCACAGAGACCTGGGGGATGTCGCCGGTCTGCGCGTGCTGCACAAACATGGCCCAGTCCGCCCACGCGTGCAGGAAGATCGCGCCCACGTACATGCGCGCACTCAGCGCGCCCTCTGGCATGCGCAGGAAGTCACCAATGGCGATCAGCGCCGTGCGGGCGAACGCGGTGCGGATGCGCGACTCGGTGTAGTCCTCGCTGGCGCGCCACATCGTGCCTTGCATGTTCAGGGCCATGGTGCGTATCTCGCCGAAGATCGCGGGCAGTCGTTCGGCCGTCACGGTGGTCATGGGCCCGTCCCCGGGCAGGAACCCGCGCAGCTCGAGGGCATGGCGCAGCGCCGGCGTGCTCAGCGGCCCGGCCTCTCCGCGGCACATCCCATCCACCAGCCGCGTCGCCCAGTTGGGGTGCAGGTTCTCCATCGCGGCGCCGACGCTCTTGGGCTTGGGCGCGGCAGCCTCCGCGTGGGGCCGCGCAGCGTAGTGCATGTGCGGAGCCATGTGCGGCGCCGGTGCGCCGACGTGCGACGAGGCGCCGGACGCCGTCGCGAAGTCGGCCTGCACGTCGCGTGGCTTGGCAGCGGCCCGGGCAGCCGGCGCCGGCTTGCGCGTGGCTGTCTTCGCCTTCAGCAGCCGCGTGCCGACGAACGCGTTGGCCACCTTGGCTGTTTCGGGATCGGATTGAGGGGCGTCGTCACTCATTGATTTGTGAGCCGCGGTCGCGCGGGCGAGCCTTATGCGCCGCCATTCTTAAAAAGAGGGCAAGCGATGGCTGTCACTGTGACTACGCAGCAGCTGATGCTGGTGACGGGGCTCCTCGTGGTGCTCCTGATCGCGATGATCCGCGTCCAGTACTCGCTGTACGTGACGATGGAGAAGCTCGGTGAGGTGTGGCTGATGGAGCACAGGGTGCTCCATGAAATCCGCGCCATCGCGCACGGTTTCAGCGTGCTGGAAATGAAGAACAGTTAGAACGGTGCATATGGCTTGAATCCCCGCGCGGTTCGCCGACATGCGCTGGCTGCTTGTGTGCTTGTGCATTGCCGCGTGCTGGGCCGCCGGCCCGGTCGTGCTGCGCGTCAGGACGCCCGAGGCGCTGGAGCGCATCGAGGCCGCCGGGTTCGGTGCCGTGCGCCGTTCGTCGCACCCCGGCGTGCTGCTCGTCAACCGCGCGGCGTGGGGCGGCATCCGCAACCGCGCGGGCGTGCAGCAGGGCGACCACTTCGAGCTGGCCCGGCCGGAGCACGAGGTGCGCACCGTCCCCTGCCTCAACGTGGCCAGCGAGTACTCCACCAATGTGCAGCTCTGGGCTGCTGTGGGCACGCAGACCAACATCGGCGCGAGCATTATGGTTACGCTGCTGCCCGGGCCGACGCGTCGCGCGGACAAGCCGCTGCTGGTGCTGATGGCCAACATCCACGGCGACGAGATCGTGGGCCGCGAGCTGCTGCGGCTGCTCACCGCGGAGCTGCGCGGTAGCCGCGCGGACGTTCTTGCTGATGTCGACGTCTATATGGTGCCGACCATGAACCCCTCCGGCTTCGACCTGTGCCAGCGGCGTAACGCCGAGAACAAGGACCTCAACCGCTGCTTCCCCGACCGCTGCGGCACCACGCTGCACCCGCAGCCGAACGCGCTCGGCATTGTCAATTGGACGGCCGGCTGCCCCGACAGCACCGTGCCCGAGATCGTGGCCGTCAAGGCGTGGCTGGCGCAGATTCAGCCCACCGCAGTTGTGATGCTGCACGGCGGCGCCGAGATCGTGTCCATGCCCATGGACAACAGCTGCACGCACCGCTACGGCGCGTACAACGCCACCGGGCTGGACTATCCGCTGCACCGCGAGTGGGGCCTATCGTACGCCTCGCTCAACCCGCGCATACGCGACCTGCCCGTGTTCGTGGGCGGCGTCACCACGGGCAGCGGCTGGTACCAGCTGCGTGGCGGGCTCCAGGACTGGGCGCTGCTGGCCGTCGGCGGCACGTCGGCCTCGCTGACCGTCGAAGTGAGCAATGAGAAGTCCCCCGAGTTCTCGCAAATTGAGGCCGTGTACTGGCCCGCGGCGCACGAGGGGCTGCTTGCGCTCATCGCGAAGGTGGCGCAGGGCGTGCGCGGCCGCATCCAGGCGAGGGGACGTGGCGTGCCGCCTAATCCCGTCCTATTTGTCGAGCAGCTCGGCGGCGACCCGCCGACCGGCCCGCTAGCGGCGCTGCCCGTGGGCGGTGGCAAGCCCGTGACGGCCGACCCGGCCACCGGGTGGTACTTCCGCATGCTGCCACAAGGCACGGCGCACCTCATTGCCTCGGCGCAGGGCTACGTGGGCCAGCGCATCACCGTGGTCATCTCCGACGGCGTGATGCACACGCTCAACGTGGTGCTGTCGCCCATCCCACCGCAGCTGCGCGCACACCAAGGCAATGGCATTCCGTACGTTGAATGAAGGTGGATCAAGCCGCGTACATCGCGCCGCCAGAAACCGCCGTCGCCGTAGCACGCGAGCGCGCGGACGGGCCAAATCCCGAATGAATGCTTTTAAAGTCAGCGTCCGGCACGCGCATCTTCTTGCGCCCGCGGCCGTAAATTGTAGCGGTGCGCCGGCTTCAGCGGCTTGGCTGTGATTGGATACGACGTGATGCAGCAGGGGGTCCACGGATTCGCACGCCGCACGAGATCGGCGGCGCATTCGGTGATGCCGGCGGCGTACAGGGCAAAGACCAGACCGGCGGGTGCCCACCAGACACCATAATGCCAGCCGTATGTGAGAACGCAGGCCGTCGCGAGAAGGCACTGGATTTGCCACGGCACAGTGACGTAATTGTTCTTGAGATTCTTGAGCGCCCAATTGCACGGGGTCTCGATGGCGGCGACCACAAGCGGCAGGTGCCAGTTGAGGGGAATCCCAACCAGGCCGCCGGCGACGAAGAGCACGACGGCGAAGGCCAGCGTGTCAGAGAGGAACATCACGGCCAACCGCCACAGCATGGCCCACCAGTTGTGCAAGGCCGTGCGGAAATGAAACGCACGGTGCTCCGGCAGCTGGACGCGGCACACGTAGCACTTGCGGCCGTCTCCTGGCCCGTTGACCCACGACAGCCAGCAGTCCTCGCAGGTGGCCCAGTTGCAGCGGCAGGGCACCGGGTCGGGCAGATCGATGTGCGGATTTTTGGCCAGCGGAATGTCCGAGCGCTTGCACGATACACACTCGTAGTCGTACTCCATTCACACAGAGCAACTCCAGAATCTTTTTTTCAATTGAATTCTTTTCATTCATTCAAATCTCCGCGTCGTAGCGAACAAGCCGCTTCACGCCGACGATGACGCCCTTCTCGTCACGAACCGCGGAGTTTGGGCCGGTGTCGGGCACGTACAACTGCAAGGCCGGGTTCAGTGGCCGGAGTACCGCATCTTCGTACAGGAACCGCGCCACTTCCAAAGAGACCATGATCGCCGGTTCCTTGACGATCTCCGTGATCGGCACCTGTTCATTGCCCTTGTGCGCGCGCACACCCATGAAAACCTGACGTGAAACCACGGGAAACAGGAGTCCGTCTCCCGCATTGTAAGAGCACACTTCCACTTGCGGGCGCGACGACAGGAGCAACACGGTGCCCGACGGTTCGATGGTCGTCTTCTGGCCGTCCTCGTGAAAGATTACAATCGCATGCTGTATGTAGGACTTCATTTCGTCTGTTGTCAAGTTTCAACCGCTCTTTCTTTCTTTTTCTACTACTCCAGAATTTTTTCTGAGCAAAAAATTCCGTCGGTGAGATGGGCGCGGGATGGAGCAGCGGTGGCCGCCACGTACCCGGATACGCGCTGCTTGGTTGGGTGAAATTTCTTTACGCCGTGGTGTTTGACGCTAGGGGCGAGTCGTTTGCCCTCGGTTTCCTGCGTTTTTTGCTTTCGCGCGTGTTTACGGTGTACGAGTTCTCAGAGCGGGCCGGGCCGGCGATTGACGAGTATTTAGTCGAGTGCGGGTACCTGTCGGCGACACTGGCCGGGCGCCGGGCTGCTCCGAAGGCGGGATGGCACCTGACGTTGCGTCCGTTGGCGTTATGGTACCGAGGCTATACCTACAAAGGACGATGCGGATACATCATGTACTCGCCGCTCAGCGTCGCGCGCGTCAGCGCGAAGATTCCAGACGTAGATGATGACCGCGACGACAAGCTGCGTTTCGTTCAGGGGCTTCGCATGCACGAGACCACGGAACCGGAGGGCGTCGATCCCCTGCTGACAGAGCGGACGTGGCAAACGGAGGTAATCGACGCTTGCTTGGGCAGTCTCACCACGGCGACGGTGCTGGTGTGCGGGCCTCCGGGAGTGGGCAAATCTAGCCTTGGTTTTCTTGTGAACCAGAGGGTGCGCGACACGTCGGGTGGCGCACGTGACCCCATCACGTTCATTCGTGTGCATCTGCCGGGCCCGCGCGATGATGGGCCCGAGAGTTCCGTCTTGCTATGCTCGTTCCCAAACGGCCGGCGCCGCGTGCCGCACATCGTTGTCCTGGACGAGATCGACAAGCAGGTCGCCACCGCCGGAAAGCTTTTCGTCGCGGGATTGATGGACGTCCCGCGCCGACACTGCATGGTCATCGCCACGACGAACGCCAAGCTGAGGGACTTCGAGCCGTGGTTCCTTCGGCGGTTCCATATTTGGGCGGAGGTTACGGCCGACGGAGCCTGTCGCCTGCATCGCGGAGACGCGGTGGCGGAGGGGCGTGCTCCGGCTGAGCTGCTGTACGACGGAGAAACGCACGAGCGCTCCGTTCAGTGAAGGACGCAAAACGCGGCAGCGGTCAATGGTATTCCAATAAATCGAATGGGCGATAGGCAACTTCGAGCACGGGCATGGCGGTGCGGCGATCCTTGCCGAGGTGGCCGCAGGTGTGTATCATCTTGCCCCGGTGCTTGCGCAGGAAGACTTGGATGCGCGCAGCCATGGCCGTCACCGGCCCGCGGAAAGCGCACACCACAAGTACGGGCCGCTGGCCTTGGAGCTCCACGAACTGCGCGCCAGTGCACCAGCGCCCGGTGTGCGCCAGCACGGGCCATGTGCCGTCCAGGGCGCAGGCGATCTGCTTGTCCACGAGGGCGTCCGGGGCGGTGCGCACAGCCACCACGACGCCCGCTTCGCGCACGCGCTCGGCCAACCGCTGCTCGTGCGCCGCTGTGTAGCACACGTCCAGCAGGATGTCAGAGTCGTATTCTAGGGAGGCGAATGGCTTATGCGCAGGCGGGAAATCCTGCCACTCGTGACACCGCTTCATTTTCGTCTAAATACGCGGCCCGCGCGCCAAAAGTTTCGAAAACGCATGCGATTGATACCATTGGCGCCGAAAGTGAATCATGCCGCCGCCGACGAGGACGGTGCCCGTGAGGATCAATACTGCGGCGACCGGCGTGAGCAGCAGCATGGCCGCGCCCGCGACGAACCACGCGAGGATGAGCGCCGCCTCGCACTCCACGGCCAGCCTGTTGGTGGCGATGGCTACGGCATCGGTCAGGTCGCACATAATCAAGGCCTCTTCGCGACTAGGCGCGTGAAGACGCGCCGGCGAACTAAAAAGCATGAGGCGCATCAACACGCGCCACCCGATGGCCCCGCGCGTCGCCCCGCGCACGGTCTCTTCGGGCGAGTACGTCACGCTGGTCATGGCCGTGTTCCGGCCGGAGCCGCCCTTCCAGTTCGACCCGCCGACGCCGTACGTAGGCCACGTCGAGGGCACGTTCGCCATGGACACCACGCTGCGCGAGGTGGCCTTGTACTTTTACTATCGCAACGTGGCCTTCTCCTCGGCGCCGATCACGGTGTACCAGCTGGGCCGGGCGCGCTTCGAGGGCCGCCACGATTACATCGGCCCGCGGCTGGAGCTGGACGCGCGCCTCGACGAGTATCCTCTGTACTTCCAGCCGGGCGGCCGCACCGACCTCGCCGCGGCGGGGGCGGGTTACGGCGCCATCGGCGTGTGGTTGCAGTGGAACGCCGATAAGCCCAGGCCACGCAACCACGCCCCGAGGACGGTGGAGCAGTTCTATGGAAGCTGCCCGCTCACGGGCGAGCCGCTGGAGGATTTCATGCTGGCTGAGCTGGTGCTGTGGGAACACCCCGGCGGCTTCGACGTCGTGAACAAGGCCGCCTTGAGGGAGCGGTTGAACAAGCTCGGCTCGCTCTATCCGGGGACGACCGTGGCCATCGACCGCGCATGGGGGCAGGGCATTGCCGCGCAGCTAGAGCAGGCGTGGGGCGACTTCGTTTACGTGCCGCCCATGAGCGCCCCGGCCGTGCGCCCGTTCTTCGACGTACTGACTGTGACGTACACGGTCACGGGGCAGGAGGACGTGTCGTCGGACGTGGAAATCATGGAGCCCGTGGCAGCGGCGCCGGAACCTGCTGCGGTATCCGCGGACGTAGTGCTGCTGCGCGCGCTCGATACGGAGGCTGCGCGGCCGCAGAAGGCGCGTAAGCGCCGCGGCGGCGAGCACCGGGACGCGCCGGCGCCTTCGTCTTCGCGGAGCACGCAGACACGGCACCAAGGGTTCGAGTTCGTGGACACGCTGCCGCCCGTGCTCAGCAACCGCGGGCACCACAACCGCACCCTCTCGACCATCGGCCACGGCGTCGCGGTGGGGCCGTCGGCCCTGCCGGGCGCGGGGCTGGGGCTGTTTGCCGGCCGCGACTTCGAGAAGGGAGACTACATCACGTACTATGACGGGCGCATCATCCGGGCGGAGGACGCGACCGAGAGGCGGCTGACGCACGGCGCACATCACCACATCATCACCGTGGGATTCGGGAGCACGGGTTTCAAGATCGACGGCATCACCGTGCCGGTGGTCGGGAAGGGCGGCGCGTCGTTCGCGAACGACTGCGAGCAGTTCCCGACGAGCGCGCGGCGGACGTGCGAGAACAACGCGCGGCGCGGCGTCGACCTGGCGGACATCGGTGGCCGCCCCGTGCCGGCTCTCGTGGCCACACGCGACATCCGGCGCGGAGAGGAAATCCTGTGGGGGTACATGCATCTTTCTACGCAGCACGACCTCGGCGGCCTCGCCGGAGAGGGCCCCGAGCCAGGGCTGCCTGTCGCAGAGCTGGACTTTGGAGTGCCGGCGGACGAGGACATGCCGGACGTCGAGTTCGAGGGCGAGGACATGATAACATAATGAATCCAACGCATTGCGGCGATCCAGGACATCGCGGGCCACGTGCTGCGCCACGACACGCAGGCGCGCCAAGTGTGCGCGCGTCGGCGCAGGGTGGCCCTCGGCGACAGTGTGTGCCATGGCGAAATCGTACAGCGACGCATAGCACGCCTCGACGCACTGGAGGTACAGCCAGGTGTCCGCGCCGCTGTTCATTTTCAAAGTTCCTCCCAGTTGTCGGGGCAGTCCCGAATCGCGAAGCTCGCCTGCAGTTTGTACAGGATCACGGTGGCCACCTGCTTGGGCTTGCTCTTCGGCGGCAGCACCTCGCGCAGCCAATCGAGCGTGCGCTTGCCGTCGCCATCCCACGACAGCACCTTGCCGACCAGCTGCGCCGTCGTGGCCATGCCGACGATGCGCAGCGCCTCGACGGACTTCGGGCCGACCAGCGGGATACCGGACAGCGCCGCGGGCCACGGCTGCTTCACGAACTGCATGAGGCGGTCGTCGGTGACCGTGATGCCATCTAGGAGATATTTGCCTTCCATGCTTCCTATATAAAAATAAGTGCCACGATGAATTAGGCTGTGTGGGCTACGCTACGCGCACAGAATGCGTGCGCTTGTAGTGCTGGCGGTGCTTGCCGCGGCCGGCTGGTGCGTGACCGCGGACATGATCGCGGCGGGCAACGAGCGCGTGACGTTCTGCCACTGCAACTCGACCTGCCCGGGCGGAGGCGGCGATCTCTGCTTCGACGACAGCAGGTGCTACACCGTTTACAACGAGCTGCTGCCTGTGTGGCTGAGCAGCCACGTGGGCGTGCATCCCTTCGACACGCTGGGGCCGTGCCCGACGTTCGGGTCGGGGTGCTACTCCAACGTGACCATGAACATGAACTGCTCGTTCACGTCGCCGCTGATGCTGAACGAGACGTTCGTGATGGACTGCTCCGCGAGCGTGGACCCGGACGACCCGCCGAGCCGTCTGGCGTACACCATGAACTTCGGGGACGGCACGGGCTTCTTCGTGAACACGGGCAAGACCGAGCACAGGTACCTTGCCGGCGGTGAGTTCAACGGCACGGTCATCGGCTCCGACCCGTGCGGCAACATCGTGAACGCCACGTTCTCGGTCACGATCAGCGCGGGGGTCGAGCTGTGCAACGGCCTCGACGACAACGGCAACGGCTTCATTGACGAGGGGTACGCGCTCGGCGTGAACTGCTCGGTGGGCGTCGGCGCTTGCCTGGGCATGGGCGTGACTGTGTGCAACGGCTTCCAAAACGACACCGTGTGCAACGCCACGGCCGGCACGCCGACCAACGAGACGTGCAACGGCATCGACGACGACTGCAACGGCATCGTCGACGACGGGTTCAGCGTCGGCGTCACCTGCACCATGGGCATCGGAGCCTGTGCAGCCAACGGGACGGTCGTGTGCGCGAGCAACGGCACAACCATGTGCACCGCGACGCCCGGCGCGGGCTCGCCCGAAGTATGCAACGGCATCGACGACGACTGCGACGGCCTCATCGACAATGGCCTCGGCGTCGGGCTGCCGTGCACCGTGGGCATCGGCGCGTGCGCAGCCAACGGCACGGACATCTGCGCCGTCAACGGCTCGGTGGTGTGCTCGGCGACGCCGGGCGCGCCGTCCGCTGAGATTTGCGACGGCGTCGACAACAACTGCAATGGCGAGATCGACGAGGGCTACTATGTCGGCACGAACTGCACCTCGGGCATCGGCGGCTGTGCGCGCAACGGCTCCATCGTGTGCGCGGCGAACGGCACGGCGGTGTGCTCAGCCGTGCCGGGCGCGCCGTCGATGGAGATTTGCGATTATATCGATGACAACTGCAACGGCCTGGTCGATGAGGGCTTCTTCGTGGGCACGGCGTGCAGCGTCGGCGTCGGCGCGTGCGCGGCGAACGGCACCATCGTCTGCGCCAGCAACGGCACGGCCGTGTGTTCCGCGACGCCGGGCGCGCCGGCCAACGAGACCTGCAACGGCATCGACGACAACTGCGACGGCATCGTGGACGAAGGCTTCAACCTTGGTCTGGCGTGCACGTCGTTCGGAGGCCCGTGCGGCACCAACGGCACGATCGTGTGCGCGGCCAACGGCACGTCGGTGTGCTCGGCCGGGCTCGGCAACCTCAACGAGACCTGCACCGTCGGCGTCGGCGCGTGCGCCAACAACGGCACGACGTACTGCGCCACGAACGGCACGCTGGTGTGCAACGTGGAGCCGTTCGCGCCGACGGCGGAGGTGTGCAACGGCATCGACGACAACTGCAACGGCGTCGTGGACGACGGCTTCAGTGTGGGCGTGAACTGCACGCTGGGCGTCGGAGCCTGCGCCAGCAACGGCACGTTCGTCTGCGCGAGCAACGGCACCTCGGTGTGTTCTGCGACGCCCGGTAGCCCGGCGAACGAAACTTGTAACGGCATCGACGACAACTGCGACGGCTTCACCGACGAGGGCTTCAACCTCGGCCTCGCCTGCAGCGTCGGGCTGGGTACGTGCGCGAGCAACGGAACGATCGTGTGCGCAACCAACGGCACGTCGGTGTGCTCAGCCACCCCCGGCAGCCCGACCACCGAGATTTGCGACGGGTTGGACAACAACTGCGACGGCATCGTGGACGATGGCTTCAACGTCGGCGGTGCGTGCACCGTGGGAATCGGGGCCTGCGCGAGCAACGGGACGCTGGAGTGTGCGGCCAACGGCACGGCCGTGTGCTCGGCGACGCCCGGCGCCCCGGCGGCCGAGACGTGCAACGGTATCGACGACAACTGCGACGGCATTGTGGACAACGGCTTCAACGTCGGCGGTGCGTGCACCGTGGGCATCGGGGCGTGCGCGAGCAACGGGACGCTGGAGTGCGCGGCCAACGGCACGGCCGTGTGCTCTGCGACGCCCGGTGCACCGACGGCCGAGACGTGCAACGGCGTCGACGACAATTGCGACGGCATCGTGGACAACGGCTTCAACGTGGGCGGCGCGTGCACGTCGGGCGTCGGGTCGTGTGCGAACAACGGGACGATCCTGTGCGCCTCCAACGGCACGGCGGTGTGCTCGGCGACTCCGGGTGCTCCCGCCAACGAGACGTGCAACGGCATCGACGACAACTGCGACGGCATCGTGGACAATGGTTTCAACGTCGGTGGTGCGTGCACTGTGGGCATCGGGTCGTGCGCCAGCAACGGCACCATCGTGTGCGCCAGCAACGGCACGGCGGTGTGCTCGGCGACGCCCGGGACGCCGACGAACGAGACGTGCAACGGCATCGACGACAACTGCGACGGTCAAGTGGACGAAGGCTACAACGTCGGATTGGCGTGCACGTCGTTCGGCGGCCCGTGCGGCACCAACGGCACGATCGTGTGCATCCAGAACGGCACGTCCGCGTGCTCTGCTGGCCTCGGAAACCTGAACGTGACCTGCACCGCCGGCGTCGGAGCGTGCATGAACAACGGCACGACCTACTGCGCGGCGAACGGCACGTTGGAATGCGACGCTGTGGCCGGCACGCCGACGACCGAGACGTGCAACGGCATTGACGACAACTGCAACGGCGTGATCGACGATGGGTTCAACGTCGGCGGAAACTGTACCGTGGGCATCGGCGCGTGCGCGAACAACGGCAGCACTGTCTGCGCCAGCAATGGCACCGCGGTGTGCTCGGCGTCGCCCGGCAGCCCCACGAACGAGACCTGCAACGGACTGGACGACAACTGCGACGGCGTCGTGGACAACGGCTTCAATGTGGGGTTGGCGTGCACGTCGGGCGTCGGGGCGTGCGCGCACAACGGCACGATCGAGTGTGCGTTCAACGGGACGGCGGTGTGCTCGGCGGCGCCCGGCGCTCCGGTCAACGAGACCTGCAACGGCGTCGATGACAACTGCAACGGCGTCGTCGACGAGGGCTTCAACGTCGGCTTGGCGTGCACCGTCGGCGTGGGTACATGCGCCAGCAACGGCACGATCGTGTGCGCGTTCAACGGCACGGCGGTGTGCTCGGCGACGCCCGGCAGCCCGACCACCGAGATTTGCGACGGGCTGGACAACAACTGCGACGGCCTGGTGGACGAAGGATTCAACGTAGGCTTGGCCTGCACCGTCGGGGTCGGGTCGTGCGCGAGCAACGGCACCATCGTCTGCGCCGCCAACGGCACGTCCGTGTGCTCGGCGACGCCCGGCAGCCCGACCAACGAGACCTGCAACGGGCTCGACGACAACTGCGACGGCATCGTCGACAACGGCTTCAACGTCGGGTTCGCATGCACGTCGGGCGTGGGCGCCTGCGCGAACAACGGCACCATCCAGTGTGCGAGCAACGGCACAGCGGTGTGTTCCGCCATCCCGGGCGCGCCGACGAACGAGACCTGCAACGGCGTGGACGACAACTGCAACGGTGTGGTGGACGAAGGCTTCAACCTTGGCCTCGCGTGCACGTCGTTCGCTGGGCCGTGCGGCCTGAACGGGACGATCGTGTGCGCCGCCAACGGCACGTCAGTGTGCTCCGCCGGGCTGGGGAACGTCAACGAGACCTGCACGGTCGGCATCGGCGCGTGCGCGCACAACGGCACGACGTACTGCGCCACCAACGGCACGCTGGTGTGCAACGTCGCGCCGTTCGCACCAACGACCGAGGTGTGCAACGGGATCGACGACAACTGCAACGGCGTGGTGGACGAAGGATTCAATCTCGGCGTCAATTGCACGCTCGGTGTCGGGGCCTGCGCGCGCAACGGCAGCTTCGTGTGCGCGAGCAATGGCACGTCCGTCTGCTCTGCCATGCCGGGCGCGCCGACGAGCGAGACCTGCAACGGCATCGACGACAACTGCAACGGGCTCGTGGACGAAGGGTTCAACGTCGGCGCGAACTGCACGGTCGGAATCGGCGGATGCGCGAACAACGGCACGATCGTGTGCGCGAGCAACGGCACGTCCGTCTGCTCGGCGACGCAGCTCACGCCGAATTTCCAGAATGACACATCGAACTGCGGCGCGTGCGGCGTCGTGTGCGCTTCGAACCAGACGTGCTACAGCGGCGCGTGCACGCTGATCACGTCGTATGTCACGTTCAACCAGACTTACAGTTCGCCCGGCACGTACAACCTTACGCTTCCCGGAGACGCCATCTTCACCGTCGTGGACGCCGTGGGTGCGGGCGGCGGGTGTTCGCAGTCCACCCCCGACACGTACTCGTGTCCCGGCGGCGGGAGCGAGTCCTTCTTTGGCGCCGGAGGCGGCGGCGGGGCCGGCGTCCACAACCTGACGCTGTACGGCATCGGCGGCCAGACAATCTACGTTGTGATCCCGCCACCACTCGGGCTGACGACCGTCACGGACGGCGCGCCGTTCGAGTTGCTCTCGCAGAACGGGACGGTGCTCTTCAGTCTCGAGGGCGGTCACCATGGAGGCCTCTCCGGCGGCGATTACGTGGGCGGCGCGGGAGGGTCGCCCGGCGGCGGCGCCGGGTCGTTGGTGGACGCCTCGACAGGCACGGCGGTCTCCCCTCCCGGGAACGGGCTGAACAACGCCACGTACTTCTACGGCGGCGGCGGCGGCGGCGGCGGAGCCACGGCGCCCTTCTTCGGCTCCTGCGCCTCCTCGTTCAGCGGCTACGCCGGCGGCAGCGCCCAGACGCCGGTTGGAAGCTACACGCCCGTTGAGGTCGGGACGGGCGGGGCGTCAATGCTCGGTAACCCGTCCGGGCTTGTCGGCTACGGCTACGGGTGCTCTGTTGCGGGGTCATACGCCTCGGGCGGCGGCGGCTGGGGAGGCATCACGTACAAGACGAAGTGCGGAAACGGTTACGTCGATCCGGGCGAGCAGTGCGACGACGGGAACCAGATATCTGGGGACGGGTGCGAGCCGAACTGCGTCTTCACGCCGGGCTGGGTTTGCACCGGGCTGGTTAGCGTGTGCTGCCAGTCGGATTTGGTGACCGACTGGCTGAACTGCGGCACCTGTGGAAACGCCTGCGCGACGTACCAGACGTGCACCGACGGCAGCTGCGTCAACGGCACGCGCCTCGTGACCGTGGTCAT
>Ga0075272_1000144_pt1 | contig 16383 bp, 15 predicted proteins | sample SF_Rice_5C_0N_40_FD_69776 | JGI IMG/M metagenome (GOLD analysis project Ga0075272, IMG submission 69776) | Rice paddy soil microbial communities from Twitchell Island, California, USA - SF_Rice_5C_0N_404 | ecosystem: Environmental > Terrestrial > Soil > Paddy field/soil | place: USA: Twitchell... | reverse complement strand
TCGTTTCCGCGCTGCGCGTCGGGGACCGCGGTGTCGGTCACCGAGCCGTGCTGGCGGTAGAGCCCGACGCCGGCGAAGAGGCCGGTCGATCCGAAGGCCTCGGAGAAGCGGTAGTCGATCGTTCCGCTGACGTGCTCCAGCGTGCCTTTGCGGATGTCGGTGCGCGCCGTCGCCCCCTCCGGCGTCGTGTACTGGAAGGCCAGCGGGCCTTCGATCTGTCCGATCTGGACCTTGAAGAAGGTGCCCGGATCGACCTGCACGCCGTAAAACGCCTCGCGGTCGGAGTTGCTGAATCGGAAGTTGTCGCTCACGCCGATGCCGGCCGCCTGGTCGCTGCGGCTGATCAGGCGCTTGCTGCCGCCGATCATCAGTCCGAACTCGGAGGTGTTCTGTGCAGCCAGCGGCATCGCCGCCAGCAGCACCAGGGTCAACGTCAACGCGGGCTTCGTCATGGCGCGCACTATACGTGTCGATCGAGCGTGATTCAACGTGAGCTCCTTCCGGTTGGCCGCCAACGTTACAATGTTGCCTCGTGCTGACGGCGCTTCAAAATCTGGGACGGGAGACGGCGCGAATCGTTCTGCACGCTTCGTGCGTCGTCTGTGACGGGGAGCTGCCCTGGAAGGAGCGGAAGGCCTCCTGCTGCGCCGCCTGCTGGTCGTCGCTGGCGGCGATCCGGGGCGTGAAGTGCGACTCCTGCGCCATGCCGTGGAGCGCGGGAGGGGAGGGCTTCCGCTGCCTCTCCTGCCTCGACGATCCGTTGCCGGTCGGCTGGACCGAGGCGTGGGGCCATTACCGGGGATCGCTCGCGCGCCTGCTGCACGCGTTCAAGTTCGAGCGTCACGATTTCCTCGATGCGCCGCTGGCCGAACTGCTGGAGAGCACGCTGCGCGAACGCGGTGATCTGGACTTCGACGCCGTCGTGGCGGTGCCGATGCATCGCGCGAAGCTGCGGCAGCGCGGCTACAACCAGGCGGAACTGCTGGCGCGGAAACTGTCGCGGCGCATCGGCATCCCGTACGACGGAGCGCTGCTGCTCAAGGAGCGCGATCGGGAACCGCAGTCGACGCTTCCGCGCGGCGAACGCGCCAGGAACGTCCGCGGGCTCTTCGCCGCCGGTGCCACCGCGAAGGGTCGTGCATTCCTCCTCGTGGACGACATCTGCACGACCGGCGAGACGCTCCGCGCATGCGCCGGGGCGATCCGCAAGGAAGGGGCGTCGCGCGTCTGCGCGATCGTCGTGGCGAAAGCGTAAGGTGTTTCGGGCCTTTTTCATCGCACTGTCGGAAAGCCGCATGCTCCGCGGGATCGCCGAGCGTTCGGGGATCGGACGCCGCGTGTCGGCGCGCTTCGTCGCCGGCACGACCGTGGCCGACGCGCTTCAGGCCACCGCGTCGCTGAACGCGCTCGGCATGCGCGTGAGCATCGACAACCTCGGCGAGAACGTCACCAACCCGGACGAGGCGCGGCAGAGCGCCGCGCTCTATCACCTGCTCCTCGACGCCATCGCTGAGCGAAAGCTCGACGCCAATGTCAGCCTCAAGCTCACGCACATGGGCCTGGACGTCGACCCTGCGCTGGCGCGCGAGATCGTCTCCGACATGGTGGCCCACGCCGCGCGCCTCGGGAGTTTCGTGCGCGTCGACATGGAGGGATCTCCCCATACCGACCGCACGCTGGAGATCGTTCACGAGCTGCACCGGCAGCCGGGATATGCCGATCGCGTCGGTGCCGTGATCCAGTCCTATCTCAAGCGGAGCGAGCGCGATGTCGAAGCGCTCTGCGCAGAACAGATCCGCATCCGGCTCTGCAAGGGGGCGTACAAGGAGCCTCCGGAGATCGCCTTTCAGGACAAGCGCGACGTCGATGCGAGCTTCGTCCGGCTGATGCGCATCCTGCTCGCGAGCGGCACGTATCACGGAATCGCCACGCACGATCCCAGGATGATCGAGGCCACCATCGCCTTCGCGCGGAGCGAGAAGATCGCTCCCGATCAATTCGAATTTCAGATGCTGCACGGGATCCGCCGCGACCTCCAGCAGCAGCTCGTGCGCGAAGGCTGGCGCATGCGCGTCTACGTTCCGTTCGGCACGGAGTGGTATCCCTACCTCATGCGGCGGCTGGCCGAGCGGCCGGCGAACGTGCTGTTCATCGCCCGGAATCTGTTCCGGAGGTAGCGGGCGGCGGCTGCCGCGCGGCGGGCGGTGCATCCGCCCGGTCCCGCCACCGACGGTGGAACCACGGCCACTGCTCGGGGACGCGGCGGATCTGCCGTTCGATGGATGCGGTGAGCCACGCCGTGACCTCGGCCGGATCCGAATCGCGCGTCAGGAACCGCGGCTCCTCGAAGTGGACGATCTGCTTTCCGCCGCGGCGCTCGATGAAGCAGGCGATGACCGGCGCAGCGGCGCGGACGGCGAGGCGCGCCGGGCCGATCGGCGTTCGCGCCGGACGGCCGAAGAAGGGCACCTTGACGCTCTCGGCCTGGATGTTCTGATCGATGAGGAAGGCGAGCGGCTGGCCGGCGCGGATGGCGCGGAACATCTCGCGTGCCGCCGCGGTCGACCCGCGGTCGATCGTCCGGATGCCGAACCCGGAGCGCAGTTTCGTGATGAAGCGGTTGAGCTGCGGCTCGTGGCGTTCTCGCTGCAGGACCGTCAGCGGACATCCGAGAAGGGCGACCGCGGCCGCGAGCCACTCCCAGTTTCCGCAGTGTCCGGTGAAGATGAGTACGCCGTTCCCGGCGGCGCGTGCGCGCGCCAGGTGTTCCTCTCCCTCGATCGCCGTAGTCCGCCGCAGTGTCGCCGCGTCGAGTTGCGGCATCCAGAGGATCTCCATCAGCGACGTGCCGAGGTGATGCGCCATGCGGCGAACGGTGGCCTTGCGGCGGCGGGCATCCCAGTCGGGAAATGCGAAGGCGAGGTTCTGGAGCGCGATGCGGCGATCGCGGCGGTCGAGGTGAAAGGCGAGGTGGCCGAGGACGGCGCCGGCGGCGCGGACGGCGCTGAGCGGCAGGCGCCGCACGATCGGGCTGAGGACTGCGAGGATCGCGGAGAGCAGCCGGGACCTACGTGCTCTTCGCGTCCGGCTTTCCACTCTTGAAGTCCTCGAGCATGGAGTTCCAGTCGCCGCGTTCGCGCAACAGCCGTTCCACCATCTCGCGGAATGCGCCGTGCCCGCCGGCGGCGAGCAGCTTCCACTGCGCGGCCTCGCGCACTTCACCGGCGGCGTCGGCCGGAGCGGCGGAGATCCCGGCGCGCAGCATCGGAGCGAGATCGGGCAGGTCGTCCCCGAGGTAGAGGAGCTGGTCGAAGCGGAGCGACAGCTTGTGCAGCAGGCGTTCGCAGGAGTGCAGCTTGTTGGCCGCGCCCTGGAGCAGATCGTCGATTCCGAGCTCACGCGCGCGGCGGGCGAGCGCGGGGGAGCGGCGGCTGGTGAGGAGTGCGATGTTCAGACCGGCGCGCTGCGCGAGCTTTGCGCCGAGGCCGTCGCGCACGTTGAACTCCTTGATCTCGCGCGTCTCGCCCACGTAGATGATCTTGCCGTCGGTCCAGACGCCGTCGACGTCGGAGACGATGAGGCGGATGTCGCTGGCATGCGCGGGCACGGGGCAATCGTACTGCAAGGATGCGGATCAACCGAGGATGGCGCGCAGCAGAGGGTGGAGGTCGTCCGCGGAGGTGAAGCAATGATGCGGATTTTCGGCACGCAGTGTCTCCGCCGGCGTCTTTCCCGAAGCGATGGCGATCGTGGTGGCGTCGTACGGCACTCCGCAGCGCACGTCGTAGATCGAATCGCCGAGGATCACTACGTCGCGGCCGCGGAAACGGATGCCGTTGTAGCGCTCGGCGCGATCCACGGCGATCGGCGGAAGCTCCTCGCGTCTGGCCGAGTCACTGCCGAATGCTCCAAAGGGAAAGTATTCGTTGAGCCCGGGCCCTTCGAGCTTGAGCCGGGCGCCGGGCTCGATGTTGCCGGTCAGCAGGCCGAGGGTCACGGCCGTTTCGCGCCGCAGGGCGTTGAGCAGCGCGCGGATCCCCGGCAGCTCGCGCGCCCGCTGCGGCGCCTGACGCGCGAGCTCGGAGACGTAGACCTCCCACAGGCGGGGCATGCCGTGCTCGATTGCGGGCTCGCTCCAGCCGGCGTCGCGCAGCACCATGTGGGCGATCTGCGGGTCGGTGCGGCCGGAAAAATCGTAGCGCTGCAGCTCGCCGGACTCGTCGAAGACCTCGGCCAGCGCGCGGGCGAACGACTCGCGCGCCGCCCCGCCGTCGGTGATCAGGGTTCCGTCGATGTCGAAGAGAACGAGACGCATGGGACTGCGAAGTGTAAGTCCGTATACTCCCTCCGTGCGACGGACCTCGCTCCTCATTCTCTTCCTGACCGTCTTCATCGACCTCATCGGTTTCGGCATGGTCATCCCCTTCCTGCCGTTCTACGCGCGCGAGTACGGTGCGAGCGGCGTCGTGGTCGGGGCCATCGTGGGTATCTACTCGATCATGCAGTTCTTCTTCGCGCCCATCTGGGGAAGACTTTCCGACCGGATCGGACGACGCCCCGTGATCCTGATCAGTCTGACGGCGAGCTGCGTCGGGTATGCGCTGTTCGGACTGGCGCGTGGACTGACCGTGCTGTTCGCCTCGCGCATCATCGCCGGGGCGGGCGGCGGCAACATTGGTACCGCGCAGGCCTACATCGCCGACAGCACCACGTTCGAGGACCGGGCGAAAGGGATGGGTCTGATCGGGGCGGCGTTCGGCATGGGATTCATTCTCGGGCCTCCGCTGAGCGGCGTGCTCTCCGAGGTGGGGCTGCATCGTCACCTGGCCGGGAACCTGCTGGTCGGCGCCGTGGCGGCCGGGCTGTCGTTCGCCGCGTTGATGGTGGCTCTGTTCGCGCTCGCGGAATCGAAGAAGCCGGACACGCGCGTGCGCAGCGGGATTCCGCCGCAATTCGATCCGCGGGTCTGGCAGGAGATCTTCGGCCAGGCGCTGCTGTTCACGGTGATCGCCGCGCTGTTCATGTCGCTGCTGGCGGTCTCTGGAATGGAGACCAGCGTCACGCTCCACGCGCGTGACCGGTTCAACTTCTCGCCGCTCGATCTGGCCTACGTGTTCCTCTTCATGGGAGTGATCGTGGCAGGCATCCAGGGCGGACTGATCGGCCGCCTGGCGAAAGCGCTCGGCGAAAAGACGCTGGTGGCCGCCGGCACCGCATCGTTCACCATCGGCCTGGCGCTCGTGCCGCTGATCTATCGCGTGCCGCTGCTGTACGTGGCCGCGTTCTTCATCGCCGTCGGACAGGGGCTGACCTATCCGTCGCTGACTTCGCTGATCACCAAGGCTTCGCCGCCGAGCGAGCACGGGAGCATGCTGGGGCTGGCCTCCGGCATGGGATCGCTGGCCCGCTTTTTCGGGCCGATCCTGGCCGGATACCTGTACGATCTGGCCGCCGCGCAGGGGGCGTTCTACGGCGGCGCGGCGCTGACGCTGATCGCGTTCCTGCTCGCGCTGCGCATGCGCCGTTTCGCTCTGCTGTCGGCCCAGCAGCCGCCCGTGGTGGTAATGGAGGGATGAGATGGCCATTCTGAAAGTGGCCCGGCTCGGGCATCCGGTGCTGCGGCAGAAGTCCGCCGACATCGAGCCGAAGGACATCCGGGCCGGAAAGTTCCGCGACCTCGTCGAGGACATGCACGAGACCATGCACGAGTACGAGGGCGTCGGCCTGGCCGGCCCGCAGGTGCATCTCCCGCTGCGCATCTTCGTGTTCGAGGTCGAGGAGAAGGTGGCCAAACGCCGCGGGATCCCGAAGCTCAGCGCCGGTGTGATGTTCAACGCCTCCTACGAGCCAATCGGCAAAGAGACGATCACCGACTGGGAGGGCTGCCTCAGCGTCCCATTCCTGGGAGGCGAAGTGCCGCGCTACAAGCGGCTCAAGGTGCGCGGCCTCGACGGGGACGGCAAACCGGCGGAGTTCGACATCGAAGGGTTTCCGGCGCGCATCTTCCAGCACGAGATCGACCACACGCTCGGTCACGTCTATCTCGACCGCATGCCCGATCTGACGACGCTGGGGTACACGATCGTCCTGTAGGGAACGATCTCCGCGGGCTTCACAGAGATCACCGGGGCGAATCGCGACGGTGGGCGCACCGAAGGCGCTGGAAGCGGTCGATGAACGCACCCCAGTCGGGGGCAGCCGGCAGTGTGAAGGCGGCACACGGGTCGGCATGGACCACGGCGATCGAAAGGCGGCGCATTTTTCCGGAGTAGAGATCGGCCTGAATGCCGCGGACCGGACGGAGCAGCGGCGCCGCGATCTTCCGCACGGCGTCCTCGAACTCCGAGCCGTTCGGTTGCCCGGCGGGATACCGCTCTCCACGCTCGCGCATGGCCCAGGCCTCGTACTCCAGTGCCCGGAGGAGCGAAGGCTGGAGCTCGAATCGCAACGCCTCGCTCCGCCATGACGGAAGGGGCGGTGAGAGTCTGGCGGCGGCAGCGTCGAGGATCCGCGTTCCGACCATCGCCGTGGCCACCGATCCGATCTCGGGACGTTGCCACAGCGATCGGGTGACGATCCACGCGGCGTGCAGATCGCTCCACGCGCCCGCTTCATTCGCGCGTGCGTGTTGCGCCAGCGCGTCGGCGGCGAAGACGAGGACGAGTTGCCGCTCCAGCGCGTACGGTGGCTGCGGCGGTTCGAGGACGTCATCGACGTCGAGCGCCCATACCGGCGGAGGGTTGCTGATGATCTCCGCGCGCAGCGTCCCGATCGCGGCGCCGCGGGCGTCGAGAAACCGCGCGACCGCGGCCGGCGGCGTGCCGCCGCGCCGGAGGAAATCGCGCAGCGCGGCGCGGACGTCGCGAACATCACCGAGCCGTTCCGCCGTGGCGAACAGGCGCGTGGCGCTCTCGTTTTCGGGATGCGCGCGGACGCCTTGCCCGAAGCCGGCGGGCCAGTCGAGAGCGAACGTTTTCCCGGCGAGCATGCGCGATCCCGCAACCCAGCCGAACAGCACGCTGCCGGCGACGATGGCGACCAGCGGCCGAAGGTTCATGGTCCTGCGGCGAATATACGCTCGAATCAGAACAGCCGCAGGCCGCGCCGTTGCTCCTCGGCGAGCAGATCGAGAAACCGCGCGCGGGGGATCTCCCGCGCGCCCAGAGCGCGGATGTGGGGCGTCATGACCTGGCAGTCGAAGAACGTGCAGCCGCGCGCTCGGAGGTGTTCGATGGCGTGCAGCAGTGCGAGCTTCGAGGCGTCCGAGCGCGTGTGAAACATGCTCTCGCCCGTGAACACTCCGCCGGCATCGACGCCGTAGAGTCCGCCGGCGAGATTCTCACCGTCCCATGCCTCGATGCTGTGCGCGTCCCCTTCGTGGTGCAGGCGCTCGTAGGCGGTGATGATCTCCGGGTTGATCCACGTCCCCTGTTCGTCGGGACGGGGCGTCGTAGCACACGCGCGGATTACGCGATCGAATGCCGCGTCGATGGTGAAGCGGAAATTCGAGCGCCGCGCGCTCCGCCGCAGCGAGCGGCCGACGTGCAGTTCGTCGAAGAAGATCACGGTGCGCCGGCGCGGCGAAAACCACGGCATCGGCAGGTGATCGTGTGGCCAGGGAAAGATTCCGTGACGATAGGCGTCGCGCAGCGTTTCGGCATCGAGGTCGGCTCCGATGGCCACGATGTCTCCGCGGGACTTGCGCGGATCGGGGAAGAGCGACATGCCTATGGAAACCCGGCGGCGAACGGGGGGCGATGCATCCGTCATCCTTCTAGAAATCGAGGCGAAGTTCGCCGCCGTCCGAATCGACGACGACCTTGCCGCCGCCCTGCAGTTTCCCGAACAGGATGGCATCGACGAGCGGTTCCTTGATCTTCTGCTGGATCAGGCGGGCCATGGGACGCGCCCCGAACGCGCGATCGTAGCCGTGCTTCGCCAGCCAGGCGCGGCCGCTCTCGCGCAGTTCGAGCGTCACGTTCTTCGGTCCGAGCTGCACGCGGAGTTCTTCGATGAACTTGTCGACGACGCGCTCGGTGGTCTCGAAACTGAGCGGATCGAAGGCGATCCAGGCATCGAGCCGGTTGCGGAACTCGGGAGCGAACGTCCGCTCGATCGCGCCGCGCCCGCGGCCCGACGACCGGGTGTTCTGGAAGCCCATGCCGCTGTCGCTCATCTCCCGTGCGCCGGCGTTGGTGGTCATGATCAGCACGACGTTGCGGAAGTCCGCCTTCTTGCCGTTGTTGTCGGTCAGGGTGGCGTGATCCATCACCTGCAGCAGGATGGAGAAGAGATTCGGATGGGCCTTCTCGATCTCGTCGAGCACCAGGACGGCGTAAGGAGTGCGCTGGATGGCGTCGGTCAGCAGGCCGCCCTGATCGAACCCCACGTATCCCGGCGGCGCGCCGATGAGCCGCGACACGGTGTGCGGCTCCATGTACTCGCTCATGTCGAAGCGGATGAACTCCACCCCGAGGCTGGCGGCGAGCTGTTTGGCCAGCTCGGTCTTGCCCACCCCGGTGGGGCCGGAGAAGAGGAACGAGCCGACCGGTTTTTCCGGATTGCCGAGGCCGGAACGGGAGAGTTTGATGGCATTGACGAGCTGTCTGATGGCATGGTCCTGGCCGAAGATGACGCGCTGCAGCTCGCTCTCCAGTTGCTGCAGCCGGGCCTTTTCGTTCACCGCGATCGTGCGCGGCGGGATCTTGGCCATCCGGGCCACGACCTGCTCGATCTCGTGCTCGCCGATGACGGTTGCCGGTTGCTCATTTCCCGTCGACGGTTCGTCCACTCGGAGCATCTTCACCCGTGCCCCGGCTTCGTCGAGGACGTCGATGGCTTTGTCGGGCAGATGGCGGTCGTGGATGTACTTCGCGGACAGCTCGGTCGCCAGGACGATGGCCTCGTCGGAGAACGTGACGTGGTGGTGCTCCTCGTAGTAGCTCTTCAGCCCCTTGAGGATGTCGATCGTTTCGGCGAGGGTCGGCTCGCCGATCTCGATCTTCTGGAATCGCCGCGCGAGTGCGCGGTCCCGCTCGAAGGAAGCCTTGTACTCGCCGTACGTGGTCGAGCCGATGCAGCGCAGTTTTCCCGAGGCGATCGCCGGCTTCAGGATGTTCGAGGCGTCCATCGTCCCGCCGCTGACCGCCCCCGCGCCGACGATGGTGTGGATCTCGTCGATGAAGAGGATCGCGTCCTTCTCCGCCAGCAGCTTGGCGATGAGCGCCTTCAGCCGCTGCTCGAACTCCCCGCGGTACTTCGTCCCGGCCAGCACCGCCCCCATGTCGAGCGAGTAGACCTGCGCGTCCTCGAGGACCGGCGGCACTTCCTTCTTCTGGATCTTCAGCGCCAGCCCCTCGGCGATTGCGGTCTTGCCGACGCCCGGCTCGCCGACGAACAGCGGGTTGTTCTTGCGGCGGCGGCAGAGGACCTGGATGGTCCGCTCCAGCTCCGGCCCGCGTCCGATGAGGGGATCGATCTCTCCTTTCGCCGCCTTCTCGTTCAGGTTCACGGCGAACAGCTTCAGCGGATCGCCGCTGACCCCTCCTCCCGCTTCCTCGTCCGGCGCGACGAACGCCGGGCGCGGCGTCGCCGCCGCATCCTTCCCGATTCCGTGGGACAGGAACGTGAGGACGTCGAGTTTGTTCACCCCCTGGCTGCGCAGCAGGTAGATGGCCTGCGAGCGTTCGGCCTGATACAGCGCGGCGAGCATCTGCCCGGTGTCCACTTCCTTCTGTCCCGACGACTCTGCGTGCAGTTGCGCGTACTGGAGGATCCGCTGCAGCATTGCCGTCAGCACCGGCTGCACCTCGGCGTCCTCGGGGAGGGCCTCGAGCGTGCGCTCCATGAACTCGTTGAGCTGCTTCTTCAGCAGATCGACATCGCCGCCGCACGCCCGGATGACCATCGCCGCCTCCCGGTCGTGCAGCAGGGCGTAGAGCAGGTGCTCGAGCGTCACGTACTCGTGGCGCCGGCGGATCGCGTCGTTCAGCGCGAATTCGAAGGTTTGCTGCAGAGGCTTGGCAATCATGGGGTCATGCTTTTTCAATCGTACACAACAATGGGAATTCGTTTTCTCTTGCCATGGCCGTGGTGCGGGCGACTTTCATCTCCGCTACCTCGAACGTATAGATCCCGGCGACCCCGACCCCGCCGAGGTGGACCGACAGCATCACCTGGATGGCCTGGTCCTCGATCATGTTGAAAACCGACTCGAGCACCTGCACGACGAAATCCATGGTCGTGTAGTCGTCGTTGTGCAGGAGGACCTTGAAGAGCGGAGGCTCTTCGGTCTTCTCCTCGCTTTCCACGACAGGCAGTTCGTCGTATCGCGAGTCCGGAAGCATTTGCGGCCCTAAGCTGTGGCTGTTCCACGCCACTAGAACCCGGTCAGGTCGAGCGCTGTTCCGGGGACGGTCTCCACCGGGTCCTCTCCACGGCGAAAGATGCGTGCCGGCTTCATGCCGAGGAGCGTGGCCGTGCCGTCCTCGACGAGGAGCATGCTCCCTTCGCGGAGGCCGAGGACCGTCGTGGCGTTCTCCTCGTGGAATTCGCGGATGCGGACCTCGCGCGTCTCGCCCTGGTGTGTTGAGTTGGGATCGGGATCCAGATAGTGGCAGTTGAGCTGGATGGGGATCAGTCCCAGAGAGTCGAGCGAACGGCACTCGACGATCGGCATGTCGTTCGTGGTCCGGATGGTCGGAGCGGTGATGACGCTGCCGGCGCTCGATCCCATGTAGGGAAGGCCTTCGCGAGCGCGTCCGCGGATGGGGTCGAGGAGCATGCGTTCCTGCAGGGTCTTCAGCAGGCGGAACGTGTTGCCGCCGCCGACGAAGATCGCCTCGGCGCGTTCGAGATCATCGACCGGGAGGATCTCGAATCCCATCCGCCTGAACCGTTCGCGCACGTTCGCCGTGTAGGCCTCATGGTCGTGCGCCGCGAAGGGGACGAAAGCCACCCGTTTCCGGCCGTCGAGGAAGCGGCGGATGTCCGGCTCCGAATGGTCGAGGTAACCGAAGCCGTGGACGAGCGAACTGGAGATCAGCAGCAGATGCATTGCGCGCACATTATCGCCGCTGGAAAAGCCTCCGCGGACTGGAACGTAGGAAGCACATGCGCTCGTGGATCTGGATGGGCATCGACTGCGCGATGCTCGTCGCGGTCGTGGCCTTGCAGGCCTGGCGGATGACCGGTGTGGTGCTGCACGAGTGGCTGACGGTCGGGCTGCTCGTCGCGGTGCTGGCGCACCTGCTATTGCACTGGCCGTGGGTGGCGTCGCGGACCCGCCGCATCGCGAAGGCGGACGCACGGACCCGCGTGAACTACGCCCTCAACGCCGTGCTGTTCGCCGGCGTGACCGCGGCGATGGTTTCCGGATTCGCGATCTCGAAATCGATCCTGCCCCTGCATCCCACTCCCGACAGCTACCTGCGCTGGCACGGGATCCACGGCTTCTCCTCGCGCCTGGCGCTCTTCGCGGCCGCGCTCCACCTGGCATTGAACTGGGACCGGCTGTTCGCCCGCAGGCCGCGGATACGATCGGTGCTTCGTCCTGCCGCGTGGATCGCATTCGCACTGGTGTCGACCATCATTCCCCGGCCCGAGATCGTCCTGATCCGGCCGGATGGCCAGAGAGTGGTGCAGACGCGGCCGCCGCGCGATATCGCGGAACTGCGCCGCGACGAGGCTGGGCCCTCGGCGCGCGGCTTTCCGCCGTTCGTGCTCCAGGGCCGTCGTCGGAATCGTGGCCCTGATCGGCCGGAGGGTTCTGCGGCTGCGGCTGGAATGACGGGTTCCACCGCGCGTCACGGTCGTCACGCGTTGCGTTTCGTCGTTGGTGACGCTGACGAGGGCCCCGGATGCGCAGGCCCGGCGCCGCGGCGTGACTGGCACGCCGACGGCCGGATTGTCCCGGACGGGAAGACCTCGGCGCGGACTGCAGCGTCCGGACTGCCTCCCGGACCAGAGGGATCTCGGTGCCCCGCGCTGCGCCTGCCGCGAGATGTCCCGTCGTCATGAACGACCGCTTCCGAGGTCCACGGAGAAGCGGTTGCGATGGGCAGAAGAACGCGGCCGTTTGGACTTCGGCACGGGCCTTGGCGGGCCGCGAGCGCGAAACGGCCCCAATCGTCGAACGCGCGCCAGTGAATCTCGGGCAAGACATCGCACCAACTCGAAGCCTCTACTGCGGAGTCACCGTCGTGACGTCGTTCATCCCACGATCTTACAGACTCGAACCGGTGGCCGTGGAGCTGTGGGAAAGCGGGAAAGGCGGTGGGCGGAAGGTCGGCCTTTCCCGCTTTCCCACAGCCGATCAACCCACTCGATTTCCTGATGCCCCCTATTGTTCGGCTCGCTTGCGAAGGCGGAAAGCCGTCGGTGTCTCGCCGGTGACCCGCCGGTACGCTTTGAAGAATGCCGATCGCGTGCGAAGGCCGCACGCGTAACCGATCTTCGTAGTGGACTGGTCCGTCATTCGGAGGAGACGCCTTGCATATGCGATTTGCCGGCGCTTCAGGTAATCGCTCGGCGGGATACCCATGGTTTGAGGAAGCGCTTGCTGAGTTGAGTGGGCGTCAGCCCAAGTCGGTCGGCGAACTCGTTTACATGCGGGGGCGTCTCCGCCAGAAGGCACTCAAAAAAGTACTCCTTCGCAGCATTCGCAAGCTCCTGGCGCGAGAACGAGCGCGTGAGTCGAGAAGGCGAAGACTGTGGCATGCGATCGCCAGTCAGTGACGGGCATGCTGTTTCTCCTACCCCGGCATCCAGGATGTTCACGGTTCTCTAACCCGCCCGTCCCGACTGGGCCCCCAGCCGCTGCGTGTGAATCGAGGTCGCTGCAGCCGTGGACGAATGAGCTACCGATGAGCAGCACATGCATGGTGGTTCGCTTCCCGTGTGATCCCGAGCGGCGCAGAGCACGAGAGATCTCCGGCGCGCTTGCGAGGGGGATTCCATGACAATGGATCACTGCGATTCGATCACCCACTTCTCGTAGACCTCACTCGGCAACTCGCGCACGAACCGCGACGGCTCCATCAACACGTCCATCCCGGCGCGGTCGCGGGCCATCACGGGAAAGACGAGGTAGAGCTCCTGTTTGGCGCGCGTGACGGCGACGTAGAAGAGGCGGCGCTCCTCTTCTTCGCCCGGAATCACCAGCTCCTTCTCCTCGACGCCCTGCAGCATGAGCGCGACTTCGCTCGTCGGCTGCGTCTCGGGGAGGTGCACGATGCCGCCCGGGACGCGGAGCGCACGCTGCGACGGGAAGCGTCCGTCGGCGAGCCAGATGACGAAGACCACGCGCCACTCCAGCCCCTTGGCCTGATGGACCGAGGAGAGCACGATGCGTTCGTCCTCGGGGCCGACGACGGCGACGTCCTCGCCAGCGAGCGGATTGGCCAGCGCGACCTCCTCGAGAAAAGCGTTGACGTCGTCGTAGCGCAGCGCGTACTGCGAGAGCTGTTCGAGATCGTCGAGCCGCGCCTGGGAGTTCGCGAATTTCGATCGCGCGTAATCGGCGTACCCCTTCTCGACGACGAGGCGGATCGATTCCGAAGGGTTCCGCTTCATGGCCTCCGCGGAAAGGGGACGGAGGACCGAACGGAGCGACTCCACGCTCTTCGCGACACCGCGACCGGGCGGGCTGAACGTGCCGGCTCCGAGAAACGCGTCGAGCGGGTCGCGCGAGTGCGAAATGCCGGTCCAGATCTCGGCCGCGGTCTTCTCCCCGATCTTGGGATAGAGCTTCAGCACGCGCTTCCATGACAGCTCGTCGCGCGGATTGGTCATGATCTTCAGATAGGCGATCACGTCCTTGATGTGCGCCTGCTCGAAAAAGCGGACGCCGGAGCGGATCTCGTACGGAATCAGCCGCCGCGACAGCTCCATCTGCAGCTCGAGCGACTGATAATGCGACCGGTAGAGCACGGCGATGTCGCCGAGGCTCTCTCCTTCGTCGCGCAGCTCGAGGATCCGCTGCGCCACGAACGACGCCTGCTCGAAGACGTCGTCGACGCCGACCACGGCGGGCTCCGGGCCCTCGCCGCGCACCGCGTGCAGCTCCTTCTGGAACTGAAACCGGTTGTGCGCGATCGCCGCGTTGGCCAGCCGCAGGATCTGCGGGGTCGACCGGTAGTTGGTCTCCAGCTTGTGGATCGTGGCCTGCGGGAAGCGCAGCGGGAAGGTCATGATGTTCTCGAATGAAGCACCGCGGAAGGAGTAGATCGATTGCGCATCGTCGCCGACGACCATCACGTTCCTGCGCACCGCTGCCATGGCGTCGACCACCTCGGCCTGTAAACGATTGGTGTCCTGATACTCGTCCACGAGGATGGCCCGGAAGCGCCGCTTCAGCGCCTCGGCGATTTCTTCGTAATCGTCGAGAAGGAGTTTCCAGTTCACCAGGAGATCGTCGAAGTCCATGGCGTTCGCTTCGCGCTTCCGCTCCTGGTAGCGGCGGAAGACCTTGACGATCTCCTCGGCGTAGAGTCCGAAATGGGGGTAGTTTTGCTCCAGATGCAGTTCCAGCGGCGTTCGGGTGTTGACCAGAAACGAGGCGATGTCCAGCAGCACGTCGCCTTTCGGGAAGCGCCGCTCGAGAGTCTTGATGCCCAGGGAGGAGACCGCGCTCTCCATCATCTCTTTGGCGTCCTCGTCGTCGAGGATGGAGAAATTCGGACGGTAGCCGAGCGTTGCGGCGTGCTGGCGGAGGAGCCGGTTGCCGACCGAGTGGAAGGTGCCGCCCCAGATGCGGCGGGTGTCGATGGTCACGAGCTGCTCGACGCGGCTGAGCATCTCGCGGGCGGCCTTGTTGGTGAACGTCAGCAGGAGGATCTCGGACGGATCGACGCCATCCTCGATCAGGCGCGACACGCGGTAGGTGAGGGCCCGCGTCTTGCCGCTGCCGGCCCCGGCGATGACGAGCAGCGGCCCGTCGCCGGCCATGACGACCTCGAGCTGTTCGGCGTTCAGCTCGTCCTGGTAACGAACGCGGTACGTCTTTTGCGCGCGGGCCGGCTGTTTGAGCGAATAGCGGCGGATCTTCGCCATAATCTGATTGTCATTCTCCCATTGCGAAGAGGTCATGCATGAAACGAATCACTCTGGTCATTCTCCTGATTGCCGCCGGCTGCGCGTCCGGCGCGCGCGACCGTGGCGTTCCGGCGGCAATGAAAGCCGGCGACTACACCGCGGAAGCGGGGCCCACGCCGGTCGGAGTCATCCCCGTGGCCACGCTGCACGACGCCCGGCGGAACAAGGACGTCGATCTCTCGATCGACTACCCGACGCGCGGCGGCCCCTTCCCGGTGATCGTCTTCTCGCACGCCTACGGTCTGTCGAACAAGGACTACGAGCCGCTGATCGCCTACTGGACGAGCAACGGATACGTCTGCATCCGACCGGCGCACGCCGACGCCGGAGCGCTGCGCGAGCGCATGCGCGAGGTGATGCCGGAGCAGGGGCGCGAGGGAATGCGAGGGCGGCGCGGGGCGCGCGGGACACCGCCGCCGCAGCAACCGCAGACGCAGGCCGCGGCGCGTCCCAATCCGCTCGAGGAGTTCTGGCAGAAGCAGACGCCGGAGCAATGGCGGGACCGCGCCGAGGACGTCCGGCTCGTCGTCGATTCGCTGAGCGTGCTCGAACAGCAGTTCCCCGAGCTGCAGGGGAAGATGGACCACGCCACGATCGGTGTGGCGGGGCACTCGTACGGTGCGCTGACGGCGCTGCTGGAGGCGGGAATGCGCACGTTCGGCAGTCCGGCGATCGACTTCGCCGGCTCGCGCGTGAAGGCGGTGATCGCCATGGAACCGCCGGCACTTTCCGAGGGGCATGGCATCACCGCGCAGTCATTCGCCAATCTGCACGTGCCGGTGTTGTTCATGAGTATCACGGACGAGAACGGGGCTTTCGAGAGCAGTCCGGCGGGGGACAAGTACTCGGTGCGGATCGCCGGGGGAGGCCCGATGACCTTCACGGGGATGGGCGGCTTTCGCGGCGGTTTCGACCGCGAGCGGCCGGTGCAGACCAGCACCGGCACGTACGCGCGGCAACAGATGCCGCAGACGGCCGTGTCGGTCGGGCCGGGCGCCGCATTTCAGACCATCGAGATCACGTCGCTCGCCTTCTGGGACGCGTACCTGAAGAACGAGACGAGCGCGCGCGACCTGCTGCAGCCGGAGAAATACAACGCGTCGTTCAGCGGCGCGACATTGACGCGGAAGTGAAGCATCGTGTGGCACCGGCTCTCCAGCCGGCGCAGTGTAGCGCCGGCTCTCCAGTCGGCGCAGTGTAGCGCCGGCTCTCCAGCCGGCCGAGGGGAGATAAACTCACCGGCCATGAAGATCGAAACGGCGAAGGCCCTGGTGACCGGGGGGAGTTCCG